>Ga0179591_1341844_pt1 | contig 10385 bp, 6 predicted proteins | sample CZOMad2_1_08_16f_FD_182891 | JGI IMG/M metagenome (GOLD analysis project Ga0179591, IMG submission 182891) | Vadose zone soil fungal communities from Angelo Coast Range Reserve, California, USA - CZOMad2_1_08_16fungal (PacBio error correction) | ecosystem: Environmental > Terrestrial > Soil >...
CTTTTCAGGGTGATTCACCCATCAAACCAGGAAAAAAAGGGGGAGACAATTCGCCGCCCTAACGCTTGGAGGAAAGAAGAGGAAAAAGAAAATGGAAGGAAAAGAGGGGGAACTCCGACACTCTTCAATAGCTTAGCTGGCGCACAGGTGGCACGAAGGGGGCTACTTTAACCGACGTGCAGACAGGAAACACCTGCGGCTTGTTACGGGGGGGGGGGAAAACGATCAATCTACCATGAAAAATAGATGAAGGAGTTAGTCGAAAGGGGGGGGTTGGGTAAGATACCCACTATCAACAGGGAAAACGAAAGAGAAAAGATTAAGAAACCGTAATCCCTGCACAGGAGACACAAGAAGGGGACCAAATCACTTACGATCGAGAGGAACGTCACGCCGCGTTCGAACATAGTAGAGAGCGGGTTTCTGGAAGAGAAGCCATAGAATGGTCATGACCGATAAAACAAATGGCGAGAGTAGAACATACGTAACGGAACCCGTTTCTTAACAAGAGAGTTGAAGCAGTGAATACTCGACCATAAGGAGAAAAAGAAATCAAGGAATACCTAATACGCGGAAAAACGCGCAGAGGGGAGAAGGAAGGAAGGGCGCCATTCGTCGATGGGGGTGAGACTAAGTTTCAATTCTGTCGAGTCACAATTCCAAAAGCTCGCTACGTGCTTGGGTTGAAACGTTTCTGTTGTCGAAGTGATTGCTACAACGGGGAAAAAGTCGGGCGGCAACAGAGCAACGCTGAGCAAATGATCGGAACCGGCACCAGGGGAAGGAGAGAACTAGTAGATGAAATGTCTAAAAAGCGAGGAGAAGGCGTTTGCTACTAGTCCACAACAAAGCGGCCGTTAAAAAAAAGGGGGAACTCAGTCGCCAAGGAAAAACGAGAGCGATCCACAGGCGGAGGACAACGACCAAGTAAACCGGAAATCAGAAGGAGAACATCAACACCCTTTGGTATATTTGTTAACACATGGCGAACCTTGTTTCTCTCAGGTCGTGGGAAGAGAGGACTGGACGCAGAAAAGAAGAAAATCAGAGAGTCTGGTTGCACACAAGACAGACCGGGCCCAGAACCCTTTTCTGAAAGGGGGGGGGGGGGAGGGCAAGGCCGCTTAGTCTTTCAAAGAGGGCCCAAGGATGAAGCAAATCAAGAATTCAAGGTTTCTTCTGAAGAGAAGAAAGGTAGTTCAATTAACATCGTTTTTGCAGAAAAAATCCTAGAGAGAAAAGCAGTGCTAAGACTCCACTTATTACTTCATACGGTAAATTTATGCCGTTCTTCTGAATGGGGGGGGGGAAAGGGGTAATTTCACAACACCTATGGGGGGGGTTGGGGGCGATAACCTGACTACCTCACACGGCGGAGAAGATTTGACGTCAGGATTCTCGAACGAAGAAAAAAAGGGGGGGGAAATTTACGACCTGAGGAAGGGATAATGCCCCTTCTACAATAGAATAGGACTCCCAAACGGGGTTCCAAGAATAAAGCCGTTATGGGAAGATAAAGGGTATTAAGGGGCTCATTCTTGACGGGAGGAAACTGATAAAAGTCTTCAACTCAGTGAATGGCGAAGATGGGTGCGGAAAAGGGGGAAGGCAAAAATTGGAGACGTAAGATAGGTAAATTTATCTTGAGTCATCTTTAGGGGAGAGTCATCGCTCTCACTTTCTAGTCGCCGCTAAGTAAAAAGCCAAAGAAGAGCCCAAGACAAAAAGAAGGGGAACCCTTAATCTCTCCAACAAACAAAAAAGGAAGAGAAGGAAAGATCTATAGTTAATGGTTCTTCCTTTGTGTAGGGGGGGTTCGGGGTTTGAAGAATACCAATGGTGGACTGGATTGGATTGAAGGGCGACGCATCCAGCCCGCAGCCTATACATAATGAAGTACAAAGAAAAGGTGGGCTAACCTTTGTCCTCACCAAGGAGAGAAGAATCTTTAAGGGAAAATGTATCAGGGAAGGATATAAAAAGGCAGGCAAGAGAGAATATCCTAAGAATAGGTGAGAAAGAAAGGTTTCGTTGTGAGTTGCCCCAGGTGGGAGAAAGAGGGAATCTTTCTAAGGGTGTCCTAAGAAAGAAACAAACAAACGAAAAAATATCTTTGAAAAAAAGAGCGAATAAGCTCATATCTCCGCCGGGATCGGCGGGAGGGAGGAACTCACTGAGAGTTCAGGTAAAAAAAAGGAACCCATTTCGGGGAAGGAAGTCAGAGGATAAAAGCTCAACGGTACCTTCAAAAGGGAGGCGCGAAAACTGGCGGGGACGGGGAGATGATTACAAACAGATGAGGGGAGGAAGAAAAGGCCGGCGCCGAGACAGAGTTGGAGAAGAGGAGAAAAAAAATTTGGGTTTAATCTTCCTAAAGAAGAAGGGGGGGGAGACAAAGGCAGAAACGGTTTCAAAAATGGAAACACGGGGAAGGCGAACGAAGGTGCCAGGAGGAGGACTCAAGGAGAGGACTAGAGAAGAAGACTAATCGAAGAAACAAATGTTGAGGAAAAGGGGAGAAAAGTGGGGGGGGCGGCGGGGAGGGGAGAGTTGATGAGAATCAATGAAGGTTAAGAAGTGTGCTTATCGAATTGCCTTGCGTAAGATGGAAGGGTATGCCCTTCCAAGGGGAGTGAGTAGACGTAGCCACGAAGACGGTAGAAAACCACTGTTACTCTACTGAAACAATTAAGGGGGGAGGATATTCAGAGACAGGGGAAAAAAGCGGGGGAGTGCTTGGTGGGGGGGTGGTCTAAGAAAAGCGTCGCAAATGAGCGGGTCGGAAGACAACGCGACTGTGGGCGTGAGAAAAAAAAAAGGAACACCGAATTTCTGCTAAAAAGGAGAGGTGGAGGAGAGGACTCACTGGACCGGAGGAGTCAAGACAAAAAGACGAGAATGGGTAGATCATCTCCTCGATCATAGCTAGCTAGTGGTAGTCTCCACGCATCGCAGAGAAGGGAGGGAGCCTCGGAGAGGCGAAGTAAAAGGGTTCATGCCCGCACTTTTGAAAGGGGGAGAGAAGTGGGACGACAGAGAGAAAAAAAGAAGGGGAGAGACGCAGAGATACTCCTTGCGATGACGAGAGAAAGAACGAAAAATGCCTTGAAACTGAGACTAAAACTAGATCGTTCCCTTTATAAAGAGGAAAGGAAGGGGGGCTCAGGACTGTTTGAAGGAAGTGGAGGGGGCATAGGGGGGGGTGGGTTTTTCGGAGACCCCGGTTTGGAAGGGGGGGGGATCGGGGTATAACACAACACTTATAAAAATAAGGAGAGGAGGGGATTTACATGGGAGAGTGATAGGGGGGAGGGGAAAACACCTACCTACTCATGGGTAGGGAAAACAGGGAAGGGGCAAGCGCAGAAAATGAGAAGAAGAGTTCTACGAGGACGATGTGAGGGAGGAAAGCTAGTCTCATTTTGACTGCTTGCCCGAAGACAAAAGAGATAGAAGCAGAAACCAAGTTCACTTTTGGTTTATAGAAAAGGGAATCTCATAAAGAACAAAAAAAACTATATTGAGGAAAAGAGAGAGGGGGGGAGGGTCTTTCTGGACCCAACCAAAAGGGAGGTAGGCATGAGGTTCCGCCATAACGCGGTTTGTTGAGGGAGGAAAGTCAAGTATCTCTCTATTTCGGGGGAGAAGAAAAAACGTCAAGTCGGCAAGAGGCCGTTTGACTAAGGATCTGTGAAAGTAACGTTAACGGAACAACTAGAGTCTGTGGACCGGAAAACGATCAACTACCGTCAATAAGAGATTTGAAAACGTGACCGGGGGGGTGTAGTGTTTGGACTGAGACCAACGAGAAACAATGCCAGACGAAAACACGACCGTACGTTGAGAAAAAAACGTGCCAGGATCTCAAACCTGAACGGTGGATAAAGTGATCAACGTAAGGAGGGATTGCTTAACGCGGAAAGGGGACAGGTATGAAAATCTATACAGAGCTGGGGGGAAGGTTCCAAACATATCCGACTCGAAAAGGGGGATGATCCCGTCATCGCACAGAAATTTGAAGAGAGTAAACCGAGTCGCGAACGCCGGGTTTCACAAGTAGCGGGAGGGAAAGGAAGAATTCTCTCGGAAAAGGGATGAGGCGGAGGCGTTTCCGAAACGTGAACATATAACTCGAGTGGATCGAGAATGATAAAGCCCATGCGAAGTGTGTGAAGCGAATGTACAGTGGATAAGTTCAGAAAAAGACACGGTGTCGCTAAATTAGGGGGGTCTTGGGGGGTTTGGAGACAGGAAGGGGGGCTGGGAGGACGTCGAACTATCAGTGGGGGGGGGGGGGGGGGGGGGGACACTCGGAGCGAAAGAAAGACAAATCTTTACCAAACTTAAATCTTAAACATAGAAGAAATCGGATCAGGGGAGTTCATAAAAGATAATGTCACGACAGATACTCTCGGAAAGTCGGGAGACCGAAAAGAAAAGAGTACTCCTTAAACACGTAACACGGGAAGAAGAAAAGCACCGGAATCCGCAAGGCGGCGCAAAAGACAGGGCAAGACTAGCTAGAACAAAAAAAACCCCGAATGGTTTGAACACGTTCCTTCAACGGGGGGGAAAGTTGCGATCGAGTTCGGTAGGGGCCGCGGGACAGATGGGGCAAGAGACGGGGTTTCGACGAAAAGCGAGGATGCAACGTCGGAAAGAGGGGGAAAAGGGCAGGGGGAAAAGGGAAGGAGATGTCGGGACGTGATGGACACAAGGGGGAATAAGATCTCAGCCTAGGGAAATGGAGGGGAAGGACAGAAATGACCGAGAAGGTTGTCCTTCGCCTCAGCGGGGATCAAAAAAGGGGAAAACGGACGGGGGCCGGCCAATGATGGACGTCCGTGGGGATCTATTCCGGGGTGTTAGAAAAAAACCGTTTTGGAAGACAACCCCATATGGCTGAGGAGGAGGAAAGAAGAAGAAGGAAACAAAGTTCCTTCGAGATTACGAAAAAAAAAGCCAGGGTCGCGTTGGCATTGGGGGGGGGGGGAGCACCTGGGAGGAGCTAACTCTGAGAACGAAGAGAACAGCCTTGGGGACTCAATCACAAGAAAGACCAAGGTAGGGGGAGAGATCACCGAGGTGGAGGCCAGAAAAGGCACAGGAGGCCTTTCGGTGACGATAGAGGGGGGAGACAGAATCAGCCTCTCTTAGAGTAACGAGGGGGGCTCACAGGATTCGAAAACCGAGGATAAGAAAGTTATCAGATATCGTCTTTATGGTGAGGAGGCATCTCTAAAAAACCAGTGACTCGGCCCACAGAAGACAAAAAAAACCACTACACGGGACAATTGGGAATCACAAACAAAAAGGAAAAGGAGAAAATTAGTCTAGAAATGTTCGCCGTTGGGCGTTGGGGAGAGGGTGGACCGAAGCGGGATGGAACCGTCGGTGGAGTAGCGGAAGAATACCATCCCGACCTCCGCAAGTAAACGAGAGTGAAGGAAAGGAAGAAGTCGAATCTAATTTCCGCACCAGCGGGAAAGAAGAGCGTCTTTATATCGATCGTCACGCTCCATACGCAAGGGAAGGAAGTGAAATACTGAACATCGGGAGAGGCAGTAAGAAAGGGTTAGTCTTTTGATGTGGAAACAAGGTGGGGGGAAAAGGGTTATCCTTTCTACGGGAAGGAAGAAATCCTGAAAATCAACTTTTCCTCTCTGAAAAAGGACCTCAAACGTCAGAATACGCACAGTCGTAAGGGAAGGAAAGCCACGTCTCGTAGTTGGGACAGGTCAAAAAAGGCAAAACGCTTGAGACCGTTCTCGAAAGTAGAAAGTAAAAAACTCGCCCAAGGCGCGTTCAAGGGAGGATTTAAGGATACAACTCTTCGGGGAAACGAAAAGAGGGAAATGCCCGAAAGAGGAAATAGAGCGAGAGGGAGGAAGGTGGGATCGTTTCCAGCAATACGAGTGGACCATACGGAGAACGGGTTCAAGAAGAGGAGGAAGAGGAGGAGAGAACAGAGGTGCCACGCTTCTTGAACCTAAAAGGCGGCAGAAAAAGAATCGGGAGGAGCAGATCGACCATGTTGCTAGGGAAAACGGGGAGGGGCGTGGGAAGACTTTTCGAGGAAAGAAGTGAAGGAAGTTACGGGATTGCAGTGATCGGAATTGGCGACAAGTTCGGGGGGGAATGGAATCCCTCATGGAGGGAGAACCCATCCTACGTCGGCATCTTTCCAAAGAACGGAGAGTCTAACCTTTCCGTCGGTGGCCTAATATCTTTGAGAAACCGAGTTTGAGAAGCCAGACGCTGGAGAAAAGATCGGGCGAAACGGAAAGGGTCACCTTGCAAAAAAAAAAAGTGAGTACGCGAACGGAAGCAGTGGGATTACGACCTATCACGACTCAAATAAAAAAAGGAGAACTTGGCTGAACTCCTCGCAAAGAGAGTGAGGTCAGAACCAACGTATCTAGAAAGAGAGTGAAGTCTGTTAGCACGTCGGCAGGAAGCACAGAAGGGTTAAACGTTCGGGGGGGAAAGGCTTGAAGAACAGAGAGAAAAAGGAACTGGATGACTTGCAAGACCCAAGTGAAGAGGAGAAGCATTAGAAACAGCCCATCAAGGATAGAGGGGGGAGTGTGGTAAGGCGTTAAGGCGGGGAAGGAGATTTAGAAGGTGAGCAAGAGGGAAAAACCGTAATTTTATACAAGGAAAGGGGAGAAAAGGAATTGGTGAAAAGCGCTTTTCTAGTTCTGGACAGTTCTAACGTGGTATCAATAAAAAAAAACTTTAGAATACCCAAATCCGGACGGAAATCGGGAGCTTCTTTACATTTGTCAGATTGATCGGGGGAGAGTGCCACAAAGGGGTACCACCCTACAAGTGAAAGAAAGTGAAGCCCCGATGAAATAACGCAGCTCGACTCTTACTATTCGAGTCGTCCATAGCGCGGAGAAAAAGGGGGGGACGCTGGCGCCAAACCGCTTCAGGAGATCACGAGAGAAATCAGGTTTGGGTTTGGAGAGAAAAGAGAGAAACAACAACAGGGTAGGAGGAAAAGGGAGAGAATTACGTCAGGAGGGGGCAACCAAAAAGGGGGTGATGGTAGTCGCTTCCGTTAGCCGAGCGGGGGAAGCAACAACAGGGAGCGCGACGTGGAGAATACAGACTCTGCAAGATGAGCGTACATGCCAGAAGGGGGGGAAGAAGAGCTAAAAGAACGTGCTCACTTAACCGATCAGGGGGTACGGGTGGGGCGGGGCCACACGACAATGTAAAAAGAGAGAAAGGGGGGGGAACTTGCCGATTTATTCGAAGTGGGGGGGGAAGTTAGGAAAGACAACCATTGGAAATAAGAAATCTTGAAACATCAATCGTCAGGTCAGGGCAAAAAAAAAACCCAGCGATAAAAATGAAGTGTCGAAATCTGGTACACTTTAGAGGAAGAGAGGAGGAGTCCCATCTTCAAGAGAGGGGGAGCGGAGAGAAAGCGATTACACTGGGTGGGGGGGGAGCTATCAAGACCGGAAAAACTTTTTCTTATAGCGAAGGTAACTCGAAGTCACGTCCAGACTGGTCGAAACCTTGTATTAAACAGGAAAGAGGGTTGTTCTCTATATCTCTCTGCAGATGCCGGAGGAGGAAGGACATCTAGCGAGTACAGAGTGGATAAATTGGATAGAAACGCGGGGTGAAAAAGGAGGAGAAGGTCAAATCGGTCTTCTATTGTGGCTGGAAGAGTAACCGCAGTTATGCGGTCGAGAAGTGCTCGGCAGCTCTAAAAGCTGGGGAATTGGGGGGGGGGGGGGGGGGGGGGGGTGGGGGTGGTTTGAGTCCCTCCCGGTCCTGGTGAAGAGAAGGGGAGATGGGGGGGGTGGGGGTTGGTGGGGGAAGGAATTTGTACACGATGAGGCGAGCGTAGAAACTCGTGGGAGAAAGGATAGGTTCCAAAAAATCATCGCTTGATAGGCGGAGTAAAGGTAAGTTTCTACATTAGCGGAGGAAGGGGAGTCGGGGTCTACTATTCGACCAAGAAAGAGTCCGGTAGGATCCTTAAAAAGAAGCGAGGATCGAGCATGGGAACAGTCTCAGGGAAACGGATTCGAAAAGAATCGAGAAGAGGATAAGAGACGCTACAGAAACCTCAAAAAGTATTGTCAATCATCAACTCTTTTTTATCGGGAAACGAGAAGAGGTGTAGGGCCTGGAGGGTAAAGAAAACGGGCAGAAGAGCTGTTTCTACACAGTAGTATGCCTATCGCAAAAAACGGTTAGGAAAAGTTCAAACCCTCTTTATCTTTCAACTATTTGGGAACGAAGAGGGAAGGGAGAGGGGCATAGAGGTCCTCTGCCTAGGAGCGCCGGAGAATGGGAGGCTCCCGCAGTCTTGTTGCAAAGAAACTAAATCCTTGGAGAAATAGAAGGGTCTCTTAGAAAAAAAAAAAAAGGAAGAGGGAAAAGGGGTGAAGAGTAGTCCGGTCTCGAAGTTGAGAAGGTTTTTGGACCTCACAAATGATGGATGCGTGAAAAGACGATACGATTTATACTATTTATCAGAGTTAATTAGAGAGGGATGGCCATTTTGCCGTGGCTAATGAGGGGACCGGTCTACCTATAAAGAAGTAGAACACGTTTTTCCACACAACCTCTACACATTTTGTGACCTAGAAAATTGTCGGCACAGGGGGAAGAGGGGGGGACTGGATGCCAGACTACTTCGATAAAGGGAAATACTCAGCGCTAGGAGTGACAGGCTGTTGCTTAGGGGAGAGAACAAAATGAATCGCTTCCAACTATCTCGGGTCGGCTAGGGTTCCCGGCAAGAGAGATGTTACGCGTCCTACAGAAGTAGGGAAAATCCGCATCCAAACAGAAAAAAAACAGGAAGCCCTATCTCTCTCAACAACTTAAGGGTAAAATAGAAGGGTAAAGGGTGTCGTGGGGGGGGAAAGGTGTCCATTCGGAAGGACATACTTTGATGGAGATTGACAGAGGGAAAGCCAAGCCGCCGAAAGTCCAAACGTACCGAGAGTGAAGGAGAAGAAAAGGGGGGGAGAAAGAAAGGTCACTAAAGTTATTCCAACTGCATAGCGCGGAAAGGAGGAGTAAACTGGAAGAAGCGATCGTCAATGAAGGAGACTGAGAGAGAACTGCACATCGTTACGGGAAAGAAAGGGGGATGATGGGGGGGGGGGCCCCATTGTCGGACTTAAAGGTCTAAGGCGAAGAAAAATGCAACACGGGAGAACGGGGGAAAATCGCAGTTCCGAAGAAATCATTACTCGTAATCTCACAGTGTGCCTAAGGGAGAGGGAGATCTACTAAATCTCTTATGCGGGGAACATCACTGTCTCAAAAATTTAGAGGAAGGCAAATCGTAATTAGACACGTCCGAAAGGGAGAAACGCCAATCAGCGGACTAGTGATTTCAATGAAAAAAGAGTTGGAAGTAGTACCATTCTCGGCAGGGGGGGAAGGAAAGCTGAAATATCGATCATCATACTGGGGGAATAAGAAACTCAAAATCCGCGGTTAACCATTACTCAGAACGGGAAAAGGGAACATATCAGTAGTGCGACTGGGTGGGGGGGGGGGGGGGGGGGGGGGGGGGGGGGGGTGGGGGGGGGGGGGGGGGGGGGGGGGGGGGGGGGGGGGGAAAGGAAAACTGCGTACTACTCCATGAACGCTCGGGGGAAAAGAGAACCGCATATCGCAACCAGGTTGATGGACGCAGAAACGGTTCGGGAGCTTTTTGTAGAGGAGAGGAAGAATTGTCATGCCGTGGGAGGCCGTATTTAAGCGGGAGGGGCTGGCGAAGAGGGTCCGGTTGAGAGACGCGGAAGAGGGGGGGGGAAATACGGACTTATCCCCCCGAAGGGGGAGAGAAAGGAGACAATGGCATCGGAAGACTACGGAAGTAGCCGGGGGATCCGCGTGGAGAAGTCGATCAGGAGCCAAGAAGTTCACGCTGCAGAAGGCCGCGGGTCCAGAAGAGGAGAAGGAAAAAGACGACTGTCACTTGTCGACCAAACGGAAACCTATTTCGCAAAGTTGGATGTTAAAAAGGAATATCAAAGGAGCGAACCAATAGAAGGATGGGGGGGATAAAATCCAAACGATAACCTCTCGTTGAGAAAAAGGGAAGCGGTCATCTTATTACAAGGGTGAGAAGAGGGGGCAAGGGAGAATTGCCGCAAAGGAGAGTTATACGTTCTACTTAGGTGAAGACGACAGCACAAAAGGAAATGATGTTCTCTGACTGTACAAAGAAAAGAGAGATCTCCCTGGCAAAAAAAACCTAAACACAGAGAGGGGAAGTTCTACGGCTACAAGAGGGACGTACTCCCGATCGGGGTCCCGGGATAAACTATTAAAGTCATTTAAGACGGCACGTTGTGGGGAGATTGATTCAAAATACCCATCAAACACATAGCTGT
>Ga0179591_1342461_pt1 | contig 10385 bp, 11 predicted proteins | sample CZOMad2_1_08_16f_FD_182891 | JGI IMG/M metagenome (GOLD analysis project Ga0179591, IMG submission 182891) | Vadose zone soil fungal communities from Angelo Coast Range Reserve, California, USA - CZOMad2_1_08_16fungal (PacBio error correction) | ecosystem: Environmental > Terrestrial > Soil >...
TAAGGGAGGTCCGTCCTGTGGATAGAAGAAGAGGAAAGGGCCAATAGGGGCTGGTGGTAACTTAGGTAAGGGGGGGTTGGCAGGGTGACGGCACTTCCTTGCGTCTAAAAGTTAGAATCAGAGAGGGTGCAAGGCATACACAGGGGCACCATTCGCGTCTGAACGTTGTCCAAGCAAAGGGCAAAAGAGAAGGGGTAAAATCACTTCTTCTACCGTGGATTAGTGGGGGCGCAAATGATGCGCTGACAAAAAGGGCCGGACGCGGGTTGGGAAAAGGGGGGGGGGGGAAATGACAGCTACTAAAAGATTAACACGGAAATCTTCTAAAGCGCGGGACTCACACGTGCGAGGGCAACGCAGAGGAGTTACAAAGAGCGAAGGAGGGAAGGAACAGAGGTGGGGTTATAGGGGAAAAAAAAAGATGAGACGCAACGTATCTATGGTTCAAAACTTTCCACATTAGGGTGTGATTGCTCAGTCTAGGGGGGACTAATCGAGAAGGAGTAGCAAGATTATGAACAACAAAAAAAGGGTTCAAACCCCATCCTAAAGTATTAGGGGAAAAAAGAGGGGGATGAAAGCGCAGCTCTCCAATTGGGGGTGACTCAACGGAAAATGACGCTGCGGGTCTAACTGGTCGATCCTAAGAATCTGGAAGAAAGGTGACAGGGAAAAGTGAAAAGGGGGTTATTCATGAAGCGGAGGTCTAAATGGTAACCTGGCCATCGGTCCGCGGTTCCGACCGCTTCGAAATTGGTGGGGGGATTGGGGGGAGGGGGGGGAGTCACGGGGTCTATTTCGAAGTTTAATTGACAAAAGGTGATGGGTCACTATCCTGTAGAGGTCACACGGATTTCAAGGGGAGACGGGATCATACACAACAACTTACATTTAAAGCTGTGGAAAAAGGATGTGGATATTAATGGTTTAATGAGGGAAAGAGGGATAAAAGCTCGCAAATTTCTGGGGGATCACAGAGGAAGCACTAGAGGTTGGAGAGATTCCATGACGACGGCCGGTGGAGGGGGAAAAATTTAATCAAGGGCGTGAGAAGGGGACCTAAAACTATCGCTTGCTTAAGCAACTCATGAACCTGCAGGTTTGCCGCTGTGTGGAGATGGAAACGAAAAGAGGATAGGAGGAGAACCAACGGTCCACTATGAGCCCGGTTTTGGGGAGGGGGGGGGGTATAACACAAAATTCGGATCTCTTGCAAGGGTGGGTAAAAGAACGGATAGTCATAAGGATTAAATGGAATTAAAGGGAAAACGGAAAAAGGGAGGGGAATAAACCCCACGAGTTCTCGCGAGGGGGTAACCGCGGGACAGAGTGCGGGGAGTGTGTGGACTAAGCAAGCGTAAAGGATGATCGTGAACTGGACCAGAATTTCGCCTGGAAGAGTCGAAAACATCTGAGACAAAAAAGTGCTTAAGAAAGGGGGGAAGAAACAAAAAGGGGTGTACTTGGTTAAGTTCAACCGGGGGGGGCTCTGACGACCTCGATGGGGGGGAACTCGGGGAAAGCCGGAGTCAAAAGAGTGAAGAGGGAGATGAACCAGTATTTAAAACGGATTTTCAGAGGGAACAAAACATCAGGTCCCCCCCCCCAGAAGGGAGGTCAAAATGGGGACCCGACCAATGGCGGGGTTGAAAAAGGAAATTGACTAGAAAGTCGAGGAAAACTTAAAGGGAATGGCGCGGCTGTCCATGACTTCCTTCATAAGAGGCGAAAAAAAAAGGGGATAGAGAAATCGGGTGTAGGAAGCTGGGGAACCAAAAAGGAAGGGGGAAAAACTCGTCAGGAGGGGGGGGGGGCAAGGAGAATAATTAGAGGAACCGAGGGTTTAACCTAGAAGTGATTCGTAAGGGGGCGTGAAACTTGAAGTGAAGGCGAGAGAAAGGGGTAACGTGGAAAATTGGGGGGGGGGGGGGGGGGGGGGGGGAGAGGTAATGTACAATAATTTCTTTGGAGGGATCATCGCGCGCCGCTCAGGGAAGCAGGGGGAGGGAACGCAGCATAAAAGGAGAGGGAAAAATGTAGAGAAGGGGGGATTGGGGGGGAAGTCAAAAAAAGACATGAACAAACTCTCACACACGGAGGAGTAAAAGAGATAGGGTCAAAGTGGGTCGGCGGATCAACAACGAAAATGATCAAAAAAACCCGGAAAGAGAACCGCTGGGAAAGAGGGGAATCAATGCTTTCGAGATGAAGATAGGAAAGGCATTCGCAAGGAGCGGACAGGGAAATTCGTCCCAAGATTACTCGAACTCGAACCCAACAGGGAGGGGGATAAAATAAACGAGGAATAAAGAGAGCTGAAGGTGATGTCAAGGGAAAAATAAGAGCGAGGAAGAAAATTAACCAAGCAGAAGTGGAAGAGGGGCTGAAGATGTCGGCACAAAACGCGAAGATGACTTCGTAAGTTTTTTGTCAACCAGGGGTGAGGGGAAAGTAAAAGGGGGCGGCAAAAGGATGCGAAAAGAGGGGAAGGGGGAGGAATGGGTCTAGGAACGAAAAAAAAAGGATAAGTGCGCGAAGAAGCGCCCACAAACTTGTCGGACGAGGAACGATAGGAACGTCCAAAAATCGGGAAACATAAAACAGGGAAAAAAAAAAAGAAACCAGAGGGGGAATCGGCGATGGCACGGGATAGTTTTGAAAAAAGAAGGATGACCACGATCCGAAAAAAAGTTGAAAGAGCTGCACTGGGTACGACGAAGAATGTCGGAGAATTAAGAGCGCGAGGGGAAGTCAAAAACTGTGATGCCAACAAAAGTAGGGGGGGGATCCTAGTGCGCGACAGAGACGGCGAGGACAAGAGGAAAAAAAAAGGAAAAGATCCTTAGGAAGGCCTTGCAAAGCGGGAAGAAGGGTGACGAGAAAGCTACGACGGATAAATCAGGAAAAAGTGACGCGAAACGACTGAGGGGGGGGATAAAGACTGAGGAAGACTCAAGGGAAAAAGTCAGGAATGAGAGGGGAAAACAAGCGAGAAAAATGCAGAGCGATCCATCGGAGCAGCACAAAGACAGTCCCACCATGGGCGCATGGAGAAGCCGTTGAGAAAAGAAGCGACTCTGACGAAAGACCACCAGAGGGAGAGGGAAAAAAGCCATTCCGTGGGCTTAAAAAAAGTCTTTAAATTGGGGAAAATTGTTCAAAAAAGTCCAAAAAAAATAGTACGTCAGGGGGGGGGACAAGACGGAAAGATCTTCGACTCGTGCTCATGGAGAACTTTGGCGCTGTCGACGGGAAGTCACTCTGACCAAAAAACAATGAAGAAGGAAAAAAGGGGGCAAGCAATGTGAAGAGGAGGGTGGAATGGGGAGGCTTCCAGGGCCAGGCGGAAAGTGCGATCCAGGATGAATCACCACGGAAAAAAAGAGAATCCAGGGGGAAGGCCAAAACTTCCAAAAAAAGTTGAACCATCCTCGAGGGAGGCACCACTAAAGAAGGGGGGACCACTCATAAGGAAGGCTGGGGTATATAAATACAGCGGGTTTCCTCGGAAACGTTAACACACGGGGGTCGGAAAGAGGGAAAATCGCCGCATAAGGACCGGTAAGAGTTCTAAAAAGTAGACGAAATAAAAAAATAAAACCAAAGAGGGGGGGGGGGGAAAAAAAAAAAAGACGAAGATAGAGAACAGTTCAAAGAGGGGGTACGGAAAGGAAATAGCCGAAAATGAGGCAACTCCACCAGCAGAGCGGTATAAAGTTTCGACGGCAGTGGGCCGCCAGAGGGTGGGGCTAGAAGGTATTCAAAGGGGGGGGGGGGGAACAAAGGGGGGTAGGGGAGGGGGGAAGAAAGGTCTAATCTAAGGTTGCGAAAAAAAAAACTCTAACGCAGAGGGATTTGGGAGAGGAATACCTGGGTGGTTCGCAGAGAGATCTGGGGCAGGTAATATGGCAATCGAAAGTCCTACAAACGTGCTTCACAAACCGGTCCGGGAACATATGAAAGAGAGGAATGCAACCACGACGACGTCGATTATCTTTGGGAATTTATTTAGGCACGCGCGGAAACGACAAACGTTTTCACACGAGGGTCAAGTGCAATTTAGCCAGGTCCTTTAAAAAAACGCGGCTTCAGCAATCGCCCTAAGACGGGAAAAGGGGGGGAAGGAAAAAAAAACGTCTGTTGGGGGAAAACTCACCCTGGGGGGTATATTGACAGCTGAAGGTCGTCCCTTTTTCAGCCCAATCCAGACAGAAGCAGGTCCCCCCCCCCAACCCAAGGGGGTCCCACTTATCTATCAAAACAATGAGGATAAAAGAAGAGGGAAAGGGGGGGGAGACGGGATCTTCTGGGGGGACGGGAAGTCGGCGATAGAGGGGAAACAAAAACTCACAGGGGGGCCGGTTGGAAAAAAATGACGGGGGACCGTGACATCGTAAAAATGCGCTATTGGAAAGACATGGGGGAAGAGGGGAAAAGAGGCGAAAAAGTCAAGGGGCAACTGGGTTAAACGGGCTGGGAACGCATAAAGTAATTCACGATCACGCGGAAACGTCTCGTGGCGCTCAGACCTTGAAAAAAATATTTAACGGGGCCGGGGGGGTCTATTAAGGGGGACGAAAAGGGGGGGGGAGGCCAGTGGACACTGGCCATCGGATCGCAGCGCAGACTCACCGATGCGAAAATGCTTTCGCTTGTAGGTTGAGGCAGGATCGCGAAATGAACTGAAAAGTCAAAACAAGGCAAAGGAAAGGAAGGGAAAGAAAAGGAAACTCTTCGCCAACAGTATGTCTTCAAAACTGGGGGAATACAGGGAATCGTGCTGGGTTAAGTATCTTTCGGCGAATCGCGCCGAAGTCAAGAATGGCGACAACGCTAGGGGTTTAGGGGCCCAACTCGAGTCTGAGGGGTAGCAACAAGAAGATGTTATATGGCTAGCGGCCGCAAAGGAAAGAAATACTATCAAATGGGCCAGGCCGTGTCCGGTCCGCCCGGAAAAGATGCGCTGGAATGGAAACGAGTAGGGGGGGGGACTTAAATTAGGCGAGCCATTTCGAAAATTGAGTCAATGCGTGTGCCTGAAACTCCATATGAAAACGGGCATTTAGGGTCCTCAGGGAATGGGGGGGTGAAGGAAGGTGAGGTAATGTCCATTTCAAACGGGAAAAAGGACATGGAATGGGATAGCCATCGTCACCAACCGGACATTGGACAGGTTTGCAAATTCGGGAGGGGGGGAGAGATTCCCCTCGAACAAAAAAAATTAAATGGGAGAAGGCGAATCACTCAATGCCGGCGAATGTCCAAAAACCGAAAGTGCCACTCGATCAATTTTGGGTGGGGGGGAAAAAAAAAATCAGGCGTTCGGAAAACGATCACCCTCTTGAAGAAAATGGAGGAAACTCCGGTTTTCGATTCCCGCGGGCGGCAGTGAGACGCGCCTCGATCGGATTAATAAAGGCAACTAAATAAAGGAGAAGGTGAGGTCGAACCCTGAGGGAATCTAGAAAATGCACGGGGGTAACGGCGGTTGGCGCTGTGTAGCTGATTCCTAAATCATAAGTTCTACATAGGTCCCCAGGAGGGACACGTGAGAGGGGCCTGAGTTCGCGGTCTTTGCAAAGCGTCCAACGATGACAGTTACCGGAACTAAGAAGAGATGTGAGGGAATGGGGAACGTACTAACATACTTGGCGCAAGGAGATGGGACGGGCGCGACCGGTTAAAGAAACCCGCAAGTGGGGCGGGTTTGTAAACGCGGGGGGAAAAAACTACGACAGAATTCTCAGGGTAAAGGTTCGGAGTAAAGCAGTGCAAGCGATACTAATGGCACTTCGGAGAAAAACATCAAAACTATCGTCAATCCAATAATCACTCCAGGGGGGAAGTGGGGTCCGAACAAGGATGGGGGTCAAACGAGTGAAAAGCGAGAGGGTCCTTCGGCTACTGACAATTTCGGGGGGAGCGGCAGAACTATGCCTTATCCCAATGAAGAATGAAAAAGAAGAGAGCAAATGCGCTCGAATCGTCGGGTGGGCGACGATATCTGTTATCCGCGTGAAACAAAACTACGACCCTGGGAATCATCCGGTTTTTCCAAATGCCCTGGGAGGGGGGGGAAAAAAGAACACCACATTTACAGGCGCTCGGGCAAAGGCAGCAAGATCTGCGGGAATCGACCGTGTTTTGAGCTTTCCCATGTTTATGGGGGGGGCATTGTCCGATTCCTGGAGGGAAGAGAAGGAACCGCTCATAACGGAAGCTGCATGGTCGCGAGGGAAAAAAAAAGACAAGAATCAGCCGAGGCGATGTCACATGGAGACGGGGAAGGGGTCCTGTTCGGGAAATCCCGGCCCAGCCCGGGAGAAGGGAAAGACAACCCCCCGGATTAGGACGATAGCTCCATTGCGGAGGGGAGGGGGAGGCACAAAACGAACCTTATAAAAGCAGTCCCCTTGCAAAGTAGAGCGAAAACCAGCGGTAGGGGAGAGAAAATCTGAAAAACATGCAGGAAAAAGCGCTTCTCATTTCAAAGCTCGAATAAAAGCAAAATAAATATTTAAAACGCACCACCCAACATGAAAGATAACACGGAATTCCTCCGCAGATTCGTCATAAACGGTTGCCGCCCAAAAGGAAGGAGAAGTCTCGGAACATCTAGTAAATGACATGGCAGAAAAAAAAAAAAAAAAAAAAAAAAAAAAAAAAAAAAAACAAACGCGAAATGATCTCTCTAGTTTGAACAGGTGAGGATAACGGTATCGCTCAAAAAATAATTTTACAAGGGGGAAGGGGGGGGAAGGGAAAAAGAATACTGCACGAAGAGAACGCGAACAAAAATTCTTGTCGCCCGAAGGATATAGATCACTATCTAAACCATCGAGAAAGAAACTGTAAAAGAAAAGAGGGACGCGAGGATGGACGGGGGCGGACACGGTCTAAAGCGACAAAATGACCGGAGGGTTGATCTGCCAGAGTAGACTAGGAGTGAAGAATCGAGTCGTCGTAAAGCGCCACTCGGGGGCAAATGACAAGACAAAAGGGGCTGTTCCCGGGAAAAACTTTTCTCGCAAGCAATCTAAGGAGGAAAAGGTCGCTGCAGGCCGGGAAAATATTCGGTCGTGTTCCCGTTGCATCTGCTTTCCATCTTTGGACGCGCGCTTACAAAAACAAACAACCAGGACCAGGTCCCGCGGCGGGTCAAGAGCCGATCGGGGGCGACTCTTTCGACTTTCAAATTATTACAAAAAAGAGACCAAACCGCGGAAGAACCTTGCAAGACCATCCGCAGGGTCGCCAAAGCAACTCCAACCAGGCGAGCGTTGCCTTGAAGGGGGGTCATACTATCGGGGAAATCCATCAATGCCGCACCGCGAATCGGGACCAAAGTCATGGACGTGGCTTCTCGTTTGAAACGATCGTTTTCGAGAACCAGTCAATTTAAAAAAAAAAAAAGGAAGACGGTTTCATGAGCCACGGGGGCGCACAACGATGATATCTGCGTTTATTTAGATTGCGCCGGGTGGGAGGCAAAAACAAAAAAAGGGAAAAAATCAAGCACATCTAATGGATCTTGCCAACTAAATGGTCCGCGTTTCGGGGACCGGAGACGTCCCGAAAAGGAAATATAGGTGAAACACCTTCGTCAGGAGAGATCACGCGGCAATACCAATCAGGAAGCCTCGAGGAGTCAGCATTCCCAAATTTGAAGATAAGGAGGGAGGTGGCCCGCAGGACGCATGGAGCCCGGTAAAATCCCGCCTGGGGAAGTAACAATCCGCGGTTTCAAAAAAGAGAGTTACAGCATCCTTTGGGACCATCCGTCAAGCGCCCAGTCGTAGAGTTGCCAACGATGCGAGCAAGCCGGACTAAAAGAGTTTGACGTTACAGACGATGAGAGGGGAGGGGAAACGGCGTTGTCTCTTTGATTACGTCGGAGGAAAGGACGATAAGAACGAAATAAAAAGCGGAGACCAGTTTTGACTCCATCGTTTTCCGTGATCAAGCGTTGTCGTTTTAAATATGTCTGCCTTTTTGTTGCCAAAAAAGGGGTATGACGGGCTCACGAGGGGGGGTCGCCAAATAAGCGTGCCTCTTTGGTGCAATACAGTGTCTCGTGAGGGCGATTGCGTGAATATATTCCCTTCTAATAAGGGGAGGAAACAAAAAAAAACTCTTGGAATTTCCTCGCAGAGTTGGGTTGGCCGGTCATTCATTTGAAACACGAAGAGTTCCTTAGAGTGCGAATTATAGTGCGCCGATGCAACGGGGCACATCAACCGGAAAAATGAAAGTCCGTTTAATCTCCGATGGGGAACGTCGGGGCGAATACACGCTTCCCTTCCTCCCACTTCATGGTTTAAAGGCTACAGCCCCCGGGATTGTTGAAGCAAGCGCTTTCTTGGAATCCAGACGACGCAGGACAGGGTAGCAATTAAGCTTCTCACAAAACGGAGAGATAACCCATAAAGGTGGGGGGGCCTGGAGGAAAAAGGGTGAAATAATCTGCATCTCTCCATCTGGAAAAAACCGGGTGTCGTTTGTGGCTGAAAAAATACGTGGTGCAGGCACAAGGGGGGACGGTCGGAAAATGGAACTTCTCGAAAAGGAAGGCGATGGGGCAGCGGACAAAACTTGCAGGTCCATTGCCTTCCCCGATGTGAAGGGTGATGTCCTCGCCGGCATCGAATTCAAGATCATTACTCTTAGAGGAGAAAAAGGAATGCGCGGGGGAAAAAAAGAGGTGTAACAACGTCGCGTTTGTGGAATCCAGGTTCGATGACCTGACCGATGCCATATTAACACTGCAAGCGGGGGTGCAAGCATACAAACGTTCGATGAAACAACGCTTCGCTTTTCTTTTCCTTCCAAGCGCGAAATCCTAAAAAAAAAGCTGAACCCATTCCAAAGGGAGAACCTATCTGGAAAACAAACGAATCTTTGGGTTCAAAACTTGCCATACCTCTTGCTTTTGAAGTGCCTCATTCTTTCGGAATCGCGCGCGCCGCCGAAGTAATCAGGAATGCCGTGGCCAAACATCGACAAATTGCTTGGTAGCAGACAAGCGATGAGAGTCGAGCTGCTCGGCCAATGTTGGCACGGCCGTGGGGGAGGGCCGGGAGAATGGTCGAAGAAAGATGCGTACGTTTCCATAAAACGCGAATTTGGCTTACCATCGGCGGCGATTCAAAGGGAAAAAGGAAGGTCCGGCTGTTGAAAGGCTTAGAAACTGGTGGGGGGAGGTCTGGTCCTCAGGATCTGTTATTGCCGAATGAATCAAATATAACTGATAGCAGGTACGAAATCATAAATTGCGCAAAGAGGAAAAAAGAGGAACCACACCTCGCATTTCTTTGCAAAGAGCGCGGAGAATGCTGTTGGAAGCCTCGGAGAGGGAGATTAGAATTAACACGCGTACGAAGCATAGACATATTTGGCTCGATGCGGGGAAATGACGACCGAAGAGTCAAAAAGTGGAATCATTGCGCTGGCGAAAACGATCGACGATCTGGAAGAAAACGCCATTCGGTTTGAACCTGTGGAGAGGGCATGGTGATGGAAAAACGCGATCTTCACTCCACGAGCATAGCGCGCCAGGTGGGGTGGAAGGAGGGGGGGGTTACACTCCGGTGGATCTCTGCACGGTTGAGCGAAGGGGGGGTAGCGGCCCATTCCTTAAATCCATTTCGAAAGAGTCCCACGCATCGCGCAGGATTCCTTGGCCCTGAGGGCGCTGTAGTGGGGGGGCTCTACGGGAGGACCAAGGATGAAAAAGGCCCTTTACCAGCAGTTTCTGAAGGGGGGAACATCTACATCCTTGGCAGCGGAATTTGCGTGCGGCCTGGGGGGGGAGAAAAACAAATCACTGTGGCCCGGTCGTGCGGTGCTGCGAACTGAACGTCTATCGAATCCTCAGCGATTCGGGTGATATTATCAGAGAAACGCATTTAAATCGCGCTCTGGTCACCCTAACCGCCGAACGGAAAATCGTTTGTGTCGGCAAGAAATGGGTTAAAAGCCTTCCAGGCGGTCGGAGTCCTCGGCGACGTTAGGGTCAGCGCGAGAGGATATTATAAAACCCCGGCCTCATGACCGACCACAAGGAAGCATTCTCGCATGAAACGGGGTGCTCGATACCCTCTGCAACTCAAATGCCTGGCTACTAAAATAAGAATCATAGCGGGGCAAGACCGAAAAGGGGAAAGGACTCGATGGTTACCGGGGCTCCGTAATGGGCTTGTTTCATTTTAAGAGGGGGGGGGTGAAGTGAAATTATCTTGACCTGTTTCAGTGGTGGAGAGGGAAGGGAAAAATACTTGCGGGGGAACGGTTCCTCGAGGGCGAAGTCATGTTCGGGGACGGAGAAGCAGCCTAGGCGATTTCTGGCGGCGACGGGGAGGGGAATGAGGGGCAGTGTCACCGCACGG
>Ga0179591_1263809_pt1 | contig 10384 bp, 7 predicted proteins | sample CZOMad2_1_08_16f_FD_182891 | JGI IMG/M metagenome (GOLD analysis project Ga0179591, IMG submission 182891) | Vadose zone soil fungal communities from Angelo Coast Range Reserve, California, USA - CZOMad2_1_08_16fungal (PacBio error correction) | ecosystem: Environmental > Terrestrial > Soil >...
AAACTCAGGAAGAACGGCGCCGCCACACTAAACTCAAAAAAGGGCGGCAGAGAGAAAAAGGAACGGTACCACACGCTGGCCCTCGAAAAACACAAAACAAGGGAGGAAGGTAGAGATGAACTTTCCTTTCTTTGGTCTGCGCTCTCGGCAAAACTAATCACCCATGGTGCGCTTCGGGAGTCAACTAGATGCTCTGTGGGGTCCGAGAGAAGAAGGAACTGCGTTGAGGGCGGGTGTAGGGGAGAGAGGAGAAGCGTGAGACTCAAAAAAAAAGGGAAGACGAGCACGAGGCTTTTTCCATGACACGTTTTATCTCTGCTCCAGGAGGCCAACCAGGTCGCGCTGTCGTATGCGGGGAGAGGGAAGAGGAACTGAGAGACAGTCGAAGAAAGCAGGGGGGGAAACGCTACAGCTGATTTAGACGTCTGGTTTGCCATCGAGCCTGGGAAGAGCGCGACCAACGCTAATGCCGGGAAAAGGGAGAAAGAATGAAGGCCTCGTCTACTCCTACGAACGACCTATTTGGCTCGGCTAGATCAAAAAGTAAGAGTGGGTTCCCGATCCCCGACGAAAACACTGATCGCCCCGCTGGCAGGCTAAAAAAAGCCAGCGCTTAGATAGATCGCAAAAGACCCGACAGCCTAACAGCGAATGTAAAGGGAAGGGGGAGAGTGCAGGCAGGAAATCCCCTACCGCTCTTCGAAGGAAGGCAGCGGTCCATGAAGAGACACACGTGGACGGTAGAAGTCCTGACGGATGCAACGAGGGAGGGGCAAGCCCCGCGAAGGAAAAAAACAAAAAAAGAGGAGGGGCCGGCGCTAGAAATCTTTTCTTTCAAATCTGTTAAAGCCGACCAAGGGAGACCGAGGTGGGGGAAAACTTTCGAAAAGGGGGAGCCGGATCAAGCACAAAAGTGGAAAAAACGCTGACGACTAGAAAAGAGGCGTTCTCCTCGGTCGAGACGTGCTTACCCAGGACGGCCCGACGGTTCTGGTAGAATCGTCGAAGAAGATCGTCAAGGAAAAACGAAAGAGTTCTCGCGCGGGAGGTCGCAAACAAGCGCCCAAACATATGCGGGGCTAGAAGCCGCGCTCTCCAAGGTTCACAAACCTCCCGAGAAGGAGTAGGACCTGACATTCGACTTAGGACGCCTCTTCCTAGGATCTGACAGTCAGGTCGCCGGATGGAAATGAAGAAGTGAAGAATAAAGGGGGGGACTACTCTGTGCATTATCCTTCCACAAGTCATTGGCCGGCAAGAACCACTCAGCTTCCTGTCGATCGGCATCTAACGCGGTCTCTGAAAGGAGTGACACGAAAAAAAATATCCGGAATCAAACTCTTCCATTGCCAAGCATTGGCCCGCCATACGCATCAATCGACGAGCCAAACTCGGCATGATCAGGAAATCCGCGATGCGAGCACCCTTTCCTGGGACGATGGAGGCTGCCTAGAAGGAAAGATTCAGTAGAGGACGAAGGAAGAGAGTGCCAGTGGAGTCTCGCATTGAACTTTACGCCTCGAACCTCTTGAGAACAGATTGGCAAGCGGGACCCAATAGGGAGGGATTGCCTCAACGCCGAAAAGACAGCAGGGGGGAGGACTTAGATAGGTGTGGATTAACCCGGTTGGAAGGGAAAAACCGCCGACTTTTTAACTTGAAGACAAGGGACGAATCTTAGTCAACGCTCATCAAAAGAAATTGACGACAAGGGGGGAAAGGTTACGGGGAGGTATAGAAGGCCTTTTTGTGCATCTCTGGTGGGTTATCGGGGAGAGAGTCCAAAAGGGAAGGTTAACGGTGGGAGAACACAAGAGGAGAGGAGTTCAAGGTATCCTCCGACCCAGTGCTGGCCGTCCGAAAGCCTTGAACAGAAAGGACAAAGGCCCGAAGAAAAAAAAAAAGAACAGGTAAAAGGAAACGAAGCGAGAAACACCTGAGCGCAAAGGTCATGCTTTCGGAAACAGATGACAGATTGGAGAGTCGCTGGTATCCGAAGTCGAAAAAGGGAAAAAAGAAGAGAGCAGCGGGTTCTGGGGGGGGGGGTCGGGGTGTTTTAAGTAGAACAAAAAAACATACATAGGGTGGGAAAGGGGAACCCGGAGGAAGGACCGACGACAAAACCAGGACGTTTCAAGGTGTAAAAAGGAGGGAACGGGCTGAAGAGAGGAAGAGCCTCCTCCGAGACAGCTCCAGACTGGTGGCGAATGTGTCGCCAAAAGCGCCAAGAGGAAGGGGTCGACATCGTAGGCGGTCGCCGACATGAAAAACAGAAACTCGAGTAAAAAGAAGGCCGGAAAGATCTAAAAAGAAAGAAGGCGAGCTACCGGTAGTTCACGTCCAATTAGAAGAAGGTCAGAAAATGGCTCCGCAGAAAGGGGAATAGACGGGTGAGCCGTTTCTTTCTTGACGGCCGATTAGAGTCGCCCCGCTGCTGGGAAAAAGGGCCGGCAGATTTACAAACGTGAGAACAGAAGGGGAACCTCCGATTTTGCACGAAGTTATTCAAGTCCTGTCGGGACGGCATCTTGCGTGACGCGGGAGGGGGTACCTCAGATGGAGGGGAAAAGGACAGCAAAAGGCCAAGAGAGGAAAGCAAGCACCGAGGCGCTCCCGATCTGCGACAGCGTTGGGAGGCCATCAGGGCAGGAACGTTGGAGAAATGCGCTGCCGAGAAAGAACTCAACACAACTGAGTTGAAGAGGGAAAAAAAAGAAGATGGAAGAAGGGCAAAACTGGCGTTTCCACTTTCAACAAAGCCCTGATGTCCAGGGGTCCAACGCCGATCTGGAGATAACCTCGTGAAGGTCCGGGTCCTCACTATCGGGCGGGGTTCCTTCCCGCAAAGAAGGGGGGGGAAAAAAAAAAAAAAAAAAAAAAAAAAAATGGGATTAATACCTCTTCCCACCAGACTGGGGGAAAAAAAATACTTTTAAGAGTGGTTCAAATATGAGGCGACGGGAAAGAAAAGAGTAGAAAGGCGGGGGGAGAGCAGGCCCCTCCTCTTCTAATCTGACACCTGCAACAAGGGCAAGAAAAAAAGATCACCGACACCTTGACGGATAAAAAGGCAGAGGGGGGGTCGGAAGGGCGTGCTCTACCTTCTTGATCTTCAAAAATTTTGTTCAAATTCCGCTCTGGACTCGGAGGGAGCGAGGAATTCTAGGCGAGCCTACGTCAGATCGACCGATGCGATCGACACGTATCCCAGTTCTGAAGCTCTAGGACTTCACTAGTCTCCTTACATACGCCTTTAAATATGAGGTGACATGAAAGGGTAGCTCTAGATGCGCGTTTACACAGAAAATAGGGCCTCTAAACATGGGGGGACGGCAAAAAGCAAAAAAGAAAAAAAGAAAAAACGCTGGACGGAGAAGGAGGGAGCGTTGACGACTTCGCTCAAAACCACCGACAATATCACGCTGTGAATGAACGCCTCACAAACGTCCCATTTCTCCAAGAAGAGAGGGTCGTGGGACGAGGGGGGGGGGACGGGGGGGCGTCAGGCAAAGTGGCCTGACCGTTGTTCGCGGGTCAAAGGGGGAAAGCGAATTACTCGCTACATGAACCCCAGGCGTGAGAAAAAACGACAAAGGAGGGAAGGGGGGAGACCTGCAGAAACCGAGAAACATCCCAGCCGTAACACGCAAGGGGAAATCATCGACCGCTACGCGGCCTCGATCCTGAGGAGAGAGAGGCGAGAAAGAGAAGAGGATTACCATCTGGGGGTCTAATCGGCGCACTCCGGCTCCTAAGAAAAATTTGAAGGACAGCGAGCGAGCAAAGGAAGGGAGGGGGAACAGAGCAAGAGAAGAAGACTGGGGCTCCTGCACCAAATGTGCGAAAGCTCCAGCGAGCTCCGACATTGAAGGAAAATGGACTCGTCAAGGAGGATCACCTACATAGGAAGGAGGCGGAAGGCAAAGGAGGAGGGGGAAAGAGCAGGTGGCGATGCGCGGGAGGATCAGCCCGATTTTAAAATCGCGAGAATCTATGGGAATGGAGGCCAAACAGGAGGTTAGCTTACTGGACGGATTCTCGGACGAGAGAAAAAGGATAGAGAGATCATAGAAAAGGCCCGCAGGCGGTGCCGGAAGAAGGGAAGGCCGTCTCCTGCACACTGACCCTTCAAAAGTTGCAAGGGAGACGCGAAATCCCGCAGAAACCTCCGAGCAAGGAGTCGGAACAGGAAGGAAGGAGATAGAAGGGGAGGGCGCTCTTGGAAAACTCGGCGTTAGTCATAACAAACGTGGTCGAGGGGGCACTGAAGAAAGCACCGAGACGTCGGCAGGGGCTCCTCATAGGGGCATCACCTAGAAGAAGGGGAAGGGACCAAACAGGAGGAAGGCCAGGGAGCGACAGCACCGAAGAAAAAAAGCGGCTACCTAATTCGTTCATCGGTCTCAGAATTATCTGTCAACCGCGTCTTTTATCCGCGGCGCCTAAAAGGCTGCGAGAAAAGAGCCAACCCTAAAAGGAGGAGGAACAAACCAGGGGAAAACGAGTTGCAGAGGCGCCGGCCGCCGCGGCGGTGGACCATGGGCTGCGCGAGGGGCCTCCCGCCGAAACGGTAAAGCCAATCGTGGATCAGGAGGCTCTCTCAGGGGAGAGGTCGTCAAGGGCGGGAAGGAAGGCGGGAAAGAAAAGGACAAGGTTTGAGGCGCTAAAAAAAAAGGACTTTGGAGACATGCGAGCTAGGCGAAAAGCGCGTTTACCCATTATAAGATTCCGGCGCCGTCGGGGATCTTTAGTGAGTGAAAGGGGGGGGGTCAAAAAAAAAAGGGAAAAAAAGAGGTTCGGCGCAGTGTATGAAGTCTCGCAGTGCAAAATTCGGCGTCCCAGCGAAGGCGGGAGAGAGATCGAGTGCGCCGCCATCTGCACCCACGTCCTCCAGCAATTCTAATCAGCGAAGAGGGGAGGTTGGGCGAGGAACGACGAGCCTCGGACGATCAAACCTCAGGACTCTACAAACCAAACCTTCTGTGTAAGCATAGCATCACCGCCATGTGGAAATCAAAACGTCCGTTCATCGAAAAGCTTGGCTGATAAAGAGGGCAAGTCCGCGGAAAGAAAAACCGGGGAGAGCGCGAGGAAGTCTTAATGCTTATCCTCCGCCGCATCCTCTTCAAAAAAAAAGACCATCCTCGCACCATGTTCGTCGCTGCTTTTTCAGCTAGGTCACAAACCTGCCGCCTGTGAGCCAAGGACTCAACCAATGAGGAAGATATTATGGGGGTAAAAGGAGCGGGAGGGGGGGGAAGGGAGGACTCACCGCGCTCATCGCCCGTTCTAGTGCTGAGCGCCCTATTATGAAGAGTAGCGGCCGCTCGACTACTACTCGGCCTGCAGTTTCAGAGGACGGCAGCGATCGCCGGTCGATGACATACAGGGGAGTGGCAAGGCCTACGAGGGGCGAGGGAATGCGCCGGCTTCGGAAACAGGTTCGCTCGTAAAGAGCGGCTTCCGAAAAAAGGCGCAAAGGGCAAAAAGTCACATACGGGGGTAGGGAAGGAAAAGGGGCGGGACAGGATGGAGACTCGATGCGCCGCTCCTGCCGTCGATCTGGATCCGAATGGATGCTCTGCTGAGCTCGACGCCGACGGCAACAAAAAAGATGAAATCGGCAAAAAAAACTCGGTGACAAGGGGAAAACGACGCGGAGCCAGCAGGGGAGGAAGGGACAAGGCCGCTCTCGTCAAGCTCGCCGTCGCTGAACTAGAAGTCGACAAAAACACCGAGCGCCTAACAGCACGAGTAAGAGCGCTAGGGACCGAGGGAACGGAGAATACAACGAAAGAGCCTCGAAAGAAAGGAGAAGGAGAGGGATTGACCCACAGGCTTTTCGACCCCGGCTCTTGGGCTCGAAACAAAGGATCCCCAAAAGCCAGTTCCTGGGAAGAGGCAGGCCGGCGAGGAGAAAAAAGGAGGTGCAACTGCAATTCTTGTCGCCGACTTTTCGTTAATACCGAGGTGATCGCACCGGAATGGAACGTGCTCAACGAAGGCGTTTGCATAGGAAAGAAAGAGGCCAGAGGCGGGGAGAAGGCGTCGAGCCGTGGATGGCTGCGCCAGGACTGACGTTTCTGTTCTCCACGCTTCAAGGACGGAGGATCGTCAGACGAGGCGGGCATTCAATCGTCCGAGGAAGGGTCTAAGGGAGAAACACCCCCGAGCGGAGAACTACGCCAACGCCAAGAGGGATAAACACCGCTCTGAGGGGTCGAAGGCGGAGGAAGAAAAAACGGCTAGCAGCGTTCCTGACGGATTTCGCCGAGAACTGGAGCAAATGATAGGTGCACACTCGGTGGCGCCTTTCCACCGAGCTGGAAGGCAAAAAAAAGCAGCGGAAGGAAGATCGAAGCCGAGCTTCGACTTGCGGTCTAACAGTTCACCGAGGGGGGAGGAAAATTCAAAGCTGAAGGGGGAAAGAAGCATGGGCACCCAGGAACAGAGGAGGGTCGCGGGCGGAGCCACCTCCGGGAGGATTCTCTCAGAAAAGCGATCTTAAACGAAAGGCAAGTCGGCTGAAATAATAAGATCTCCAGAGGGGAGGGAAAATACCTGGGCAAGGGGGGGACAGGGCTCGCGCCAGACTCAACCACTCACGGGGGACCAGCGCGGCCATTCGAACATATTTTGGACAGCGCCATGAGTCTTTGGATCAATTCTCTCCTAACATCCATCAGTGAAAGGGGGAGGGCCGTCGAAAGGGGGGATGAACACCCTGTTGAGACCTTCAAGCCTCTTTAATAGCTTCTGCTGGGATAACGAAGATGAGGACGCATCTCTCGAAAACAGTCAACGAAAGGTGGGGGAGGTCGAGGATAGCCCTTCAGGTTTTCGGCAGCTGGTCAGGGGTTAGGGGGCTCTAAAATTCGGACATCCGTAAACTATTAGGGGGGGGGTTAGAAAGGGGGGTAGAGCGTCGTTTCCCATGTAATCCTTCCCAGTAGTGTCTGTCAGTCGACTCGAACGACGGGAACGGACTCCGCTGAAGCACGCGTCCATGTGACCTCGGGGGTGTATAAAACATATTTTGAAGGTCATTAAAATAGAAAGCTTTAGCGTTGTCGTCAGGGGGGTAGCGGCGAAGGTCAAGCAACGCTACAGAAACGTCGCGAAAAGTTCTTGGTTTATAGCTTTTGCAGGCGAAGATCTACCGGAATCGGGTGAGGGGAAAAATTACACCAGGAGAAAGGGAGCACCTGCACGGGGAATCAGCTTGTCCCACGGCTCTTCAGCGAGAAAGATCTCTCCGAACCGAAGATCTCAAAACTGAAGTGACTCTCCCATCGCCTCGGAAGGGAGAAAACAGACGTGGTCGCCGCGGCAGGGGAATCAGCGCAAGAGTACGGCTAGTCCTTGAAAAATCCACCTTCGAGCCCGGCGAGCAAAAACCCCAGTCAACGGAAGGTGTACTCCTACAAGGGGGTCTGCATGACGTTTAGGAAGGGGCAATCCGAACAGGAGGGGGGAAAAGAGGAGGGGAGCGCTGACCTTAATCCTTCAGGGGATCATCCTTCGTAGCTAATTTTGGTCCGGGCAAATGATGTATCAGGGGAGAGTGAGCAAGGAGGGCGGTGACGAGTGAGTATTATATTTACATTACACGTATGGGGCTTGAAAAGGACAAACAAAAAAGAGTCAGCATCCGTCCGCTCTTCCATAAAACTTACTTTTAGCTCTTAAGCCAGAAGATGCAGGGCCCGTGCAAGGGGCCGAAATGCCCGGTAAATGGTCCCATCCTCGTCGAAAAAAACAACACCGTCTGAAGAGAAAAAGAGGAAGAAGCGGCGATTTCGCCACTGAAAAGACAAAACAGGGCAATGCCCTGAGGAAGAGAAGACCGAAGAAGAGCTTAGCGCAACAGACCGCGGAGCCGGCAAGTCCGCCGGTCTCTGTAGGTCGTCCGTTTCCCCTACCCATGGAGGGTAATATAACTAACCGTCCAAACGAACTTGACGTCACAATGCTTAATAAAAAAAGAAAAAAAATTAGGCAAGAGATGGCTCCCAGGTAGTTCCCGGCAGAAGTCCCCAAGAGCTGAAGGAACGCATCCGGCCGAAAACGGGAAAAAAAGTCACCTGGGCGTAACCAGGTCGGAGGGCAGCCCACGAGGCTTCTGCTTCAAAAAACGATTCTGACATGGCAAATACGGGCGGGGATAGAAGAAGAAAGAGGACGGCACATTGCGTTCGAGATGACTTCCGCGGCGACCCCGCGGAAGACGGCGAGCCGATTTCAATCACTTAAATTGATTAAGAAAGGCTCGGAAAAGGATCTAAAACTTTGTGCAAATAACGCCTTTGCAGTACCCCGGCAGTTAATACTCTATAAGGACCTGTCCCTAAAATCACCTATTAACTAGATAATTAAGAAATCACTAAAAAATCAAAAAGACGACCAACCAAACCAGGGGGCCGAGGTGTACTTCGGTGATAAACCTTCGGGGGTCACATTGGGCCGAAATATCAAAGAGGGGGGGGTAAAAAATGAAATCAAAACGAACGTCATGACCGGCCTAGCAGTGGTCGCAATATGTATGCCCTAATCGTGATCGCAGTTCTAAAATGGGACTTCTTCGAGGTGGAGGGGAGAAAACTACTGGGGGGGGGGGAGGGGACTGAACATGGGAAAAAAGCCTCGAGATAATCCTAATAGAAAAAAAACAATGCGATAAGCAAAGAAAAAAAAAAACCGAGAACACATCCACCGGGACTTCCGACCACCGCTGTACCTTCGATGCCCTCATACAAATGTCCTTTCAAAAAAATCACCGAACGATGCTAGCCATAAAATGAGGAAAGCTTGTCGCAGCGGCCTTAAAACGGGGGGAGACCGGTTTTCACCACTGCGACGGCTAAAGCAATTCGTCCTTCTCTAGTATGAGACACTGAAAAAGGGGAAAGTAAAGAAACAGATTGCGAAGCGGGAGCAGGGCCAGCCAATAAGTTCCGTCACGAGACGTTACGAAAGGGAAGTCCATCGACCTACAAGAGCGAAAAGTTCGTCTAGGAGCAGCACGGCCAGAGACAGGGGATACGCGGCGGGCGGGAGGGATCAAACACGATGTGTGCTCGAGATACCAAGGGTCCTGGCAAAAAAAAGGAGCTTTGCAATGAGCGAGAAGGGGACGGATCGTATGGTACGCAACTCGCGAGACCTTAGAAGCTCAGGCTTAGGATAGCAAAGAAGAAGCAGGGGTTCTTACCCCAAGCGAATTTAACTTCGAAAAGAAACGCTTCGACAAAAGTAGAATGGGGTTGGGCTCCAGGGGAATCCACAGGAAACCGGCAATCGCCGATCTTACAGTATCCGGAGAAAAAAAGATACTCGCCCTGAAGGGGGGGGGGGGACGGGGAAAACTCTGGCGATTCGCGGCTGATCCTCTCCGAGAAGGGTTCTCTGGCGGACGACGGAGAAACTCATCCGATACGGGGGCTAAATCCCGGACAAGACTAGAATCAAGACAGGGGGGGCATGACCAAACCGTCGGGCCGTCCTGGGAAGACAGAACTCTCTCTTAAAATTCAAATCCTCGTGAAATCGCTTCATCTTATTTCAAAAAAGCCTTTTCTTGAGCAATCCAAGGAAAAAGGGGCGAAAATCACCTAGGTAACACGAAACGAGCTAACAGCCAGGGGGTCACTACGTGAGAGCTAAGGACGCAAGGAGAGTGGAAACGCACATGGCGCGGGGGAGGCGATCAGCGGGTCAATAGCGTTCCATCATCGAGCGAAAATCCCAGGAGTGTCTCATCATTTAAGGATGGATATTTCGGGGATAGGTCCCGCGGGAAAAAAGTCTTTAAATTCGCTGTTGCGCAGGGATGGTCGCGAGCCAGGACGCTCGATTCTCTCCTTGAATGCTATCTCTCCGTCGCCTTCTTCTTTTAGTAACACCTATCTTACGTATACCAAAAAAAAAATGGGGGAAAAAAAAAGGAGGGCCGGAAAAGCGGTCGCGGACGATCAGAAATAAGGAGAAGTCTTCCCAGAAAGAAAGCTTTCCATCTTATAAAGAGAGGAGCGCATCAATTTCCGAAACACGACGATACAACAGAGCAGCAAGCTGGAACGCGGGTACGAGGGGTGGGGAGAGTAGCGACGAGGCATCGTAATCTCCTCCTCAAAAATCGACACAGAGGAACAACGAACTAATCTTCGCCGCGTACAACCACATTAGACAGACTGCACACACGAAGTAGGTAAGCTCTACTGGTCTCAGTCAAGCAGGCCTCTCTAAAGAAACACTCATCAATTAAGGAAAGAAAGAGATCAGAAAAAAAAGGGCTCCAGACACACGCGCAAAAAAGGGGTTCTATTTCTGCGGCAGGGGGGGGAGGGAGGGTTTCCAGAGCCAAATTCAACACTGCTTAAAAAAG
>Ga0179591_1267700_pt1 | contig 10384 bp, 7 predicted proteins | sample CZOMad2_1_08_16f_FD_182891 | JGI IMG/M metagenome (GOLD analysis project Ga0179591, IMG submission 182891) | Vadose zone soil fungal communities from Angelo Coast Range Reserve, California, USA - CZOMad2_1_08_16fungal (PacBio error correction) | ecosystem: Environmental > Terrestrial > Soil >...
CCATTTGAGAGGGGGAGGATTACCGAAGGAAAGGGATAATCTCCTAGGGGGGAAAGACAAGGGGAAAGCTTACCGGGGTGGCCACCAAACCATCTTTCGAAAAAAACCGCGGTCTGACAAACGGTGGATCAGCCGCAAAGGAATTTCCGGTCGAATTGCGAAGAATTGGGGGAAAAGAGAAGAAGATCCCTGGTAGTGCCGGCGGTGCCGTCTTAGAGCTGGGAATGAAAAGGGCTGGGGTGCAGAAAGAATGGCTTCGTGGAATGCGCAAGGGATGAAGAAGGAAACTGTCTAATGTCTTGGGGTGCTTTGGGTTCGGTGACGAAGCGGCAATACGAAAAAAAAAGGATGGAATGGAAAAAAGGAATGTAGTTGGCGCTTGTCACAGAAGGACGTTAAGCCTCGACGGGACCGGCAAAAGGTTGCCGGACCAATATACTAGTATCTGTGCCATTTCAAAAAAGACGCAGGGGCAGGGCAGGGAAACCAGGCGAACTAGCTGTGGAAGGAGTTTTACCCGCCGGGAACAAAAACCAGGAAAATATCATAGAATCGATCTGGGAAGGAGGTGACCCGAAAGGACTTAAAAGGAAAACAAACATCGATGCGTATGATAAAACATCACAAAAAACGGGCGTTAGGGCTGGGACGCACCAGTGAATGGAGAGGGGAACGGGAGGTGAGGCGACTTCAAGAAAAACATGCAAGTGGCTGGGTTGAGTAACTTCCTTACAGGGAGCTGGGCGAGGCTCAATGATTAAGAAGTTCCAAAAAAATTTGCTCTTACAACGTTTCTCAGTGCGTGCGGACCATCGGGGAGTGTAAGCTGAAAAGAAAAAATAAGAGGAGTACCCTTGCTTTCTATTGTAGGAGTTGAGCTTGACAAAAAGGGACCCACCGGGAAAAACTCCGACTAAAAGGGAAAGAACGGGTTTAATTTAGGCCACCTTCAGGGCGATAACTTTTTCCTCTTACGACGTGTTTATCTGCGTGCTGGGAAAAAGACGATTTAACCAGGTAGCGGAAACTGGATCCCAGCTGGATCGATGCCGGTTTAAATTAAAGGACCGGATGGGGAATAGCGGGGGGGCTTGATATTGAGCACACGTGCCAAAGAAGGGGGGGAGAGGGGCACTGTTCGTCAAATGCTGTTGACCTTGGACAAAGCCGGTGCCCGAAAACAGTGGCGGTCAAGAAGCCAATGAAAGTGGGGAGGGCCTGGGTTCCAAAACCCAAAAGAGCGGGGGGGTTGCTCTGGTTGGAAAAAGCCAAGCCGTCATTTCAGACACCGACCGAACTAAAGGTCCGTGCGATGTGAAGGGCGGAAGAAAACGGCCCGTCCAGATTACAAGTGGGAACACTGCTGACTGGGAAGGTCCTTGCCCGCGTGTGGATTGGATTTGGATAGGACAGAAAAAAAGTGAAACGGCGTAGGCACCAGGGGGGGGGGTCCCGTGGAAATCGAACGCATGGGAAAAGACGGGCGAGTTGATAAAGAAAGGGGATGTATCTGACCCTTTGCGGTTGCAGACCCTAGCGTGGGAAAAGATAACCAGTCCACCAACAGGTTGTAGTTGAACAGCTGGAATTATATACGCACTTCTAGGTCTGAGGGACGTGACATAAGTGGGGACAGGAAACGATGTAAGGAAAATGACGAAGCAAGAATCGGACTCGTGGAAAATGAGAGGAAAAAAAACTAAGACCAACCCGGGGGGATAACGCAACGTGGGGATAGCTACTTAGTGGCCATGGTAAAAAAAAAATTGGAACGTTGAATTTTCTGGTAATGCAAGATCCTATAGGACCTGGGTGAGGATTAAGGGTGGGGTCGGAAGACAATCTTCATGATCAATGAAGGTAGAAAGTAACGGCGGACCCGGGGAAAAAAAAAATCTAAGCACTGCGAGAGCAGGCAGCTACTGGCTGGTTACCACGACGGAGCGGAAAGCAAATAAAACTCAAATTATGTGAAGCGGGGCGCGGGGTTGGAAGGCACGATCGAACCGCGGGAAGGTCAAGTAATAGAACAAAACCACGGAGTAGTAGAAAGAGAGATAACGTATATAGGAAGCGGAAGGGGGGTATCGCGAAAAAACCCCGGGTCAAACACCTAAATGATAGATAAGTTTCGCAATACCTCGTCCGCCTGGATCAAAAGAAAAGTCAGAAGGACGGAAAGGCGCTTGGTTGGGGAACACCCTGGTCGCCGTGAAAAAGGATAAGACTGCATTGATTGGTTCGTCGCCAAACACTACGTTTAGGAAAAAGCCGAAACCCAGGTCAAGGATGGGCTGATCATACCCGAAGCAGTGGACGAAAAAGTTTGAGAAAAAACTGGGGGAAGACTGATCACAACTGGAATCACACCGGGGCTGAATCAGCACGTGGAAGAGAAAAAGGCTTTCAGAGGGGGGGCTTGCGGGGAAATGCCAAGGCCAAATGCTAGGTAAACTTAGTCACGCAGAAAGGGAAAAAAATAAGCAGCAAAACTGAAAAAAAGTTGTTTGTCACTCAACAGGTTGCAAGGGCGGTCTCGAGAACGAGAGGAGGAAAAATACCAGCGCACCGTACAGAGAACGATGGAAAATTCATACACTGAAAAAAAACGAAAATCGGTGGCACCGTCCGGCGTTAGAAAAAAGAAACGCCGGTGCAGCGGTCAGAAAGCAAGAACAGGTCTTCACCAACCAGGCCGCGAATAAAAAGAAGGAAGCGGGAGGGCTCAAGAAACGAATTTGGGAAAATGAACAGGTTAAAACTGAAAAAAAGGACACTCGTCACGGCTAGAAAGAACTGTAACCCAGGTTCTGAAGAGGAAAGGGGTTCGGAAAAAAGAAAGAAAAAAGATAGAAAGTCAACACGGTGCGTGGAAAATGCCGGGCTGTGTAACCGAGGGCTAAGGGAAAGAAACTCTTTGTGGCACCCGTGCACCGGCTTGGGAAAGGCAAAAGAAAAACTCACATTGTGCTCCAGCCTTCAAATCCATTGGGCCCTCAAGGGGTACGAAAAACAGGGACAATTCCGGCACATTAATGGGACTGAAGAAGGGGAAACCGGACGTCCAGGGATGGAAAATAAAGGGGAGGGAGTGGAACCATCCGCATATCCCGGCCAAGGGTCTCAGGGAAACTGAAGGGGAATACAGGTTTAAAGCAAGGGCCGCGGTGATTTAGTCGGGGTGATGTGTATCCTTCCTGCACTATCCAGATCACATGGAAAAGTTTGCTCACTTTCAGCGCATCAGTCAAACCTACTTTAAGAGGACTTTGCAGAATCCGGAGTTAACAAAGAGGCCAGAAAAGTGAAAAACGACCCGACTTCAGCTTGGCACCGCCAACCCACATCCAAGCGCAACGGTGAGTAGATCACGAAAAAACACTCTCAAGAAGGGGCAAACTTATCAAAAAAAGGGTGTGCTTCCCCCTCCCTCACTCCTCATTCAGCATAAAAAAAGTGAAGATCCAAAAAAAAGAAGGAACTGGCTCATCCGGGCAAGCCATATCGTAAAGTAGGGAAAAAGGTGGGACTTCCCTCGGCGTACCACACGATAGGGAAGGAAAAACACTAAAGGGGGGGGGACGAAACCTTACCACGGGAATGGTGAAACTCGCGCCAACATCGGCTGCGGCAAAAGGGGAGCCATCACTGAAGGAAAAAAAAAGACCTATCGGCAACTTCAAGCCGGAGGCGAAACCTCGAGGCTCAAAAATATCAAAACGACCTTGAGAAGGCAAATAGACCGCAGGGAGGTTCGGTCAAAAAGGAAAAAAAGAAAAAACGGGACAAACAAGCATCGGTCCTACTGCACAAAAACCGCAAAGGAGGGATCTTGGGGAGAAGAAAGAACGGCAATCGAAGGGAAGGGTCTGAAAAAAGCTTGAAAATTGTCCGCAGCTGATCGCCCGACCGAACGCGGCGGGCACCCGGACACATCACGCAAAGGGGGCACAAAGGCGAGGTCCATAACGAGTCGGTCAAAAAGAAAAATCGAAAGGGGAACTACCTGAAGTCAAAGGGGAAAACCAAGAAAAGAAAGAGGAGGAGAGATGATGGTTTTGGGGTTTAACTTCATGTATTCCAGCGGGGGGGGGAAAGAAGGGAGGACCTCGAGGGGGCAGTGGGAAACCCGCTGTAAGAAAAGGGGGAAAAAAGGCAGGTGGAGAAGGAAATATCACCTCGGGACAAACTGGCGGCACAAAGAACAAAGCGGAATGGGTGAAGGAAGTGGGGGGGGTAAAGACGCCGAGCACGATCGCCTTCAGGGTGGGCCGCGGAACCATTGGGAAGGTCCAAAGCAAAGGGAATTTGTGATGTTGAAAGAAAACGCTAAAAGGGGAACTAGCATTCACCGCTCAAGGGCGTTTTGTGAGTTTTGGGAAACGGAATCGTAGGGCGAACACCGTTGGATGGAAGTTGCGGTGAGACAAAATATGACGGTGAAGCCGCGAAAGTTGCGGCAACTGTTAAAGGCATAGACCGCTAGAGGTAAAATTTAACCGGCACGGAAGGGGCGTAACCAAAAATCGGCACGGAGATCGAGTGGTAACTCGCTGACTCCTAACAAGCAAAAGATCATCGTAAATGGGCTGGACATGAACTCCGAATGAGCCCTTGCCGGAAAAAAAGATGAGGGAGGATTCCCTGGGCCATCAAGCCTTCGCGGTGGCGGGGGGAAAGAGTTTAATAACTAGACGGGGGGGGGGTGTGGAGCGACTTCATTCCAGTGAGTTTTGGGGTGTGGGCGGTTCCATATGCCTTGAGGCGCTGGAAGAACCTTGCACATAAGGTACCCGTTGAGCATGCGGGAAAAGTCACGGAGCGCGGGAAATCGGTTCTGTCGGATGACGTGAGAGGCGCATCAGTACCGTAAAGAAGAAAAGAGGGGATCTTCTTCGCAACCGACACGTGCCACCGACATCGACAACCGGGGGTAAGGGTTCGTGCAACCTATATGGCACGAAGAACATTGATGCAGGGCAAGAGAGGGGCGGGTCTCTAAATTGCCGTTACCTCACATGGGGGTGAAGAAGAACAAAGGGGATCGATGCGCCGTGTAAAGCCAGAAAGGGGTCCCGTTAAGATCGCTGGATGTAATAGGGGATGTCTTTCCTTGGCCAAAGGGGAAAGCAAAACGGAATAGGGTGGAGTGGGGAAAAATTCAACCGGGAAAAAAACCGGGGGCCAAAAAAGAAAAAGAGGGCTGTACAAGGGTTTGGGGCAAAAACCCATCCCGTCATTGTTCCAACACAGAAGAATGAAGGGAGACTGTATAGTGGGTAAGACTCAAGCCGGCATTAAACAGGTAAATGGGAGACCAAAAAAATAAGGCAGGGGAAGGAGTTGCATGCCGGAAGCACCGTAAAAGGTCCAAATTAAAATCGGGGGGGGGGGTGAAGAACACGCGTATAAAAAAAAATGTCCACGCGTACGTGGTGTACGAAAGTAGGGATTCGGACAAAAAAATTCAAAAACGTTCCAAAATGTTTTTTCGAAACTGACTACCTGGGGAGCTGGGTTGGTCCACCAGCGGGGAAACTTAGAGTTCCCTTTTCTGTTTGAAAAAATGAATGATTAGTTATATTACGAATGGAGGAAGGGAACCCGTAGCGTTCCAACAGAAGGCAAGGTTCCACCAACTGGGGGGGGGGGCACAAACCGAGTTCGACCGACTGCTGACGGGATTTTCGTACCGTGACTCGTGAAAAAGGAAAGGCGGAGATTGTGGGGGGCCATTGGCCTCACGCCGCGAAGGAGCCGGAGAGTGGTCTTCAACGGGAAAGAGCCCCGGTGTTGGAGCAAGACGTTGGTTACTTCGGTGCCAAGTTGGAAAGTAAGGAGAAAGCCCAACAAGACAAAAAGCAGTAAAAAAAGCCCAATTATGTTCGGGGTGCAATAGGGGGGACGGGGGTGCTTCTGGAAATACGGAAAAGGGGGGGGGTGGGGCGCTACAAAGGAAAACTTGAAAGAAGCAGGGGCAAGGTCCCAAGGCATGGGAAAAAGAAAAAGTCGCAGGGGAACCTGGGGAGATGTCAGGCCGGGAAGAAATAGGGGAGAAAAATTGAAACTGAGCGTTTCTTGCGTAGTTCAGGGGAACTGGTGAGAAAACTAATCCTTTTATTTTTAGTCAGTACAGGTGACCCTCAAAGCAGGTCCGAGAAGGTTTTCCGTTTATCTCTCACAACAACACAGTTATTAAGAAGAAGGACTATTACATCTGGGAGAGAACTGCGAAGAGAAAACACCCCGGCTATGGGTCAACATAAGGAACAGTTAAAGCAGACATCTCTCCACGGGTCAAGCCGGAGCTTAAGGGCTCATAAAGAAGTGCCTTGGAATTTGGAGCATCAAAAGGTTAGTCCAGTGACCTTTAGCGGAGGGGTGTCGTCGCGCCAAGGTGTCAGGTCAGCACTACCAAAAGAAAAGATCTAGGGAGAACCGCCGAAGATCAGGGACAACTTCGGAAAATAGAAAGGCCCCGTAAAAAGTATCACAAAGAGGGGCTATCACAAGGGGAAGAGAAGCAGGCAGGAAAAGAGGGTTCAAAGGGGAACCGAAACTAAGCGTGTGCTTAAATGTCCACTAAGAAATCGCGGAAAGTGTCACAAAAAAGAAAAGACCTTCCAGGGCAGGAGATAACTTCTTCGGTTTAAAAGAAAAACCATTTTGTTGTGAAGAGAGGGGGGGAACTACGATAGCTCCAGCGCCAAAGGGTGAAGAGGAATTGTACAAACGGAACTTTCACAGGGTAGGGTCACAGGGAACACGGAAAAAGAAAGGGAAAAGAGGTTGGACAACGTACTGGAAGCTTGACTCGGAAGCATCAGAGAAGAAGCACCAGGCATCCCGGAATAAAAGAGTTCATCAGGGGGGTGGGCAAGAAAATAAAGTAGGTATGGTCACTTACAGGTCAACTTAACGACGCATCAGTCCCTTACTAGCAACCTGGAAGAGACGCATTCCTTGTAGTGGGAGATTCCGGCGAATATAAAAACGCTACCTTCGCAGGATGGCGTGGAACATGCCGGGACTTGGGAAACAAAAAAAGCTGTGACGCCACGCGCTGTGCCAAACAGGAAACAAGGAATGGGTTCTGAAAACTCCTAGCAAAGGGACTACAAGACGGGTTTGGGGAACAACGTCGCTTCAGTCAATATGCCGACGCGATTTAAACCGGTAAAAAAAAAGCGTTCAAAAATGCCCAATCGATCCAAAGCCTTAATTACGAAAGGGGGGAAGGGGGAAAAAGGGGCGACCCGCACTCAGATACTTCGCCGGCAGCAGTCGAAAGGTTGAAACGACACTTCCGACCAAGGAATTAGGGAGGGGAGTGCGGTGGCAACGTGGGGTCAGAATCCGTCGCACTAGCCAGCAAACCGCGCGCATCAGGTTCAGCGAGCACGGAACCGACCGACCTACGTTAAAACGCTGAAGACAGACACCAAAAAATAGGCGCTAACCATCTGAAACGAAGGGTCGAAAAAAGCAAGACCGACGGCAGCTAGCACTCCAAAAAAGAAAAAGCGAACTGAACACTGTAGGGGAAAGAGGGTCAAAAAAAAATACTCAAATCGTGTCATCCGTGCTTCGTCAACCCCCGACGAGGTGGGTACAGGGTTTAAAGCCCGGAGGAGGGGTTCCGTAAGAACGAGAAAAAAGCACTGAAGAAAGAAGGCATCAAAGAGAAAAAAGAATCTTGGGGCGTACGTCAGCGAGCAAAAAAACAAAACGGGAGTTCGTGTGAAAAAATAAATGGGGCGACCCGAAAAGTGGTTAAAACTCTAGCTCCTAGGGCGGGCAACATCGGGGCAGCTGCAACGAGTTCAAAAAAAATTGAAAGAGAAAAAAGAAACTACCGAGGAGACTTCAGCACCAAACTTGTGGGACCGACGAGGAGACGGCGTCAGAAAGGCCCTTGAACCAGTTCCGAAAGATAACGGGGAGGGGGGGGTCCAACCGGGACGACATAAAAAAGACACCGGAACGGGTTCCGGCACCGCACTCACGACCAAAGGATTTAAAGAAAGAGGACGGCAAATCGGCGAGTATACGTGCGGCTGGCGACAGTTGCAGGAAGAGGGGGGGGGAAACGAAAAACCGTGGGCACCCCGTCACCGCGGGGGTTCATCAAAAACCCGGCAACGGAAAAATAAGGAAGAGAAAGGGGGTCGTCCTCAACAATGCGAGATGGGGAAAGAAAAGGAATTTCAACGCCACCACCACCATCAGAGCTCAAAAAAAAAAACGAGAAAGAGAGTGGGGGTGGGATTTGAAGTAGAAAAAAGGTCAAGGGGGAAGGGGGAACGCGACGTGATGCAGCGAAGTGGCCAAAGGGCAAGGTGATGGTGACCCGCAGAATCCGGGGGGGAAAGCCGGCCGGTCCGGGCGCAAAACTGAAAAAAAAAGAAATGCGCGAATTTGGGCGGGTCGAAAGGCACGATCAAAAGCCCCGGGGAAGAAAGGAAAAACGCAGTGTATGATGAGGGAGACGTGAGGAAGGGGTGTTGTTAAGTTTAAAGACCAGCGGTCAGGGTTGGGCGCTTAGGCTGCACAAACAAGGGCAGTGAAATCCTGGATCGAGTCGGCAAGAAGGCAAAAATTGGATGGTAGGTTGCCCGAAGGTGGTGGGGGCGCTGTTCAGACTAAAATTACCGGGGGGAAGAAAAACGGAAATGCAAAATTCTCTTTGGCCGAAAAGAGAACCAGAGGGCAAACATTTAAAAAAAAAGGGAAGACAGGGCTGTAAAAAGAAACGAACCAGTGGTACTAAAACGGGAGGAATAGATCATTCTTACCCAAAGGGGGAGGAGTCCCCACGAATTGAAAAGAAGCCATGAGGAACCGGCAGCGGTGCGGGATGGGAAAAACCCTGAAGTCAAGAATCCAGGGGAGGGGAGAGGGGGAGGAGGTGGATAGGGAGCGGACTTAATCCCTGATTCCCAGGGACAGTGGTTTGTCCTCTTCGCGTGGGAAGGGGGTCGCCAAACTTAGAAATGGGAGTGTCGTAATTTTGCTTTTTTATTTCAACATAAATTGCCTTCGGGCGTCTTGAAAGAGAATGAATGGAAGATGGTGTTACGCGGGGGTGGAGAGCTGGCAAGGTTCGCGAACACGTAAAATTCAGGGGAGGAAGGACTCGCTCCGGCGTACCGGGGGGAAGGATAGGGGGTCGGGCCGATTAAAAAAAACAACAGGGAAAAACCGCGACCGAAATGCACCGTTTTTCTCAGTGCGTGGAAAGAACATGGTGCAGGTCATAGGAACTCCACGACGGGAGCGAAGGGCATTTTCCAAAAAACCGGGTCGTCCTTCATGACCTGAGCCAAGGGGTTCAAAAAGGCTTGAGGAAAGTAAAACGTGTCCGGAATTGACAAAGGGGGTCCATAAAGTGAAGGCCGGTGGGAAAAAACCTTTCGGGGGAAAGAGAAAAAAGTCGGTTTTTGACCTGTACGTCAACCGTTACCAGAAAAACAATAGGGAGGGACACAGCGAGGGATGTTGGGGGGAGGTTCCAAGCAGCATTGGCAGGAAGGCTGCACCGAGGGGGTGCTGGGAGGGTTTACCGCCTCCGGATAGAAAAAAAGGGAAACTGACCTCCGTGGGCAGAAGGGGGGCTATGAAGGCCGGAGGGGCAACCGGGAACATAGGACAAGATTTTTGGATTGCAAAAAAACATCGGGAATGATGGTTGTAGATTAAAAAGAAGGGGGGGGACAGTTGGGGATTTCGAAAGGCGCAGGGCCAACGAAAGGGGGGTAAAAAATGGGTAAACTTGAAATCGAAACTGCTGGCCAAAAAGACGGGGAACAAGAGTTGAAGTGGAAAAAGTGAAGTTATGAAAACCGGGGCGAGGAGTCAAACCGAGAAAGAACGATACCGATGAAAAAAGGTTGTTACCAAAAGCGTTGCCAAGTAATGAGACAAGGAGGAGGATTGTCACGGTCTGAAATGAACAGAAGGAGGCAGGGATCTGGTCGGCCATTTAACAGCTAAAAAAACTAAAGAGGGAGGAACGGATGGGCCCACATCAGAGGGTTGCAGCCAAAAGTGGGTAGAGCCGTTGTGATACCTCTAGCAGGAGCAAATTCTCACCTTGGTCGTCTCACTGATTGATGTCGGATCAGTGAAAATTGACCTTGGGTAGGGGGGGGGGGGAGGAAACGACAGGGTATTGGGGGGTGGGAGGGACGGAAAGGGAGGGGCCGGCTACCCGTAGGTTTCTATGGTACCCATTGGGAAAAAAAAAGCAGAAGAAGGAGCGATCAAAATAAAGGGGTCACTTCGGTGACGGTGGAATCTATTGTTGCCACGGAAAGCTAGGACCTTATGTGGGGACGGGTGGGGGGGGGTGGGCGCATCGACCCAGAAGAGGGGAAAAGGTAGG
>Ga0179591_1274062_pt1 | contig 10384 bp, 11 predicted proteins | sample CZOMad2_1_08_16f_FD_182891 | JGI IMG/M metagenome (GOLD analysis project Ga0179591, IMG submission 182891) | Vadose zone soil fungal communities from Angelo Coast Range Reserve, California, USA - CZOMad2_1_08_16fungal (PacBio error correction) | ecosystem: Environmental > Terrestrial > Soil >...
GAAAAAACCGACGACAGCACTCGGAAGCCGAACAGAAAAAAAACAATCATAACTGGACGGCAAAAAAGAATCCAAGTAAGACTGTAATTTGAATTAATCTCCTGGTCTTAGTGGGTGACCGAACCTCAAGAAGGGTCGATCCCCCCTCAGAGCTTCAAAGACCGAAAGTACGTCCGCGCGGCGAAAAGAGGCCAGTCATACTCATGCAGGGATACTTTCTCCATCATTTATGCGCTCGGAAGAAAACAAATCACTCGAGGAGGAGACAGGTAAGGCCACAGGAATTGTGATTGGAGCAGAAGGGAGAAGTGATGAACGAAAGAGAAGGGAAAAGAGAGTGGGGGTCAAAAAGGCACAGAAGCACACCCAAACTAGAAGAAAAAATAGGGGGAAGGGAAAAATTTGCGCGTTCTGATGAGATAAGATTAAAGGGACAAAGAAGAATCAAAACAAGAGCACAAACTCTCAAAACATATTGTCAGCAGCACCCTCATAACAACAACAATCAAAAAGCAAGAAAAAAAGAGGGGCAGTACTAAGCCACACCAGGAACAAAAAGGTGAGGACGACGGCTCTGATCAACCCCACACGGCAGTGGACGGAAGAAAAGCGGCTGGTCTCACCCCACCCTCACGATTGCTGCTGGGGGAAGATAGGGCACTGACGTGGGATTTTGCAGGGGCGGAGAAGGGGAGGGAAGTGGGGCTAGAGAAATATGGTGGTTTGAATGGCTTCAGTGACGCGGGGCGGACTCATAAATTAGATTTTAACGAAAACGACGCGAACTCGCAAGTGGGCAAGTGAAAAGATTCGTACGGGTGGGGGAGAAGGGGCTTCCTTGGGCAAAAAAGAGTCTTTGACAGAGTGGAAGGTGACAAATGCGTCCTTCGACAAAAAACAGAAAAAAATTCAGGGTTTATTAGCGCGAGAGATGGGAAGATCAGAAAGATCGAGTAAATGGTAAGGGAAGACAAGAAGCTTCATAGTCGCCAGCAAAGAGAAACTGAGAAAGATTACCCGCAAGAAGGGGGGTAATTATTGTTAGCCGATGTGTCACAGAAAAACAGGTAAGGCATCACAACTAAGAAAAACCAAGGAGTAAAATGGCCAACCAAGAAAACGGGGTGAGGGGGGAAGAGGTTTCTCACGAAGAACGAAAAAAGTCTAAGGATGCGAAGAGGGGGGAATTGAGGATTTCCCTCGTATTCAGCGATGGGGGGGATTTTTAAGGCACCTTCGAACAAGAAGTAGAGGGGGGCGGTTGCCACCAGCTAGGGTAAGAGTGGAAATCACGACCGCGAGATCATAAAAATGAAAGAAGAAGGGACTCTGAACATCGAAAGGAGAAACAAGCACTGTATGAGGGGTAAGAGGGGGGAACGACGCTCGATTAATGGGCAAGGCGGCCCAGCAGAACATGAAAGTAAAAAGAAAAGGAACAAAGAACAACTAAGCAGGGGAGAGACTGCGTTTAAAAATGAGAACACTCCATTGATGAAAAAATAAGTGACGTCTACAAAGAGGGGACGAGGAAGAAAACGAGAACCTGGAGAGCTAGGGAATCGGTCTTCAATTTTATAGGAAGAACGAAAAAAGTGATACCATTTTTGGATATCCCCCATCCCACGATGCTGTGTTGGAAGGGGAAGAGATAAGGATAAGCCAAGTTGATTCTAGGAGAGAGAAGTTCTTCCCTGGTGGTGGGGGGGGAGGGAATTTTAGGTGGTCCCTAAACGAAAGGGGGACGGCGGACGAGTCGAATTAGACTACTGCCTTGTTTCCGGTGAAGAAAGAAAACGGGGGGGAAGTGGGGATGGGAGAGCTGCAGTTGAGAATAATGCGCGGACATGAAAGGGCCGTAATTCTCTGCCTCAGGAAAAACAAGTAAAAAAGAAAAAGGGGTCGTCCTCAAAACGACGGAAGCGCACTCGTCTGATTCGAGTCTCTCCGATAACCGCGGAATTCAGACCTCATACTGGCTGGCCGGCCAAGGAGCTTATACTACACTCGATCGGAGAGAGATGCACTGCAGGGGGAACTCACTTCCTGTAAAGCCTCCTCTGAAGCAGCGGGCACGAGTGGTTGGGCCGGGGGTGTTACTTTACGCGGAGGGAAAGTGCCATGAGTCTAGAGGGGGGAATGATTACAGACACCGGGGAAAGGAAGAGGGAGAAAAACGGAGTGCATAAGCGTTTACAGTCATATATTAGGCTTGCCTATCAAGGGAGGGTAGGTTAGGCGGGGGGGGAGAAGGCCTTCTTAGAATAGAGTCGTATTGAATCGAGGTCGTCGGGAAGGGGACCGGAGGGAAGGAGAGAGATGAGGGGAATAAGAGATTCTCAAAATTTGGTGCAAAAGCGAGAGAGGGGAGGAAGAGGAGATGAGGTTGTGATGAGAGATTCGCAGGTGTCGTTAAGTAGAGGAAAAAGTTGCGCGATAGGGAAGAAGTGCAGAAGGACAGATCGTGCTCTAACATATGACTCTCAGGCGATTCGTCAACCGATGGAAAAAAAAAGGAGGGGCGTGAGGCCGGCGCGCATTGGAAGAGAAGGAAGCGGAAAGGGGAAGAGTTTGGGGGCGGGCTGAAGGAAAAGGGGAGAATGTAGGAGTCAACCCCTAAAACCCGTGTGACAAGAAAGCCCTCGGCTTGCAGCGAGGGAGAGGGAAGAGGGCATCTATCTGAGGGGGGGAGTATAGAAAGGCTAGGAGAGGGTAACGCGGAAAAGAGATAATCTCAAAATGACGAAGAAGAAAGCCGATAGTTAAATAGGATATGCGGTGGATAGGAAGGAAGATTCGGGCCTAGTTATAAGCTCGTCTAATTTCAACAAAAGGAAGAAGGTCTCCACAACAGGGAGTGGCCGTAAAAAGAGAGACTGTCTCAGAAGGGGAGAAATGAGAGTGCATCTCTCGAGGACGATCGAGGAAGAAGAACCGGGCCAACCCAGCTACCGAAGAAAAAACTTTACTGCCCACTCTTTCCTAAGAGGAGGAAAGGACGGAAAATTGGAGTTCTACGAAGAACATCTCAGAGGCAGAGAAACCAACACAAGGGAGCAAAACGTCCTGACAAGCGTAAGACTTACATACGCCTTTACCTGCGAGAGTTCAAGAGAGGCGTGCGCGGGAGAGACGGGGGTCTGAAGCCTAGGAGAGGAAGAAAATGACGGCCTACGCCTCCAAAAAAGGAGGTTAAAAAGCTATACTTCTCAGATCGAGATGTACCCCGAAGCCGAATAGAAAAAAGAAGGGAAACATCTGGCTTGACTTCGACAATCCGAAGAGCGCTTAGAAAACAAGAGATCTAACGCTCAAACTGGAAATGGAAGTCGCCTCCAATGGCTTGTGGAAAGGAAAGATGGAGAGCCTTAGAAACCTACTTAAAAAAATAGGAAAAAGAGAATCCCACGCACGAACTCTATGGTAGCACCCCATCCTAATCTACCAGAAAGAAGTTACATTCAAATACGACAAAAAGAAAGGGAATAAAAACAAACTCTGTCAAGACAAGCAAGACCATTTAGACGCGCAGGGCCAAGTGCGGCGAGACGACGGAGGAGCGACCCAGCGAATACGAACGAAAAGGACTGCGCCAACCTCTCGAAGAACCGAGAATCGACAACGAACAGCTCACTATGCCAACCAGGTAATATCGGCACTTGACACACTCGATAAAGATATCAGGGAGGATATCGCCGTGGCGGGACTGTTTCAGATCACATTCCACACGAAAAGGCAGAAGAGAGCATTGTCAACTGGACAGGACGCGGACAGTAGGTAAAACAAACCAATTAACCAGCCCTCACGAAAGGCGAGAGGGTGAAGATCTGCAGTGTCCAAATGTCGGTGGATGCTTGGACCAAACCAGCGCCGCGACACTCTCGCGATCGGACCTTAGGAGGCGACGGACTGGAAGGATCAAGACAAGGGGGCGTTAATCATCAAAACTCTCTGCGCGACTAGGACATGAACGGAAGGAGAAGGGGATAAGGATGCAGACGCTCCTGGGAGACCATACAAAAACTGTGTCTTTTGGGAGAAGAGAGAAATAGTCCAAGGGAAGAAGAAAGCTCACTCTCGCAATCTATTCGCGCGCGAAAGGAGCAAAAAAATCGAAAAGACTCTCTTCTGCAGAGGAGAAAAAGAAGTATTGTAGTTTTCAGAGTAAGAGAGTAGCCCCGAACAAAAACACAAAAGGTGTCGAAGACAAAAAAGCTCCCACCGGCACAGGAGAAGGAAAAGACGTTGGAAATTCTCTTGGCCTCAGACACGAGGGGGAAAGAGGGAATTCAACACTTCAACACTCGTGGGGTTATCGCAAAAGGAGGGAAAGTTTAACCATTTAAGCCCTACCAGCATTCCTCTGATTCAGGTCCTCTTTAATAAGGGAAAGGGGAAGAGAAGTGACTCCTCGACGGGAAGTATGAGGGGAAATCACCGAGTGTGAAGACTTCGCAGACCAATCACAGGCTTTAAGAAGGGGGGGAGTGTTTTTGCTCGGGCGGTGGATGGGCCGGGGGGAAAAAGAGTATTCAGTCTGAGAAGAGAGCTGCCTACAGAAAGGAAACAGGAAGCAATTGTGAAGTCTCGAGGGGGGATAAGATCAAGGGAAGTACAGCGCGGACAAGGGTCCGACGGAGGAAGGATTCGTAAAAAATTCTGAAATGGGCCCACAGAAAGAGAAATAAAGAGTGGACAGTTCGGAAAAGAATGACCAAGTATCAATCCGATTTCGGAGTCAAAAGTACAAGGATGCGCATCTTCTTCGATCCCTCTGGAGTCGCAGAGGAGGGTACGAAAAGAGGAAACCAAAAGCTCTGAGGGGGGGGGTACCTCAAAAGAATGGATTTAGTGTGTGAATTTAGGGCGGGGGCCAGGGTAGAATGGCTCCGGTGGAGAAAGAAAGGAACTAATCAACACCCTAGCATGCGTCGGGAATAAAGGAAATCCATTCTGTCTGAAGTAGGGAAAAGGGAGAAGCATTTCGAAAAGGAAAAGAGGGATAGCCACCGATGGGGAGGATATCAAATATATATATGAATAACAGCGAGATGGTGGTTTGACCTTAACTTGGAACTTCTGGGAAGAAGGAAAACATTGAGCAACACAATAGAGGGAGGAACCCATACACGGTAAACAAAAAATACACAAAAAAAAAGAATTCACAACCTTTTGTTGCTTAGAGGGGAGAAAAACGGAGGCCCGGTCGCAGCAACACCCGAATTAAGACCAAGCAAACCACTAAACAACGAGGAAAAATTCGCGAAACATCACAGCCCTCAGCCACCCCGCTCCCACCCTAAACCCTAGCCGCGCCCTCGTGTTCTTCTCGGCGAATCTACAAAAGAACGCAGCATCGGAGGGATACCTCTCTCTAAGCAAAAAGAATATTGGGAAATATATAGTAGGGGAGAGAGGGGGGGGTGTCGGAGTAAAGGGCGGAGATTGTATCTTGGCTTGGCAAACGCTGGGGGGAGTTGTTTCTCTTCTCCTTTGTGGAGGGGAAGGGGATGATCGTAGGGGGGTGGGTGGCTAGGTGGGGGGGGGGGGGAGGGGCATTCATTGTTCGCGTGTAGCAGAGAGGTAATGCCTTCTAGCATCGCCGTGCAAATTTGGGAAAGGAAAGCGCGTACCTCGCGTGTTTACAGAGAAGAGGGATCGTGGCATACCATACTAGTGGGTGGGCTGGTAATCAGGTGGTGGGAAAATGCTTTAAGAAAGAAAATGTCACAATAGAGAGGTGGAAGTATCTATCTAGTTTTCATGAAATGAAACCTAGAGGGGGGGGGGGGGAAAGGTTTTCTCCATGTTGACGCGAAATAAGGGGCAGGGGGGGGAAAGACATATAAGCCATTAGAGCGGAGCAGACTGTAGAGTAATCTTTTTTGTTTGGGGGGGGGTGTGGGGGGGGGGGGGGGTTTTTGGGGGGTGGTTTTGGGAGTTGGTAGGGTGGGGTTGTTTGTTTTGGTGTTTTTTTGGTGGGGGGGTTTAAGGCGAGCCGTAGGTCTAGGGAGGGGGAAGCCGCACGGGAAGAGGCACAGACAAGTTCGCCGGCCCGAAAAAACGACTCCCAGGAAAGTTAGAATCCCAACGAAGAAATTAGGTGTGATTTTTTAAAAAAAAGCCGGATCCCAGATCTCTAATAAAACGCGATTCGGGGAGGGGGTGTTCCGAGTCCGAGTCTTGTTAAGGGATTTCTCAGGCCAAAGACAAAGGAAAAACGTAGGGATTTCACAGGAACCCATTTTTTAGTAACAGAAGAGGGAATTTGACGCAGAGAGTTACAGAGATATACCTACTGGAAAAAGCAAGGAGGTAGGTTTCGATGGGCCGAAGCGATGCCTAATAACGATGTAAGGCGCACTACCAGTCGGAGAGACATAGGAAAGTCACAACTTGAGAAAAGGGGGTGCTGTCCTCACGGGGACCAAAAGGCGTCACCAAACGACGGGGGAATCTCCTAGAAGGGTCAGCAGGGGGAAGGATCGCATTCCAGAGGCAGTGGGACACGACTGTATACAGGTGGAGATTACCAGATTCAGGAAAATCTAGGGTAGTCAAAGGGGAACGGTGCCATTTTACTAAAAGTTCAGAGGCAATGGGATAAACCCATATGAATTTTTACTTTGAACGATCCGAGGGAGGGAACGCTCGGAAGAAAGGGGAGGGAAAAATTTCTCCTTTGTAGTTTCAGCCGGGAGAGTCGACTTGGTGCTTCGCTATGGGTTTTGTTTCGGCGGCCAGGGTCGTAAGTAAGGGGGGGAAAGAAAAGACTGGGGGGGCCTGACGAGAGCGGCTTGGGGTGAAGGGGGGGGGGTTTGGCTCATCAACGGGGATTGCGCGTCTTGTAGCATTGAGGACATCCGGTAGCAGTGATAAAAAAAAGGGGAAAGATAAAGTGTGTCGGAAAAAACTTCTATACTGATGGAGAGGAGAGAAGATCGAGCTTATGCCGACGAAGGGGGGGCTTGGCAGCAGGTACGCGCCAGCCACTGTAGGAAGTGGACTGCTTGCAGGTGACAAAACCCGAACCGCGGGGGAGCTGAAGGGAAGGGAGGTGTTGTGTTTTATGTTCGCGTCAGGGAAAGGGGACCTGGCAAAAGGGATTGTCCAGCTGTGTTATTGAGTGGTGCAGGGGAAGGGGCGAGTGCGTAACAAGTAGAGGAAAAGCGATCGTGTGGGGGGAGAAGAGGGTGTCCGTGCCGATGCTGGTACAGAAGAGGGAAGGGCCGCGTCTTGGTCCGAGAGGCGGTGGGAAAGTCGAAATGGTGCGCCTCGATTACGACCGATTGGGAAGACGAAGAGGAGTCTGAGAGAGGAGGGAAGCAAGCTCTCTGGACTGCGAGGGGTAGGAGGTCTCAAAACTGGATTGGTATATATGAGTATCCCGGGGGGGGGAAAGGACCTGATTTTTCATTCCGCAGGTGGGAGGGGAAATAGTTAAGTCCACAAGTCAGCTGTGCACCCTAGGGGGGATAAATCCTGAACTGAAGGGTTGAGAGAAAGGGGGGGGAGAGGAGCGTCATCGAGCGAGTATAGACGCAGGGGAGAAAACATACTGTTGTCGGGGAGGAAGGTATTTGCTGGGAGGAGAGGAGAAGAGACCGAACGTATGTTATTGAGCTGGAAGAAAGGTCTCCGGGGGAGATTTCCATAAACAACGGGGAGACAGAGACCGCCCAACGTTAGGCGCGTGGCGGAGGAGGGAGGGATGTCAGCCGCTTGGAGGCGGTTAGATGTCAAAGGAGGTAGAGGGGAGGTAGACAGAGACATGTATCTCCGGAGGTAGTGGGGGGTGGGAAAGGCTGGAAGAGGTCTCCAGTAGTAAAGCGGAGGGGAGAGGCTGTAATAAAATTAGCGGCGATATCCCGCTCAAGACACTCGGAGGGAGGGCAAATCGCGATAAGATCAAAAACAAAACGAAGGAGGAGGAGGAGAAAAGAATAAGGATCTCTCGCGAAGCAGGGGGGGGGCGAAATTGGGACCTTGTCTCGAGCGGAGAGATCGGGCCGCTAAAGAGGACAAACCCGCATCTACCACGACGACGTACTGCGACCTCTGAAGAAGAGTCGGCAACGCTAAAAGGGGGGAAGGAAAGTAAGTTCTACGCGCTCAAAAAAGATAAAGAAAGAACGCGCCGAACACGCTAGCTAGGCCGAAGCCTCCACGGGAATTCGGAAAGACATGGAAGGGGCCTGAAAGACAGGGAGGTCGTGTCTATCAACAATAAGAAGAAAGACCAAAGATTACACAATTACAAAGTAGCTAATAGGGAAAACCGCCGAAAATCGCCAGTCCCGTAAGAAGGCAAGAAAAAAAAGAAAAAAAGGAGACTCGGCTGGAAAAGGTCATCCGGCCAGCGAGAGAGAACAGCGCATTGCTTGGAGAATGGAGTCGAAGAAAAAAATCCTGGCGGGGGCGAGGCAGGAGGCTTTCCGTCGGGAAGAATTACCTACTTTGAACAAGAAAGCGGGGAGGATATAATCACAAGAAGGAATATCTTCGCCACGAAAAAGCCCCTACTCGAAAATCCCGCGCTCAGGAACATGACATCCAAGAAAATCTACGAATGCCAGGGTAAGGGGAATACGAAAGAGTATACGCTCACCAAGGAGGCGATAACAGAAGGGAGAAAAAGTAGCGTCAGTCCCGAGACAGGTACACCATGCTCCGCCCGGTAGGAAAAGAAAGAGAAGATTCGGCGATCAAGATGATTAAATTAACATCTTATTAAAAGAAATAAGAGGGGTTGAGAAGAAATCCTTAATTCAAAAAAAAATGAATCCCTAAGTGTCAACGGGGGTCACCTACAAAAAAATCACCTTCCGGAACACAATTCATTCAGAGCTCACCAAATCCTGAAACAGAGAGAATCTTCGGGCCACGGGGGAGGCTTCCACCTCTCCGCCTAAGGTAGATAGTCATCTTCTAGACTTTCCCGGGGAAGCAACAGGGATTACTTAATCCGATCTTGGGCGGCAGAGACAGAGAACATAAGAAGAATTCTCTTGAGAGAGGAATCCAACAAAGGTGGACTCACTCGGTTTTCTCCATTGACCGAGGCAGAGATGTTCACAGGAAGGCGGCAATTCGACGGGAAAGAGAAAACGCTCTCAGAAAAAAGATGAAAAAAGCGCTCTCATTCAATACTTAACCAAGTCATTATGAGCAGTCGGAAAAGACGGCAGCAGCAGGAAAGAAAAACTTGAGAAAAAAAAAAGAAAATCCGAAAAACTTCTATAAACACCAGACTGATACATGAACAGGTGACTCAAAGGGATGAACTGGAGTGCAGGAAAAACGCCACACGAGAAGAGGGTTATTCGGAGAACCATGGGATCCCCCCTGAGAGAACTAAGAACCACTGCGCGAGATGTCAAGAAACCAGGAATCTTTAAAGTAACACCCCCCCAAGAAAAACCAACACCAAAAACCACACACCACAAAAACCCAAGAACCCAAACACCCCACACAAAAAAGAAGAAAAACCAGAAAAAAAAACAGGGATCAAAACATTTACTGGGTGAGCCCGTTCTATGGGAGCGAACTGGAAGCCTCCTTGTACCGAGAACAGCGGAAAAGTTCAAGTTGGGAATTGGTTTCGAGAATGTGCTGTGGCCAAATCTAATCCTTCTGATCAAGGAATTTCCCGCGACAACAAGAGCAGATTCGGTAGTGAGTACTTGATGGCTGTTAGTACGCGAGACAATTGTCCTCGCATACTATACTTCTAAATCTGCCTGGGGGAACGACAACATGCGATATTGAGGAAGGGTTAGTTGTAACGACAGAACCATATACTAGAAGGGGTTAAAAATGCACAGATAGAACTCCTTCTGGATCGAAGAAGGACTGCGGCAAACATCACCAAAAGAAATGTCCCTGTTGGAAGGAGAATCTGTCAGTTCTATTTGTTATTTAAGGAGAGCTGCCGGGCAGAGAAAGAAACCAAACAAAGAAGGATGCGCTTCTGTATTACCTTCGTCCCTGCAGAGCGCATTCGTGACATGGCCGGGTAGGAACAGGAGCTGAAAAGCTTGAAAAACATCCCACTCTCGAGGGGGTACTTAGAAGCAGGACCTGGTATCTGGCCTAAGGTAGTTAGTTGTGAGAACTGACTTGAGACCTGGGAACTATCAAGAGCAAAGTCAAAAAATGATGGAGGAACAATGAGAAACCGAGGAAAGGAAGAAAAGCTTACTTGACGTTCCGAGACGAGGAGAAGCAGAGAGTGGCTATCAAATCTTCATCACAATAAGCCAATCAACAAAACTCAACCTACATTGATAAATTCAACCTCCCAAAAAAACCAAAGCTACAAAGGAAAGACCGCTCAGTAGAGAGGAATAAAAATCGCCCGCGATCAGCCATCGGCTAAAAGAAG
>Ga0179591_1274226_pt1 | contig 10384 bp, 10 predicted proteins | sample CZOMad2_1_08_16f_FD_182891 | JGI IMG/M metagenome (GOLD analysis project Ga0179591, IMG submission 182891) | Vadose zone soil fungal communities from Angelo Coast Range Reserve, California, USA - CZOMad2_1_08_16fungal (PacBio error correction) | ecosystem: Environmental > Terrestrial > Soil >...
CGCGAGTTGATGGCAAGCGAAATCCGTCAAAAGGGGGGGGGGGGGGTCATGGGAGGGGGGGTGTCCAATAAAGCCACCCAACCCATGGGTGTCATTATTGTTCTGGCAAGTGCACTTGCTATCGACAGAGGCACGCAATCGGTCGGGGAAAGCTCCGCAGGGGGAGGGACACAGAAAGATCGAACATATGTGAGATCGAAAGCATCGGCTCCGGGGCGATGTGGGAGTTGTCCTGTCCCGATAAAAAAGAAGGGCGCAGGGGAAGTGAATAACGAACGAAGGGGTCGGGACTTCCTATAGCCCGTCTTCTCGAAATTTCTCCCTCAAAGGTTTACAGGAACGGTCGGAGGGGGGTTTGCAAGGGCAGAGGGGCATCTGTCGAAGGGGACCTTGACTTCACTGGGTGGCCCGGGGCCTGACGGCAAAGAGAAAACGCTGAGGACGATCAGGAAGGATTGGCCCGACCGGCAATGCCATACGTTATGGGAGCCTTAAAAGTTCCCTCAGGTAAAAGGCGCTGAAAAGCAGAAAAAAGGTGGCGGGGCGTCTACAAGGCAAGAAGCCCTGTCAGACATTCTGGGGGGGTCAAACGTACTGCGGAGGTGATAAGGGGGTCTGTCGCAGCGCCAGGGAAGTCAAGCTAAAATCAACCCACACACGGCGTTCAAACTCCGGGCAATAATTTACTTAAAAAGGGCCAGGGACTCGAAAGGAGGGCATCTACTGAAAGAAGAGTGGAGCTCTCTCTTCGAGAAAGCTCGTTTCTCAAGACCGTGGGAACAAAAAGGGAAAATAGACATTCCTTTACAACCGGCCAAGCCTCAGGAAGGGGCAAAAAAAGACCTGAAGGGAAGGGAAGTTTTATCGAAGCCTGATCTCACTTCAGGGATCTTTCTCTGAGGAAACGACAATAAAATGGCACTCGGGCAACGTTCGAAGAGAAGGAAAAACCCGGCATTCAGCCTTAAAAAAGCAGTCCGAGGGTATGGCTTTATCGCCGACTCCATCTCACCCGCTCGTCTCAAGCTACGAAAAAAAGTGGGAGGACACCTACACAAAAAAGAGGACTGAACGAGAGTACAGGAGCCGCGTGGGGAGGGGATATTAGTGAACGTCAGGGGATCTCTTAACCCTGCCGGGAGTCATTCTCAACGTCCACGAGCGCGGGGCACGGGGAGAACAACCTAGCGCATCGGCGGCGGCGCAAAAAGCAAAAGAGCACAAAAAAAAAACCAAAGCTCGCGGCTTAATGTGGGGCGCGGTTGAGCCGCTTGTCAATGAACTCCGGCGGGCATCGGATCGGGGGATAGGGCAGGGCCGGGGAGGCATTGCGGCAAGGGGCTTCCCAGGGTCCGCAATCAACACTGAAAACCTCCAACAGCCAGTACATCAATAGAAAGAACCGCAAACGAAAAGCCCCGCAAAGAAACAAGCAAGTAAAACCACCATACTACTCCCCACCGGGAACAAACTAACATAAGGGTCGTAAAAGAAGAAAGGGGAAGGGAGAAAAGGGGGAAGACTCCAGGGAAAATGTATTCCGGCGGGGGCTAGGAACCAGTCCTTGTTATTACGGTGCCGGGACTCTCACAACTTACAAACCGTCCCACCGAGAAAAACAACTGTCAAGGAGCAACGAAATCCCCATTTCTTCAAGTCCTCCAATCCGCGGGAAGAAAGGTGGTGGGACCGCAAGGCTCCACGAGAAAAAGGAGGGGGGATAGTGCCAGTCAACCACCTAAGAGGGAAAGGAGGGGGACACCTGCCTCACGCCCTCCACCTCCTCACGAGTCCTGGACAAACCACAGGAAGACAGCCGCGAAAAACGATTGAGAGAAGCCCCACGGAACCCAGGGAAAAAGTAAGTTATCAGTACAAGAAAAAAAAAAACGAAATCTTCCTACCTCAGGGTCCTTGACCGAGTCAATAGCTCAGGAGGATGGGGAAAAAAGGAAGGCAACACAGGATTTGGGGATAGACAAAAGAGGAGCAGGATCCTCGGAACTCTGTTCTGGTCGAACCGCTCTGAGAGTGGAGGATCGGGGGTCAACCAGGGAAAAGGGTCAATAAAGACCGGGGTGCAGAAATAGGGGGGGGGGGTTAAAACAAAGGCGTGAGGGAAAAGAACAAAAAGCATTGCCACCGATTTGGTCTCTTAAAAAAAAGGAAAGCTGCAGCACGGTGGGGACCGTAAACCGAAATGCGCAGGGGGTCGCGGGAGGGTAAAACCGGGGGCGCAAAAAAGAAGGAACGTAGGGGGACCTCGATCGGAAGCAAAGGAAGAATAGAGATCAAAACAAACGATGAGGGGAGGAAAAGAGTTGATGTTGGCATGCTGAAAAAAGGGAAGCTCGGTCACCGGGTAAAAAGGCAGGCAGGCGGGAAGCCCAGGCGGGGACGCGACTAAAAAACAAGCAAAAGGACGGGGACGGCACCGGGGGGGGAAGACTTCCTTTATCCGAATACAATCTCCCGGTGGCACTTAGGGGTGGCCGCCGGTTCAAGGACGGGGAACCGAAAGCATACAACCGATGCCAAACAAGAAAAGTGACAGGGAATCGCTTGGTCCTCCGCACCACGACGGACGCGTTTCAAGCAGAGACCAGGGAAAGCAAATCAGGTAAAAGAGGGGGGGAAGATAAAAAAGGGATTGTCTGAAACGCAAGGAGATACTATCGTTCTCCAACCGGCTAAGCAGGATTGGAAAAGAGGTCGCCTGTAAAATTTTCATTATCGTAGGACGTAATACTGAAGGGGGAAGGGGTGAAAAGTCGGCTAGCAAAGATCCCTAACGTGGTGTTCCGCGGATATTCCCGGGGGGTGGAAAACTATTTCTGAGGATGATTCTGGAAAGGAGAAGTGGTGGAATGCCTGAAAGGAGGGGGTTACATGAAAGATGTCTTCGGCGTCTTGTTCAAATCTCTCCAGGAAAGGGTTTTGAAAACACTTTTATTCACGGGGGAGGATCAGTCACAAGAATAAATTTAAAAAGGTGGGTTTAATTTAAAACGCGCCAGGGGGCAGGGGTGACCTTTGGGTAGGTGAGACGAAAGAAACTAGTGGAAGAGCCTAAAGGTACGGTCAACATCGCCGGAAGCCCGTGACTGTAGAACACCTGGTGTCGGGGACCGTAAATGAGGGTGGCGACGCACAAAATCTCTGGGAGGGGGGGGCCCGGCTGGGAAATGGGGAGGTCAAGGAGGGGGGGGATGCAAAAGGCCTTGGGACCTCTTTCGGTGAACAGAGGGGGGGGGGCTGCTGATGCTTGAGGGGGGGGGACGTGGCGGTGGCACTGGGGGGAGGAGTTCCACCCGGGGGCCAGGCGCCTGCAAGTCCTGATCCCCCGGAGCAGCTCAAACCACCGACCGATGCCAAAAAAGAAAAATCCGGAAGGACCTCCTCTCTAAAAAGAGGCACACACAAAGAGACGAAGAGGGGGGGTGGGCTAGCCTGGCGTCACTTTTCGTGGCGATGCCGCCCCTATTCAGGGATAGGAGTTTGGACGCCCCGCCGCTCTTAGCCGTGGAAGTCTATGAAATCCGACAGGGGGAAAATGCAGGACGTGGCAAGCAACTAGCACCGCGGCGAAAAAACCGACAAAGTCGCGCTGAAATTGAGGAGAATCATCCAGTCGACGTCGCCATCGGGACGAGCGGAGCAGGTATCGGCGATACCGCCTAGCTGGAAATCGTTCAGAGAGGGGGGCGGGGCCAGGGAAAAAAAGGGAAGAAACGAAAAGGAGAGGGAGGCGTAAGTTTGACTCATTTCGGAACCCCCAAGAAGGGAGAGGGGGAAGGGGAAACCGGGTTTCCAAAAAAAAAGGCCGGTCGGAGGGCTCGTGGAAGCGGGAGGGGGGAATCTCAATGCACTGTCTAACTCGTACGGCGCGTGGTCCGGTCGAGGAGAAAACCGGAGGTCGAACGCCGTCTGGAAAAGGAGGAGGGGGAAGTACGGGCCTGCGTCGGGTCTGGAAAAGGGGAAGGACGACTGCGAATGTAGTGCGTTCCTACCCTTGGGGGGGGGTGGGACTTGAAAAGCAAAGGGACCCTCCATGCGATGCCACCGGGGGGAGACAAACGCGAACAAGAACGGGCACCCATACACTTTTCGAGTCTTGCCGTGGATGACAAGGCAGCAAACCGGAAAAAAATGGAAGGTCAAAATACGAGGGAAGAAGTCCGCGAGACATCCACGGCTTGTCAAGATGCAGGGAAAGAACTTCAAGACGTATCAAGAGGGAGAAGGACTACGGTGGTAACCAGGGCGTACAGAGCGGGTTCGAATGAGGAAAAAAGGGCCGGTGAAAAAAAAACCGCACACTAGGGGAAAAGCTTCCACCTCCGAACGACCTGGCGCGGAAGCGAGAAAAAATGTCGAAACAATCGGAAGAAAAAGAGAAGCTCCCTTCCGTGGAGGAAAAATTACACAACTGGCCCAAAAACGGACCCCCGACGGACAATGATCAATAGGACCGCTCCGGTGTTGCCCAGAGCAGGGACAGGGCTGCACGAGAGGTTGCGGAAGCACGGGGACCTCAGGAAAAAGTAAGGCGCTTTCCACAAAAGGAATTGGGGCGATTGGTCGGGTAGGGAAAAGTTCCTGGGGGAAACCACCGAGGGGGAAAAAAAAAAATCTTAACCCCCCCGGGGAAGGGGGGAAGCCGAGGGGAAACCATGTCGAGTTTAAGCCCCTCTCAACAACGGGGGGGGATGAGGAAAGAGAGAGAGAATAGAAAAGGTTTTCCGCTTCTCTCCGTCCGGGGGGGAAAAGGGTGGGGGGCAATAGGGGGGGTGGTAGACAGACGAACCGAAAAACTAGGGCAAAGTTTCATTCGTGGAAAGCAATGAATGACGGGAATGAAGGAAAAAGATTCCGACGAGAATCGGCATACTCGTTCCTCTGTTACCCCGACGTATGTAAATAATTTTCATCGTGGGAAGACGGAAGATGTAGAATTGGGCCAGGGGGGCAACTATCACGGGAAGGGTCGAATGGTAGCCGGGTTAAATATCAGGGCTAATTGCCGAGGTCCGGAGAAACAGTCTCACATTTTAAGCGAGGGGGGGGGGGGGGAAGGAGGGAAAGAAGGTGAAAAGCTGGGGGTAAACACTGCGAATCTCTTCTAACCGTACTCGTACCTTCATGTTTCCCCACGGAAGAAAAGGGACCCGCAAAAACGGACGAGGGAGAACAGAGGTGAGTAGGAAAATGAGTCCCTGAAAAAGCCGCAAGGGAGAGAGACGTCGCGGCCGGTTCTCTTCGAACCCACGTTTCGTGGGCGTCAACGGAAAAGCCAGTCTAAACGCTATGTTGGGAAGCGGAAGGGCAGAGGGTTATCGAATGAGCAGAGGGGACCCGTCTCCATCACCAGCCACCACAAAGGATTCTTCATAACTGGCATACATTGGGAAAACCTATCCGAAAGGGAGGACCGCAGGCCTCGAAGACGAGAACGTTTCTCGCCTCAGCGGGGAGGAAAATTCTTTTCGAACGACAGGACGCGCCGTACTGTGCTATAACTGAATTGACATCAATGGTCCACCCCAGAGCTGGGGGGGGGGGGGGGGGAAAAACGAAAACCAAACGGGAAAACTTCGGTGTAACTCTCACATGATCCGCCCGCTGAGGTTCTCGGAGGAGGCCAACGGAAGCCGGAGAAAGACGGCACCGGGAAGACAGGGCTAAGACAAAAAGCCGGGCCCAACCAATAAATTCCCAAGCGCGATGGAGGTCGCAAGACTACCAGAACCGGCTCCTTCCCGCAGGCCGGAGAGACGGGGATGAAAAAAGGGGAGAACCTATCAGAAGGGAGGGCAGGATCGTTCCGTCGCGCGAGGGCGAGTATTCAAGTCTGTGAAGTCTTACCCCCCTGCTGTCGGTCATTCGCTAAAAGGGGGAAAAGAAGCGGCGGAAGGGGAGCAAAACCAGCCGAGAAGCAGCATGCGTGCGCGACGCCTTAAAGGCTCAGTCAACAAACGACACCGCGTCGTTCTATCCTTGTGGTGAGGCAGGGTGTGAAGGCGGAGGGGGGAAGGGAGCGGGTCCTGGATGGGTGGAGCTGGGCAGGGGCCGTTCTAAGGGGAAAGTTGGCCCCCGGGTTGGACGCAAGCAAAAGACTAAAAGCAACCCGATCCATTACCAAGCAGTCAACACATCACGAAACAGCGGAAGGGGTACCACGCCCCTGTGGCCTAAAAAAACCAGGAAAACTGCATAGAAGAACAGCCTGACAAAACCAGAGCTTTGAAGTACAGCCCTACGTTACTGAGGCGGGGTGAAGAGCTGGCAAGTGGGGCTTCGGCGGGAGTGACCGTCAAAACGGGGGGAGTCAGAGGCTCGGGAGTCTCCCGGAACAAAAAAGTCAAGAAAACTGCAGGGAGGAGTTCAATTCCTGCCATCCGACAGGGCCGGGGGGCTTCTTCAATTCCACAGTCAGAAGAAAAAAAGGGTTGGGGGTAAAAAACAGGAAAACATGCGTCAGGAGAAGAGGCCCGGTCACCTCCGCGAACTGGGGCGTTCCACCCGGCTTCTCTTACAGGCATCCTCCGCAATCACAAAACTGTACGCAAAAAAATCATCCTGCCGCAGAAAACGCGGGGTGAGAGAACAGAAGGGACCCCGGCCGAATCCTTTGCGTATCAGACCCGTAGGCTGTCGAAATGGCTTACAGAAAAAGAAGACGGTCCGGAAAGGGGGAAATGCCGGGGAGCTCGGCACGATCTTGGGAGGGCCTCCTCAAACGGGTGAGTGCTCGGAACGCGGGGAGGAAACACGGTCAAGAACCTTTTTCAGAAGGACTAAAACCGCGCATCAGAGTGGGCAGCGCAAGGGGAACCAAAAGAGCCCAAAGAGAAGGGGTGGCCGGATCGGGACGCGGCTCGGGTTCGAGCACAGACGCACATCAGTGCACACCAAAGAGCTTGTCTTAAACGAAACATGGGTAGAGAGGGAAGCAATGGGGCAAGTCACGGAAGGAAGGAGGGAAGGGGACTTACAGGCGCGTGCAAAACCTAAGGAGGGAAGGGAAGGGAAGGGGACGAAACTGGTCTATCGCACTCCATCATCTCTCGAAAAAAAACATTCTTTATATACTAAGGGTCGCAATCAGCGGTCACAGGAACCTAAATGAACAGGAGGGTGGACCGAGAGGGGGAGAGTAAAGACAAGCCAGGCTTAAGGGGGAGTCAACTTGCTGACTCTCTACTAAAGAAACTCTCTTCCTTTTTTCCTGAGTGTGCCTCCGGGGGGAGGGGCGGAACCAGAAAGCAGCAAGGGGAGGAAAAAAACCGGGGAAGGCACGAAACTTCCACTATTCAATTTGCTCTCCTGGAGGGGGACTGCGCGCGAAAAACAGATCAAAAGGTGAGAAACAGCTGACCCAAGGGGGGTTAAGCAGACCGTGACTTTCCGAAAGACCGTTGATCACATATTTCTTGTACGCAAGAGGCTCCTATCGTGCAATACCGGGCCATCAGTCAGGAGGACCGAGGGGGAAAGGAACGGGAATGAGAAACTAAATGGAGGGGGACATGGGGTGCTTCTGCTCCGAAGCCAGGAGTGGCGCGAGACCGGGGGGGGGGAAACATGGTAGTAGGAGGATGCTGGCTGGGCCAGAGAATTCCTTTGCCCGTTCTGCGTCCGACCTTGAACGAGACGCAGGTTAATGACCTCTGAAACGGGGGGTAAAAAAACAAGTAGTCGCCTTCGAATCGCCCGCCCGGGGAAAAATTGGGGATTGGGGCGTATTATGAGACCATCAGGGCGTGGGAAAAGTTGGGTCCGGTTTAGAAAAGAAAACGAAAACTCAACCTTACGAAATACAAAGAAAGTCATGCAAAGGGGGAAGTAAATGGGGAGACCTTAAGGTGGAGACTGACGGAAAAAGAGGGGGAGTGGTACATTTTTATTCGTTCACAGCGTTTGTGATAAACACCTTGGACGGTTCCGAGGGACGTTAGAGTCGAGGGGAGGAGGTTTGCGAAGCTTCTCTTTTTCGGGATCTTCTTGTGGCGGGAAAGGGGACAGCGCCTTCCTCAAGGAGACACAAGCTCGGCCCCTGCGCATAAAACCGATAAAGTGTCCAAAAAAGCAAAAAGGGACACGCCGTCCGCAGACCTACCCAAAACAACTGTCAAAACACCCGGGGGCGGTCAGGGAGAACTCGGGGGGCCGGGCGGTCAAAAATCTCCGGTCGGCTCTTCTGGGGGGGTTCTCCAGTGCCGCAAATCAGGTGGCCAGGGGAGAGAAAGCACCCAGGGGGGGTGGAAGCGAGCCCAAAAAAACCATCCTCGCCCGCCGCTCAACTTAAGACTTCAAGCTGGGCTGTCTGGGGACTCCAAGCCCCCGGAGGAGGATCAAGCTGCAGTAGCGGATTTAAAGGGGGGAAAAGGGGTGTCGATCACCGTCCATGCGAATCAGGGAAGGGCCAGGGCCAGAATTAAGAGGAGGAACTGGAACGAGAAGGGGGGGCAGTATAGGCAGGGAGGAAGGAAAAAGTTTGGCTCATCCTCGTGTACCAGCGCCAGTCAGTGTCTATCGGCGTCTATGGTGTGGGAAATGAAAAAAAGTGGGAGGTGGGGTTCTTCAGGGCTCGAAGTAGGGAAGGGGGAAAGGGTTTCCATGCTGCAAAATGTACGTAGGGACGTGGGCAGGTCGCGGAGAAAAAACAGAGTCGCCGCCGGGAAAAAAGGGCGCTTGGCAGCGAGGACTGAGGAGACGGGAAATGGAAGTCGGTCGAATTAGCCAGTAAGGAGACCGTGGGTGGGTTTTGAAGCGCAAAAACCGTCCGTGGGGCCCGGAAGTCGAGAAAAAAACGAGGCAAGTCCGTTAAAACCAGAGTCCGTGGTAATTCGCGGTGCATATCCCGACCTGGATGGTAGGGAAGCAGCCTAAAACAAGACCTAGAAGCGAGCAATAAAAAGAGGGTAAAAAGGGCATGGACCGCCTCCGGGGAAAATCTGAAACTATGCTCGTGAAAAGGAAATTTGAACAACCATAAAGAAAGAGGGGGTTCGAACAGAAGTGAAAAAGCGTCTTGGAGAACCCACGATGGCGCTCAGCGGCCACCTCGCTCTCCAACAGCGTTAGGAAGCTGGCTCAATCGGCAGTGGCGAACACTTATCGGAGAAAAAAAAAAGAAGCCGGCCGTTTAGCAGGGAACAATTAGCCCGTTAACAGATAAAGACGCAATCTTCCAGGGGAAAAGAAACATATGGAAATATCCTGCAGGGGGCAACATCAGAGGCTGAACTAAGAGGGGGGAGGGAGGGAATCCGTCCGAGACCTTCCTCAGTCTCGTAGCCACAATAATGCACAGGGGGAGGGTGGAGCGGAGGCTAAACGGTCTTGACCAAAAGAAGTAACAATCGTAACCACCGGAGGTCGGGGAAAGGGGGGGAACCAAACCCTTCGATTTTATCGCGACAACAACAACGGCTTATGAAATAGATAGATAAAATCTAGGGAAGGTCAAAAAACGTAATAACAGGGAAAAGCGTTTTGGTGGTTCAAGGTGGGGGGAAAAGGAAAAGTGGGAAGCGGGCCACACTCGCCAATTGTGGTTTGTGGCGAGCAATTTCCTGAAGCTAAGACAGGGCAAGCAATAGAGTGACAGGCTCCTACGAAAACCCCGAACGGATAGGGGAAAGAATTTGAATCTTAGCGCCAGGGAAAAAGGGGGAATGGTACGTTTGCCCACCCAGGCTCCTGGGAAGAGGGTTGGGGATCGGGCAACTGGAAGGGGAGCACGTAGAAGAGAAAAGGCAAAAAGCATAAAAGGGGGAAGAGGCAAGCGTGTCAAGCGGTTTTAACACAGCGGTCATCTAGCTGATACGGCCAACGGCACATGGTGGGGCAAAAACCTCGGAAAGTTGACCGAACCTCTCTGATACTCAAAGGCTTGAATTGGAGGCAAAACGATACGACTGGGCTATGTCGGGAAGGCTGGCTCCGGATTCCTTCAATCCATCCACTTTGAGGGCTTGACCGGGAAAAGATTAACCGTCGAAGGAGGGGGGGCATTACTGGGGCGCGGGTGTCCTTCGGCAAAGCAAAGGTGGGGTCAGTCCGAAAGCAGAGAAAAAAACAACGAATCGAGGGAAGACCCTTCCATTTGCCCCTATCATGCCGGGGCGACGCAGGCCTCCCTGGCCATCGAGGGGCAGAAAACGGAAAAAGCCTGGTTTCGCCTAGAAGGTAAAAAAGACGAAGGTGGGGATAAAGAATTCATCCGCCGACGAGAAAAGTATCCCCCCTAAACGGGACAGCCTGCCGTTAAAAGTAGAGGAGAGAAATGGGAATGGTAGATTCTGATGGGAGGAGGCAACTGGTTAAACCGCTATCCTTCACCCTCTGCCCTTTCATCTAAGCGGGAAAAAAAGAAAGT
>Ga0179591_1255840_pt1 | contig 10383 bp, 16 predicted proteins | sample CZOMad2_1_08_16f_FD_182891 | JGI IMG/M metagenome (GOLD analysis project Ga0179591, IMG submission 182891) | Vadose zone soil fungal communities from Angelo Coast Range Reserve, California, USA - CZOMad2_1_08_16fungal (PacBio error correction) | ecosystem: Environmental > Terrestrial > Soil >...
GCGTCTCCGAAAGGAAGAAGAAATAGAATCGGGAACCTAAGAAAAGAAAGTTTTATCCCAAGCGTGTTAAAAGTGTATTCCAGACACACAGTTGGCGGGGGCAAGGAGGAGCTAGCAGGCAGGGGAAAGGGAATCTACCTGGACGACCACGCGGGGGAAAAAGCGTACTCTTTTTTCCCGGGACAAGGATGAGAAAACGAAATCAAGTGAGCGAGCTTTTGATCTGCGGCCGCGTGCGTACATCCAGGATTCGCGGGACGGCGAAAAAATGGTTCTGTCCACCCGCAACGAGTTGGAGTCAGGGGATTCGAGGAGACAACGGAGAAAAAGGGCTCCGCACCTTGGGGGAGGGCTCCAGTTTTGTCTCCAGGCGAAGCCGCGCCCACGGGTATAGGGTCAAGACGGCATGCGGTTTCGCAAAAGGACTTGTGGTAAGAAGGAAACTTGCCAGACGGAACTTTGTATAAACGTGGATTACCCGTGCTAGAGGACACCTTCCAAGTCCTACGCCGCCGGGTACGATACGAAATCAATAACATTGTTCAAACAATTGCGAAGGGGGTGGAGGTGAAAAAGGCGCGCGCTCGTTATATGAGGGAGACGGCAAATCTGGCAAAACCGTCGCAGGGGACGCGGAGGACCCACGGTGTTTCCAACGGCACTTGGTCTGTCCGGTTGCTTAGGGGAGGGGACGGGTCGCAGACGAACATACGAACGAAACAGATCTGTGAGCATTGCAACGCTGGACAGGATCAGAAACCGAGCCGTAAGTGCGTACAGGTAAAGTACGGACGCTACTAAAAAAGTTTAAAAAATGAAGGCAGAGGCCTAAACCGAGATTTCACCGAAAGCGTACACGAACACGCCTGTCAACGGGGAACGCAACGAGGAGCATCGGTAGTCCAACTAGCCAACTGGGCGCATTTGCAGCTGATTTTCGGTAAGTTTGGGGGAATCGGGGGGGAAGGATGCATGAGGGGAAAAAGGAGACTGATAACCTGCAGAGAGGTACCTGATGTCCCCGAAGTGACAAAGTCAAATCATGGGGGAGCAAAAACTTCAATATCATCGCTTTACAGCATTGTTAGAAAAGCAAACGAGGAGGGAGGGCCGAAAGGGGAGAGAGAAGTGCTCTAGGACTTCGAAGACAACAATTCTCCTTGCTCAAGAATTGTAGGGGGGGGGGACAGCAGAAAAGAGAACTGAGTTTTGTTTCCTGACGATCGCGATTGACCATGACTAAAGGTCAGAAAAAGAAAAGGAAAAAAGGGGAAAGGGGGTACGAATGCGTCAGAAATCTCCTTGTTCAGGTTGGGGGAGGTGATTCCTATTTTTGGATGGTTTTTGACTATCGGCTTGCTGTACACGCGAAGTTTCCTTGGAAAAAAGTTAGGGAAATGGGGAAAGTGGGGAAAAGGATAGGGGTAACTGAAAAAAAAAAATTATACCCTGACATGAGTGCAGCAGGAACTTCTGGCGGAAAGGATCGGGGTGATCGCCTTTACTGGATCTGTGGGCAGGGGAAAAGAAGCTGGAAGTGTTTGGGAGGAGAAAAGGAAGTTGAAGATCTGTTTGACAAATTTCATTCAGAAGGGCAGAACCTAAGACACGCTTTGAAGGGCGCACTGAGGAAGAAGAACCGCCAGACAGGAGGGAAGAACATCGAGAAGGAAGGAAGACTGGGTTTGGGGACAGTGTATGGAAAAGTGGGGAAAAACCCGATTGAAAGGGGCTTAACAGTGATGACGGCAACCCAGTGAATCACACGGGACACTGAGAGGTGGGATTGACAGAGCTTCAAAAGAGAAAGAAGAGCAAAAAGCTTTTTTGGTAGGAGAAAAGATTGCAATGACACGCTCACTAGATGGTGCAGAGGAAGGTAAGGGACTAGCGAGTTTGGTTCTATCTGTGGTAACACAGCATATTCCCATTAGATGGGGGGGGGGGGGAAGGGCTATTTAAGCGAGGCAGGTAGATCAGTACGGGAAGAAAAAAAAAAAAACAAAGAAAAAAAAACAAGAGTAGGGCAAGAGTGCAGTAAGAAAGAAAAGCATACCGCCAGGAAAGAGGAGGGACCTCTTGGCTTACATAAAAAAAAAGAAAGAAGCTCTAAAGAAGGAACGATCTTTCCAGCAAATTGATGACGCTGTGGCGCGAAAATCAGAAGCTGAAGAAGGTCCAGTGAGTTTCAGAAGGAAGACAAAGGGTCCCCATCAGGGGCAAGGGAAAAAAAGACTTTCAAAAAAGAGTTTTCGTTGGATAAAGAAACTCCAATGGCAAAATGGAGAGACGAAGGGAGTTACTAGATAAGAACAGGGACTCCGAATATCCCAGCGTTCTGTGTACATAAGGGCAATGGACCCATACAGCTAAGAGGGGTCTTCAAAAAGATCAGAATAGAAGAGAAAGAACTGAAGATAGAGAGAGGAAAACCTTGATCACATAGGCCTAACTAACATATAGCACTTCATCGTTCACGGGGGGGAAGGGAAGGAGGAAATAAGATGCGAAGGGGCGGAAAAACGAAAAGTTTTACAAGACGGCGGTGACAAAAGGTTGTCGGACATCAAATGAGAGATTTTGGTCCCGACTGTGTATAAAAGGATGGTTGGTTGTGGCCGAGAGAAAAAACCTTCGTCTACACCAAAGAAGACAAAGCAGCTATAATCTTAAAGGGGAGAAGAAAATCCGAAACAACGTCTCGGGGCGACATAAGAGTACTAAAGCCAGACAAAAGATAAAGGATGGGTGGTTAGGAAGGTCCATAACCCAGAAGGATTAAAGGAAAAGGAAAAAGGTCCCCATATTGAAGCACTGAGGAAAAGGGGTGTGGATATGCGGAAAGGCAGTACGATGGTCATTTCCGAAGGCTTTTGGATGAAGGTGATTCAGAATGTCGGACGATGGGTCGGGAAGGGGGGGAGTAGGGAAAATTCTTAATTCATGGGAAAGGGAAGTTATCAGAGTGGCTCGGTCAAAAGCGTAATAAGAGTAGTAAGAGGAGAAGGTTCTCAATGGGAACCATAGGGAAAAAACGAAGACGAAGAAGATAAAAAAAGAACTTAAGAAGGGGGTTTCGATAGATAAACAAAACAAAAACGGGGATGATGGGACCCAAAGAAATGAAGAGAGAACGGGATAGAGTGGTGAAAGGTAACGAAAAGGGGAGGCTGTTTTCGGAGGAAGAATCGGTCAAACATTCTTTCCCCGACGCTGATGAAGCTTTTTGGGGCACGGACAAACTGGGAGAGAAGGGGAATGGGAGCATGAAAAGGAAAAGTTCCTCGCCAAAAAGCCAACATCGGCAGATAACCTGGGCTGAATCAATCCTCAAAAAAGAAGTCTAAAGGAACCTCCGGAGGGGGAAATGGGTGTCCTTTCACTAGAAAAAAGAAGAGGGTTATGCAATCGGGGCGTAAGTGCTTTGAAATCAGTCGGGTTAGGAGTCTCAACAAAAACGGGGGCGGGTCGGGAGGGGATTGGGGGGGAAGGAGGAGTTCTACTCTGAAAAGGGGAAAAAAGACGTGGGAAGGAATCTGCCAACTGCAATTTACTCGATGGTAGCTGGGGCCGACAGTGGGGGGTGTGGAGCAGCGGCAAAAAGCAAAAAAGGGGGCCACCGGACGGAAAGAAAGATATAAGTGTGGGCAACAAAATTTACCGGGGGGGGGGGGGATCACCGCCGTCGTGTTCACCACCGGGGCGTTGGAAGTAAAACTTAAGAGGTGAATATTACAAGGGAAAAACAGGTTCAGGATAGGGGAAGGGGAGGGATAATGTGACCAATTCGGCGCGATGAATCCATTTGTGACGTTTCGGACGTAGGGAGAGTGCAACTAGGAAAAGAGGAAGAAAACATATTCGATGGGGAAGATGAAAAGGCGTGGAAAGGGAATCCGTCTTTAAGGTTGGAGCCCTCGCTCTCCAGAAGGTGAATTAGAGAAAATTGGTCTCCTACGTTTGGGGGGGGGGGGGGTGTGGGGCTTAAGAAAAATGTAATTCTAGAGACGTACCTGCTTCCTTCCATTGGTACTTGGCAATCTAACAAAACTGTAAATAAGGCCAGATTGGATTCTTCTCTTCTAAAGAGAGAAAGATGGAAAGGGGATGACAGGCAGGAAAGAAAGTGTTTTAGGATGGCAAGCGGGCCAGACGTCGCATGCGGACTAGGGGAGAGCTTAAACCGTCACTATTGGGGGAAGAAATATAGTGGAAAAAGACGATCAAAAAAGGTCACGTACCACACGATAGCGACACCCTGCCAGGCAAATCCAGGCCACTTCTGCGGAATTGGGGGATTGAGGGGAGTGCTTTAGGGGAGGTTCCCACTCAGAGAAAAAGAGAGGATTGACGAAACATATCATGCAAAAAGAATTCGGTCGTAACTACCTGTATGCAAGTGGTGATTAAGGAGGTTGGATCGACGGTAAAAGAAAAAGGGGGGAGCAAAGTGTTTTTCATCACGGGGGGGGGGAAGGGAAAAATACTGGAGGGGGAAAGACGGAAAACAATCGTGGTGAACAATCACCACTGCAAACGTCCGTCCTATCGAAAAAAATGGGGACAGAGGGGAGTGGGAGTGGAAGAAGGAATCAAGGACGAAATTACGTGCTGGTCGGAGTGAGAGGAGAAAGAGGGGAAAGTCCGAGAAAAAGCGGGCCACCGGATGGAGAGCACAAAAAAACAGTTTAATCTATGTCCATCAAGAAGAAGGAAGAGACAAAGAATCCTTGTAATCAAAGAGAAGAGGGTTTAAAGAAGAAACAGAAAGAGGAGGTTGGTAATGGGAAAATGGAGATGTTACACGAAAAACTAGCTGGATCCAGCAACTGGTCACCACCATATTGCCTATACTTTTTCCAAAGGGGAAAATGCATAGGAGTGTAAGACGAAGAACGAAAGGGAAAAAAAAAACGACACAGAAAGGGTTGCTCACAAAAATCGAAACCATCCAAAAATGAGGGGGCATTACAGGGCACCGAGAGATCGAACCGCTCAATTCACTTGCAACAATTTGGCGGACGCAAGAGAGGGGATTGGGGGGTGGAGGAGCTGGAAGGAACAAGGCTACAGTTGAGAAAATTGAGGGAGTCATCAAAAACAAAAAACGTCCTTGGCTAAAGGAAGATGTTGTATCTTGATCTCGCCTAGATAGACGGTTCAAACACGTCTGGATTAATCAAGGCGGGTTGGGTTTTAAAATACGAAGGAGAGAGGAAGGAAGGCATTTTTTTCGGAGGGGGGAGGAGGGGAGAAAAAGAAAAGTCTTACAGCAGATGATAAATTCCGTTGACACAGGGAAGGTACGTGGGAGAAATCCTTTTTTTCATGACTCGGGAAGGGAAAGCCGACTTACTACAGTAGACTAAAGAGAAAGAGATAGCAAATGAAGGGGGGGGGGGGGGAAGAAGGGAAGTAGGGGGTAATTAGGAAAAGGGTGAGGTAGGAATGGGGGGGGATATTGGGATTAGTTGGAATAAGAATGCTCCTCGAGGAATTTGAAGTAGGGCTACAAAGAAAGGGAAAGATTTGTTCCCGGGAGAGGGAGGGGAAATGGAGTTGTTGATGGAAAGAAGACCGCACCGCTTCCCAGGCTCGCGTCCGGCTGTACCTTGTAAAAAATCGGCAAAACTGAACCGCGTTAAAAAAAACGGGAAGATTCAACTTCGTCTATTAGTTGGTAAAGAACCGTCCTGACCAAAAGAAAGGAAAACAAAAAAAAGGGGACGGGGTGGGGAAGCCTGTATCAAACTTCGTGGTTAGTTGTCCTCAGGTCCAAAAATAGAACCGCAAGACGCCGTTAGCCACAGTTCTGTCAGGGGAAAGAGAAAAACCGTCAGATTTGAAGAAAAAAAGGACAAGGGGAGGAATTTAACTGGGGTATCGTAGTAGGCAACGGGCGTCGATTTTGTAGCCATCAATCGGGAAAACAACGAAAAAAGTTCCGGTCGGGGGAAAGACGGGAATTATTACCACACAAGAATTTAAGAAGAAAGCTAATGGACGTCAGGAAGGGAAAGGGGTGATACAATGGGAATGGAGGAGGAGGCCTTCGCCCTGGATTACAAACGGTGCCACGGTCGCGCGGAAGGGGAAGTTGCGGGAGAAAGGTGGATAGGTGCGCCAGCAACTGCCGCACGCTTTAAGGGGGACAAGATCCACCAACTAGGAAGATACACGAGAGGGAGTAGAATAAGGGGGGAGGGGTCAAAGCCACGAAAGGGAAGGAGGAGCGTAAAAATCCTGAACGTAAAAGGTGTGGATGAAATAGGGAACAAGAGGGGGAATGAAAAGTTCCTCGGGAAAGCGGGGAAGGAATCTAGGCACAGAGTTTGGAAAAATAGATGAATCGGCGTGATAGCCGGTTTGACCACGTCCAGAACCACCATGTCCTGGAAGCCACGAAACAAAAAAACTCTTCTCGGAATAAAAGGATCAAGGAAGAAAAGGCGGTGTTCACTATATTTAGAGAGAGAGGTAAAGGAAAGAAGTTTATAGTCTAAAAAAAAAGGGAAACAGACAGAATATATAAAAAATTCTTGAGAAGACCTCCTAGTAAAGAGCAGATCCGGACGCGTCGACGCATTTTCTTTCACCGACTCAAATGGTTCGGGAAAAAACGAAAAGGTGGGTCGACTGTCAAAAAAGACGAAGGGAAACGCAGATAATCTGCCGGAGGGAACTAGTGGGAAAGAGCTGTACGCGAAAAAAAGTAGAGGAAAAAAATAGGTTAAAGAGGAGGGAAAAAAACATAACATAAGACTGGGGAGCGGAAACTGTTTTCGCTCAGTCCCTTATTTTATCCGGATTAACTCAACTTCTTCCGGCCGGCATAAGAAGTGTGGATATTTCACAACAAGCGGTGAGGAGCTGTTGGCAAAAGAAAAGGGAGGACCGGTACCCAGATGGAAGAGAACCAGGGTAGGAGAAGACCAGTTTTGTAAAATGCGATTGACGCCGCGAAAGGAAACGTTCTCGACGGAAGGGGAATAAAGTCAGAGGCTGGTGAGGGAAGAAAGGGGGGAGAAAAGTCACGAGGAAAAAAGGAAGTTGAGGAAGGTGGAGGAAATTGCTGACGCGATTCACCCATCCCTCCCGCAGGTTACTCACGATCAAGAACACTTGGCGACAATTTCTAATGTTTGGAGGGAAGAGTAACTCTCATTAGAGTTTGTTATCTGACGAAAGGGGATTTCAAGGAGCGGGCGGGGGGGGAAAAACAACTCATTGACGTCGGACCGGTAACAACTAAGGGGAGTTTGTTTTCAACAAACCGCCCTTGGGAATGGGGGCGTTATTTAATGCGTTTTTTTACATAGGGGAGCAGAGAAATTACCCGAGGGAGAGGGCCGAGGGGGCAAATTGGGAAAGGATTTGCAAGATCGTCGTCGGGTGCCCGCCTTAATTGCTGGGACAAGAAAGGGAAAATACTCAGAAGCGGGGAATTGGCGGAAAGAGAAAACCGGAGGTACCAGAAGGAGAAAATTCAATGTCAAAAAATGAATTTCTTGTTCGCACTATCGCACGTTCGAAAGACAGTACGTAGGAAAACCTAGAACCAAGGGAGAAAGGGTGGCGACATAGGGGTTCAGAGTGGGGAAAGAGGGGTGGGAGGGGAATCGGGCGTTTAACAGCGCCTAAGGCCTGAAAACGAAAAGAGTGAGACCAAGTACCTTAAAAAGGGGGGAACCGGACTTCTGGCAGTCTTACCGGAAAGGTGGCCGGTCGAGGAGAAAAAATATAAAACCCAACCGTGGAAAAGAGACATCAGATAAGAGAAAAAAGCATTGGTGAAAACCAAAGAATTGAAACTTTTCCGACAAGACGGGCAGCGAAACCTTGTCTCTATATCAGTCACACGGATAAAAAAAAGGGCCTTGAGCCATGAAAGGGGGCGTTTTTGAGTGAAACAAAGAAAAAAAAGAGGAAACGGGAGGGGGTTGGTCCTGACGATCGAGAAATCCCGCCAAGAGACACGCTGCAAGTTAAACTGAGGGGGGGTCCTAAGAGTAAAGAAAGGTAGAAAGTGGATCTGGGGGGGTAGAGTTGCGAAGTGTGGGATAGTTTGGGACTCTCCGATGCGAAACACGCAAGAGTTGGGCTTGTGAAAAAGGAATGTGAGGTAGGGGGGGGGTTGGGAACCTGGGTAAGGGGAAGAGTTGACCCACTAGTGAATATTACACTCCAAGTGTTCTGACCACCGCCAAGGGAGTTGCCTTCCGAGTTCTCCGGGTAAGGGATCGGTTGTATCGTCTTCCTTTGGAGGTAGGAAACAGGACAGGAAAGGTTGGTTGGGGGGGGGGAGGGACTCATAAAACTGTTCTAGAGGGTTCACAAGCGTAATGAATGAAAATGCTCTAACCCTGACCATCACGTACGTGAGGGCTCGATGAAAGTAGAAGGAAAGCCAAGGGGAGGTAAAATGACGGGATGAACAAGGGGAGTACATTGGTTCATTTGGGGGGTGCTAAATGGATCACAAAACGGGGGGTTGCCACGGGGGAGGAAGATTTAGGTGGACTTCAAAAAAAAACAGTAAAACAACACTGGCGCGGTTTTCTGGACACGAATCTATAAAAAATAGAAAAAAAAGAGCAAGGTTGGGAGGGGGGGGGGAAAGATTTGGGGGAAAAAAAAAAGACCTAACTGGTATAGTTGTTCAAGATGAGGGTAGACTGGGTCAACAGAGAAGGTCGGATCTGGTGGAAACAAAGGAAAGAACAAGAATACTACATTAAAATAAAATAAGTGTTGGATTTGAAACCTGCAGAAGGTCGCGCTGAAACGGTGGTGAAACTGGGTTGGAGGAAGTGGGACCTAAGTTTAGGGGGAAAACAGGGTCTCATTAAGAAGCAGAAGAGACCGCCGCGGCCAAGCGTCTTCTGTACCCGCTAAACGGAAAGAAAAAAAAAATAATTTCAAACGTAGAGAGGCCGACCTCGATTGGTCCCACTGTGTGCGTTGGGTGGGAACAGACGAAAGCAAAGCAGCTGCACGATGACTGGGTCAAAAAGTGGTAGGGAAAGGGAGGGTACCAGGGTAAAAAGGAAGAATGGACCAAAGGGATCGGCGAGACTTTCCAGGGGTAAACAAAGTGTGGAATAAAAAAACGACAAAGAAAAAGGAGAAAGAAAGTTGCTAGGGACCGGTAAAAACAAGGAGGGGGAGGGAATCCACCGGAACGCGTTCAGCTTGACCGTACTTTAATTTACAACAAACGAGAGAATAGGTTGGTCAATGGGTGAAGAGAAGATAAGGTAACTACGAAAACCCATAATCCTTTAAGAATCAAAACTGGAGAAGACGGGCGAAAGAAAGACCCATTCAAGTCTGGAAAGGAGAGAGAAGGTTGGGGGAAAATTTAAGGGGGAGAAGCTTTTGATCAATCCCCACGGGGTTTGAACGACGAGGTGCTGGAAAAGTGGGCGGAACGAAAAAAATTCAGATGTTTGGATAACGAGGATCAACGGTGGTTTATTTTGGGGACGCGAGAAAAAACTGAGGAGAAAAAAGAGAAGAAATATAGGAAGAGGAGTTGGGGCAGGTGCCGCCAAAAGTCTCGTGTCAGAAAGGAAGGGAAATCTAAAAAAAGGGGGAAAGAAGAAACCAGTTGGGGGGGGAGGAAACCATGAAAGAACAAGGGAAGGGGGGGAGTTCAAAAAGCACTTGAACCGGCCACTTGTGCCACTGCGTGGTAGGGACGGACCAGCCCTACGGAGGTCGAGTTCGAAGGAAACGGGGGGGGAAGTGATTCAAAGGGGAGAGGATTAGGGGGCATGAGAGGAATGATTTAAGTACTCTGAAAAGAGCAGAGCTCCACCGGGGTCTAAAACTAAAGCTTCATCCGATAAAGGGGCCGGCGGGCTCCTGTGACAAGAGTAGCTAAAAAAAGGGGAGGGAACACCTGTACCGAAGGTTGAGGGGGGGTGGGTGAAAAGAGATAGAAAAAACAACTTAGGGGAGGAAAGTAAGATTCTAAAAAGCAAAAGGGGGCGATGTGGGTGTTTTAGATTTCTTCGGTGGGAGGTTCGCAGACCAGGGTTAAAAGGGGAGAAAAGAAATACGAACTAAAATAGGAAAGGAAAAATTGTTGGGGACCGGACACGGTAAAACAAAGGACGCTTGATATGAATTCAAAAGGTCCAGGAACCAGAAAAAAGGGGGACAGCTCAGATAATAATGGAATACACTTGACCCCAAATAACCTGAACCTCCGGTGAAAGGGGGGGAAGGTCTATCACCACAGGGAGAAGGGGAAACATCTTTTAAGGAGGGGGGGAATCAAGGAGTTGGGGGAGGAAGGTCATACCATCAAAAAAAAACCGCTGGGGAAGCGGTCTGGAACTCGAGGGAGTGCTCTTCCGGTGAAAAGAGCGGGGGGGG
>Ga0179591_1265570_pt1 | contig 10383 bp, 7 predicted proteins | sample CZOMad2_1_08_16f_FD_182891 | JGI IMG/M metagenome (GOLD analysis project Ga0179591, IMG submission 182891) | Vadose zone soil fungal communities from Angelo Coast Range Reserve, California, USA - CZOMad2_1_08_16fungal (PacBio error correction) | ecosystem: Environmental > Terrestrial > Soil >...
GGAAGGGCCGAAAAGTCGAGAAAACGCCTATACGCCAAAAATCCAGGAGAATATATCGATAGAAAAACGAATCTAAAGGAAAAAGAGGGGGAAAAGCAGGCCCCCCCCCCAGTTGCAACTCGGATCAGAAGAAGGAAATAACAGGCGCAGAGAAAGCGAAATGAACAGACGTGGAAAAGGTCACAACCAGGGGTAGAGGCGAAAACTCCACTAAACATCGGTCCCGCTGAACTAAGGTTCGAGGGGGAAAATAGCGGCCACACTATCCCCGCGGAGCTCTGTGTCTGTCCAGCAACGTAAGGCTGAGAGGTGCTACGAAGTCAAAGACGAAGGTCTTCTCAGTTGACAAAGAGGGCGAAATCAGTGAGCATACCATCCATCGCGGAGGCCTTCCGGGACTGAAAAACTTTCTACATTCCTCCCCGAAGTTTTCGGAAGTTAGGGAAAACAATGCCACGTATCTCTGCTGATCAGCCCATAGGCCGATGGAACTGCGGCGTGCGGTGGCAAGACAAAATCCTGGGACCAAGGGTAGTACGAGCTCCGAAATCGAGCAAAGAATGCGGAGGTCGAAGCGTCAGAAGAACCAAAGGTGTAAACTGCCCTCACAGTAAGGAAGGGACTCCTAAGTAACATCCTAAGGGGGGGGGGAATCACTCATGCACAGGAAAAGTCAAAAGAGAAAAGACTCCTCAACATGGGCAGGCTCGGGGAACCTTACTAAAATAAGACCGCGCGGTGGAAAGGGGAGCGTCGAAATCAGAACAAACAAGGAAAAGAATAAGGGCGTCAGCGCCCCCACGTAGACCGACTGCGTTGCCTCATGAAGGAGACCCTTGAAGGGGGGAAATGCTCAGAAGAGAGGAAAGAGGGGCGCAGCCGAGGTCGAAAAACGTTGTCTTGAATAAAAACGCCGGTGGAAGAAAATAAAGGATTTGAGTGGGGGGGGGGGTATGTCCGGGGGAACGGGGGGAAGCCCCGGTGAGTCTCCCATAGGGCCGGAAGAGGGGGAGGGAGACCAATTCGAAACGATCTAAAAACTACCGCCCCGACATATCAGGTGAAAGCGAGTGACAATATACTGGGGTCGACAGGAAAAGGTATCTCCGCTAGGGAAAGCGTGTCTACGAATAAATGGTGGGGGGGGGGGGTGGGGGAGGTGCAAAGAACAGCGCGAGAGGGCGGGCGCACGAAATAACGTCGGGATAGAATGGGATCCGTAGAAAAAAAAAGAGAGGCCGCCTCGTCAGGGAGGGGGGCACCCCCAGAAAAGGGGAACAGGCAGATCCCCCGAATACGCCCCTAGATCCCAGTCAGGGTGAAATGGGAAAGGGATGGAAGACGGAAAAGGCCGGCACATCGCCGAAACACGCCTCAAAACTTCTTGTTAGACATTGAGGTGTGGAGGGAAAGAGATTCCGACGAGAACAGCAACAGTCTTCGTGATAAAAAAGCTGTCGAACATACCGAAATCGGGGGAGTGAAAAACAGCGTAAGCCAGGAGTGAAAAAGTAAGTAAAGCAAACCTTAAGCTTGGGGTGCCTGAAAAAAGAAGTGTTTCCACTCGTCCAATGGCCGTCGCGCAGGAGCGCGATTTGTCCGGCTGAAAAAACGCGACCGATACTGAGGGGTCCGTGTAAGTGTGGACCAAGATGCAAGGTAAAGAAGGGGCGGGTCAACAAGACCTCTCGGCCACCAGCGGACGCCTACTAGATCTGGGGGAACTATGAGTGCGGATTCAGGGGGGGCGATAGGGCGACCAACGCGAAAGATGTAACGATAATCGACCAGGGAACCCCAGATGCTCTCAAATCCAACGGCGTTACAAAAAGTACTCCCACGGGAGGAAATGCGTCAAAGCGAGGGGAGCGTTATGAAATAGACACGTGCAGACTATCTGGGGGAAATCTCTCTCAAAAGGAAGTATGATGAAAAGAGGAAGTTTCTCCAAGAGAGAAAAAAAGGGTCTCCGAGACTCGAAAGGAGGATACGCCAAATCTATAAGTGGTCATTGGGTATCGCACGTGTGACGCATCTCTTTTTGGGGGGGGGAGAAGAGGCAGTCATGAGGAGGCTTTTTACAAAAAAGACAGAGGAAAGATTTCGCACGGAACTCCTATCTAGAGACAGACACATCCCTCATATGTAAAGCCTAACTATGGGCTTAAGAAAGCACCAAAAAGGGCATTGCGCGGACCCGACACCCAGCTTGGTGAAAGAGGACGATGGAGTCCAAGACCATACTGCTCGAGCTGCGCCGTAAGAACAAATAGGCTCAAAGAGAGGAAAGTGATTGCAGGCTTAAGGCCGGCGTCAGCGGCATGTACACTACCCTCAAAGATTTCTCTAAGGTTAATCAGGATGGGGAACACCATGTAACGCGTCCGAAAAAGCAATCTAGAAAAACACCAGGGCATACCTGCGAAAAAAGCAGTAAAAAAGCTGCAAGCTTGCCCCCCCGACCTGGGGGTCTGAAGGCGGCTGGGGGCGGGGGGAGGTAGGAGGTGGAATAGAGGAGAAGGGGGAAGGAGGGGTTGAATCAGCACCAGGCGATGGGAAGACGAGTCGGGAACTGGATAAGCGGGATCGTCCAAAAAACGGGGGGCCTTACTCGAAAGGCGGCAGCGCGGCGCTTCACTGGAAATCAGCTTCGAAGACGAAGGGATCGGGGAAAAAATTACGAAACCACGGACAGGAATCTACACCAAAAAAGGTCGGTCTCGAAGGATAGAAGCGGTTCAAAATGGAGGACAGGAACTCCGCAGGGAGTTACCACGAGCTCGACAAGCACGACCGGGCAGAACAAGAAGCGAGGACCTGGAAGAGCTCAGGAATCAGAGGGGGGGGGTCTACAAAATGAAAAGGGGAAAGACCACGTTCGGCCGGATCACCCCAAGTCCTGGATAGGTAACCAAAAAAAATACCGGAGGGCGCGAGGGCGCAGGTCGCTTAGAGAGGATCCTTTATCAAGTCGAGGCTAGGGTAGGAAGAATCGGGGCCGGAAGTCGAATCTGTTAGGAAGGGGGGGTGAGAGAGGCGTATCAAGGGGAACCTCAACGAATGAAGAAGTGGACAGACTCCGGACGGCTCGACTGCTGCCTGCCGCAATTCCCGGAAGTGCACAAGGGGAAGTGCAAAATCCGGGGTTCGGGGGGGATGGAAAAGTATGAGGGGGGGAGGAGAGGAAATGCCAAAATTCGAGAAGAGAGCGTACGACAGACATCCACACGAGAAACACCGAAGAGATGGAGAGACTCCTGCACCGGGGCATTTATGAGGGGACTATCAGAGAAGCCATTTAATTGGGAAAGAATGGAGGGGGCAAGCTGACGTGCTTCGGGAAGACCCGCGAGATAGCGGATGAACGACGATTATTCTCTCCGGGCAACGATGAAGACCTGCTGGAGGATAATGCTCTCTACGACTAAAAAAAAGCATCTGTGTTGGCTAGCACGGACAAGATTTCGAGAGGAATGATTTGAAAATAACGTTTCGCGCAAAGGGATGGCACGGGGGAAAGGACTTCCGGGAGAGTTGGGCACACGTCGAACACCTAGGTGAACGGGAGGGAGGCCTGTTCATAAGAGGCGAGTTTAAAAAAGAAAAAAAAAGGAGGATCTGATCCCCGATCTGAAGGGGGCAGAGTTGAAGGGGGACGGGAAAAAGAGAGAAAGACACGGTCAGGGGTCGAGAGTTTATAGAAGCTAAGAAGGACGCACTTCAGGATATCAGGCTCTGAAAATAGATGGTCGACTAAGACAGAGAGAACAAAAAAAACTTATTATTAGGGAAAAAAAGAGGGAGGGTGTCGACAGAAAAGCAGCGCGAGCCCCTGATACTGCCGCGACACAAGAACCGGTCGCTGTTATATTAAAAAAAAAAAGAAAAAGACCGAGACCTCAAGGGAAATCGATCGAAGAGAGAGGGGGGGTTAAAAAGGCGCCCAGGACGCTCGGGCAGATCGGCTTTGGACAGGTGACGACCTGCTCGCGGAACAAACGGGGGGTCACCGCCCAGTAAGGTGGGGGGGAGAAGGGGCTGTCCACGAAAAGAGGAGCGCATGTGCCCCCCTACGCACTGCGCTAACGGAAAAATCCAAAACGCTCATCTGGAGCAAAGAAGTGTCGTATGTCTTATATAAACCGAGTTGAATTGATTAGAGGTACGGGGGGGAATGTGACTTCGCGAAAAAAAGGTCAAATGGAACATTGAGAAAAAGCGCGCTTCAGCGGAAGTCAGGAGCAATACATCAAATCTCAGCTGAAGAAGATGATGCGACGCGGAGCACTGCCAAGAAAAAAAGGGGAAAAACATCCCCTTGTCTGGCAATTTCGTAACTCCTCCATTCCGTTCAAAATATTTCCATCTTTCGCTGGCAGGGTGACGACACTAGAGGGAATGTAAAACTGTCGTAAGAGATCTCCCTCGAAATCGAAAGGGGCGGAAAGTTTAAGAAAAAAAGAGACGACTCCGACCTAGAAGGGGGAAGAGGAACGCACAAATGGGCACTCACAGAAACTAAATGGAAGGAGAAAGCCAACGAAGCAGAAGGAAAGAAACTCATGACGGAAACTGGGCGGCTTCGAAAATGTCATCGCCAAAAACGGGTCCTTGAGCAGGATATACCAGAATCGAAAGAAAATGTCGACGTCCCGGCCCACTAGCACGACTACGGTGAACCCGAGCCTAGGACCAAGGGTGAGGAAAGGCGAATCCCTACCATATCAAGAGAAAAGAAGGGAGCGATCTCGGCGGGCCACGACGTGGGAAAAAAAGACATGATTGGTTCGTGGGATCTCAAAAACCCGGTCGGAAACAGGTTGAAGGAAAAAACGGAGGCCAAGAGCGCGATGAAGCCCGGCGAAAAAAGTGCTCTCTATCCCGACGATATGAATGGTGGACGAGCAGGGGAAAGAGAATGACGAGTCAGGGACATGTAACCAGCGAAGTCAATCGTAGTACACAGAAGACGACGACGAGTGGTTGTTTAGATTCGAAATGGCGCTTCTATCACTAAAGGGGAAGGGTCGAACGGGAACAGAATTTGGGAAATCGAGCTGACTGGGAAATAAAAAACGGAACCCTCTCTGCCAATGAGCTTAATGAACCCCCGAGAACGGAGGAATCACAGTCCCGACTCGGGGTACGGTTTCACGAGCCATTCAGGTATTCAACTAGGGAACGGACTCTTAAAAGCTGATCATAGAATCAAGAAGCAAGGCAGCAACCTGGCGGTCTTATTTGCAGAACCGACGCACCGGGTAAAAAAACTGGGCATGAAAGAGTGGAGTATATCTTTCGAAAAAGGGTTGAAAAAGAGGAGGGGAAGCCGACGCGAACCCGCGAGGATGCGGGGTCTGGTACAAGCCGAACCTTCCGAGCGGTTCTTCAACAGGTCCACTCAAAAAAAAAAGCCGCGCCGCCAGCGCTATTGGTGGTCGCGGCAAGCCCAAACCACCCAAATAGAGTGGTTCCGGATTGTTAAGGCGGAAAATGGGGGTGCGGGTCACAGACAGAAAAAAAGAATGGCCGAAGGAGGACAGAAAGGAGCTTCATGCCGCTAAGTAAGAGGGGCGGGGGGGCAGGATCAGGAGGAGGAACCATCTCCGGATTCTCGGGTCAAGACAGATCAGGGAACTGGGGAGAAGTAAGATCGAAAAAAAAAAAAAAGAAATCAAGCGGAGGAACCCAAAGTAAAAGGTAAAAGTAGGGCTTTGAAGGGGCCCTCAACTTTCTCGAGTATTTAAGGCAGGGGGAGGCGCGACAGCGGTGTCCGAACATCTAGAAAAACAACAACACAACGTGAGGGAAATATTTTCGGAAAAAAGACAGGAGGAAACGCCTCTCAAACAAAAGAAAGCGAAAGCAAAAGTACGCCAAAGCCTATCCGGTGGTAGAAACGTGATTGCTCGCATCAGAGGTGTGTGAGGAAAAGGTAAGGAAGGGGGATCGATCGTTCACATCGGGCGCCTCTGCAGAATGGTCACTAAACTGAGCCGAAAGACAAGCCCTTAAAAGAGGACTATGAGGAAAATGGAAGTACGAGCGGACAGGAGTTATTATCGGCGTTAAAACCCGACCCCAAGTGGCTATGACTCATGAACAATTCTCAACGACACCACCAATCGAGCGAGGGCGCGAAAGAAAAATCATGGCTAAGCGACGGCAATGTGTGAAAATGGGGCAACATCTGTGACGTCAACCGCTGAAGGGAATTAAATGGGAAAGAAAACAAACTACAAAACGCGGCATTCAACATGGGGCACGACCGGGAAGTCGTTAAACCCGGGTCGAAGATTCGAAGCCAGAGATAAAAAACCAGCAAACGGCTCGCTCGATGATCTAAAAGAACAAACGCGCACGACCGTATGAGGATTCTGATTCCGATGCTCGCGTGGTTCCTATCTGAGAGGCAAGAGGGATCATAAAACCGGCCAAGGAATAACAGCGAGTCGGGACTAAGGAAATCGATAGGCCGTGGTTTGTCCGGACGCTAAATTCAGAAGAGAGGGGGAGAACTACGAAGGGGGGCAATCAAACGACGCAGGAAACGAAGCATTTCGATCGCCGCGGAACTAAACACAACACACCAGGTCGTCGGAGGGGAGAGGGAAGAGGAGGGAAGGTGTCCCATCCAAATAACCGCAGGAGGACGCTCGACAAAAAGAAGGCAGGCCCTCTCTAAGGGGCAGGAGCCGGGGTTGCTCGAGGGGAGATGGAAAAAGAGGAGGGGGCGCCTCAAGGGTGGGAAAAACTGCAACAAATAGCACCCAATCCTCATGATCGGCCCACGGAGTGTGAAAGACCGAGATAAAAAAGGCGCCTGGCGCGTCCTAACATGATCCTGGTCCTCAAGTGAGAGGGGGCGAGAAAGGACACCGAATTTCACGGGACGGATAACCACAAGAGTATTGGGGATCGCTATCAAGGACACGAATACGATTAAGAATTGCAAAAAAGAAAAGGACTCGGCTTAGGAACTCTTGAAGAAGTTCTGCTTCTACAGGCGGGGGAGAAGAGGGGGTTCCCTTACGGGTCACAAACGGGGGACAAGCCATAAAAGCCCGCCGTCGGGAGGGAAAAAACTCGGCAAGAAATAAACGGCAATAGATTGGCGCGAGGAGAGCTAGACTAAAGGCATCGAGGTGTCGGCACCGACATCAATAGTTAGATGATCGTAAGAAAGAAGTTACTAAATCAAAAAGGGCTTGGGAGAAATAAGGCTTCCCAGATGCCGGCACTTAAAGGCCGCGAGGCTATTAGGGCTCACTAAGAGAGGGACAAGAACATGGGACGAGGAAGACTGGCGAGAAAACAACACGTCGAGCAAGTCGTTTGGGCGAAGAGACAAGATTGTCGATCCGAGAAAAAAAGTATTTGCCTCCGAAGGGGAACGCCAGACTTGCAGCGGGGACCTGCGACGGGGCTAAACAAGTGGGGGAGTTGAAAACCGATTCACGGTAATATCTCGAGCGGGGGAGCTTTACACCTTTCAAAGAGGGGAGAAAAAGCTGCAGGAGAGGGGGGGCCAATTAACGCGTGCGAGCTCATTCACGGCCGAGATTTCGAGAGAACTCAAGCGGACGGACGCGTGACTTACTCGAAAAAAAAAAAAAGGCGATGCTCGCTACGGAGCGGGAACATAAAGATCTGCTCTCAAAAAAAAAAAAAAGGGGGAAGGAGGATAGATCTGTGTCGACAAAGCCCAGACAGCGCCTTATACTTGCCGTAGGCCGATCCGTCTCGTGAGTAATTCTCAATACCCTAGACCGGTCAAACGAAAATCTATAGAAGAAGAGAAAGAGGGAAAAACAGGGCAACGGACAGATCATGTCATCAAGAAAAGGGGGAAAGTTTAACTAAAAAAAAAAAAAAAACGTGAACGACTTGATAGGTTTTCTGTTTCACATTAAAAAAGGCTTGGTGGAGACGTCTTAAGACACGAGAGGGGGAAAAGAAAGAGGGAAACGCCACTGGAATTCTACCCATCATACTCAAAACGCGCGCAGGGGGGAGGTCTTCGAAAAAAAGATTAAAAAAAATTTCTGAGAGACTGGGGCTAGACGCCAAGAGGGATCGGAGACAAGAAGGGGAAAGAGAGCCTTACCAAAACTGTCGTCGTGAGCGAAAAACGCCAGGATCTTCATGCTAGCGAAATTAAAAAATGCAGACTCCAGAGGGAGGAAACAAGACCTGGTAATCTCGAGGAAAGGAAGAAGCCGTCGGAAGCGAATGAAAGGGGCGGTGCGGGGGAAACACATAAAAGTCCTTGGCGTGGATCCCTAAGCTCGAAGCGCTTTAGGGAATTTCGGGAGGGCCTCGAGGGGGAACTTACTCGAAGGCAAGTGCAAACACCTGGTGCGGAACCCACAACGACGACCTGCAGAATCAAAGGAAGATCACTCGTTACAGAAAGAATAAACGGCGCTTAAGGAACCGGAATGCATACTAAAATCTCTGCTTGATCGGCAAAAATATACAGAAAATGCTGGGGAAACGACGTCAGCGGCCACGTATACGACTTAGGGGAAAAAGAGGTAAAGAACGGAAAATGAAAGCAAACTCGAAAAACCGCCAGGCGCCGAAAGCCTCTCGGTCGTTCCCACGAGGTGGACATGAGGATTTGGGAAAAGGGAGCAAGTGTCTAAAACTGTGTGGTCCGGAGGAAAACGGGGGATCCTGGGGGATAGGATCGCCAAGGCGCTTTAACGGGCCGCCGAAAATGACTAGCTGAGTAGACTAAAAAATGCGGATCATGGACGACGTGGGAACAAAAGCTCTGAGAAGAAAAAGTGGGGGCACGACGACCGGTGGGTTAAAACGGGGATCGCAAGGAAAGGGCGCACGACTTCATTCCTCCCGCGGTCGAGCTGACATGGGAGATAGAACGCAAAAGAAGGCCTGCACGAGCCCCCCAACCGATCGCGATAAGTCCTCGACTCAGGGCCGGGAGCAGAAATGTGGATGATCAGCCCTCGCGATCGACCACGAGAACTCCAACGCCTCCTCACACCCTTTAGGTCATCCAGGAAGTGAGAGAGGGAGGACCGCGCAGTCAGGGGTTGAAGCTGCTGTCACTTGGTTCTAAATTCCGACCGGGTGCAGACTGGGCGCTTAAAAGCCCGCACGATTGAATGCAGGGGATTTTGGGAAAAAGGGGACGAATGACCTGTCCAGCGGGGAACCTGTCACCAAGATGGGAACAAACGTCCCCATCACACTGGGGCCGTAAAAAAAAAAAGCTAGGATTTTGTTGCCGGGTAGGTCGGTCCTCGAGGAGAAAGAATGGGGGGAGGGATTGCCAGCAAAAAACCAACAACCCGGGGGTTCAGCGCAAGATGGGTCGGTTGCCCGCCTAGCAAAAAAAAAAAACGGCCTCCGTTCGGTAAAATAATAGAGGAAATAGGAAAGGAGGGGGGGATGGTAAAACCGTCAATCAAGAAGTGCCCAGAAGGCGACAGATGGGTGACAAACGGAAAAGAGAAGGGGGGGAAGAAAAAAAAAGAGGGTACTAAACACAGCTGACCAATCCACGGTATAGGAACTTTTGGCGTACCGAAAATCGCGTCTTTCTGAGGGATTGGGCGACACGACATCTAGGGTCAGAAAAGATCAGAACCCACAACTTGGGGAGTGAAAAGATAGATGGTGGCTCCCAGAAAAAACCTTCCCCCAAGAGAAAAAACAAAAACACAAGCTTACCAAACACAGGGAGGGTGGGCACCACCCAACCCCGTCCCCAAAAGGGAACAAAAAAACTTCTTTTTCGTTCAGCCCAAAACTTGCCAACTTTCTGACATAGTAGTTCCCAAGAGATACTCAACTACTATATTCCGACTCAACCTAGCGCTGTTTTTAAAAATGGTCCTTTTTGCTCTAGAGCTTTGAGGGCTTCCCAGGATCGTTATCTTGGGCAACCATAGGCGGACCACCATTTAAGCCTTTCGGACTGTCCCCGTCCCAAAAAATCCTATTTAAGAGTATAAGGTAGAGGGACTTCAAGGCCAGAGAAATATTGGCTTGCGGACAGCCAAAACCCGGCGCTGACACATTAAAGGACTGAACAAACAAAAATCGGGATCTTCGACTTGAAAATCTCAGCGAGGAGAAAAATGCCATTGAGCGCCAATGTTGAATGACACAGGAATGTCAGACTACTGGAAGAATCCTCTAAGAGCCGTGGCAAAGCCGATTCGTGAAAACATGTTCGAAAAGAGTGGAGGGGGAAAAAGCACGAAAAAAAAGGAGCACTGACTGAAGCTCGGAAACGCTGAAAAAGAAACCGCCGGGTGCTGAGAGGTGTTATAAAAGAGCGCGTGTCCGATCGGGAGGGATTGCCTAGGTGGAGAAAAAAGGGGGAAGGGGAACGGAAAAAAGGGGGAG
>Ga0179591_1317008_pt1 | contig 10383 bp, 18 predicted proteins | sample CZOMad2_1_08_16f_FD_182891 | JGI IMG/M metagenome (GOLD analysis project Ga0179591, IMG submission 182891) | Vadose zone soil fungal communities from Angelo Coast Range Reserve, California, USA - CZOMad2_1_08_16fungal (PacBio error correction) | ecosystem: Environmental > Terrestrial > Soil >...
GACGTTTAGACAATGACGTTTGGCCGTAAAGCCCGCGGCGGAGCAACTTCACGCAAAAAACGGAAATGAGGCCGGGGAAAAAACGGGGGGGTGGACAGCGCACGAAAAGCGGAATGCGGTGAAATCAAGGACACCTCGCCTTTATAAGGGAGAGACCAATGAAAAAGGCGGAAAGGGTGCAGCGGAGGTATCCGCGCGCCGAAGAAAAAAAAGAAGCAGGTACTTGAAGGGAAAAAAAAGAAGCGCGAAGGGGAAAAAAAGGAGGGGAACGGTCCTCAAGCTTGTCCGGGAGCGTGAACAGCCGCAAAAGGGGTCGTCCCCCAAAAGAGGGGGAAAGAAAAAGAAAACTAAAAAGCAGGGGGAGAGACCAATGAGCCGCGGGGGAAAAGCTTACAAGAAAAAAAAAAAAGACCCGGGCCGGAAACGGGGGAGAAATTTAAAAGGAAGGAGGGCGAAGGGAGCTACTTTGCAAAAAAAAAAAAAAAAAAACACGCATCCTGGAAGGAAAAAAGGATCGAGAATCGAGAGGGAAAGAGGGAAGAAAAAGATGAAAGATAACCCGGCCTCGGGGAGATGACGAGCGCCATAGATTGCGACTGGCCAGATATAACGTGTGGAGAAAGCGAGGGCGACCCCCCAAAAAGAAGGAGAAGTCAGCAAACTTGTAGAAACGTCCTGGGGGGGAGACAAACAAAACGTAACCCCGACCGGCCTCCTCAGAAAGTAGAAGACTCTTAGACTTTTGTGAGGCCTAAGGGAGGGGAGAAGGAAAGGGGGGGAGTGGTTGTTGGAAAAAAAAAAAAAAAAAAAAAAAATTGAAGTGCTTGAGGAGAGAGGCCCCGATTTGTTGGCAAAAAAAAAAGAGGAAACCTGGCGTCGGTGAAGAAAAAGAAAGGGGGAGGGCGGACTTAGAACGCGAAAAACGAAAAAGGAAAAAAAGGCGCCCACGTGTACCTTCAAAGAGGGGGGGAAAAAGGGGAAGTAGGAGTAAAGGAGAAAAACTCAGGCAAAACGTAGCGTTTTGTAATAAAAAAAAAAAGGTTTTTCCCCCCCCCCCCCCCCACCCAAAAGAGGAAAGGGGTAGAGACGGCAACCTTCATGTCGAAAAGGGTGAGAAGGAAAATAGAAGAAGTCAAGACGTGTGGTAGAAATCGAATGAGAAAAAACCCCCCCCCCCCCCCCCTCCGGGGGAGGGAAGGGGGGATTACAGCTGCCGGCCAGACCAAAAGAAGACCAAAAAAAAAAAAAAAACAAAAAAAAAAAAAAAGAAATCCCTTGGATCGAGAAAGGAAGAAAAACGAGAAAATCCTTGGGAGACAACCAGAGGATAGTTCCCCGCTTCGGGAAGAAAAAAGAGGGAATTGTCCTTTGCCCACAAAAAAAGAAAAACAGGGAGCCCCGCCTTTCGGAGGGGAGGGAAGAGGGGGGGGCTGTGTCGTGAGAAAAAAGGAAAAAGGCCTCGTTGTCCCTGCCAAAAAAAAGAAACCAGAATTTCCTGGGAAAAAAAGGGGGGAGGGGGGGAAAGGAAAAAGGGGGAAAAGAAAGGGGAAAGAAGTGGTGATAATCTCTTGTGCGAGTGGAAAAAAAAAAAGGTTTGCTGCCGTATGCGGGAAGAAGAAAGGAGCCCGTTTCAGGAAGGGAAGAAAAGAAGTGCCGGGAAGGATGGCGGGTTTCTTTTGCGCCTCGAGAAAAAAACATTGCAGCAAACGGGGAGGGGAGGGAAGGAGCTTGTAAAAAAGCACCCACCTCTCCAGGGGGGGAAAAAGGGCGCCCCTCAAAAAAAGGAAAGGCTCGTCACTGGGGTTGGAAGGAAAAAAGCAGGGAGGCCACTCAAAATAATCCCTCCTAAAGGAGCGCTTTATTTTGAAAGGAAGGAGGAAAAAGGCACGTTCCGCCGCAAAAAGAAGAAAGGGAAGGAAAAAAATCGCTTTTGCAAAAAAAGGAATCTCTCTCAACAACAAAAAAAGAAAGGGGGAATGAACAGCTGAATCGCAAAAAGGAAAGGGGGAGAGCGGGCGGTCGCTTGAACGGGAGGAAAAAGTACACTTTTCACAATCAAGAGAAGGGGGGAGTGGGATGAAACGGCCGGTCCGCAAAAAAAAGGGAACAGGAAAGGGGGAAGAAGGGCCGCCAAACTCGCAAAGGGTGAAGGCGCTGTGTTTGAATTTACGGGAACAACGTGTCTGCAGAATAAAAAAGGAGGGAGAAAAGCCATCCGGCACTTCGCGTCGTGGAAAGGGGGGGGAGAAAGAAAAGGAGGGGGAGCCAACAGGGTCTACGCACAAAGCAGGGACGGCTGATCTCCCCAGCGAAAAAACCGTTTCTTTGCGTCTCCGAAAAAAAAAAAAGCGGAAAACTCTGGTTCTTGGGTGAGCCCCACGGAAGGGAGAAAAGGGGGGGGGAAAAAAGAAGGCTCACTCAAAAAAGAGGAACTTCAACTAGAAGGCTCGTCGATTGGTGGGAGGAAAGGGGTGAAAGCTGAAGAGGAGAAGAGAAGCACAGGGTTCGGGAGAAAAAAAAGGAATTTTCTTCGGTGGGAGAAAGAGAGACGAAGACCGACCGCCAACGATGGGGGAATAGAAGGGAAATGGACCGACCAAAAGGCTTTTACAATCCCCCGAGGGAGAGAAAACGCCTCGTGGATACCGATTCAAAGGAAAAAAAAGTCAAGCGACGCTTCGAAGGAAAGGGGGGAAGGAGAAAAGAGAAGAAAGGGTTAAAACGCCCACCGGGAAGATTCGCCGTGAGCCCTACGACTGTCCTTGCAGAAAGGTACACGTGGGAGCCTCCAAAGGGAAAGAGAAAGGACTAACGTGTGTTTTCCCGTTCAGTAAAGGGGAGAAGAGAAAAGGGGGGGGGAAGAAAAGGGTAGTTCAAGGGGAACGTTCTCCAAACTCGGAAAAAAAGGACACTTCATCAACAACTACTACGCACGGAAAAAAAAGGAAAAAAAAAAGCCTCACAAGGGCCAGATCTTCTAAGAAGGATAAGAAGAAGAGAAGGGGGTCGCAAGGAAGAAGGTTTTCCTACAATGTCCGCCTGAAACGGGAAAAAGAGAAACCCAGCAGCGAAAGAAAAAAAAGGGAGTGGCCAGATACACCGAACGAAAAAAGAGGAGAGAAGGGGAAAGAAGGGGGGGGCCGTGAGGAACCGGCCGTTCAAAAAGACGAGCATCTCTAAAGAAAGAAAAAAAAGGTCGATAAGGGGGGAAAAAAAGTACGCGGCCCCCCCCCAAAAAAAAAAAGGAAAAAATTCATAGGGAGAAGGGAATGCCGTCCGGGTTTGGAACAAGTTCCGCTTTCAACACGAAAAAAAAAGAAAGAGCCCTCCAAGGACAAGAAGGAGAAAGGGGGGGCCAGTTGAATCCGAGGGCCCGACAAAAAGGGAAGCGCTCTTGAAAAAAAGAAAAAAGGAGGATACTCCTCCGGCACTAAAAGGAAAAGGACGATGGATTCGAGGGAAACTACCTTCCTGAACGTTCCAAAAGAAAAGCGGCGGCGACCTCCGCTACAAAAAAAAGGGGACGGCAATGGTCCTCCCGCGCGAAAAAAAAAGGAAGAAAAAGCACTTCGCGAGGGGAGAATGCACCAATTTTCTCCTGAGGAAGAAAAATCCAAATTTTTCCGTGGCAGGGGAAAGGAGAAAGGCGACGTTCTCCCTGCAAAAAGGGGAAAAACGGCCAAGGTCAGCGGAAAAAACCGTATCTCTGTCCCGCCTTTCCCCCGGAGGAGGGAAGGGGGAAACTCTATCTGGAAAAATAAAGGAAAAAAAAAAGGGAAAGAATAACCTTCGACAGGCAGAATAAAGGAAAAAAAAAGAAAGGAAGCCAGTCCAAAAACAAGATCTACTCACATAACCACAAAAGGAGGCTCCCTTCGCGAAATTATCTCCGGTGGCTTAAAAGGGGAAAGGAAAACGACGGCCAAAATACTCGTCCTTACCGGATCAGAGGTGAAAAAAAGGGAACCAAACGGAGGAGGAGAAAAAGATATATATTTCATCTTCCAAGCACGCGGCCGGGGAAAAAGGGGGAGAACTAGGATGCCGTTCCCGGGGAAAGAAAAAAGGGAGAAAAAGAGGATCCTTTAGAGGGAAAGCGAAGTTTAAAAAAAGTGAGATCTTGGTGTGTTGCTCTGCTGAAAAAAGAAACGGGTGATCTGACAGGGGGGGGCGAAAAGGGGGGGAAAGAGGGGGAGGGGAAACAGGTGAACGGAACAAAAAAAGGAATCCCCTGCTCATCCGCACAAAACGCAAAGAGAGGAAGAAAGAGAAAGGAGTACGTTGGAAAACGTCGACTCCCTGAGCCGAAAAACACGTTCTCCCGAGGGAAAAAAAGGGGGCCGAACATTCAGGGAAAAAAAGGCGTCCCCCTCCTACTCCTTGACAGAGAAGAAAGCGATTCTTAAAAAGGGAACGAAAACACGTCGCGAAAGGGAGGAAGAGGTAAGAAAAAAGGGAAGACAGTTAGATCCAGGAAAGTTTCCGTTATCGGAGGTAGGGGGAGAATAGCCGCCTGAAATGGGAAAAAGACGACCAACGCCAGTAACACCGTGCGGAAAAAGGCCCCTGAAAAAAAAAGAGTCCTGCTTATCCTCCAGGTCAAGAATAAAAAAACTCTCTTCCGAGGAAGGGGGGGCGGGGCCCCACGCGGATTTCCCCGTGGGGGGGAGGGAGAGGGGGAGAGGGGTTCCAGCTTACATGAGAAAGGCGTGTTTAATCTTACTCTGGATGACCACCCGTCCTCCACTTATCACTTCGCAGGAAGAAAAAAAAAAAAAAGGGCGCGTAATGGGCCCTCCCCATCAGAAGGGAAAAAAGGGAGGGAAAGAGCGAAGACTGAGAGGAAGGAGGAACTTCCTGTTTTGCAGAGATGACTAGCGCATAGTATGGGAGAAGGGGGGAAAAAAAAGAAAGGGGGGATCGGGCCAAGATATAACCGGGGGTATCCCGAAGAAGGAGGGGGAGGTGACCAGCAGACTCGTTCGACCGTTTCATGTTTGGGTGAAAAAAAAAAAAAAAAAAAGAGTTGGACCGCCGAACCAAACCGGAGCCCCGCCTCTCCTCTTAGGGCCTTGTTAGGGGGAGACAAGAAAAAAAGGGGGATTTCCAGTGGTTCATTAAGTGGGGGGGGATTAAAAGAGAAACGGAAAGAGTTTGGCAAACGCTCTCATGAACGAAAGAGGGTGAATATAAGAGGGGGGGGGGGAGGGAGAACGCGAAAAAGGGAGAGGGGAAAAAAATCCCTTTTACTAAAGGGGTATGCCCTCCTTGGGGAAAGGAACGTAGCTCACGCGAAACTCCGCACGGAGGGAAAAGGAAAAAGGACCTTCCGGAGCCTGCTCCGTAGAGGGGAAGGAAACAAGGAGGGGGGAATTCCTTAATATCCGCCCTCATTATCGAATCTGTCACAGGGGAATCGAAATGATAAAAAAGAAAAAGAAAGCCGCCGGGACCTGTAAAGCGGTGAGGGAAAAAAAAAGGGGAGAAGAGCGCCCAAAGAGATGGGCGGTCTATCTTCCTTCAAAGGAATCCTTTATCCCTAAAAAAGGAGAGGGCCCGCCTTTCGGGAAAGAAAAATGAAAAAAAAGAGGGAGTGGGCCCTTGCCCACAAAAAAAGGGAAAGAAACTCAGATCGGGGAAAAAGGAGCGGGTTTTTTGATGAGGACGGAGGAATACAAGCCCCAGGCTCGTTTTGTGGGAAAAAAAACAACCAGAGGACCTTTCCTCGCAGAAAGGGGGGGGGGGGGAAAGGGGAGAAAAAAAGCCGTTTTTAACCAGGGGAAAACAGGAAAACAGAAAACAACCGGACCGCTTGTTTGGGAGGAAAAAGAAAAACCCGAGTTCACGAGGGGAAAAGAAAAAGACGGCGACGGGGCCGGATGGCGTTCGGGCGCAAGAAAAAAAAAACCACTTGATGCACACGTTCCTCAAAGCGGGTGCCCGGGAAGAGGGAAAATCCGCAAGGAAAGATGCTGGTCTGCCCTCAAAGTCATCTGGGGGGGGGGAAGAAAGAAAAGAAAAAAATCCCAGCCTTAGCAAGGGGGGGAAAAAGAGAAGGGGGGTAGTTGTAAAGGGGAATTTTTCGAGCACGTTTCCAAAAAAAGAATCGCTTTGCTAATAAGAAAAAAAGAAGTCACAACAACAAAAAAAACTTAGGAAAGGATGAAAGGAGAGGGAAAAAAAATTCAGCTGCAATCTCAAAACTCTATTGAAAAAGGCCCGGAACGTGCTCTAAAACGAAAGGGGGGGGGAAGGACGACGCCTCAAGAAAAGAGGATGGAGAAGGGGGGAAGAAAAAACGGCGGGAAATCACACCGGGGAAGGACCGCGGGAGGTCCGCCACAAGGGACGGTCCTCCAGGGGGGGGGATGGGAACGGCAGGACGGAAGAGCAGAGATGGCAAAGCATCAACGAGGAAATCGAGCGCAATAACGGAAAAGGCGTCGTTTCCATTTGGGGAAAAAAAAAGAAAAAAAAAGGACGGTGCCTCACTACTCTGACGAAAAAAAGGGGGGGAAAAAGACAAATCCGAGAAAAAACTTTCACCTGAAGGGGGAGAAAAAAAAAAAAGACCACGGGTCGCGGTGAGGGAAGGGAAAGGACTTCTGGAAATCCGTGGTGTCTCAACGAGGGGGGGCTTTGTTCACGAACCAACCGGGGCGAGAAGAGAAAAGAAAACGATCCGAAGCTGCTCTGTCGAGGGGGGGGGAGAAGAAGGAAAGAGTGGGACCGAGGCGGGGAAAAAAGGAGACGCCCACTGGGCGTACTACAAGGATTTCCTCTTTGAGAAGACTTATCAAAAAGAAAGAGAAAGGGGGGGACGGAAGAACCTTGGACCGAAAAAGAGGGAAAAGAAAAAAAGAAGGAGATCTTAAAAAAGAAGGGACCGAATTTCTGAGAAGGAGAGAAAGGCGACGCTTCTACAGAAGGAGAGAATGCTGTGTACAACGAAGACGTGAAAAGAGAAAAAAAACATCCCAGGAAAACCATGAAAACTTCAATACCCTCTGAGAACACGAGACGAAGAAAAAAAAAAGAAGTCCAAGTCCCATAACTCTCTGAGGAAAAGGGGGGTGAAGAGGGATTTGACTTCGCAGAGGTCTCTCCCCAAACGTCGGAAAAACACTTTTTCATCAACAACTACTACCAAAAGGAAGCCTCACAAGGCTCGATCTTCTAGCGAAACGGGGCGTACGAGAAAAAGGGCCGAAGGGGGGTCGTCTGAAAAAAAAGGAAGGGGATACAAGGTCGGCCCTGAACGTCGCGAAGGAAACAGCAGCTCGAGAACACGTGGAGGGAAAAAAACACCGCCCGCGAACATCGAGGGAGAGAGGAAAGGGGGCTGTATGGAAAGGCCGTTCCTCGAGAAAGACTCGAATCTACAGGCAGGAGTACCTTATTCTAGAGGGGGGGAAAAAAAAAAAACCTTGCGACGCGTCAGACAATGGAAAGAAAAAAAGGAAGGGGACCGGGGTTGAAAAAAAGAAGCCTCTGTTAAGAAACCCTCATGTCCTCGCCCAAGGATGGAAAAGAGGCGGCTCCCTGGAAGCCGACGGTGGGAGAAAGAAAGAACAACGCCGACAGGGGAAAGGAACTCCAGACCCGTCTTTATTGAGGAAAAAAAGGGGACGGTCTCCTTCATCCCGGAAAGGAGAAAAAAAAACCAAACGGACCTTGCTGAACGGGTCAAGGAGATCAAAAAGCCTTCCAAAAAGAAAAACCGGCACTTGCTCTACTCTACGAAAAAGATCCTCCGGGCGCGAACTTAGGGGGGAAGGAAGGGAAGGAAACCACCAAAGTTCGCCGATAGAGTCGCGGGAAAACTAAGGAAAAAAGGGAAAAAGGCCAAAAATTTCGAAAGGCAGTGCTTCCGCCTCTTCGTCGAAAAGGGGGCCAACCTTCATCTTCTAAAGGAGAGGGGGAAAAAAAAAAAAAAGGGGAATGGCCCTTTTTACGGCCAGAGAAGGGGGGAAGCGAATAAGGGACAACCTGATACTCGCTTGAAGGTCAACGAGAATTCAGAAAAAAAAAAAAATCGACGCACAGACCCACACGAGATAATTAAAAAGAAAAGAGGAAGGACGCTCAAAGGGTTAGAAGGGGAAAGTTGGCGGGCCCGAACGGCCATCCCTCGTCGAAAGGACATCTCCTCTCAACCCAAAAAAAAAAGGAAAGAAATACATCGGAAAAAAGGAGAGGGGGGCCTTTAGACTATATTCCGTCGTGGGAAAAAAGGGGGAGCACCTTCCGGGTCGTCTTTCCTTAAGAGAAAAAGGAAAGCGGGTGTTGGAGGGGCACGTCTGATCTTGGGGGAGGGGGGGGGGGGAATGGGCGCGTAGGGAAAAGATTCTGCGTCAGAAAGGGGGGGGGGAAAGAGAACTTCTAGGAAAGGGACCGTATGACGGGGAGGGGTTCCACCCACTTAAAGCCCCAGGAAAAAAGGGGCAAAGAAGGCCGGCCCTCGATACGGGGAGAGGGAAGGGAACAGTCGAACGACGCGGCGTATCACTGTCACAGACGGAGGGGAAATCCCGCCCCAGAAAAAAGAGGCCCGTCCCTCCGACTCTTCCCCTAGGGAGAAACGAATCTAATTGAGAGGGGAAAAAGGGGAACGTCGCTCCCCCCAGGAAGAAAAGATGAGAAAAAAAAGTTTCAAGGAGACCAATTGGCCTTTAGAGATAAAAGGCGTCTCCTAAAGAAGAAGGAAAAAAGGGGAAGTACGGGTGCTCGCAGTAAAAGGAGGTGAGGGGAGGGAATCGGGGGGCCGGCCTTTAACCTTCTCCTCACGGAGTGAACTCTCTCAAAGGGGAAAAAGGGAAAAAGTGGTGTAGTCCACTCTTTATTAACATGGCAAAAAAAAGAAAAAGGAAAAGGAAGGCAACAGCTGGGAGAGGGGACATGATCCCCTGCGGCGTGGGGCGGGCTTCTTTTTTTAAAAAAAAAGAAAAAAGGAGACTTCACCTCCATGAGAAGAAAAAAGGGGGGGTCCCAGAGCATCCTTAAATAAAAAGGGAGAACGGAAAAAAGAAAAGGGGGGGAACGGCCGGTTTCCAGAAACGAAACAGGGGGAGGGGGGAGACGCAATAGCTTGTGCGGACGGGGGGGGGGCCAGAGAGAACTTTGTTTCTCGGGGAGGGGAGAGGACGAAAAGAAAAAGAGGAAAAACGTGAATAAAGTGTCAGAAACGTCTTTTGGGGGGGGGTTTGTTTTTGGCAAAAAAAAAGAGCCCGCCCTCCTCAAGAGAATCGGCCAGCCTTGGGAAAGGGACTCAAAAAGAGGTAGTCGGAGTCTTCCAGTGGTAGGAAGGTGCACTGGGAGTCTCAAATTCACCGAGGGGAAGGGGGGAAAGGGGACAGGGCAAAAAGGAACGAACACGAGTGAAACCAGGGCGGAAAAAAAAAAAATCTGATGAACAAAAAGAAACAACCGTATACACGCGAAGGAAAATCCCCCCGTTTTACTGAAAAAGGGGGGGGGAAGAAAGGAAAAGGAAGGAAAAAAAAAGGAAGGAAAAAATCAACTCAATTAAAGGGGAAACCGCCTTCCTCGAGCGCTTCGAAAGGCAAGTGTCTGATCTTCCGCCCTGAAAAAGCAGAAAAAAAAAAGAAGGAAGAAAAATTCGAAAGGGGGGCCCACGATCTTGGGAAAGCAATCAGCAAGAAAGCGGGTCGGTCCCATACGAGACAAGAAGAGGGATCGCACCCATCGAAGGAAAGGGTCTAGGAAGGAAGTCGAAAGAAAAGAAAAGGAAGGAAAAGGGGGGGGGGAAGGAATCTTCCAAGATTGAAGGGGGGGGAAATCTCCCTCGGAAGAAAAGGGGCACTTCCCACAAAATCGACGAGCCGCTTCCGGGAGAGGTGACGTCCCTCGTTTTGAAAGGGAAAGAAGCCCCCATGCATCGTGGGGAAAAAAAAAAAAAGGATCACCCTAAACCAAGGTAAGGGAAAAGGAGGAAGGAAAAGCCATAAAAAAGACCATGTTCCCTCGTGGGGGAAAAAAAAAAAATCGGAGGGACGAGGAAAATGGGAAGTGGGGGGGGTGGTCTGTGGTTTGGGTTGAAAAGGAAAACTCGAAGTTCACTAATTAACATGCAAAAAGAAGGAAAAGGGAAGAGTTCTTTCGCTCAGATCTTTGAGGCCTTCTTTCATCAACGGAAAAGAAAGCCTTTGGAAAAAGGAAGGACAAGCACCCACAGAGGAAACAAATGCAGGGGGGGTCCTCCGAAGGGGGGGTGTTGCGGTACCTAACGAGGGAAACCGCCTGGGGAGCGGGAAGAGAAAGGGGGGGAGGAAGGGTCCGGGGGGGTCGAGCACGTTTTCCGAAAGATCTGCCAAGAAGGTTTGCGATTCAGCTGAAAAAAAAGAGAGGTAAAAAAAAGAAGGC
>Ga0179591_1361677_pt1 | contig 10383 bp, 12 predicted proteins | sample CZOMad2_1_08_16f_FD_182891 | JGI IMG/M metagenome (GOLD analysis project Ga0179591, IMG submission 182891) | Vadose zone soil fungal communities from Angelo Coast Range Reserve, California, USA - CZOMad2_1_08_16fungal (PacBio error correction) | ecosystem: Environmental > Terrestrial > Soil >...
AAGCAGACGAAAAACGAGGGTACTCCGATCTTATCAAGCTTAACGCCGCGAAGAAGGAAAGGAAACGTTGTGAAAAGAAGCGGAATCTAGGGGTCCGACGAAAGTTCCGTTTTCCCAACAGTCGAAGGAGGAGTAGGAGAGAGTCCGTGGGAAATATCTTAGCAGTGCGTGCTCACTGGGCAATCTAAAATCCTCCAGACCCGGTGGGAAGGGGGGGTAAGTATCACGCTGGTAAGGTGGGGGGGGGGTATCACTAAACTTGCCTTTCCGAAAAATTGCTCGGGCGGAGGCATGCGACGATATCGAATAGGTATAGGCAGTATCCGAGGGCGGAAGATGTAGGGCAAAAGGATACGTCACAGAACGAGAGTACCGAAGAGGGTAGCACGGCCCGCAACGCAGAGAAAAGGGCAAGTCTTTAGGGTGCGTAAGAGAGGGAATCCAATCGGTAAGAAGGTTAAGTGTTTTACATGTAGCCAAATAACGAATTCCACAAGAGCCCACGACGCCCCCATCGGCCAATTGTAAATATGGAATATCAAGGCACCCCAGAGGAACCGAGGCGGGAATACTCCGGTGTGACACTTAATTGAATATTGATTTCAGAGAAAGGATGGGGGGAGTGGTTTGGAGACGGAGAACTAAAACTGCGTGTTTCACGGTGGGGGTTACGGGTAAAAGGGGGCTCGAAATCCTATAAATAAACATCTAAAAACAAACCTCAACAGCAGATATTGCGTGACGGCCCGCTGGTGCGCCACCACCAAAAAGAGGGGGGGGGGGCAGAGTCTATTTTAGGCAATATAAGGAAAGGGCACTAGTAAAACCAATGGGTCCAGGACATGCCAATTTGGACGAAAAGGGACACGCACCCAAAATACCATGTTCTATAAACAGTCAGTAATAAACAAAGAACAATTCTCCTTCGGCTTAGGGAAAGAGAATGGTGGGTGACGGAGGTTACCTTGGAGTAGGGATAAACTCAAGAATAAGAAGAGGAGAGATGTTTGTAGGGGATCAGACTCACTTAGGTTGCGAAGGAGAAATTAAGATAGGGGAAGTCTCGATGACAAAGAAAGTTGTCAACTGGATGCTCCAAGCACTAACCTATGGTGGAGAAGGAAAGTAGAGACTAGGCACAAAAACGGAGAAGAAATTAAAGGAAAAGACTTTTTAGTTGATAAAGGAATCTGATGAAGGATTGAATAGGATGGGGGGGAAAAAAAGAAGAGGTGCAATATGACACCTAAGTAGGGAATTGAAGGAGAAGGATAAAAATCAAGACATTTTTTGTTGTGATTGGAGGAGGGCCCAACCCACTTTTCTTGCCTCCTTAGTTAATCGCCGACAAAAGACGGATTGGGAGCTCAAAATTGTGGAAAGAAGAAGAGGGCAGAGGGTGAAACTGCTAAGGTGAGAAGGTTGGGGCCGAGACACTTCAATGGCCGAGTGGCGAAGCAAGGTATCATGAAGTTAGCGACGGGTCCAGTATTAGGTGGTGGAGGTGGCACGGAAACTCCTTGGGTCTCAAGGTGGGAAAAGGAGCCTAGGTGACAATTGAAATCGACATTTCTATAGTGGGGGCTGATGTACGGAACTTCAACGCGGTTGGGGGAAGAATTTTGCTATCATCTCTGCCCCTGTACATAAACAAGGGGTTCTTGGGAGGGGCAAAGTCCAATAAACTGTATCCGAGGGATATCTTACTGACGAGGGGGGGGGGAAGGGGACAGAAAAACGCGTTACGGCGGGAATCAAATGAAAACTGGTAAAGTCGACGAGTGTGTTAGGGGGAAACCAAAATCATCATAACCCAGAGATTTGGGCGGTAAGCATGAATTACCAACTATTACCAAAGCATAAGGGAGAAGAAGGGCAAAGCTAATGAATCCGAGGTTCCTCGATTGATAAAGAGGATAAAAACAAATTGGGGCCTGACCATTCAACCGTTGTGTCGCGTAAATTGGAAGGAGCGGGGGGCCAGGTACACACGCTCATTGGGTTCACTACTACTGAAGAAACGGGGGGAACCATTGTCTGTCGATAACAACAAGAGTTTGGGTGGATGAGCGAATGGCTGAGACGGGGGTATACCCAAAAAACAGCCACAGGCAAGGCGCAAGATGTGTTAAAAAGGGGGGGGGACAGCAGGGACCTCAAGAAACCTGTTTCCCGAGACTAGGGAGGGAGACGCGGGATCTGGTTGTTGGAGGCCCAGTTTCGCTTGGAGATCACCACGAGCATCAAGTCGTCGCCAACAATCCCATTCGTCCGCATGAAAGGAACCATGTACCATCCGGAAACCTCGGGGCGGCAATACAGGTCCCAGGGTGTGGACCGGTTGGCTGCGTCGCAGAAGAACAGATCGGGTGGGGGGGTTTCTTCCTCCAAAAAAGGGATGAGTATTAAGGAGAGGGGGGGTGTGGTCAAAAATACCCGACCTTGTCAAATATATTCCAGAATCAAGTCCCAACTGGAGTGAGGTGGGCGGGAAGATTGCCGCCTACGATCGAGCAAGGACGTGGGAGGGTAAACATTTTGGGGCACAACCGCCCTTGTTTGGGTTTGGGGGTTACGAGGCGGAAGGACAGTTGTCATGAAAAAAGCGGGTGAAAATGCCCAAAACTATAAGGTGAGACGATCAAAGGTAACAGTCTGGGGGTGAAAATAACCTGTCAACTCTCAACAAAGGTCTCAGGGAGGGGGGGTCTCAAGAAGAAAAAAATCCAAAATTATTTTGTTGTTGAGGATGAAAATTGTCGTGGCAAGTAACAATGATGTGGGGGAAATACCGTGTTCGGGAGCTTCGAAAGCCTCAACGGGAAAAAAAGACGCGCTGGCCAGTGCGAAAGAGAAAAAAGAACCGCGGAAAAAATGGCAAGGGACTGCGCGGTGGTGGCTTATTGTCCAATGGATAGACGAGAAGCTGAAGGGTGGGATCCGCTGTCTGGGAAGGATGTCCAAGGCTGAAAAACTCAGATCAAAAAATGGCCTTGATGTGAAGGCGCACTGGGAGGAGGGGGCTTCAAAAAGCTTCTCTGCATTGGTGCCACACAAAGAGCGGGGAAGTATCTAAATAGAAAGTGTCGGATGAGGTTGCAACAGACCGTGATTTCTGAGAAGGGGGCAGATTACGGAAAAGCTCGGCAAAAAGGAAACCCTAATCAACTAAGTGCAGGATTCGTACCGAACCAGTAGAAAGGTGCTCCAAAAGGCAAGGTGTAACACGCCAACACGGATTTATTGCAAGGGGGACAGGGATCACCGGCGAGCCGGGAGGCGGCCATTTTCAGCGTATCAGCCACAAGAGTCAGGGTGGACACGGTGGTACAACCGCGCCGGGTGGCGATTTCCAGGGAAGAAACATCGAGCCGGTCCTTCCCTACCAAGCCGAGGCAACGACAGTGGGTATTGGGGTGCCTCTCAAAATCGTAGAACGAAAAAGATATTGCACAAAGTGCAAAGTCCCGGCCCGGGGGGTCTCAATCCGGAACGGGGTTAAGGGACTGTCAGCTGGTTGCCGAAGTAAGGTACGAGCAGGTAAACAGAGTTCGGTAAGAAAATGGCCAACGATGCTTCGGGAAGGGGGAAAATGTGGGGCAGGGGTGGTGCATGACGTCGCTTAACTAGTTGGGATGGGTAAAAAGCTTGACAAGTCACTACGTTCAAGGGCGGTGGTAGCCCCGCAATGACGCAAGGGCGGGTGCCGAGAGAAAAAATATTGCACCGTAGACCCTCGGAAGACTTCGAAAAACTGCGACGGTATAAAAACGGAGCGAAAAATTCCGGCAAATCGTCTGATCCCTGTAAAAAAAAAAACTTCCACATGGGAGCTCGAAAATTGTGGGGTTATTGGTCTGGGGGAAATTCAGCTGTTTCGGAGAGAAAGACGGGGGGCGGCGTGTACGCCTGAACAAATTGGCAGGTCACCATGGGAAAAAGGTTTGGGGAGGTTGCGTGGCGGAAGTATTTCACTCCGTTTAATTTTATGTCGCCTCATCCGATTTCCCGAAGGTGGGAAAAAGAGCAAGAGCACAGGAGCTCAAGCAGCCGGAGGGGCGTTTTTTGTCTGATATGGAAGGAATGTCAAGGTACTAACGAACAACGTGTTGGTTCGAGTGACTTTACACATCACCAACATTCCCCCAAAAGATTGGAAAATTAAGGCCGAGTATGGTGTAGGAGGATTGCCTTTATTTCCAAAGGGGGAAGAAGTGTTCTCGAAGGGGGACGTCTGGCGATCGATCCTGTCTCGCGAATCGGCTGGAGAACGGAAAGTGTCACAACGAAATCAAAGGAACTAGAAAGAATTGGAGAAGATGATCTTCCGTCTCGGGCTTGAACGGGATTGTCGCATCAGTACGGAATTCATGACAAGAAGCGCGGTATGGACTTAAGAACACTCGCGGATAAACGGGACAGAAAAACAAGTCGTCATGGCGAGGAGCACTTTGAAAGGCCAGCTTTCATGTGAACCTCACCTTACAGGGAAGATGGGGGTCAAGGAAGGGGAGGTATTGCTTGCAGGGCGGGGACGAAAGAGCAAGACTAGGTAGGCCGTCCCTGGAAAGAATACTCGTCAAGGCTAGAGTAGGTGTTTCCCGTTCGCGTGCAACGATTTCACTTTTTCAAAAAGGGTCCAACGCATGATCCTCGCAGCCCTGAGTTCGCACTAAACTCTCCGTGAGAGGCCCTCTCCTTCTCAAAAAAAAGGAGGATGAAGATAGATCGACTTCGGCGCGAAGACGGGGGTGATGGTCTCAAGAAGAACGAGGAAGAGGTCGCGGCGGGCGATGTGACATTGGGAAAGTCCACATGACCAGGGGGTGTCCGGGGAGCTACGACGTTCCCAAAATTAGGAAGAAGAGAGTAGGCGAAGAGGACCCCCCGGCAATGGGAAACGGTACGGCTGAAAAGAAGGCGGCTCAGAAGTCTTAATATCGTGCAATCACCCGCTGTCTACGCACGGTAAAACGGGGAGGGGGGGTATGACCTTTTATCGGGCGGTCAAACATGTAAAGGGCCTGAAAAAGAAAAGTTGGGTTGCAAAAAGGGGGTGGGGTCGTGGGCGAGAATCGACCGGGTCGAGGGTGGAGAGCGGAATTAACAGATGGTCCAAAGAGAGCGGTGTCAGAGCGCGAATGTCGAAAGCCCAACCAGCGCAAACTTCCACGAGAAAACTGGCCTTGGAAGCCAAAGGGCAGGGAAGCACTAGCGATCTCATCATGTGAAGTTGGGCGATGGATAAAGAGAAGGGAGTGAACTCCTCGCGGAAACCCCGCGACCCAGGTTTTCCACTTGGGAAATGCAAACTCAAAGACAACCGAATCGGGCGCACTTAGTGAAAAGAAATTTCGGCAAAACTAAAAGGGGTGGTGGGGGTCCCAGCTCGAACGTTTTGGTCGTTTGCTTTTGAAGGCTAAAGCACGTAACAACGCAACGATAAGGGGACGTGAGATAAGGGGTGATCAGGGCCTGAACTTTCGGCCCTCAAAAACAGGGGGCATAGTGCCTTCAAGGAATGGTAACCTTAGTTACCGGAAGGAAGGTAAGCTTACAAAAGCCTAATAAGGTTACGGTGCGCAGTGTGCGAAAAGACACGGAGCAACTACTGTTCACGGACAAAAGAAAGTGCAGGAAAAAATTTTGAGAAAACTGGAAGTCACAGTGAGCGAGTGAACAATAGGCAACGAGTGCAAGTAGGTTCGAGTGCAATGTAAGGTTATAATACGAAGGCCACACTAGAAAAGCGGCGGGGTGTTGTTCGGGCAATAAAAAGAAGAAAGTGGGATCGAACACCAAAAACACACTCAAGGGCTTAACTTTGAGGGCCACCCGGTTCCTGTTCTCAAACGTGAACTGGGCAGGACCAGTGGGGCAACAGTGTAGCAACTGCCCGTTCATTACAAGAGACGTGTCGATCGAGGAAAAACCGGAAATTTTTACGTAACCATTCCGACTTGCGTTGTGAAAGAAGAATGAGGGAAGCGAAAAGGAAATTGGGAGGAGTCCTAGTAAGGACTGGAGAAGAGCCAGGACTATCAAATTGTCGAGACGAGGGGTCAGTCCGTGGTGGGGGGGGGAACCCAATCCACTGTTGGTCCGTGATGGGGAATTGACAAACGCAGGCTCGATGGCGCTAAGGGTGGGAGAGAAGGGGGCGCGTGGTACCTCTACCGCATGGGGGGGGAAGATCACGCTGGAAAAGTGGCCCAAAAAATCGTGCCTGTTCATCTCCAGGTACGCACGGAAGGGGAAAGGAATACGACGTGCAGGTGCCCAGTCAAGGGCGTGAGGCTACTCCGTGCTGCCGTCCTAGTTATCTATAGTAAAGGGAATTCTAATTGTGACCAACCCTAGGGGAAAAAAAAGGAATCCGCTCTGCCAGGGCACATTTCAGCTGCGAGTCCAAAGAGTAAAATTCGATGAAGATCACCTAAACTTGGTCTGGTGTGGACCCAGATATGGACGCGAAAAATATTGAAAAAGAAGACAAGGGGTATCAAAGTACCTCACTTTCGTCAGGAGGTCAGTGTTTCGACATGGGGGAGAGGCAAACCCCGCGTATATTACCTTCTGACAAAATACAATGGGCGGCGCGAGTACGATGAAGAAAGGTTAGAGCGTAAATTATGCCAAGTTCACAAAGTGACGTCAAGCTGAATCCAAAAAGGTCTGTCGCGCTCTTTGGGTGTTCCGATGGAGGTAGCAAGAACGGTATCTATCATGTTGAATTTTTAAAAAAGGGGAAAACCATTTTCAAAAAAATGTGAAAAACAATAATCGGTAGGGGCTGCGCGTGTGAAGATACACACAGAACCACCGAGATTTGGGGGGGATGCACAGTAAAGGGAGAGAAAAAACAAACAACGTAAGGAAGGGCCTCACCCTAGTGACAGTAAAGGAAAAAATCTCGTTGGGTGGTCATCCTTCGCTGTGTAAACCAAGGTCGCAGGCAAAGGGGCTCGACCAAGTCAGGTAAAAGGGGCGGGGGTCAAAGGAGAACAACAATGGGGATCGCCAGCGGGAAAATCTCCCTATAGGGGAGGCAGTCGCAGTGACACTAGGATTTGTGTCTGCGCATATATCTAGGAAGCTTGCATCGTACATACAAAAAAAAAAGGAGGAATTAAAAATTGGGGTATATCCTGCAGGCCGAGCCGGAACGGGAGAGAAAAACATGGAGCACAGGCCTCCTTAATTTTCAGTTGCCTCCATATCTGGGAAGCCGTAGGGATCAAACTTTGCGGTGCTATTTACACACCGAAAAGTAGGAGGAGCATCTCTGGAAGGTAAAGGGGTAGACACTAAATGATAATGTCAAACCCAACGAGGTGACACGAAGATAATAGTTATTCCACCGAACAGGCTGTTTTTCGTGCGAAGGGCTGTCAAAAAAAAAAAAAAAATCTCGGGCTCCCTGGGGTGTTGCTAGCAGACGACAAAAAAAGATATTCTTGTTATTGGAAATCGTGGGTGGGAAGTAAAATGGGGACCGTGTCTTAGTCTGCTACTATTGGTAAAAATAGTCGAAATGGGGCAGGGAACGGGGGCTAGCTTTCCATAATGCGGGCACCAACGTTGTCTGCGCGTCTTATTAAATGTCATCAGGTGGAACGAAAAGAATGGGAGGTGGGTCAGAAATGGTGGTGCCCATCGGATGTTGAGATGTCCAAGGATTCACTAAAAGAGCTCCGCGAACGTATTGATAAGGGGTCCACGTGCCATAGAGGGCTTTCCCGATTAGATAAAAACAAGATAGAAGCCAGATCTCGGCACGTTTATGATGATTTGGAGAAACAAAGTGTCTGGGATGTGAAAAATGGAAAGGAAAAAGAGGAAGGATATGCACATCTTCCCAACCTTGGTGCCAATACAATTAGAGACCCAGATTCGATAAACCTCAAAGAGCGGGGATCACACTTAAGCGAAAAGGGGAAAGGTGGGTAAATGTCAGACCAACTAGTCATTTCGGGAGAAGGGGGGAACTCGTCATGATAAACAGTTTTCGGGGAGGGAAAGTGTAGGCCAGGAGAATGTTTAGCACTGGAAACTAACGCAGTTCATCAACACTGAAGCTCAAAATCAACGTTGAGAGGCGTACATAGGAACCTAAGAAGGGGGGGTATTGGGGGACCTCAAGCCACTCTCTTTCACATATATCGGGATATTCCCGTGAACAGGCTCAAAAGGCTGGGGACGGTGACTTGGGGCAAGTTCCCAACTGGTTGAAGACGAGGGGAAGAAAGGAAGAGGGGTACATTGGGAAAACGACATCTGTCGAAATTTTGGAATGGTCCATTAGGGGGAAGATCGATAATGATCTGGCCGAAAAGATTTCGTTGAAAAGGGGTAAAAAGGGCATACCCGTTCAGGAAAAAGGTTTGAGCCAGCAGCGCAGGGGCGAAGGGTGCGGTTCCGAGACCGTGACGAGTGGGGACCCGACCACAAATCTATAGCTTAAGACTCCCGTTCCGTGTGCGGTAAGAGAAAGAAACGAACTTGCAATCAGGCTCGGTCAGTGGAACAGAAGTTAGAGAAGAAAGGAATTGGGGTTGCAACTGGGTCTTGATTCATGGGGGCGCGGGATAGACGAGCAGGGGGAGGGAAGGGGAAACTCAGCAATTTAAAAAGATAAATGTCAGGTTGGAATTTGGGGGGGGGGGGGGGAAAGAGGTACGTTCAATAGGAAGCAGGTTATTTTCTGTCCCTAAGGAACGATGAAAAGGTGGGGGGGCAAATGAGATCAAGATCACTCTGGAGGGGAGGGGTTGTGTGGAGCTATGTCTCTAGGTCAAGATTGAAAAAATTCAGAACGACGCAACTAGGGTTGGGGGAGAGTGAGATGGGGGGACCACTTTGCCAAAACTATGGCTCGGCCAAAAGAAGTCTTAACATTAATAGACCCGTGGGGCGGTCCCTGAGGAGTGCCTTGATGAGGAGGGAAAACACTTGTCGCTTTGGAAGATTGGGCGGGCGGAGGGAGAGAACTAGAAATTGATGAGACAATTTTCCAATGACGAAGGGCAGCAAGGGGAGAAGACTATCCGGATCTTAGCGCTCATTCCTTCTCGAAAGGGGTTGACGAGGAGTGGTAAGACAGCGTCTGGAATTTTAGGAGGACAACAAGCGCTTGGTAAGTTGTCAAGTAAAGAAAAGAGGATGTCTGGAAATTACGTGCGCTCAGTAGAGGGCAGGGCCTTAGATTGGAAGAAGAGAGGGAAATGCGAAAGTCCCATTGATGACTGGGGGAAGGAAACTGTTCGGACGATTATTTGGAAAATAGCCATGATTTCATGAAGAAGGTACGAAACGAAAACTGAGAAGAGGGACGAGTAAACGTCCAGGTATGAACTTTGGGGGTCAATTCGTCACCAACGAGTGTACGGGTGCCGGTCACGGGGAATACAGGGAAGAAAGGGAGCAAGGGACTAATCCCTTCTGTGCTACCGAACGGGTTCCCGAATGGGAGTATAGAAACAAAAAAGGGAGGGTCTTAAAAGATATTGAGGGGAACGAAGACGCGGTCGGCGGAGGCTTCATGGGGGAATAGGATCTCGGGGGAGGATAAGTAGACACACGTTACCGCGGGAAACGCGTTTGGGGTGACGGACGAAAGGTTCGCAGCCTAGATCGACTGGGGATATTCGAGGCGCGGACGGACCCGACATTAGGCTCCGGCTCAGGAATTGGACAGAAAGGGAAGCCCAAGCTTGGAAGAGCGGGAAATAAGAAAAATCGGAATTTGAAAGAAAAAGCGAAAGAAGTAAAAGAGGGGGGGTCCGAAAGTGCGAAAATCCATTTCATATGACCTTCAGTCAATCAGGTCGAGGATTGGATAGATCGTACAGGGATTACCAAAAACGGGTCTTGGTCACTCATAAGGAACCGACTGTCAAAGAGAATGAGAGTACCAACGAAGAGATAGCAAGCTCGTTCTTTAGGATAATAGGGAAGCGAATAGAGAAAGGACGGGGTGGTCTTTGATACAAAACGGTCGGGGAAGAGAGAAGCAAGAGAAGCCGCGGGGTCCATTGTTACCTTGATGGTAAATCAAGTCAGCCGATAGACCCAAAATCCGAACTGACTGAAGGAAGAGGGTGAAACGGAAAGAGGGGGGCAATGTTGGGTTTTACCACGATCCGAACAAAACAACGGGGTGGGTGGGGATTTTTGGGGAAAGGATTGTGAGAAGGCATACTGAGAAAAAAAAAAAAGCAAACGATAAGCGGCGGTCAGAATCTCGTGCCTCCTGTCTCGGTCACGCACCAATAAGGGTTGGAATAGGAAGGAGGGAGAAATTAAAAAGAGATCGTTGAAGAAAAAAGTATGAAAAATCTAAAAAAAAGAAAAAACAAGAAGGGGAACGGGGGAGCAAAATTT
>Ga0179591_1302972_pt1 | contig 10382 bp, 10 predicted proteins | sample CZOMad2_1_08_16f_FD_182891 | JGI IMG/M metagenome (GOLD analysis project Ga0179591, IMG submission 182891) | Vadose zone soil fungal communities from Angelo Coast Range Reserve, California, USA - CZOMad2_1_08_16fungal (PacBio error correction) | ecosystem: Environmental > Terrestrial > Soil >...
GACTCAGGGGGGATGATCTTGGGTCCAGAAAAAAGAGGCCGGGGTAATTGAGGAACTTGGAAGACGAGCGTCTGGAGCGGAGAGAGGGGAAATGGTTTCGCGTCTATACAAAGTCAGAAAAGAAAGTCGTGTAGTGGGGGGGGGCGAAAGCTCACAAGAACGCTCGGGCCGGAGGAATTGGTGATATGAACGCCTTAAAAAATCTCTCAAAAGTAAATAGGTGATCAGCAACCGGGGGGGAAGGGGGAAAAGCTCGGTGACGATCCATTCCTGCGAGGGGAAAGAATGCAGGCAAACCATGGGGGCATTGCCGTCAAGGGGGTCTGTGTATGGCGCCGGGCTGTGCTAGGCTCGTCATCAACGAGACGGGGGGGGGGAAATGGAAAAGGAGGCGGATCGGTATGTGTGCCGTCAAGAGGAGAAAGGAAACAAAATCACGCCGGAGGCGTATACCTTCTCAAGGGCGGGGGCTAAAGATGGGGAGAAGAATGTGACCTCGCAGAGGGGGAAGGCATTTACCGTACAAAGGGTAAACAGCGAGGTCTCAAGGCGGGCGCAGGTGCGCGAACGATCCTGGCGTAATTGGTCACATTCCCGCGGCCAAAGGCTCAGGTAGAGGGGCAGGTGCGGGGTCAGGGACATTCTAAATGCATAAAGAAAGGACGCGTCCGTCGCATGGAAGAAAAGATATAGAGGGTCAATCCTGTGTCAACGCCCCGCAAGTCCGGTGTTTGGTTTCCCCCCTGACGGTGTCGTCACATGGTCCAGCGAAGGGAAAAGAGAAAATGTGGCGGGGAGCAGGGAGAAGAGCTTGATCACGCACGGGGGGTCTGCGATTGGGAAACAAGTGGTTCATGCCTTCTTGGAATGCCTCGAGCGATACACCATTGGCGGCGCAAACAGAGACGAACGCCACCACAAACGAAACGAATCGCCCAGTGTGGGAAAATATTAAGGAGTGCATTAACGGGTACGTAATCGAAATACTCGATTGCTGAAGAGAACGAACACGAATCGCGACAAAAAAAAGGGTCAGCCCGTCTATGAGGAAAAACGTTAGCAAAGAAGAAAGAAGGGGAGACCCGCGGTTGAAGAATCAGACCACAGCAGGCTCCCAGATAGGCATGCAAATAATCTATAAGACAAACAAAGGCGCAACCAGCTAAGCGCGTTCCAGGGGTTTTGCCTTATGGCAGGCGGGAGAGGGAGGGGGAACCAGGACCACCAGCTCGAAGGAGAAACCTAAGGGACAGCGGGAGAGTGCCAAGCGCGTGGAAGCGAGACGAAAGGGAAGGGAGAACAACCGCAGAACAAGTTGGAAAGGGCGGGGGGCCGCTGGGTCTAAAGATGGGAACAAGAAAGTGCCGGTCAAAGACAGGACGAAAGGAAAGGCGCCCTTAATGGAAAGCGCGTAAGAAAGGATCACGAAATTTCGGTCAGTCAGCACAAGGGGTGAAGGTAAAAAGCCCAGATCCCAGCAAACAGGGGGGAAAAAGACCAGTAGTACCCAAGCACCAAAGGGACCGGGTTCGTGGACCAGGGGCGTGAGAGCGGGCCACCGGCCTGAAAGTTGGGGAACAACTTCAATCCACCATGAAGAACCGGCAAAACGAAGGCTAACAAGACCCGTACAGACTAGTTGTGTATTTGAGGGAATCAGGGGAAAGAAGCGATATGATCGTCAATTCGGGAATGGGCGATGGGCTAAAAGAAAATTATTGTGGGTCTGGAGTCTACGGGTCCAAGGAATTGAAAAAAAGGGGATTAATCCGGTGAGTGAAAGTGGAAGGGGGGGAGGGGCTTAAAAAAGAGCTTTCGCACCGAAGCGGATATCTGCGGTGGGGAACTCGGAGGGAGGGGAAGGGGCTGTTTCATTGGTTGTTCTCTAAAAAAGCAAAAAAGACCGAATTACGGTTTCCTCACATGCAATGCCGGTAAAAAGAGGAGGAAGAAAAGGGAGAGTGACTGCCTAGCCTTTGGGAACCATTTGACGTCGTTGCGATCCTGGACGATTTCACCTGAGTTAAACTACTGAAAGGGTAAAAGACACCAGAGGCTATCTGCTGATTTTCAGAATCTTAAAACAAAACAACGGGGGAGGAAAGGGGGGGGAGATAAATCCGCGATAGCCATGGTCTTAGAAGCAGGGGACCAACGGGGACATATCGCACCTACAGGTGCAATTATCTCCATTCCCAACTAGCCAAGTGGAGAGGAAAAAACGTCGGACCGGCCTGGGCAGAGTTAAACCGGAAAGGGAAATTATGACGCGGGGGCAAAATTCCACTCGAGAATTTGGGGAAGAATCAGCGGATTACGAGGCTGCTTCTGAGAAAGAGAGGTTGAGGGCCAGCAAACCAAACCCTACCGCTCCGATGATAACTTGTAACGGACTTTTAAAATGTAGAAGAATCCGCGCCTTTCGATCAACGCGCACAAATTTCCCGCTCTGCAGTTACAAGATTCTGAAAAAATCCAGAAAAGAGGGGGTCCCACTTCCTGTGAGAGAGGGGGCAATGTGGGAGCACATGAGGGGGGGGGGGGAGGGGGGGGGGAATCTCCAACGGTCCCGGGGGATTGCATCATTTCAGAAAATCTTGTAAGAAGCTGTGGAGCTCCTTGCTTTTGTCTTGGAACTGAGCTGGTATATCAATGCAGAACGGCGTTGCGTACTTCTTGATCGAGAAGGTAGAAAACTAGGCGAAGCAACAGCGTAATCATAGGAGCGCTGACAGCCTGGGGAGAGGCGGGCTTTCCTTTTCTTGAAAAACCAGTAGGGGTATCGACAACCCTGAAACTCCGCTGCACAAGGAGGTCATCCATCAAACTGGCATGGAGCAAACGCGAAAAAAGGTTCACTTGGGATCATTCGGGAGAAATGGGTTCTATATTCGAGGATGGGGAAGGGGCACCAAGAAGCACCAACTGAAGGGCAGGGGCCCACCCCTGGACGGTAGATGGGGGGGGAGCCTGTGGTAGGCCTTCATCGCGAGGTGCATATAGCGGGAACTGCTTGTCAAGGTGACTAGTACGGGTAAAAAGCTGGGAAAAAAGAGATTCCGTGACGGTAAGTGGTGAGGGGAGAGGGGGGGCCAAAGGATTTCTGTTACTAGGGAGGGGGGTCTAGCCGCCTCCACTCGGAAGTTGATTTCTAGTTAGGGACAGGGAAGGGGACTCAGGTTGTGTCAACAAGTTAGATGTCGATGGGTACGGGAGGAGGAACGGGGGTGCGAGCACACCATGGAATGTGTGCAAGTCGCGGCCTGAAGGATGCATAACTTGTTTCCCAAGAGACTCCAACACAGGGGCGGAGAATAGGGGAGTGCGAATACAACCCCCCCCTCGGCAATTGGGGAGGGGGGAGAGGGGCGAGGGGCAGCACTACAACCTGAAAAGGGGGATCTACGGGGGGGGGCCCACTGGGGGAACGGGATTCACATTTGAGAAGAATGCACATAAATTAACATGGACTCTTCTCTTAGAAGTATCATGGGAATACCCGATCAAAGGAACAGAATCTATCTCAGTCCTTTGGCGGAATGAAAGGAATAAGGGCAAGAGAAAAATGCGCCGCCAAGAACTCAGGCAGGCCATCGGAAAAGGTTACGTCCAGGGGGAGCAAGGAATTTCAAAAAAACATACTATAGTGGAGACAAGCGGGACGGTCAGGGTGAAAAGAGAAGAAGGAAATGGGGGTAATCGAGAGTGACGGCCACAACATCCACCGGAGGAAGACGCAAATTGTAGAGTTTCCAACCGTTCAAAGGCAAGCAATCTGACCGGCGCCATAAAAATACAGGCGAAGGGAAAGAAAAGGGGTGGGTGAGCCGGGATTCCGATTCGTACATGGAGGTAGGTAAGTTCCATCCCACCGCAGGGTAGCACCTAACCGAGTTCGTTCAAAGCTAAGTAGGATAAAACCAGGCTCTAATCATTGAGCGTTAGGGGGGGGGGAGAAAAAATGAACTGGCTCGCGGGGAAGGTCAGCCGGCTACATACCATAGATATCAAGAGAGTAAGGAGGACGTCGTCCGGAAATGATCACATGAAACTGCATCTGGGAGAAGTCTTCCAGCCACAGAGATCCAATTTATAGAGTCAGAGACAACGATGGGATTAAAGAAGATCGCTCATGGATGAAGGGGGGGGGGAAGGAATTCAATTAAGTGATCCTTCAGGGACCGGAAAAACAGCGTCCGGACAGAGTGGTAACAAAATTCTCTCTTAAAACTCTGAGAGGAAAGGGAAGTTGGGGCATTGGGGGGGAGTAAAGAGCCATTCGTCGCCTTGAAATGGGGGGAAAAGGGTAAGCCCGCGCCCTCGGGTGATCTCACCCACGCCAAATGCCGTTTTGAACTGGAAGTAAAAAAAATGGAATGCGTTCCTTAGCGCCAACCAGGATTGAGGAGGGGGCGTCATGGTGGGTCACACGGTGCATCTTGATAGATAGGGGAAAAAAAAAGGGGCCAATATCACCTTATGTCTTTAAGGGGGATGGTGCAAGGCATCAAAGAAGAAAAAAAAATCCACTCAGCTCACAAGTCATAAGGATCAAGGCGGGGTCGGGCATAAATATTCATTAAGAGGGGAAAAAAGGAGACGGCATTACCGAACCAAGTGGTCATCATGGCAGGGGACTTTGCGGTATTAGGGGCGGAGCGCTGCCAGAGTACCAGACGTAATTGGAGGTCAACGAAAAGGCGCCTGGTATCGGGGTTGAAGGGACCTCGGTGCGGGAGAGGGGAAGGACGAAAACAGAGGACCGGTCCGGCTCATTGGCGAATATATGAATGGAAGGGGTGAAAATCAAATGGTTGTCGCCAACATCAGGCCCTTTACTTTTCTTTTTGAAGGCGCAATTGATAAGACGAATATTGCCGAGGGGGGGATAAGAGAACCTCCACTGTGGTGGAGTCAGGGGGGGGGGGGGGAAACACTGTTTTGCAAAGTAGGAAGCGCGAAGGTCAGCATCCTCGGGGGGAGGAAAAACAAGCCTAAAGCCACAGAAAAAGGACGGACACGAAGTGTGGACCATATTATATTGCTGGGATCACCCGGGAAGTAACGATCTAAACACGCAGAGGGGAGGGACGATACGAACAGACTGGGGAACATACTGACATCCGCCCGTGGCTAGAAAAGAAAAACGTGTAGTCAGAAGCTATTTTCTCCCTCTGTGGTAACTTAAGAGGAAACAGGACACAGAAGGCCCATATAGCACACATAGGAGAGAAGAAGAAAGGGCGCCCATATAAGAGAGGGTTCACATGGTGTCGAAGGAACTGCAGGGAGTTTCTCTTGGGGACCCTGGGGAACATCTCATAGAGAAAACAGAGGCCGACAGCTGTATTTGGCCACAAAGCGGGGACTCAGTTTCATGACAAGAAATTGGACTTGGAACGGAATGTACGGAAACGTTACTAAAGGGGGCGCCTTTTCGCGGTTATAAAGTGCATGGGGGAAAGAAACCCAATGGACTGGAAAGAAACGGTTACGAAACGGAAAACGCTCCCATTAGTGAAAATAGAGGTAAGGGGGCTGTGGACTCATACCTTTGGGGAAGGTATACTCAAGAAAGCATTTCCTCACTACTTTTAGAAGGGAGGAACAAGCGAAACATGGTATCCGAAAAAAAAGGATACCAATATTAGGGTTTCAAAGATGGGTGAAAGAGACGAAAGAATTCCGTACAGTTTTGGGGGGGTATGATGACAACCCATAAAAACCAGGATCACTTACCCTCTAACATTCCCTTAAAATTTTCCTTGGAGGGGGGGTGATGGAGCATCAAGTGGAAAAGTCCAGCCTCTAGAGAGTCAAGAAAAACGTGGGGGCGTTGCCCAACAGTCTGTTGAGAGATGGACCTTTGAAAACGTAATTGTTGTTTCAGCCGAGAGGAGGGAGCTTGTTGCAGTCACCAGGGCAAGGGATGTCTTAAATCGACTCTATAGGGGGGGGGCGGGAACCGGTCTTGCGGCAAATGATAGAGGCGGCAATGGTTGAAGTGTCCGGAAAAAAGCGCGGAAAGTCCCCAGTAAGAAATGTAAAATTTTGGCCTTCCCGCAAGAACGGGAAGGGAGGAGAAGAAAAATTAGCGGGACTTGCGAAAGCATTTTCACCCCCATGTGTTCCTGGGAGGGGGGGGGAGGGATCTGGAACCTGAGTTAAACAAGAGTGCTAGCGCTACCAGGAAACTATATGAGGGGGAAGGGGGGGAATAATCTCAACACCGAGGAAAAAGATATATGATATAATGAAATTAGAAGAAGATGGTTCTGAACATCAGGAAAGCTTACCAGATCTCCAACTCATTAAACATGGGGCAAGGATGGACCAGTCACCCACTGGAGGGCATTGTGAAGAGAGAAGCTGAAGCCATGCTCAGGTGCAAAAGGGGAAATTAGGAACTGTTTATCTTCTAAGTCCCCCAGGACAGCGGAGGGTGCAATATAAGCTTAAAAAAAAGCAGGGGGGATGGAGGAAAGCGGAAAAGCGCGTTTAAAAGAAAAAAGGCCCCGAAAAAACTACCTCCGTCTTTAAAGAACTTCCCAGGTTCAAAGGAAAGGTGAAGGGGAGACCCGTCGAATGGTGGCGAGGCAAGCTCCAAAGGGAAAAGGGAAAGAGGAGGAGTATAAGACGGGGGGCACGGATGATGAAGACTCAATCACCCTCGCGGTCACCGAGGGGCCGGTTCCTCTCGGACGGGGGGGGAATAAGGGCTTGTGGTGGTTTGGCATCCAAAGTTCAGGAAGAGGGGCAGCGGGGGACCGCCATCTTTTGACCAAAGAAGGCGGGGGAGCAAAAAGACTGCTCTTAAACTGGCGCGGGTCTAAGAAAAGTCCACTGTCCCAAAGTCTGGGGGGCTGGTAGACGGTTAGGAGTTTGTCAGGGACCGCAAAAGCGTGAGAGAAGGAGCGAATTGAAAACTGGGGCTCGCTTCGGGGGTCGTCACGGGGATTGAAAGCCTGCGGGTTTATCTGAATTATCCAAGTCTAAAAGACAGAGGACAAGTGGGTTCGGCGCTTCTCTCAAATTCCTGCACCGGTCAGGTGATGCCTCTTCACAGCGTGGGCCAATGATCCAGGGAGGGCTCTAAGGGTGGCGGCTATTCTCTGGACGGCACCACACGAAGTCCCGAGACCTGGCAGTGAAGTGACACCCCGGGAAAGGGGGTGGGACCTTTGTCAGCAAGCGGAGGGCTGCCTATCGGGGGAAGGGGGGGCGAGTGAGCCTTTTTACATATAAGGGAAAACCGCGGACTCCAAGATATTTCCTGGCGGGAAGAAGATGGGTCAGGCATCTCACGGGCCGACAATGTATGTTAGAAAGAGTGCGTAGAACGAAGGGGGGGCCGCTGAGTTTTATTACCTTTAAGGGGAACAGTGAAAGCAAGCCTAATATTGTGTAACCACACGGGGAATGGGACGGGAAGGGTGTCGGCGGGCGGCCCGGTTTTCGAGAAAACCTGGAAGGAGCCCTTCAGAGGTCCTTATACGGCCTTCATCAACCAAATTTGAAAAACCAACTCTCCCCAAAATTCTTGCGAAGGAGGAGTAGAGTCAGGCCCTCGGCAATATGGGGATGATGCTAGCTGGCACTGTAAAAAGGGGGAGGGGATCGTGGAACCAGTATTTATTGAATATCTCGCCGCAAGTTCCAGGGAAGAGGGAGGGAAGGTGGAAGTTCGTCATGCAAAGGGAAGCAAATCTAAAATCTCGACGGCACGTGGAGCGGTCCTGACCGGAAAAATTAACCGGCAGAGTGCACGAACGAGAAGAACAGACCGCACCGGAAGTCAGTGAAAACTTTGTAGTAAAGTGTCAGCTTAGGTCAGCGAACAAAAATATTGGACTCAACTCTAACGGAATAAATGGGGACGGCGAGGCCCGCGGCTAGGGGTGTGGATATAGATGACGGAACACCCGCTTCACCTCCCAAACGAAGTGATATTGAAAAGTCGTCGGACTCTCCAGAAAAATTCACCGCGTCCAATACACAAAAAGGGGCGACGGCAATTTGGCCAGGTTTGGCGCGAAAAGGAAGAGCTGCATTCAGGTAAGTCCAAGTTGAATAAAACAAGGAATTTGGGAAACGGGTGTGCTGATCGTGAAGGGCGCGGCGAACGGATATAGTCGCAAGAGAAGGGCATGGCGTTAAAGCCCAACTTGAAATAATGGCCTCGAGAGAAGTGGTCAAGATCCTCGCCATGACACATCTGATCCGAATTACTCTGCGTAAGTCCCAAAGAGTAAAATGCACCATATCAGGGTCCGCGAGGAAGGATCATATCACATGGGAGCGATCGTCTGAAAAAAAAAGGAAAAGGAGATATGGTGATCTTTGATCATGCTAAGAGGGAATGTAGGGATCCTTGCCGGGTCCGACGCACCCTGAAAAAAAAGTTCTCGGAGATCGATGGTAAAGGGCAAAAAAACGTCGAGCCTAAGGTCCTTGGCATTGGGGGTCTTAACACCAAGGGAAAGAGACTCAGATTGCGAATTGGTGATATATCACCAGGTGTAGCACTCCCTCGGTGATAAGAAGACCAACCCCGGGAAAAGTGAAGGGGGAGTGAAAGGGGGTTACGAATAATGTTAGGGATATGCGTCAGTCAAGTAGACTCAACACCAGGACAATGTTCCTCACTTCTGGAAAGGGGAAACGTTAGATTCGCGTCCCGAAGGTGGCCCAATAGAAACCTTAAGGGGAAGGGAAGCGGTGGAGTGATCACGAGATCCACAACAAAAGAACGCGAGCATGCGAAGTCATTGTCTATGGGCAATAGGCGGGAAAAAGGGAAAGTCATTCGGCGCGGGAAGACGTAAAGTCATAATGGCATGGACGGTGAAAGGTCGGAGAGGGAGGGGGGCAATGAACTGGCCGTAAATTGGGCGGTCTGCGGCCAAAGCCGCGGGAGGGTATATGTTTGCCTGGTCAGAGCTATCAGTTCAATTAGAAAAAAACCCATAATCAGAGAAGATCAAGGGACATGGGCGATCTCAAGGGAAAATGGGCGGCAAAAGAAAAAAACTTGACGGGGTCGTACAGTGCAGCCATTATCCTCGGCAAATATGTGGTCCGAGACTACGAAGGGATCACCGGTGGGGAGGGGGTTCAAGTTTGGTGGCAGGAAAGGAGTCAGAAGAAGGTCGCATAAGTGAGCCAGAAGTCTCTAACGCCCCGCCTGGATACATAGGGAAGTGGGGTCCAACAATATAGGCGGGGAATGGAAGGAGATTATAATAAAAAGAGAAAAAGAAAAAAAAAAAAAAAAAAAAAAAAAAAAGAAAAAAAAAGATTGCGGCGATAACTCACGAATCGCTAACAGAAGTAAGCCCTTGTCTAGGCTGGGGGGGAAAAACTTATTGGCAAAGGAAGAGCGGGCCCCTGTTTACGTAATCTGTCAAACCTGCAAGGGGAAGCCCAGACTAGGGCATTCCATACTAATCATACAAGGCGACCCATCATTTCCATTTTTTCAGTAACTTCCGGGAGGGGAATTCGCTTGAATCCAACACAGGCAAAAGTAAAGAGAGAAAAAAACCATATCGCATCGGAAAGTGCAAATCGGTGACGCGGTTCATGCCATAAAGTTCTCCTAATTTTAAAAAAGCCCATGGACAAAAGTGGGCAGCGTTCTTTTGCTGAGTGGCTGCATTAAGATCCCCCAATGGCAGGTCCAAAGGTTAAGAAAAGACCATCGTAGAACAGTGTAAATCTGCTAGATTATCAGACGGGGAGGTCAAAAAACATCCCGTTTTTCGAAAAACGTAACCCAGATCCCAATGCCAGGTGAAAAGCCCTGGTTTAGGGAAGTGATATAGACCAGAGGGGCCTCGGTCAGACACGAACAGCCGTAGAACCAGCGGCTGTGGAAACAAGAAGGGGAGGGACACCTAAAACCGTTTTAGGGAAAAATACCAAAATCAGAGAAAAGTACCAGGCTTACAGTCAAAATTCCTGTGCAGGAGGAGTTTTTTCATCAGTTACCAGGCCATCTAAGGGATCAAGGCCGGGAAAGTGGGGCTCGTGCTCGCACACGGTCTTCTGAGGATAACAGAAAGTAATGGAAGGAATATTCCGGGGAGCAGTGGGTTTAAAGGGGGAATTGCTGGGAAAGTAACCGAGAAGGGAGCAAGAATCCAGAGCTTGGGTAACTGAGGCTCGGAGGGAAGAAAAGTATCAGGGCAGTGGGTAATCACAAAAATCACACGTCCGAAGAAGGTGGGGGAACTCGTCAGCCTTCCTAGGACTGCATCAAAAAACTGCGCTGGGGGGAAATTGGTCGATCCTTTGAAAAGGGAAGGGGTGGGGGGGCGACACGGCTTGCCCGAGGGACAAAGTGAGGGGTCAGCAATACATCAGCTCTTGCCGGGAAGGGC
>Ga0179591_1306813_pt1 | contig 10382 bp, 9 predicted proteins | sample CZOMad2_1_08_16f_FD_182891 | JGI IMG/M metagenome (GOLD analysis project Ga0179591, IMG submission 182891) | Vadose zone soil fungal communities from Angelo Coast Range Reserve, California, USA - CZOMad2_1_08_16fungal (PacBio error correction) | ecosystem: Environmental > Terrestrial > Soil >...
CGGCTTACCACAAAATGCGATCTCCGGGGTGGTCCGTATCTCGATGGCAACCAAAAATTGACTGGGCTAGTCCACGTTGTAGAAACACATAGTGGGGGGAGAAGAAAATTCAAAAACCCGGGTATGGATTTTTTTTTCACACTAATTTTCTAAGGGAAGTGTTAAGGAAGACATAGTTTGGAGACCAATGCACAAGAAGCAATGGGAAACAATCGGCTAGAAAAAAAAAACGGGCTACTTTGGTATCAGCAGAAGGCACTCGGGAAAAAGGGATTGCCTCCTATATGAGCTGTCGAAGGACGATATAGTTCTAATATAATTCGGCGCGGTCGAAACATCGCGATTTCGCCAGGCCGGTATCAAACCCAACTCTCTGAAAGCCACCCGGAACGAGTAAATCCCAATCTCGCAACTGTGACGAAATGGGATGCTACCGGGCCGCTCCAACTCGAAAGCTATACCGGAGTAAACACACAAAAGGGGCATTCGTGCATCGCCATTTCAGGAAAGGTCAGGCCAAAGGGGATTTTCCCCCCGGTGGGAAAAAGGCGACGCGCCGGACACGACAGACAACAGTTGTACAAAAAAAAAGGAGGCCCATAGCGGACGCAAAACATCTCCCTAAAAACGCGCAACCAAAGGGACGGACGACGTGAAAACGGTACACGCCAAAGAGAAGCCCGGGTGGCGGAAAAGGCAAACTCCGTGCCGCCACCACGTCACCGAGAAACAGACCTCGGTATAAGGGGTTAGCCATGGAACCGGCGCGCCAATATCCGCAACAAACACTTTGTCCGAAGGGCGCGATTCAGACGGCCACAAACGAAAAGTGGGGGGCGGGTGGGTCTGCAAATCGGCTAAGAATTGCGGCTTTGGGGGAAGTCCACTGCAATTCCGGTCTGCGCAGAACTTCAATGTCAGGCCATTATTTGTTGTCCGGCATAATGTAAATATTCAAATAAGGGGCCAACATCCCGAATGACCGCAGTGCACCGAAACAAGGGGGAGAATGAAGCCAGGGAAAAACTGGTTGACGTTTGACAACTGTGCTGGAAAACACGTCTGAAACTCGTCAAAAGATGATGGGAGAAAACCGGGGGAGAAAGAGTTATTGGTGTCCGGCAGCTACCCCGGCATCGGGGCCGCGGCTTTCGGAGCGCCGAGTTTCGGGGCCGACCGCAAAGCAATTTGCTGTTTTCAGCAGGGAAGGCGGAACAGCCGCGGAAAGGCAACTGTCGTGGACGAAAGGAGTGTGTTTTATTTCATAACTTATGGGACAACGACTTAATCCGGTCCTCGTGGACTCTGAAAAAAAAACGTCCTGCACTGCTGGGAAAAAAGTTTTGGACAAGAGGAAAGTTTGCCGGAAGCTGTACGATGGGCACACAAGCCCAGGCACAGCAAAGCACCAAAATTTCAATTTTCTCCCGAAGTTTTGAAATGAGATAGACACGCGCGGAGTCAAGGCACCCTTGGGAAAAAAAGTGGGAATTTAACGAAGAGAGGGGGAGCGGAGCTTGGAACGGAAAAGGGAAAGAAAAAAAAGCGAGCTTTTCAACGAAACAACAAATATTCCAAAAAAGGGTACATCAAACAAAGCAAGTGGAGTCTCCACTTTGCGGAGGGGGCACATAACACGGCGAGGAGACGGCGTGATGAAGGGAAAATGGAAAGGAGTAAGCTGACAGAACAATAAGCATCGAAAACGCCGTCAAAAGTAAGGCACGCCGAGAATTAAATGTACATAGGGAACTGCCTCGCCACCTTTCCCAGCAAGCTCGAACAAAACCTTCGAAGATGGCAAATTATGGCCTATCTCGAGCAAACACAACGATGATGAAAGTCGTACAAACTTGATGCGTCGCTTCGAAGGGGTAGAAGCTAGGGCCAAGGACAAGGGAAGAGGGGAGAAAATGGGACGACGGTACATTAAGAGGGAGCTGGCTGAGCGCTGGTTTTAAGATTTGGGTGGGCGTCATCGGGTCCGCCCTCAAGAAGCCAATCTTCAATGGAAAACGACAATCAGGAAAAAAATCGCACATACGTGGAGGGGGGGGTTAAAAAGGGTGCCAGCAGCACAGGTGAAGAAAGCCAATAGTCACTGTTTGGACTATGGGGGTAAAAAAAGAGGGTAAAACTCGTTCTTAGGTGGGGATCGGACAGCAAGTTACAAGAGCCGTACAAGCAGAGGAGGTTAAGGACGGTATTTGGGAGTTCTTACTCCGGAAGGGCAATTCCACCCAAAACCGTTTGTAAGAAATTAAAAAAGTTAGCTTGCTGTGCCTTGGGCTTGTTGCAAGAAGCGACAGAAACGAATGACGGGGAAAAAGGTGAGTTCACGGGAAGGTAAGAGAAGGAGCGAAAAAAACCGTTTATCCAGTCGGGGTCACGAAACCTAGAAACAAACGCAGGCCGCCACTGAGGTCGGGTCGCTACTGAGCACGACGGAAAAGCTAAGCGACTGGAATCGGGCCCGAGCTACGAACAAGACCAGCGTTGCAAGGGGCCGAAAGACGTCAAAGAACCAGAGAGCAAGCAGAAAACTACAACGGTGACGCGTGAGGGACGGGCCAGCAAATGTGGACGGCTGCCAAAAAGAGGGAATGTGCTCATTAATCCGAAAGAACGGGGGGGGGGAAAGGGTGGCGAGGCGGATATGGGGGGGCATGTTGGCGCGGTGGGAAAAAGGATGTGGTGACAAAAATCGGATACAAAACAAAAGGGAAACTAGAAGTCTATGACGGAGGTATGAGCAGACTCGTGGCAGGGGGGAAAAGACTCCCATTCCTTAGAAGGGCCATTTTAAATTCCACCGCACCAGAATCATGGAAAACGTGTGTTATGAAGACCGATAAATATTCGCTGGAAAAAAGATTGGGTAGGGGGTTTGGCGCGAAATTCAAGGGTTTTGCCAAACATTATCCCTCCGGGGGGACCATGAAACACGGCAGGGAGAACGGCGGTTCGGCAGAACCCGGGCGCAAGCCGAGAAATTGGTTCACACCGCAAAGGACCGTGAAAGGGGACCGGTGCCGGCGATTGGTGCGGGGACGAGTAGTCAGAGGTTGGAACAAAACAAAGGGCGGGGGTCCGTCGGCGGGCCGGAACCTCATTAGATGGGGCAGCCGTACAGTAGTTAAGGTAAAATCCCTGATCGCACAAATTTTTTCCAAGAAAGATTGAGCTAAAACGGCGGGCTTCCCCGAAAGAACGAAACTTTTCTAGGATTGGGAAGAGGTATTGGGCTTAAGAAGCATTTTGCCGTCTCTCCGCGGAGGAAATACAGGCGACCCGTGAGCGGGAGTCGACAGAGAAATCTATAAAACGCGGCGAGCGGCACGCATCTCGCAAACCTAATTTGGAAAAAAATTTGCGGCATTGAATACAGACCACGGCCGGGTTACGGCGTGGCTTTGGACAAATGAGAAAATACCCCAGTGCAAAGGGGGTTTAGAGGTTAAAAAGACACGAATGTAAGAAAATTTATAAGTAAGGGGGGGGGAGCGCAGATGGTGGCACCAGGCAACTAAAATGGGTTACAACGGGGACTTGGTCGCAAAATTGCTGGTGCAAATCAAAACACTACCCACGAAGAGAAGAATTTGTGGTCGAAATTGCGTCATCTCACAACAAACAGGAGGAATCGATCGAGAGTGCATGGGAGGAAGTCTCCAAGCGGATCTTGCGTTCCCCAGCGTCGTAGAGAAGAAATTGTCAGCCATTGTCTGGGGGGAACAGTCCCTTGTTGGGGAACGCAACAACGTGGGGCTGGGCCAAAACCGGTGAGCGCCAACCCTGAAGGAAGAAGAAGGGGTTTTTCAAGATCGGGAACAATTTCGAAGGAGTGGGAATGAAGGGGAAAACGTGTCTCACACTGGGGACGCCAAAAAAAACCAGGGCTCACCCATTTGAAAAACCAGACAAGACGCGAACAAACGAGCAAGGGTCAATTTTGCAAGGGCGTGGCAAGAGCGGGAAAAGTGATTGACCGCGAGAAAATTTCTCTCGAAGCGATAAGATGGAAAAAAAGAGCAGGTCATCCCTGCGTTCGCCAGGAGGAGTATTCAAGGAGACCGGCACCCAACGCAGAGGGGGAAGACCAATAGTAAATCACAAATCGAAAACGTTTCCGCCGCATAAGGAGGTAGCTACGGTTCCGCGAAACCTCGAATGAGGGAGAATACAAGCGTCTGCAAAACCAAAAAAAAACACCTTCGCTTGCATTGAAAAGAATTTCAAATAAAAAATACGCAGTGGGGGGAACGGTGGGAGAGGCGAACGCTCCGTAAATCCCGCCACCAGGTTGTTATGTCCAATAAAAAAAGAGGCCTCCAAAACCAAATAGAAGGACCAACCCCAAGAAAAAAAAGACAACCCCCCGAGCAACTTTCATGCCGGTGAAAAAACGGGGGATTCACGCCGAAAGCTGCGTCGCCCGGGTTGGGGGTCGCATCTTTAGCAGGCCCGGCTGGAAACAGCGGGGGCTGAGACAACTATTTGGGGAAAAATCCTGAACCCCAAATTCCGCAACCAGGACTGCACGAGTCCAAGACATCATACACAAACGCCCAGGGGAAGTTCTTTGCATGTTGGGGGGGCGGAACAAAGGCGCGAAAGTGGGTCAGGAAAAGGAAAGCATGTGTCAAAAAAGCAAGCCGATCTGAGTACAGATTTTGTCGGAACGTGTTGGCCAAGACCTTCAAGAGTCCACCAGCCCGGCAACACATAACGCCAACGAAACCCGGTGGGAACCTGATCACTAAGATCTAAAATCGGGGCGGACGTGTCACAGTGGCTGGTCCGTCATCAAAAACGATCAGATGGTTTCATGTAGGCCAAAAACGGCGCGCGCGAGGGGGGTAATGGGGGGTTCAGGACGACCAAATGCGGGGGAAGGCATAGGAAGGGGCACTCGCGTTCCCGAGTTCGCCGGCCAAAGAAGATTAAATCTTTTGGGGGACATCGTCATCGGACGAAGGACCGCTGACGAAAGCGTGGGCTTGATTTTGTAGGGAGTCAGGCAACGCAGACCTGTCTTTCGGGAGCAGACAACTTCTCGCACCGCGGCCAACGGGCTGGTGAAAACAGTTTGAACTAGCGTAAAGTGGGCACACAAGCCCAGGAAAGAATTTCTTCATAATTTCAACTCAGGAAAGTTTTTGGGTGAGGGGGGGAAAAGCAGGCGAAATCCACGCGGAGTCAGATCACCCCCTACTGGGAGGAAGGAACGAAAAAAACCGGACGCGAGAACCGGAAGAAAAAAGAAAGAACCGGGGGATCAAGAAGAGGAAAAAAAAGAGTCATAAAGGGGAAGTATCGGAGGGGACGGAACACAAAAAAAGGGACTGTCAATAACACCATACACGAAGGGGCGAAGTCAGGTGAATTTGAGAATAAGGACGGTAGGCGGACAGAAAATGACGAATAAAATCATCACAAAAAAAAACGCCGCAATTCCTTCCGTCCAAAGAAACGAAGATGAAGTAAGATTGGAATCAACCAAATCCGGGGGAACACTAGCACAAAAGAGAGACCACGTTTATTGACGATAGAGCTCACAAAAAAAGAGAGAGATTCAGGTCAAAACGGTGAGGAAAAGTCTCTATGTTGTTGACGAGGGCGGACCAAATCTGGTGGTGCGGCTAGGCCGTAAAAGTACCACGGTTCGCGCGTGCGAATGAATGGAGAGCGCGTTTTGGGGGAGACGATTGGGTGCGTAATGGATGTGCCTCCGGCAGTCGTCCAAAGAAATCAAAAGAAGCAGAATAGACCAGATGGCCGGTGGCTGTTGCCAGCAGCCATGGGGCGACATCGGTTTTTGAATGTCCTTTATGGACTATTTTGTTAACGGGGGGTTCTCGGAATGGGAAATTCTTTGGTTCATTGTTATCGCGCCCGGGGAAAGAGCGCGCCCCAAAGGAAGGTTAACTCCACCGTCGGGGGAGTAGATCGCGCGATCTCAAAAAACCTTGGGAACGGAAAATTATGAAGAAAATTTTTAGCATTTGGGAGGGGCATTGGGCTTTTCTGGTGCAAATAGGAAAAACCAGGAATGAAGAGTTGGGAAAAAAAAGGGTAAAAAAGAACTGGTAAGTGAGCGAACAGGAAAGGGAAGCCGAGGCAAGAAGAAACAAGAAACAGGCCGCCGAAAGGCGCGCCGCAGCGGTCAGAAGAAGCACGTTAAAAATCAAAAAAGGCATTTCAATCCTTCTAACGGTCCGCGGCAAACCACAAAAAGGCCGCATGAGGACCGCATTGGACTGGCGGGACCATACCCATCGAGCCAGGGTTCCTACATGATTGACGAGTTGATGTGGCGGTACACAAATGACCACCAAGCTCGAACCTGGCTCATCCTGATAAATCAGAAAAGTTGTTCGTTGCGAAATTGGGAATTGCGGGGGACGCGGTTGAAAAAAAAAAATAGGGTGAATGAGTGGGCAAAACCCCGTTGACCAGCGCAAAAGAAGTGACCAGGCGAATATGCGCAGAAGAAGAAATGCCGTTGGGAAGGGTGCGGCAGCCGGCCAATGACTTCTCGGGGGCCAAAACTACAGGCCCAGCACAAGCATCAAGGGAGTTTTTTGGAGACACGACCCGGCCTCTGCCAGGGAAGGGGGGGGTTGGCAAATGGTTTCATCTTTTGCCCACACAAGGGGTAATACCGAGGCCATGTCCTGTACGGAGGATGGCAGCGTTTGGCTTTCAGTCACCGGACGTCCGGGGGACTCCTAAACTGCGCGCGACAGTGGAGAGAGGTGCAGTCCTTGCCGGGAGATTGGTTTTTGCACCGAGCTGCTCGTTTTGGAGGGGACCGAGACACAAAAGGTGGGGACTGCGCTTTAGGGGAGGAAGAAGGAAAAACGAGAGTGTAGGGAGAATAAAATTTCTTGTAAACGGAGGACGAGAAGTATGAAGGTTTGTCGTGCAGACCGAAGTGTTGGGGGGGTGTCGTCTCTTCGTTAAGACGAAAATCCAGGAGACCGGGCCAGCGGAAAAAGGGGGAGAATAGACATTTTTGGGACAGCCTCTGGGGGTGCGGGTCGAAAAGCGGCGATACATGGCGAACGTGCCAAGAAAGGGCCGACATCTATCGCTGGGCGGAAACGCGCAGCGAAAAAAAGCAGCACTTTTTTTTTTCCCGAGAAGTTGGAGCGATTGCAGCAATTGAGAAACGCGCGGGGGTGTTCGAAACGAGGCACCGGGTTGCAAAGGAATTCAAGGGCTCGTACCGCTCACGAACAAGTTTGAGACACGAATTTCAAGAAGTAACACGGAAGAAAAATGAAAATCTCTAAAAAAATACTATCGGGGGCACTTTATCTGGGGGCCAAATAAAACTTTTGAGCCAACCGGTTAAGGGGGTTCAAACGCCAAAGACTTGGGCGTGGGAACAAAAGAGAGGAGCGAGCGAAACAGAACGCATTGGGTGATGACAAGACAACTTATGTTCCGGAGATCTCAAAAAAAGATGCAAAGAGCTATTTCACGAGAAAGAGCCACAAAATGCGATCTTCCCGGGGGGTGCCGGGTCCTCGATTGCACCGGGGGGGAAGTCTTTGTGGAGAGAACAAAGCCTTTCTGCAACCAAAGTTAGTGGAAAGGTGCCCGAGAAGTGATCCAACCCTGAGAAAGGGGGGGGGATTGTTCATCTAAGTGGCTAATTCGGTTAATTCGGGATGGGCTATTCCCCATGCCGAGACGAGCAGGATTCCATTGAAAGACGATTGTCACAGAGGTCCAAAAACCCTGGTCGTAATTGGAAGGGGAAATCGCCTTGGGAAAAGGAAAAGAGGGAAAGTGGGAGGGAAGGGCGAGATGCGCGTGAGCGACTATAGAAGGTGAAGCGCGTCAGAAAGCGGTCAGCCCGCGAGGAACCGGCAACGAGGGCTTGAGCCCCCATACCTGGAGGGAGGAAGAAACCATCGCGCCAGTGCCGCCGAACAGAGTGGGAAAAAGACCTGGTCCGAACCCGCAAGAGAATTCATACAAAAAGGCGGGCGAAAAAACGACAGGGATCCGTGGACAAGCCTTCCATTTCAAAATAAGGGAATGAGTGAGGGGGGCCAACAGTGTCTTGCCAAAAAAAAGGAACCCAGCCATGTGTTGATCCGAAAATAAAGCAGCCCAAAGGCACAAGCACGCCAAGGTCACTGGGCAAAATCACGCCCAAGGAGAGCGGAGCAAAAGGTTGCGAAAACCAAACGCCGTGAGCAAGGAAGTCCCACTGTTGGCAGAGGGATAAAACGAGGTCGGTGAAAAAATATTCCGGAAACCTTCGAGAAGCGATTGGAAGAAAGCGGCTACCAAACAAAACGACATTGATGAGGTGCTGGCAGGGGGGAGGACCAAAAAGAATTGTAGGATTTGCAATGGAAAGGCAGGAGATCGCATACGCGGACCTCGAGTTCAAGATAGCCTAAATTTTTTTGTCGAGCGGGGGGAGAAACGGACATAGGGAAACAAAGCAAAAAATCCCGAGACCGAAGGGGGCGAAAAAATTCCCACGGGAGCGGAAATGAGCGCCCGTTAGCTTGGGCGGACGGGGAAAGGGGTCCGGGGCGCCACTTCCTCAAGTCAAGATGATGTGCATGTAGGCATAAAAGGGCAGAGGCTGTTGGGTGTCGCATCGAAAGGCTGCTGCCTAGCGAGGTGTTGAACGCGCCGATGTCTCCGGCCAGCAAAGATCCATTTCTTTCCTGCGGGCGCAGTCAACGGGAAGTGAACGGAAAAGAGTCGTGGCGGCCCTGACGGGGTTATTATGAACGGAAAAGGTCTGGGGGACAACGCCTGGAGGTTACTATTCTTTCTATACTTCTCTTGCACTGGTTTGTTTGTGCAACTGAAGAGCTGATACGCATAAAAAAAGCACAACTAAATTTTCCAAGGACGCAAGGGTTTTGGGGGGGGGGGGGGAAAAAATTGGGATCTGCGCAAAAAAACTCGTCCCGATCACTACGGACAACACAGGCTAATAGTCGGAGGCGCTCTGAAACGGGGGGGAAAATAAAAACGGACTATGGGGTTAAAAAAAAAAAAAGAAAACAAGGAACAATGTCCAAACAGAAAACGATCAAAACCACGCAAGGGTTGATGTCAGGAAAAAAAGGATCTAAAAATGCAAAGAAGGGCGAGTAGAATGGAGGTTACGATTCCGGAAGGGGAAGCCCGGACGAAAATGACAGCTCCGCCACTCACGAACGCCGTCCAAAAACAAGCGAGGGAAATACCCTGGAGGAACGGGGCATAGCGGCACCATAATGCAAAACCAAGACTCGAACACCCTTCGAAAAGAAAGCACAAGTGAGATCTCGAAAAAAACAACAGGGAGGAGAAAAGATCAGCTCCAAACAATAGTTGAGTGGGAGGTCTCGAGTGGAGATTGCCGGCATCTTGTTGAGGGCTATGAGGAGGAAAACCGGACAGTAATCTTCGCGGGAGGACGGATGAAGGATGATTTGGCGCTGATGAATTGATTGACTTCATCCAAATGCCTTACTGGGGAAAACTGCAGCGTCAAAGTTAAAAACCAGCGACTCTCCATTCGGTAGGGGTTGATGTTTGCCAAACAGAAAGGTAGACATCCAACGGGCGGGGGTGTTGGGAAAATTAGTTACTAGGGTGGTGAGGGTTCTCGTAAGGGCTGTCTGGTTCTTAAGGGTGATGAAAAAAACAAGACGCGCTCCGCCTTCTGGGAAAGTTATTTGCCCTGTAGTGGGGAAAGTAGTGATCTGAAAATTGCTGGCAGATCAAAAAAAAACTTGTAGAAAGGGAGCTTTGGCGAAGGGATTGAGGGCTCGTATCATCTTGAAAAGGGAGGACGTGGTGATGAAACCGCCTAGAAGCATGATAAAGGGGGGGGGGAGAAGGATCAGAAATGATCAGGCTGTACAGAATGAAGGAAATCCAAAAAGAACCGCTAGAAAAAGAACGGTACGCGACTGCGCAAGAGGACTAAACTCAACAAAGGGAAGCGGAAGAAAAAAACGGGCGGGACCTCGGCCAACAACACTCTTATGCCGACCGAGTTGGCCCCATAAAAGTCGCGAACGAGCCGTCTACATGAACATCAGCTGGACGCTTTATGATTGCGGGGGACAGAAAAGGTGACAAAAAGCAAAAGAAGACTGGCTATCAGGAGCCGAAGACAAGAAAGGGTTTGGGGTTTGCGAGCAGGAAGATGGAAGTTGAGTGGAAAAGCGGTGGTCTTTGAAAGGGGCGGGTTGTTGGAAACATCGTGAAAAATCAGCAAATAAGAGCGAACTCAATAGCGAAAATACGAGGGTACCGGGGGGGAAAACCAAATGCCTCAAAATTCAAATTCAAAGGTGGCCACAATCCCAAAACAAAAATTTCTTTTTGGGATTAAACGGAATGCCAGG
>Ga0179591_1324018_pt1 | contig 10382 bp, 10 predicted proteins | sample CZOMad2_1_08_16f_FD_182891 | JGI IMG/M metagenome (GOLD analysis project Ga0179591, IMG submission 182891) | Vadose zone soil fungal communities from Angelo Coast Range Reserve, California, USA - CZOMad2_1_08_16fungal (PacBio error correction) | ecosystem: Environmental > Terrestrial > Soil >...
CGCGTAAGGGGGGGGCTCTCAAGGAGACGGATCTCTGTCGATCTGGAGTTCAGCTCTCGAGCATCGGTCCGATCACAAAGGAGAATATTTCTCCTAGTTCATAAAGGGAGGGCACGTGCCAAGGTGCGAAAAGAAGGAGCAATTGATCGCGTCCGCGTCAAAAGGACTCTTAGTTTATAGACCTTTTAGGGAAAAAGAGCCGTACCTCTCGGACAGCAGAGGAAGGGCGTGGGAATTTACTCTGTGGCCAAAGACGACAGGGGGGAAAAAGAGCATGATGCTTCTGAAAGAATTGCAACGGAGATTCTTGGCTGGTTCTAATCGCACCGCCCAAGGGGAAGACTTATCTTCCGCCGCGAAAAAAGGATTTATAAAAAACAAAAGGAGAAAGGGAAAGGAGTGGTGGATCCATTTCTCCCTAACTGCTGACATCTAAAAAAAGAGCGCTCTTCGCAGAGGTCACTCCTTTCCACGAATCCAAGGAGAAGGGCGCCCTGGGCCAAAAGGGGCGTCCGGGAACGAGTATCTCCTCGCGGGCGGGGTGAACACTCCAGAGGGAAGGTCGGCAACACGCCTCGGGAGAGCGCGCAAAGAATCTTTTTTGACGGCGTGAAAGGAAAGGGAAGCGTCTGAGGGCCCTGAACTGCTCGCAAAGAACATCACGGGACAAAGGGGAGTGTGTTTTTCTCTAAAGGAATCGGATGACGCAGAAGGAAACTGAGAAGGCGCAGCTTCGTAGAGGAGAAGCAGGATTCGCTGGGGGAGTGTCCGCCGAAGGGAAGAACTATGTTTACCAAGAAAAAAAGCAGAAAGGTGAAAACAATAGTGCCTAATCCACAACTGAACTAGGTCGCAAGGGGAGGGGGAAAGATATCTTCCTGGCGGATACCATACGGTAAGCCGGAATCGAAAACTGGGGGAGAAACGCTTTATTCATCAGGGCGGAATTGAAGTCGGAGTACAAAAGTCTCTGAGAGGGGGAGCACTCCACCGAGAACAACTCTGCGCGGACTTCGGAAAAGACCTCTACGAGGGATGCTTATCCCACTCTCTACTGATAAAAAATTGATATCCTTTCTCTCTCAGGAAAAAGAGCGAGTCCGCTCGGGGTTAGGCATCCGTATCTTATCTGTTGAGCTTTTGCAAAAATGCCCTATTCATCTCACAAAGGAAATATCTCTTCTATTAAAGAAAGGGAAAAAAATTGTTGAACGGGAGCGTAAACGGCAGCTCCTTCCCGACCCGGAGTCCGCTTTCTTCGGACTTTTAGCTAGGGGGAAGGGGTTAATTTCGGGAAATGGCGGGGAGAAAAGGTCGATGGTCAAGGAGCATCAACACTCGCGATATTCTCGAAAGAGGCGCACGGACCCATAAAAAAGTCGGAAAAAAAAGTTCCTCGAGAAGGTCTCCCTGAGCCTCGGATCTCGAGGACCTCATCTGGAGCTATCTCACAAAAGGGAATTCGGTTTCAGAGACCGTCGATCGAGGCATCGAGAAAAGAAGGAAAGGGGGAGGGACCAATGCGCAGTCACTACCCGCCTGGCTGAGACGGGGGGGGAGGGCCGGTCTCTCCTTAAGAAGAGTGGCGAAAAATGAAGGGGGTGACGAATCGCCCGTAACTGAACGTAAAAAACTCGACCCACTGGGGAGGCTCAGCCTGAAAAAAAAAAAGTCCGGGAAAATTCATTATCCTGGAACTGGTTAAAGGAAACTGGCTCAGCCCACTCATCACAATGAACACGAGCGCCTTCTCGAAAAAATCTTTCTCTCGAGACTCTTCCAAGAGAGAGCTTATGCTCGAGCAGGGGATACACTATCCTGTAAGTTCTTCGTCCCCCTATGGATCGGAGACTCCTCTATCTGATTATCGGACCGGGCGAGGAGTCCACTACTGTCCCTGCTCTTCCAGGGGGGGTACCTATCAGGGGCCCCCCTCTCTCCGGGAAAGATAGAAGTACCTCCAAAGAAAAAGGGGGACGGCAATATACGAAAAAAAAAAACAACTTAGTATTTAAGTTATGAATTGAGCCTGTTTTATCACCCTGAGGGCTCTAGAGAAGGGGGCTGCTCTATCCTTAGGACATAGAAACGATCGGACCTTGAAAGAGTGTAGGGCGGATCACTTCTACCTTCTCTCTACCGTTTTCTATCTCTCTAAACTCGGGAAAGAAAGGGCTCGTGATCTATTCCTAGAGGAAGGGAGCTCGCGGTGGAAGATCTCGAGCTAAGAGGCATCGGTGAGGCCTCGTCATTCTAATATGCATTTTCATGGGGGGTGTGCAGGGAAAAGAAGTCCCCTTCACGGTGAAGGAGCAGTCCGTCAAGGGCAGACTACAGCGCTGTAGAATCCTTCCAGTTAGGAAGAACCGTTTTCAACCCTTCGGGTGTGTTAAAGGAAATATAAAGGGGGCAACTCTACCTGGTATATCTCTATCATCTTTGGTTTCAAAAACGAATTGTCTCCTGAGACAAGTATTGAGAATAGGGGATCTGCCAATCTAAACTTCGCACCATTAAGAGCCTCCTGGCTTAAGGAAAAAAGGGTCCCACACCATATGCTGGCGTCCGAGTCATAAGAAAAACGTAGTTCTCTGTGGACGCTTCTTGATGCCGCCGACAACGGAGGGGCGCTCCTTGCCAGAGAAGAAAAAAACGCGTCCGCGTGTTGAAAAAGAGTGGGAATAAAGTCCGCAAGAAAGAGGTCAGACCTTTAAAACACCCAATCTTAACGAACCAGGCCGACGACAGCTGGAGTCGAGGGGGCCGAGCCATGAGGAGGACTTTCTATAATACTTATACGGGAAAGGCGTAGTTTAAACCCCGTGAAGGAATATCGAGGGGGGGGAAAAAGTTTTGTTGATCGAGGTCTCGGAAAGCGTCCCCGATACGATACCAGTATTCCTGGAACTCTGCGAGAAGCTTGGAGGTATCTGGGTAGTGTCTCTCCAGAGGAGTCTTTCGAGGGGGATATCTGCTGAATCACCGAGAATAGACTGAGGGCGCAGAGGACCCATCTTTCTTGTATTGCTCGAACGAGCATCGTGAGGGGAGAAATCTACGTTTCCAAGGAAAGCAATAAGGGAACGTGGAGGAAAAGGATTCTTCTCAACTAGACTCTCCACGTAGGGGGTTGGGTGGGTGCAGAAAAAAGACAGAAGATGAGGAAAGAAACGGAAGGGTGGGTGGGAGAGAGAGGTGTGCTGCGCCCACTTGCCTCTCGTCTGGTGTGGGTAGGGGGGATTTCTCGGGAAGAATGGTAGAAGACTGTTACTCTCTCAAAGATTAAGAGGGCTGCTAAGGCGTTCTCACACGACTCTCGAGTATCTCGAAGAAGGAGATCCTCTTCACGTTATACATGTCATAGAGCGATTCAAAAACATCATTCCCAGCAGGAAAATAGGAGTGTTCATTTATTTTGCTCGGCGTCTAAATCTGGAAGCCTCCTAAAGGGATAAGACCTTAAGAGGGAGGTTGAGGAGATGGTCGTGGGACCCAAAATGGTCCCTCTACATACTTTCGACTGTAGAAGACCTCTATTCTATCTATAAGGGGAAAGGCCGCTCCTATACAAAGGAAAAGGGAAAGAATTTGGGAGGAAAAGTCTTCCTGGAAAGAGGACGAAAGAGAAGACGAGCTCTGTGTAAACCTCTCTTAGCGTACAATGAAAAAAAAAGAAAAAAGGAAAAAGAGATGGTTGGGGGGGAAAAAGAATGGGAGTCCGGGTTCGCAAGGGGAAAAAGGGGGAGGAAGCAGGAGGGGAGGGATCCTGGTGCCAACTGTTGCAGCGCCTTCCACTCTAAATAAAAATGTTACTGACAAGGTTTCGAGGGGGGAAACAATCGATACCTTAAAGAAGGGGCATAAGAAATCTCTAAGAATGTCTTACAGAAAAGAAGGAAGACCGGAGAATACATGTCTAACTAACGGGAGAGGGGGGGGGAATGACCGTGCGTCCGATCTCAAGTGGCTTACCTAAGGCGGTGAGGGAATTGCCTACTCCGAGGGGAAGCAGACATCTTCCTTTCGGGGGGGAGCTGAAAGAAAAAGCGTCTACCGATGAGGGCCAAGAACGATACCAGCTCTTGAGGCGCTAATTAATACGCCTTTAACGCTATCAGAAGAGAAAGTTAGTAAATAGATAAGAGAGGGAAGGGATCGAGTAACCGGATCTAAGGAGAGGGGGGGGAAGAGCGGGGGAAAGAAAAAAGGAGAGCATCTCGCCGCCGAAAGGCGGGAGAACCCTGTCCAGATCGAAGATTCATATCGGCGTGAGAGGTCTTTCCTTCGGCGACAAAGCGACTCAGAGAGTCCGCCAAGAAGGAGAAGCTCGTAGTGGAAAAGCAGTTCATTGAGCCGTATAAACCTCGCCTACCTTCTAAAGGAACGGAGGGGGGTATCGAGTTCCTCAAGGGGAGAGAAAGCCGACCGGGGAAGAGAACATTAAGGAGGAGGTTCTTCTCACTGGCGATACGCCAAGCAGGACGTATGCATCTGATCACGGGGAAACGGGCCATAACTCCTACTAAAAAGAGGGTCAAACCAACAAAGTCAGGAAAAAGGGGGGGGGTGGTTTATCATTCGGAAAAGTCCGGAAGACTCGGAAAGCAGGACGAAGGGTGGGGGAAGATTGCACTATCCAATCTTAACTTCGCACTTTCCAGACACCTGAAAAAGGAAGAACCCCATATAGGTGAAGAAAGAGAAGGGTGTGCTACCTCTCCAAGAGGAGGGGGAAAATGGGGAGAGGCGTCCAGAGCACCGGAGAAGCGGTTTTCTTGACAAGTATCCAGGTCGAGGGAGGGGGAGGCTCTCTAGCTCTAGGGAATGTACCACAATGGAGGAGGGAGGGCCGGGCTTCGAGGGAAGTCTATCGGGAAAACCATTTCATATTCAAGGGGGGGGCATCTTTCGTGAGAATCTTCTCTTTTTTCGAAAGAAGGAGAGGGCCGACCTATAAAGCCCGCGCGTACGAGAAGAAGTTTCTCTCTCCAAAAATTCAAAGGCTTCCACTATTGAAAAAACGATACCCGACACTCTTTCGGGGAGAGAGGATTCAGGGGGGGGAGCGTCCCGGCGAAGAATTCATCTACTTTTACAGAAGAGTATTCATATCGAGGAACGCTGTTTAAAAAGAATAGTTTATCATCTCCACCAAAGAGCTCATAGAAGGCTCCTCAGGGAGTATCGCTACTCGCTGATGAGACCGGTCGAACTCTCTAACTATGAAAGAGGAGCTCGCTTCCTTAGATACACGTCCATCCTATCTAGGCGGTCACTGACTAAGGGGGGAGGGAATGTGGTGAAAGGGAACGATCTCAGCTCACAACAAAAGGGTACCTCACAAAAAGGAAAGTTTTTCCCTGAAAGAATGGGAGATCAGCCTTCTCTCCTTCCTCAAGAAAAGGAAAAGCTCTCGGGGGGTCTGTTCGGGAAGCTTGAGCGTCGAATCCGTTTTAATTGTGTCTCTTAAGGTCGTGATTTCAAGCACGGGGAGAAGAAAAAAAGGTTTCAACGACGATACGCTTCTCTGGCTATTCCTAGGACTCTCCTCCTCCCTTCGTCATCCATGGAAGGAAGAAGTACTTTTCGCTTAGAAGAGGCGCTCGCGCCCGCAGGGGATCTAAGGCGATCTTCGGGTCAAAGGGGGTGGGTTCGAATCGCCTTTATCAGACAGCAGCAGAGGAGAAAAATACTTCAATGATGTAAGGAGGACTCTCGGACAAGCACTACTTAAAGGATCTATCTTTTTCGAAGGGAGGAGGGGGGGGGGGGGGGTAATCGAAGGGCGCAGAGGGGAGAGTCGACGACTTTTGGGTTAAAAGAAGGAACCTTCCTAACGGAACTGAAGGAGAAGACTTCTCCTGAGAACTTTCCTGAGGCAGGGAAAGGGAGACCCGGATCCCCGTGAATGACACCTTCACCCTTCAAGGGGGGAAAAAAAAGCTCTTCAGAGGCGACAGTTTATCTCGAAGAGGGGAAGGGGGAGGCTGATCTCTTATCTCTTCAATATAAAAGAAGGTAATCGAGGAGGCTTCCAGGGGGGGCCTATCAGTCTCGGAGAAGGCCTAGCAGAGACACTCCCTGATACTATCAAACTCTTTACAAGGGGACGCGACTATCTTGTCGAGGGAAAGGGACTCTGCGAAAGGGAAGAATATCAAGAAAAAACCTGTGCTACACAAAAGGAAAATCTCTTTCTCTCAACAACAAAGGGGGAGTTGCGATCCGGGGGGGGGGAAAAAGGAGAGGGAATTTCTTTCTCGAGAGAGGAGGGATGCCTGAGGGGGACACTCATCGTCGAGGCGGCAGCCGTGAAGCCGTTAAGGGGGTAGGTCAAGCTTCCTGTCTAGCCTGTGCAGAGAGGGGTCTCTAGTGGGGATAGGAAAAGCAGGGGGCCTAATCCAATCGGAGGCTATGCCAGATCCGCCGCTCGCTGTTGAAGTCCGCTATACTCGGAGAGAAAAAATCTCGGAATAGGAGAGGACTCTCGCCCTTGGCGAAGGGGTCATGAGAGGCTAGAACACGGTGAATGGTCCAAGGGGGGGGGGTTATCTAGGAGACGGCTCTTCTGAAAAAAGACGGGTCGAGGCGCATTGGAAGGGGGAAAAACTTTTCACACCCTTCGGGGTCAGAACAATCCTTGCATTAAGGATATACATCAGCGAAAAAAGGACAAGTCTCGTGAAGAGTCTTCTTTCACGAGAGGGGGGGGAAACCTACAAAGTTCTTTGCAAGGATTCTATTAGGCGATCGCCTGCTGAAGGGACGTCAGCAACAAATTTACCAGAGAATTCTGGGACGCATAGATGTCGAAGACCAGCTCATTTCTAGAATGACTCGGGGTATTACGGGAAAGGTGGAAAGCCCCCTTAATAATGGGGAAAAGGAAGATATAAAGGGTTCTGCGTACGTCGTGTATCCCGTTCTACCTGACGCCCTTCTATCATACCTGGAAAAAAAAACGACCAACTGTCGAGAAGAAGGGAATGGCCTCTCTATCTTCGAGAGGGAAGGGCTTACGGAGAGGAGTCAACAAGGCTGAATGAATTCTTTCGGCAAAAGGCGGCTTCCTTTTTGGAAGGAATCGGTAACCGAAGAAAACGACGCGTCCCCGAAATACTAAGGTGGAAAAGGCTCTAAGGGGGCTTATCCGCCCCGAGAGACCGTATCTCATGGCTAAGTTTCACTAGAAAGGGAAAAAGATCCTCATCACGATTCTTCGGCGCGGCCGCCTCTCGATAGGAAGGTCCAGAAAGCGGTGAAGGTCCCACGGAGTTTCCCAGACGGCAATACGCCTCAAAAAGAGTTTCCTGTACCAGTGGAAACGGCTCACTAGCGCCGACGGGAAGGAGAGCAAATATACCAGGAACTTCTACCCGCTTTGGGGGGGAAAGAGGGGAGGGGCTTGCTCTTCAAGAGGGGGGGAAGAACTGTGATCTCTCCAAAGAGGGAGGGGAGGGAGGGGGCATGCTCAGGAGAAAACCCTCGTAACTCGTCAACTGAGACAAGTCGTTTTAACTAAACCTCGAAAAGAGAAAGAAGCGTCTTCTAGATAGAGCACCGAATACGCACTCGACGAAAAAGGGGGGGGAGGGTTTGCGAAAGCGGCGGGCCTCCCCGCTGTCTCACTGTTTGAAAAAAAAAAAAAGGCGTTGTCGGAGGGGAACGGAAAATGGCGTGGAGGGGAAGCTATCTAGGGGGTCCACACGACCGAGGATCTATCTTTCTTGGAACGTCAAAGCTCCTATACAGGTTGAAGGAAAGAGGTAACGATTGATGTAGTGAAAGGGAAGAGTCCCTTTACTATGCTAAGAAAAAGGGGGGGAAGGGCTGAAGAGAGACTTTCGACAGGGAACAAGCCCAATACTGTACTATTGGTTTTAGGAACTTTTAGTCTTGAGGGAAAAACTGCAGACTCCAGGGGGATGGAGAGGGGGCGGGAGCAGAACTCCTTTTGCGGGAAGAAGGAAATGCGCTGACCGAAAAAGGGATCTACACTGAAGGAAGAGAGGTCCATCTCATTCCTAGACTTTCAGGAAAGTCGGCTACGTATTGAGGAAAGGGGAAAAGAAAGAAACTGCCGAAGGAAGAAGTTCTATCATGGAAAAGACTCAATTGCTGAGCGCAAGGGAAGGGGGGCGCCTCCGTAAGCTAATTGGCTAACTAACTATCTTAAGAAGAACCTGTCCCTTGGTGATCTGCCCGAAAAGAGATGCTCGATCGCGTCGAAGAAAAAAAGCAGAAACATCTACGGGGAGAGATACTCATTTACGACGGAGCAAGAAAAAAAAACTTATTAGTATTAATAGAGAAAGCTTAAATTCTTGCCTAGAAGAAGAGGAAAAAAAAAGGCTCTTGATAGCGGGAGGAGGTCGAGCGAAAGAAGAGAGGAGATCTGAGGGGAAGGGGACGCCGAGATTCATCGCGTTAGAGTGCACCCGTATCTTTAATAGACTCCTCCTTAGTCGCTAAGGAGAGCCTCCCGGTCAAGATCTCCTAGATGGGAGCCAGCCCAGTCTTTCAAAGGGGATTAGAAAAAGAGGAAGACTATTCCTTCGTGGAAGTAGAGGGGGCATCAGTGTAGCTTCAGTGCCGGGGAAAAGGAAAAGGCAACCGGAGATTCTTCTCACGGCAGAAAAAAAACGGAGAGGGACCGCCGCGAAAACGCCGACTAGGATTGATCAAACCAACCACCCATCAGGTCATATCCAGAGGGGGAAGTCGCCAGAGGAGAGTCAAGACCTATCTCGGGGAAAGGAACCTAGTCAGGACTCAGGGGTGAAAAGCACTATCCAAATCGGAGGGGCCAGCACCGTATCGCCACTAGTTCCCTCCATATCTAGGAGAAAGAGACAGCTCCATAGGGAGGTGCCCATTTTTCTTCCAAGAAGAGGGGACATCGAAAGGGCTGTCGACAAGGTAGGAATGGGTCTCTTTCTAGTCCGCGAGTCTCGCGAAATCGGAGACAAAACAATTTATTCTGAAATATGAAATGGATCTCTATAAGAGGAGACATGCCTCTGGAGGTCAACGAATCGTAGAAGAGGAGAGCTTCTCGGGAGAACATTATCATCTTCCGAAAGAGTACACTATTTACATCTCAGCACAGTCCTTCTTCTTCCACAAGGACAACAAACAGAAACGAGGTCGAAGGGTCTCTGAATCTCCTGGGGGTCCGACCTTTGATCTTCCTGAGAGGAGGGGGAATCTAAACTGGACCGGCCGACGGGTGAGTCATGTAAACAGTGGGAAAAAGTCGGGGAAATCCTTTGTCAGAAAATCTCTTGGATCATCTCCACAAGGAAACGAGAGGAGACGTCGAAGGGAGACGCTCTCCTAAGAGAGGGGACCCTCTCTAGAGCTCTAACCAAAGATCGGGACGGAGGCATGAGCAGCACGGAGCTCCATCAGAGATATACGGCTTGAGAACCTTTATCTTATCTGGGGAAGAGAGGGTGGCGAAGCTGGCCCGAGCTAAAAAAAAGGGGACAAGGCTCTTCGAGAAGGGGAACCATTGCATCCTGTTAACAGCCTTCATACGAAAGAAAAAAGGCTCCGCAAAGAAAGCAAGGAAATATGCACTCTGTAAAGGGGAAAAAGGGGGACGTTAGCTGGGGGGAGAGAGTCTTAGCAGGGGGGGGGGGAAAAGGCCGGTATCCCGCTACGTTCACTACTAGAATCACAAGAGCGAAGATGCTCTCGGGGAGGGATAATCTTGCCGTGGGCGGGTCACATCCAGGCGAAAAAGGTCAAAAAAAAAACATTAAAATGACTCCCAAGAAAGCCTCAGAGGGCGTGGCGTGGGGAAGGATGAAGCCCGGCGTAAGACTTCGGGGCCATGATTACCGGTTCTCATCGAAGGTCGACCCTAGCATAGTCGCGGAGGGGAGTTGACCAGGCCTACGTACCAGCCGGAGGCATTGGAGTGAGAAGTGAGAGAGTATCTGCCTTCGAAAAGGCCTTGTCGAAAAGTTAAAAGGGGTAAACTTCATCAGAAAGGGGGGACTTCAAGGCAAAATACTGCGAGTCTCTGAAATCTGAAAAGAGAAATGGCAGTAGCAGGGACTGACGATCCCAAAGGGCACCAAGAGAATTCACACTCAGCTCGGACTGATAGAAAGATAGTCCTTCTATGAGGCGAGCACTCTATCTCTGGTGCCTGAAAAAAGGTTCGGAGAGAGAGGAAGGCATATCTTCACTAGCCGGACGAGAGGTTGTCGGCCCCCGAGAGGAGATAGCGTATCGGTTCTAAGGGAGGAAGGACAGTCCTGCAAGTGAGAAGAAAACTATCACGTCCAAAAATGCTACAGAGCGGGGTGAACTGATCTGTCCCAGGTCCTCAACTTAGACGAAGGACAATCAAGACAGTTTTCTCCAAAGGG
>Ga0179591_1363512_pt1 | contig 10382 bp, 11 predicted proteins | sample CZOMad2_1_08_16f_FD_182891 | JGI IMG/M metagenome (GOLD analysis project Ga0179591, IMG submission 182891) | Vadose zone soil fungal communities from Angelo Coast Range Reserve, California, USA - CZOMad2_1_08_16fungal (PacBio error correction) | ecosystem: Environmental > Terrestrial > Soil >...
AGAAAGAGAATCAGACCCGTCCAAGGGAGGTAATGACGTAGATTTTTCAGCAAGGCTTTGCTTAACCAAACTGAAAGGGGGAAACAGGTAAAGTCATGTGAAGTGGCACGGTTGGTGTGCAACGGCGTTCTGGGGTCAGAGCCTTGGCGAAAGGGAACGGACCGAAAAAAACAGGGGGGGGAAATTCATCACCGGGTTTCTGCCCTTGAAAAAGGGTAGGTTCACGATGGGTTTTTTCAAATGAGGACAGCGGGGGCAGAACGGAGGGTGACAAAGGCAATAAAAAGCGCTTTCGTGGGCTCCTGTGGTCCTGAAATGCGCCGGAAATAAGAAACTTCAAAGGCTTAGAGGTAGTAAGAGAAAGGGGTGAACGGGACGCAGCAGAAAACTTCACCACAGGACCCTCCCGCAAAACCAAATAACACCGCCAAAGGAAGTGGGTGGGGGGAGGGGGTATGGCAGTTTAGCTCCATTGGAACTGGGCCCATTGAAAAAGTACCAAACCGTCCAAAATCCCAGGAGGACCGGTCACGAAACCGGGCAATGTGGGACGTAACCTTTGTTGAAGCAATGAAAACAAAGTTGTGAAAAAAATGGAAGGGAGGGGGGTGAAAGATGGGGAAAACCTGACCGAAGGTGGTCCCCCGGGAGGACGATCCGTCCTTAAACAGGTGGAGGTAGTGCGTGACGAAAAAAAAAACGCAGAAATAATGCCAAGAAGTCAAAACACGCGAAAGGAACCTGGCGAGTCAGTGAACTTACGCTCGACTTACCGATTTCAGAAAAGGGGGGGGGGAACCCGAATGGGTCACTTGGCGCAATCCTTCAGCCTGTGAGTGCCAATATCCAGGAAAGGGGGACCGGGGGTGCAAAGGGGGGAGACGAGGTGCACCTTCCCAAGGTCTTAGGGACTGGTCCACACCAAAACAAGGGGTTACAGAAACTTAGGAGAAGAAATATAGGTGTGATCACTCCAGGGTACGCACAAAAGAGAAGAAGGGGGAAGAACAGCTGGAGTAAAAAACAGCAAAGGCGGCAGGTTGAGGGGGCCTGCATCAGCGAAGGGTCCACGTGCCTGCGGTGGTGGGGAACGATAGAAACACGGGTTTGAGGGGGAGGGTTTAGATTCCTCTGAGACGACTTCTTTAGAATGGGGGTCAAAAGGGGAAAGGGAAGGGTGGATGGAAAGGGGTCGGAAAGGGATAGGCCCAGAAATGTTGGTCCTCATTGTAGATGAGAAAGTGGGGGGAAATAGAAAACTTGGGGAAAAGGAAGGCAAACGAAATGGGAGCGGATGAATGGTTTCGGGCGATCCATATCTACCTTGTTCGTTCAGACGACAAAACACCTCGAAGAAAGGACCAGGGGCAAAGACAGAAACCTAGAAGGGGAGAGCCGGACCTTAAGTCCGAAAAACTACTTTATGCCCCAATCGGAACAGAGGGAAATCCAAAAAGGGAAAGAGGAAAGACTAGGAGGGAAGGGCAAAATACCTTGCGGGGTACAATCCCTTTAAAAACAGGATGCCTTTTGTACTAAGGTTAGAGAAGTAGCGGAGAAAGAAAAAAAAAAAAAAAAACAAAGGAGACGTCTTTTTTGTGGGGAAACCGCCGTTAGCCAAGTGGTCAGTGACTCCTAAGAAAAAGTCTGGAATACCATAACAGTTTTGCAAGGGAAAAAAGGGCAGAAAGGGACAACGGGCACTCTAAGGAGGGCTGGATAAAGGGGATTTAAAAGCTGGGAGGAAAGGTCTACGACCGGTTCGAGACCTGAAAGAAAAGGCAGAACACGGAAAAAACTTCACAATTGCTTGTAGGAAAACGAAACCAGTACAAAGGAGACGGGAACTCCACTTTGACCTCCATCGGACGGAGAAAAATCGACAATCTCCGGTAGGGAGGCAAGAAGATGGACCTCCAGGGGCCCAAAGTGACCACCTAACCAAGGGAAAGGACGGGGGGGTGGGAACACTTACCCTTGTACCCAGCCCGGCCGAGCCGTCTCGTGCAATCGGAGAAGCAATGACAGGAAAAGCCGAGTTGAAAAGGGGACAGCGCCGCACCAGGGGGGACGTTTGCAATCCGCACAGTTGTCTTCCGACCCGGACAAAAAGGAGGGCCCCAAAAAAGGCCTTAAAAAATCAAAAAGCGGGATGGATGAAAATGCTTCCAATGTCCTCGGGGGTCCGACGTCACGGACAAATTAAAACTTTACCGGGGGACGAGAAGACTGCGTCTAGTTGCAGAGGATTCCAACGAGGAAAAAGGTGAGCCGATGAATTAGCGTACCCCTCCAGAGGAAACGCGAGAATGGGGGGGAATATACAAATTTAAAAAGGTTTATCAGGTAACACTCTCCAACGGAGATAATCACCTAGGATGGAGGCCTCCGAAGGAAGTACTAAGGAGTACAAAAGGCTTCTTGATCAATCATAACTTCAGAATGGAAAGGGCTAAAGGATGGGGTTGAGGAGGGGAACTAATCAGAGTTTCCGACCTTAAACCTAAGTGGGGACGAAACATTTGACCCTGGGCGAATCCTTCAACTGCCGGGTGACCTAAAAGGGAAGCGAGAAGGGGGTCGGAATCGCCGCCGAATCCACAGTATAACGGAAGCAAGTAGGAACAGAAGCATGGACCGGAAAGGTGAGAGAGGGTTGATAGGACCTTGCTCCACATGAAAAAAATACATCAAACGCCCTCAAAGGCCCCCGGAGCAGGGGGTTTAAGAGGGGGGGGGGGGTGAAGAAGAAGGAGAACGGAGGATCCCTGAGGGACCATTCCCCTTTAAAAGGGGGTGGCTTTTTTGATTGGCATGACCAACGGAAGCCCAGAAAAGAAGGTGGAAGGTAAAGAAAGCCCATGAGTAACCTATCAGGGGCACCCGCCCGAGCTTTCTGGGAACGGAAAAGACCCAGCCACGTCCCCAGAACAGGAGAAAAATAGGGGAGTCCAACTAAAATTGCTGGTAGGGGGCCTAACCGTGAAGACCGCTCCGATGGGAAGATAATTTCCGGAAAAGGAGTGCTGGAATATAAGAGGGACCAAATGACAGCAGGAAGGTGTCGCCCACGGCCCTGAAGGCAGAGCGAGAGGGCCGCCAGAGTAGAGGACCCAAAGAGGGGAATGAAATACCTATATTTCCGAGGACTTTTGTCTCCAAACGGTATCCCATTGTTGTCTTCCCAAGAGAAGCGAATGGTTAATGAGAAAAGAGGGAAAAGCTCAGAGAAAGGGGCCAAAAAATTAAAAACAACGGATGAGGTAAAAATAATAAGAGTGTACCTTGCGGTAATGGAAAAGTGTGAGAGGGGAGCAACCAACGAGTTGGGAAGGACTTGAAGAAACATGGTCGGGAAGCGACAGGAATCTACGGAACTCTGTCATCTCCAATAATCCAAAAGTATGGAATGCAAGAAGGGGGAGACCATAAAGAACATCCAGGGTTCTCTGCGTGGGGGTCTGACCGTCCGCTATGAGTGCCATGCCAGCAGATCGTCCTATCCGACGCCCAATAATAGGTGAGGTCGCCCAAGATAAAAAAAAAAAGTGAGCGGAAATATGGGGGCACTTCTGGAAAAGGGTCCATCATACGGCTACTTGAAAGACGGGTGTTTAAAAAAAAACCTTGTAAAGTCAGACTGGGGGGAACCGTTGCGGGGGGAGACTTTGACCAAGGATACCGAAATTGAAAGAGATTATATGGGGAATCAGCCAGGCCAAGGGGGGAATTCCTGGGGGTTCTTGCCAGAACCGGACGGGAAATGCGAAGGGATTCCATCAGAAAGAAAATCCTTGAAATCCTTTGTCTCGAGAGAGTTTCGAGCGTACAAACGGATCTAGAAAAACCTTTTAAAGAACTTTTCCCACTTGGTGTAGGAATGTATCACAGAGACGAAGAGAAGGGGAAAACGTCTATTAAGACTCTTTGACGGCGTCGGCTTCCGTTTGGAACTCCGGCAAGGGAGGGACGACACTCACTAAAAAGACAAACTCCCTCTGTCTCCGAGGTCGTCGGCATTGAGACAGCAAGTGAAGGAGGGATCAAGGTGAGGGAAATTCAAAGGGCTACACGTACATCTCTGAGTATCCGGGAAAGAACTAAGGCCATAAAGCGGGTAAAAAATTCACTCAAACAAAACTGGGGGTCTTTCGCGGACCACAAGGTGCTTGCTAACTCAGAAGTGAGGAAAAGAAGGGAGTGACCGGGGGATAAACCCTTGAGGAACTGACTATAGAAGGTAATATTTCAGGAATCAATAAAGAAGAAGAGGGGATGGGAAAAACGCCCCTAATGAGGACCGTTCACCTCCCTTCATGCTGGAAAGACTACGGGGAAAGGTCTATCAAAAGGGAAGAGGAAAATGGAATTGGGGGACAAAGGCTGGGACAACGGCTCCATTGTCAGGTTTGACGCTAAAAGGGGTGGGGGCACAACGAGGAGGTAAAAAACGATAAGAAAATTAGGAAAAATGTCAAGAAAAAGAGAAAACAAAAAACCGATGTTGAACAGGCCCGTCGCTGTCCAGGGGGGGGCTAACGGTGAAAAGGGGGCGGGGGAAAAGAACGCCGCGACTAAATGGCCACGTCGACGCTCCCTCTGTACAAAAGGGGAGAAGAAAATCTACAACCCTCGACGGTCCTCCAGGGGGTCAAGCGCGCCAAGGGGAAAATGGGAAATGTAGAAAAAGCGAGAAGAAAGGGTAAGTTGAAGGGGGGAACTGGAAGGCACAATAATCCTGGGGGGGATAAAAGGAGTTGGGGAAAAAGTGGAAAGGCACCTGGAAGTCACTTGAAGGTTCCTTCAAGTTGAAGTGGTCTCGGGACGGGCAGACCAGCAATGGGGGGGTTAGAGTACCGGAGGGAAGGAGTCGGTGAAAGTCTCCTACATCATGAAGGGCCAAGAGGTCCTGAACGGAGAAGGCCCGGGCACTGGGGTTGTTGTCAACCCAATGGAATCAAGGCATGTCCACTCCCGGCAGCTTCCTCCACTGAAGGAGCCTTGACTGGGGGGAAAAAACTAAAGGAGAAAAAAAACGTCCCTCGCCCTAGGGAGCGAGCGAGGGCATCAAGGTAACAAAAGCCTAGAAGTGGACGGAAGGTTTTTTTGTAACGCAAGTTAGACCCGGAAAAACGCAGAACGATTAAAAATTGCCCGAGGTCCGGAGAAGGAAGGGGAAAGGCGGGGGGTGGACTTAATAAGTCGTGTGGGGGGGCTTACCGCGAAGGCCAACTCTCAATGAGGTTCGGGGGGTTGGGGGCTTTGAAAGGGGGGGGGGTCGGGGAAAAAGAAAGGTTCGAGGGGGCGTCTGAGGGAACGAAAATCATATGATCGTAAAAAAAAGGGAAAAGAATAAATCAAAAAGGGAGGGGGACCAAAACAAGGGGAGGTAAAGAAAAAGCCTTTCCCACTCTTCTGGGGAGTAAAAAGCGGAAAAAAAAAAACTACCAGGCAAGTAACTTTCCATGCAGAACCATACCTCGGGCACCGATCACTGTGCAGGGAAAGAAAAAAGGAGACAGAGCGCCATTTGAAATTTCACCTTCAAAATTTGAACCGCAAAACAAAAAGCAGACCGAAAAAAAAAAGCATATAAAATCCTCAACGAACGTAGGGCGTGGAATGTCCTACAGCCAAAACCAGGTCAAAGAAAGAAATTTTACAGGCGACGAGGGGGGAAAAGTTCAAAAGGGGCTTTTTACTTCCGGAGGGATATCAAATCTCTAAAAATGGTAAGACATATGGGAGTACCGGGGGATGAAGAGACAAAAAAAATCTTCGGGTCATGGACACTTCGCTTCACTTGTTTGGGGGGAAGGAGAAATAGGGAGAAAGAACCATTACAAGGTGACCAAGCTATCCGACTAAGTCTTCCAGGTACTTCGAACCAGAAGACGAAGCAAGTGTAAGGAGAGGGTAACCAGACCAAGGACGGTTTAGAAGGAGCCAATACATCCAATCAAACCAGAAAGGGGCAAGGGAGGCCAAATTTTTGAAGACACGGAAATCTTAATTCGGGGACTAATCACTATCGCTAGGGACAAGTTGTCGGAAGACAAAGGGTACTTATCTACTGTTGGGGAACTGGGTAAATCCAGGAGAAGGAAAAACGGGAACCTTTTCAAAAATTAATCGGTGTTGAACTACACAACTCAAATTTGAGGTAAAGGTGAGAACGGGAAGCTCATTTACTTAGTCTTCATTCGGGTTAAGCCCTTCTTGAAGCCGACATTCTCCTTTTAGTCTTCACTGTTACGGGGAAAGAAAAAGAAATCAAAGGGGGAAAAAGGGTGTCCCCCCCGAACCAGGCCCAGCAGTACCGAAACCAAAAACCTTAGAGGCTTGGGGGTTTAAAAAAAGGTTTAAATTAGGTGTTAGTTGGAACTCCGTCCCCCGGGGGTCAAAAGGGAGAAATTCAGAAACGGGATCGAAGAGTGGGGGGGGTTCACCCTTCGGGCAGGCTACACATGGCCAGGAGAAAGAAGAAGAAAGGAGCATTCCCACAAGAGAAAAAGGTACCAGAAGGGAATAACGTGAAACGCGAAAAAAGGAATAGAAAACACTTCGTGTGAAGCGAACCCGAGGAAGAATATGGGAAAAAAGAAGGGGCCGCGGTCTCAAAACGACTGGAGATACCCAGAAAATCCAGAGAACCCACAGAAGAAAAGAGAGATAACCTCTGTACTCAGTAATCTTTTTGGTACCATGAAGGAGGAACTCGGTAGGAAAAGAGGATTTAAGGGATCTGAATAGACAAGTCAACAAACAAACTTATTATTATTGAAGAAGAGATATTTATTCCATGTGCCCGAATGTAAGACGCCTTCCAGTTTGGGAAATTGACTTCGGAGGGGTTCAGTAAAGTCGGGGATTTAAAAGGAATTCAAGGAGTAAGGCGAAAATTTCTGTCTTTTTCTTGGTGAGTGCTTCCTGGGGGAAAGAATCAGGGGACGGAAATAGGCGAGGGGCTCTGAGGAGTTCAAAGAACATAAGGGAAGGGGACTTACGTAAAAACTGGAGGCAGGGATTAGAAGAACGGTGCCCCTATCCACACTCTGTCTCAGAGGGATACATGTGGGTCAGAAATTGGAAAAGGCAAGTCGAAACGGGGGGAGGCGTGGTGAAGTAAGGAATAACGGGTCGGAATACGGCCGTCTTCCAAAAAAAAAATAACCGGAATAGGGGGGGGGAGAAGAGGGGGGTTCCGCCAGAGGTTCCTGGAACGGGGAGAGCCCGGGGAAAAACCAAGGAGAAGGGAGGCAAAAACTCTCCAGAGCACACTCTAAGAGAATAACGTGGATTTGGTTTGATGGTTGGTTTGGTGACAGGGGGACCGATGGCCCGGCCGGGGGGGCCTTGCCCCCTTAATGGTCCACCAATTGAACCGGGGGGGAAGAAGGGGAGACTCTGAAAGGTAAGGAACAAGGGGTCCCACCGGTATAAGGTAAAAAAAGGGGGTTTGAAAGGCACTAATTTCCATCTAAAACAAAAAAAAAAAGAAGGAATTGGAAATTGGCGACAGTAAGTCCTTGAAAGGGAAATCAGGGGTCGTGAGGAAACTAGAGGTAGTGTGCTTCTTTTATTTCCGAAAAAACAACGAAGATTGGAGGAAAGGACTTGTGGGAAAACAAACAACGCGTAAAGACTCCTAACGATTGAGGACGGTAAGTTACAAGTAATTGTCCTTATCATCCGGTTGGGTTTTCTTGGGCGGAGCGAAAAAGAGAAAAAGACTCGGGAAAAGGGAATCCTCAAGTTCTTTGGGGTCTTTGGCCTAAATGAAATGGGGGCGAAAGCGAGGACAGTAGGAAACACAGGGGAGATTGGCCCGGGACTTTCGGGCCAGGAAGCATAGCGGTCCAGTTCCCGAATACGTTGTGGGAGGAAAGAAAAATGACGATGTCTGACCCCTTAGAGCTTGAATCGGGAATCCACGCAAAGGCTGGGGAATTTCGGAGAGAAAGGTCCAGCAAAAAAAGCGAGGGGGGGGTTCAAAAAGGACCATGGCCCGGGGGTGTTTTGGTCGAGAGAGTCTAGCACAACAAGGCGAGGGAACAAGGGTTCGAGCTAACTGCGGAGAAGGTATTGTCGATGGGCGGGGGACGGGAACTTTGTAAGAGTGGGGTGGGGGTGGGGGGGTGAGGGAAATGGGCCCGGAACGCACACTTTGGGTTCGCCCAGGTAACGAGTCGCAGGGGGTACGAAATCGAGAGAATGTTGGTGAATTGGTACACAAGCGGGGGGTGTTGAGGAAGTTTAGGAGGGGGAGGGGAAAACGAAAAGGGAAAAGAAGCTCTTTTCGTTCAAGACAGACGACTAGCAAGCGTAAAGTATCAGCAGAAAAAAAAAAGGGTAACAACCGACCCGCAGATTTATAAAAGTACGCGTAAGGCACAAAAACACAGGGCACGGGAGAAAGGAGGGCGATGCCGAGACCTCTATATCTATTTAAAGAGTTAAATTCTAAAGCCTCGGTGAGAGTGCAAGAGGTAAGAAGGAGAATAATTGAACAACATTACTTGTGTAATACTCTAAAGTGGGGGGTTGGAAAGAGATGAGACGTAGAGACGGGAGGTGTGGGCAAACCGCCCGTTCAAGCATTCGAAAGGGGTGAGTAAGTAGAACACCCGTGATTTTTAGATATGGGGGCACCGTTCATTCCGCGCCACGAATCAAGGGGAAGGAAGTCTCGCGATACCGGACTTCAATGCTGTGTCGGGAGGACCGGGCACAGGGGGGAAATAACGAAAGAGAAACGGACCGGGGGGAACACTGTGAGCGTTCCCATGCGGGCGCCACTTAGAAAAAAAAAAGGTCAAACCGTCTCCTTAAATAAGGGCACTTTCACCACAAAGAGCGCAAGGGGGGGGGGGACATGAAAGTAAGAAGACGGGAAACAAAGAAAAGTCGATAATGACAATCCAGGGACTTGGGGGGAGAAAAAAAAAGGAAAAAGGTCGTTCGCCTTATCCTGCAACAACCAGTTGTACGACGTCCTAAAGTCTTTCCTGTTTCTTGCCGGGCCGCCCGACTTGATTCCAAAGGTGAAAGTAAGTGTTACCCACTGGTTAAGAACATGGGGGACTTCGGGAAAAGAGAAACATCCTCGGAAATGAGGGAGAGAACACTTCTGCCCCAGCCTCACCATCGGCAGGCCTGCCCCACCAAAGATAGGGGGATTAGGTGAAATTACGGGAAGGAACTTCAGGGTCTCAGTGAAATCTGGTCTCCCATTAGGGCAAAAGGCACTAAAGTGTATCCCTCCGAAAACTTCCATGCTCATTTAGGGCAGTGAGAACAAGACTAGTTTGAAGCCCTCTTTCTGATTGTCGAAATCCACAGGGAGCAAAGTCAGAGAACGAGGGGGACGGCGGAACTAAAAGATTTAAAAGACTTTCCTGTCATAACTTACATCGGCCCAGAGGAAAAGATGAAAGGACTGAAACTGAAATAGACTAAGACTATCCAGCCGTCTCCTACAAACCAGGTTCGCGAAAAGCCCCAAAAGAGAGTTAGAAAGAAAAAGACGGAAAAGGTAAATTTGTTCTCCTTCAGGTAGTTGGACAGGGAGAAAGGCGGGAAAGAGGAAAAAAATTGGGGGATGACCCAAAAAATTGAAAAGAAAACACATTGACCGCTTCTTTCACGAAGGCGGAAGGACTAAGGGAGAATAATTAGGGGATGGGGAGTCTGGACGTCCTAGGTAGCAGCGGAAAGGGTAACGCCGTGGAACTAGGAGTCGGAGAAGAGGAGGGAAAGAAAATTGTTAGATCTTTATAGCCCCTTCTCCCTCTAAGAAACTATCAACTGGAAGTCAACATAATTTGTGAAATGGGTTGAAATCGATGGGACCGGGGAGCGAGACACTGGACCCTGGAAGGGTTGTGAATCATCCCTGGACTCCTAAAAATCTCCTTCCGGCATTTTGCGCCGAAATGTCTTGAGAAAGAAGGGAGGGGAAAGGTCATGGGGGCACGTCCGTCCATACCCACTTAAAGGGAGCTTCCATTCTCTTCAACCGGTTGGACCAAACGAATAAAGGGAAAGAATTGAGAAAAAACCAAAATATAGCCACCCGGTGGGTCTACGGGGGCTAGGGAGAGTTGGGGAAACTATAAGGAGGACAAATCATAGCGATTGACGCCCCACGGGCGCACCAAATAGGGGAAAGGTATTGGGGAGAAAAAAGGGACTGAAAAAAAAAAAAGGAAATCTTGGGGAGGAAGGGACAGATGGTATATCACTTTTCTCAGCACCGAGGGGGGGGCGGTTACGCGGGCCGGAGAAAGAGAAAAGGTCCAAAAAGAACTGTCCAATCGCACAACAACAAAAAGTATTAGAAAAAGATAGAGAAGTTAATTGCGGCGTGGGAATGGGTTATT
>Ga0179591_1187910_pt1 | contig 10381 bp, 11 predicted proteins | sample CZOMad2_1_08_16f_FD_182891 | JGI IMG/M metagenome (GOLD analysis project Ga0179591, IMG submission 182891) | Vadose zone soil fungal communities from Angelo Coast Range Reserve, California, USA - CZOMad2_1_08_16fungal (PacBio error correction) | ecosystem: Environmental > Terrestrial > Soil >...
GGGAGGGAATCTGCTCTGCCGGCAAACAGGTAAAGAGAGAAAGAAAAAATGGAAAGTTCTACGGGCAGAGGGCGGACCAAGGAAGAAACGAAAAGGGAGCGAGAGCCGAAGGGTAAACTCCAAAGGTCTCAAAAAAAAACTGGCCTGCTCCTGCCGATCAGGCTACCGGCAAAAGGAACGAGGAGGAAGAAGAGAAAAAAGGCAGCTTTATCGGGCATGCGCATCGTCGATCGCGGAAAGGGAAGGGTTGGGCCCATTAGTTATTTTATGCTCACGGAAAGCCTTAGACTAGAAGGGCGGACATAGAAAAACACCCAAACCAAAAAGGAAAACGTAAGAAAGTGGGTGAGAGGTAGAGGAGAAGGGGAGCGGCACGTCTGTATTTAAAATAGACGTATGCTGAGGTGGGAAAGATACACGCGCATAACGATGGGAAGGGAAAAAACAGCGTCCCATTCCGACTCCTGGACGTTTTCTCGAACAGTAAACTCAACCGGAAGAACTTTAAAGAGAAAGGACCTTATGAAGGCTTCAGAGGCCGGGTCGCAAAAAAGACGCCGGTGGGACGAAGGGAAGAGGAGGAAGATCCGAGTGCGCTCGCTAGCCCCAGCAAAAAGAGGGTAAGGGGGGTACTACTACCATCCCATCAAGATATGGGCAAGCAACGAGCAGCGACGTTTAGGGGAGGAAGAACAGAAGGCAAATTTTCTCGGAGTCAAAAAGAGAGAGTCTCCGACGAAAAAAAGGTGCAAGGAGTACAATAGCGGATGAGATCTATCCGGTTGTAAAAAAAAAGACCAATTTTTCCCTTGACAGGAAAAAGAAGAAAGCGAAAAGGCTGTTCCTGCTGCTGGCAAGGTGATGTAAGGGTCGAGGAAAGACAGGAAAATGGGAAACGCAAGGCGTGAGGTAAAAGGGACTTCTACACTCTGCATCAAGACTAAAAGAATGGTGCTAAAAGGCCGGAGGCTTGGAGAAAGAAGACTACTCCATCGACTCTACGAGCCGAAGGGAAAAACACGCTGAGAGGAAGGGTAAGACGAAACAGCCTAGGACGGGCGGCTGCTAAACACAGCTCTAAGCGGAAGGTCAGTGGGAGGGGGAAAAGCACTTCAAACCTAAAAAAGGCTTAGTCACCTAAAAACGGAAACTGCCGAGCCACTTGGATACAGTGAAAAGGATCCCTATCCTCAGAAAGTCACAGGGGGGAGCTGGGAGAGGGTCATGTGACACTAAGGGAGAGGGAGGTCAATACTCGTCCAGAAGGCAAAAAAGAAACGTGCAAAAAAAGGAACGAGCTGACCTCAAACCGATGACGCATCGAAAGGAAAAATACCCTAGTTCTCTTTCCGACCAGAACTAAGCTTTAGAATGTTACTAGGACTGACCAACTGCTGTTGTTAGAAGGGGGGGAAAAAAAAGGGGTCGATCTAGCTGTGAGGAACTTCAGATGGGAAGCGACGGTCGGGGCAATCTGTCATCTCTCTTGGTCAACGAACACAGACTGTGTACTGATATGCTGATCGCACGGCAGGAGAAAAAAAGGTGACTGGTAGGAGGTTCAGTTCAAGAACGAGAATGGGGAGGACTAATCTCTTAAATCTTGGGAGACGGGCGTCCGCGTTAGGTGGGACTCAATGAGAAATAAGGGCAGAGGGAAAGGAGGGCAAGGAAGCGAGAGCAGGGTCGGTGCGGAAACATAAGAAGGATGAAGAAGAAACGTCTAACCAAAGGGTATGAGTGCCAAGGAGAAATGGACGAGGAGGCCTTACCCGTGAACAGAATATCCAAAAAGCAAAGAGAAAGTACCCAGGGGGCACCGTCATCACTCGGGAACCTGGGGCCGCATCGCGAGAATGAGCATTCCCGAAAAGGCAGGAAAGGACCAGGACTCGCAGAAAAAAGTTCAAAGGGGAAAGGGAATCCTGGCCCTCAGATAGTCTGGGGAGGGGAAGAGGCAAGGGAAACTTACCATGAACGAGATGGAAAAAACAAAATGTTCAGAAGCAATGTGGGGAGAGCAAGGCCACAAGCAAAAATCCAGAAAACTACCTACACAGTCACGTGCAAGGTTGAGTTGCCACAAGGGAAAAGAGGGGAAATCGTATCGCGGACGGGAAAAAAGTAGCGGAACACCTTTGAATTAGCTGAATCAGACTGGGGCGAAAGTCAGGCAGAGAAGAAAAGGCCAAGATTGCCGTGCAGAAAAAAAGACAGATCACGGGGGCGATCGGGGCGAGTATAAAACGTCCTTGATTCCCTCCAGTGTCCGGGGGGTAAGGGCCAGAAACGAGCTTACATTTTAAGGGGTTCAACGGGGGGATGCAGGTGAAGAGCAATAAAAAAACAATGTCTCTCACGGGCAACAAAACGTCTCCACCAAATGACGACTCTATCGTCAGAACTCCGAGGGAACAAAAAAGGAAGGCCAGCTCGAGTTCAAAAAAAGGACCAAGAAACAACGAAGATAGGACAAAGAGGAAAAGACAGGTGCGGGAGTGAGCCTCTATACAACTATCCAAAGGGGGGGGCACCGCTCAGGGGGGGAAAGGGGGGAAGTCCTAAAAAAGGTGATCATGTCAAACTAAAAAGAGAACTACGTCCTTTATCAATGCAATAGAGTAGAAAAAGATGTGTAATCAAAGGATCGGAACAAAAAAACTCTGGAAGCAGGAGTCCGATCAGTTTGTGGGAGGTAGATAAAACGGGTATGTCGAAAGAGTGGCTTCTTAAAAAAGGAGAAGAAGGAAATCGGATAACCAGCATGGAAGCAGAAACCCTGGGGAAAAGTTCCATTCCGAGGGGACAGATGACCATCCAGGGGGAAGGGGTCTCGATCAACACGCTGGGCGACGAAAGCCGGAAGCGATACGTGTCAAGCAGGCACTGACTTTTGTGGCAATGAGAGGATGCACATGACCGCAAGAGTGGAGCCTGAACACGGAAAAAGACCTAACTCTGATAAGGGGGGGGAAAGAGGAAATACCAAAAGTTGTAACCGAGACCTTGCTGAAACCAAAGGGAAAAACATTAGTCGATTGGAAGAGATAGTACGGAGAGGAGCATTCGCCAGAGAAGGGAGGGAAATTACGAGTCGCAAACAAGGAATTCCATCCTAACCGGCGGAAACCGGGAAAAAAATGGGCAGAGGTGGCATGTTGTGGCTAGTGAAGAACGAACCCACTAGAAAAACGTAGGGAGAGAGTAACTCTCGAAGGGCCGGATCCGTGGAAGATCTCCGACCAAAAGCAGGGAGAGGAGGGGGGGACGGAGGACGATGGCGGGGGGGACTGAAAATAAAGAAAGGAAAAAGAGATCGATGAGGAGGCCTTGCAGGAAACTCAACGCGGAAAGAACCCGGGGGGCGAAAGTGAGAAGAGAGGCGGGACGAAAAGGGCCGATCCTAAAAGGTAAGGGAGACGGGACGTGGATCATGGAGAAAGAGAAAACTTGCAGAAATAAAACGGACCTCGGGCAAAGGAGGCCGAAGACAAAACTCAATGTGGGACTAAACCCAGACGCAAGCCATTGTAAAAGAATTTCGCTTAGTGCTTGACCCCGCCAACTCGCCGAACGGGGAGCAGAAGTACGTAGAGCCGTCAAGAACGTCGGGGTAAGAGGCCTCCACTCTGCTATAGTCAGTCCTCAGCACACGGGTTTGCCGTCTCCGTGAAAAGCGGAAGAGCAAGGACAAATTCTGCTCCCGGTTGGGAAAAAAGACTGCCCTCTTCGTCTTTGATGAATCTCAAAGAAAACGGGTGACGACGGACAAATTACCAATATCTGCGGTCCATTACAAAACTCTCAGCGGAAAGGAGGTGAAGGAAAATGACAAAAGACGAAACTAAGAGGGAAAAAAGGGGTCACTCTTCAAATGTCACGGAGAGGAAGAGGATGGGGGCCTCCACATGGGTGAAGCCGAAAGAATGTGAAAAAAGAAAGGGCTGCGGCGGAATAAAGATTCTTCAAAAAACTTGAAGGGGGAAAAGAAGAGGAAAACGTATCCCTCAGGCAAGGCCGGTGGGGGAATAAAAGAGGGGGAGCACTTCACTGTTAAGAATCTGGAAGAGGGAAAAAGAATGTCCTATGTATACAGATTAAGAAGGAAACGGGTCGAACGTTGAGCAAAAAGGCTTCCATGATTTCGATTATAGGTGGATTGGGGGGAAATGACGAAAAAGGGGGACTGGGCCGGAGAAAGGAAGAAGTCTTACGACGGCAGGGGAGAGAACGACGAAGGGCGACCCCGGTCCATGGTCTGCAGTGCTATCGTTACAAAGTAAAAAAAAGAGTGGAAGATGCGGGGAGGGATCTTCAAAGAATCGCAAAAAGCAGGCCACCTTCTGAAAGTTCGACGACCAGGGAGGGGAAAAACATATGCCGTGGAGGAAGAAACGCAAGACGTCTTACTTCCAAAAAGGAGGAAGCAAGGGGAGGGAGCTTTCAAGGCGTACAAAAAAAAGGACAGGGGGTTCACTCGATCTGAGAGGAGCCATGCCTCCTCTCGAAAGAGGTGGCCAATGGGGTTGAGCTGTGGCAAAAGACATCAATAGAAAACCGAGGAAATAGTCTGCTAGTTCCCGTAGCAAAAAAAGAGTTGCGAGTTCGGTAAGGGTCCTGAGCGCGTGGACTAGAACACCAAAAAGATCGGACAATTTTAAAGAGATTAGAAAGGGTGGGGTGGAGCCCTACATCTAAAGGCTACGGCTCAACTGAAAGTCGGCGCTTCAGGAAAAGGCGTCCTGAGGGGAAACTTATTGCGACGGGAGGGATATAAGCTCGCCAGCCACCAAGAGACGGGTACTGGGGCACAGACACGATCGGTCTGACAGTTGAAAGACGGGGGGGAAAAAAACACTTCCCGGGGGGGGAGGCGAGAAAAAAGAAAAGTAAGCCTGTCGTCTCTTCTCAACATAGGGATAGAGGAAAAAGATATTCAGGAGATCGCGCAAGGAGCCTTTTCTCGACAGGTCTAGGAGAGAAGAAACGATTGGAGGGAAGAACATACAGTGCTGCGGGCCACACCTTCCACAAAAGAAAAAACAAGAGCGACTCTCAAACAAAGTAGGACTTCACTGGAGAGTGCTGGGAGAGAGGTTAACCCTTGACTCGGGGAAAGGAAAAAAGAAGGATCTAGTCTCGGGGACGGGGGGGTAAACTACTGAACTAAAAGGTCAAGTACGACAAAAAAGCCGTCGGAAAGTATTTATCTCAAAAAATAAGGACCAGGATGACTTGTCTGGTAAGCGGCGTGTGGAACGGGAAAAAAAAGGGGGAAACGCTTATAAGGGGGGTAAAGGGGGTGAAGTGGGACTTATAGACGAGGTCTTGACAAAAGGGAAATCTCCCTTACTTTGTAGGAAGGTCAAAGAGTGCCGAAACAGTCTAAAAGGCGGTAAGAAGTTTCCCCAATGCAATCGAAGGAAGACAAAGCAAGAAGGGGGGGAAACTCCTGGCCTCAGTATTTGAGAAAAAACTCTAAAATGGGAAGTCTAGAACGTAGGGGGAACAGGTCGGGGTTTAGATAGGACAGATGGGAAAGTGGGGGCCTGATGATTTCCGTTTCTAACTCGGAGGTTGGAAGAAAGAGACGTCCCGCCTGCGACAGGGGAAAAAAGTTTGCAAAAAAAAGAAAGAGGTGTCGGGAAAAATGGTAGGGGAGGAAGAAAGTTGCTATCAACAAATAAAAAAAAGAGGAGGCCGGAAAGATAGGTGTCCTATATGTCATGACTTTCCCGCAACTCAAGAGATTCGGGGGTAGGTAAGAAGGAGGCAAAAAGTTTGAGGCGAGCTGAACCCATCATCTTCAAATCACTTGAAGAATGGTCGAAAAGAGAGACCAAGGGAGAAAAAAAGGTGGAATAACCTCAAATGAGGGTGTACAGCTGAATGAGTTTATATCGGTGGCATCTTGGGGAGCCCAGCTCCGAGAAGGGAAAGACGCACACTTAACAGAAAAGCCTTACAGATTCTCAAAGACAAGTCGCAAAAGGGTCCTACTCTTTAAGAAGTAGAGCAAAGGAAAAGGAAAAGAAATCGGACGGTAAAAAAAAAAAAAGCTCAGAAACACGGCATCCCGCTGAGAAACGGACCCAGGCAGGAAAGCGAGAGTACGGAAGAGACATCCTTACACATTAGGCGGCGAACATGCGCGAGATTGCGTCGAAGTCAGGAACAAAAAAAAGCATGCAAGACAGAGAATACGCCTCAGGGGCTGAAAAAAAAAACTTCTCAAAAAAAGCAGGTTCCGTGATCAACTGAAAGAAAGGCGACGGGAAAGCGGAACGAGCATCGGATGGGACGTGACGGGGCAGAGAGAGCGTTCGGGCACGCGATGTCAGTTGAAAAAGAGTGAGGTTAGCTCGAAACAAGGGAAAATCTACTTCCGGGGAAAAATCCCAAAAAACGAACGAGGATGTAGTACCGGCAGCAGGAGAAGGCGCAAAGGAATGGACGCAGTTCGTAAGGGAATGGAGCTAAGCTAGATAACGTCGTAGGTAGAGTGGGATTCCTACCCGACCATCGTCAGGCCGGGGGGGGGAACCTCAAAGAAAAAATCGAACCTTGAGCCGCGCATAGGAGAGAGGAGGGCTCTCTAATGGAGGAACCGAACGGTCCGGGAAAGGGCGGTGTCTGAAGAATGAGAGATAACAACAAAGAAAAAATGCGGGAAAAAATTTAGGGGTTACGAACTAACTCAAAGAAAACTCAGCCTGTACCCTCTCTTGTCAGGGACGGAGTGGCCCATATTCCGTGCACATGGGGGGCGAGTCGTCCCAGAAAGAGGAGAAGCTCACCAACCACCACAAAATGAGTCGTCTTAAAAATCTAGATGCCGGGTTACAAACGCGGGACAGTGAAGCAAGTCCCCCGACCACACAGAAAAGATTTTTCCCTTCTGATGAGTATGTACTGGGGGAGCGTAACAACATCCACGGGAAGATGCAAGGGGTTGCTAAGATGCGGAAAAGAAGAGGAAATAGAACCAGCAGAGACCCCGTCCCTCTGGAAGGGGGTAAGAAAAAGGAGCTCCAACTACTATCAAGAAAAGAATCCTTGCGGAGACTTAGAAGGGTCGCGAGTCAAGGGGGGAGAAAAAAAAACCGGCCATCTGAATGGGGAAGCTGTACTCGGAGGAACAAACTGCGACTTCTCGGGATGCGAGAAACCGCAATCCCGGAGAAGAACGTAGAGACATGGGAGGTACTAAGAAAGCCGAAAAGGAAGCAACATACTCAGCAAGGAAAATGTGAGGGGGCGGTCTCGGTAACTGGGGAGAGCGGAATCGAGAAAAATAGACATCTTAACGGCCAAGAGGCCGACTCGATTCTCATGTACAGAGGCAAAAACCATCTGTTAGACGGGCAGCCAGAAGGAAAGTTACTAGGAGATCCGAAGGGAAAAATCGAATGTGGGTCCTAATTAGGACTAAGCGATAGGCGGGGCGAAGAAGCTTGTAACGTACCGATACGCTCATCTTCAGAGAAAGGGGGGGGGAACGCCTCAGAAGACTTGGCTCAGTGATTATCTCCAGGAATCGAGGAACTGAACGGGGAGCGTGAAAAAGGAGGGAAAGGCGGCTCCTACGCGGGTGAATGTGAGCGGGGGGAGGGTGCTGTTTGCAGGCCTGCGGCCAAGAGGGTCTAATTTGGGGAAAACTATTCTTAAAGCGGGCGAAGTGGTCGTTTCGACCGAGGGGGGGAAGGGGCGGTGGTTCAGAAAAAGGGGGAATTAGACCTACGCCCATGGGAATGGAGAATGAAACACAGAGGACGAAATATCAGACCTAAAAAAAGAAAAAAGGGTACGGCCTATCGCGAAGGTGGAAAAGTCGAGCCAGAGAAAAAATTGAGATTAAAAGACACCCTAATAGGAAAAGGTAGGTTAAAACCTAGACTGCCATAAGACACGAGATTACCGTTCGGGAAAAACATGATCAGAGATAGGTGGGCGTGGTTAACTAAGCGAAAGGTCCTCCATTAAAAAAAATAAGAGCGACCTCCTCAGTGTGAAAAAGGGGGTTTAGACACCAGGAAGAATGAAGAAAAGAAAATTCTTAAATTGCGGTGAACACGAAAAGGGAACCGCGATCTTTGAGGGTCAAACAAAAGGGGAGAAACTGGGAACCAAATCAATCACAATAGCAGCTTGAACAGAAGAAAGGGGACCACCAAGGGCATCGTGAAAGACCACTGGGACTAGGTAAAGAGGTATAGCAAAAATTGAGGACTTTCGACATGGCCACGACGGGGGAGGGAGCGACGTGGCAAGCTGCTGGGAAGGGCTCCAGGTGTCTCCGCGGCTTGCAGGACAAAAAACAGCAAAAAAACAAAGGTCGCACAAATAGGAAGGAACTAATTCTCAAAATAGTAACCAACTTGGAGCATCTTGAGGTCGGCCGAGCTACACCAGAAGGGGGTACTAGCGATTCCTCCTGGACTGACAGGGGGAACTAACACATAGCCTCAGGAGGACCTTGTAGAAAACTGGAAGAATGTTGTAGGGAAAAAAGAACATAACTGAATACGTATATCAATTCAGTCGGCTGCAGGACAATGGAATCCGAATAGCCCAGAACCTTGGAACGGGGTCGTCACTTTTTGGGAGGGTCTCAAAGGAGCGACGCCTGGGATGAGCTTACGCCTGGAACAAGTAAGGGGGGGGAGTAGTCATAAAAAACGAGGCAGAATCTCGCCAGGGAGAAGGAAAAGTTAAAGGGTAGGGCTCATAAACAGAGATGGAGTAGAAAAACCTATGTGAGAAACGAGAAGTTAGAGCTTCTGGTGAACCGTGTGAAAATCAAGCACAGACAAAAAGTGGTTGTCCAGGGATGAGGAGAAAAGCAATCACTGAGCGATCGGAGAGACCCCCTAAGCTCGAAGGTGGGGCAGGCAGGGGGAATGCTACGATTAAAAAATCCCTGGGGGCCCAAAAGGGGGGGTAACTATACTATTAGGGGATATACAGCGGGAAACTTAGATGACGCCGGTGATTCAAAAGATTTGGTATCTCCCCCCCGAAATCGAGGTGCAAACCCCCGGGAAAAAAAAATGTACGGAGGGGGGGTGTTCTTGGCCAATCCCCCAAGAACCAGAAAGAAAAAAAATCCACGGCGAGAAAAAGAGGGGACAAGGAACCAGCACATAGCTACGCACATACGGGGAGGGATGCGTTGCGGTTGGGGAAAACGAGGGCTAAAAAAGCTGGCCCTGGACCAGGGAAGAGGATGACATGGAGTAATCAAAGACAAGATCTAGGCGAAACCGGGGGGATAAACGTACCGCGGTAAACTGGCGCAGGTCCCTACCGTTACTGAAGCTTGACAGTCTCGAAGCCCCGCCTTAATAAAAAGGGAAAGAGGGGGAGTCTCTCAACATCAAACATGGTGGAACCAATCAAGAAACTGGAAATATATGTAGTTATGGTGGGGAACCAATCGAATCTGAACTCCGGGCAACCGGTAAGATGGTCCCTTAAAAATGGCGTACATGGCAGGCCAACTAGATTAAGCACGACTGCGTTGCTGGGAAAAGCTCCTAAAAAGAAAAAGGGAAAAACAAATGAATAGATGGGAGTCATTCCATAAACAGATAATAGACCGCAGGTAAGGCGCACCGAAGCACTGGAACGAGGACTCACGGGGGAGGACTCTGTAAAAGTACGTCTGGAAAGATCATACCGACAATGTGACTTCCGAGAAGGGAAGGATGGGGCGAAAGTCATAATATAGGAACCAAAGAAGAAGGAGTGGACTTAAGAGTAGAAGAAGGGAAGGAACAGTCGCACTGAGCGCCAAATGGAGGGAGGTCATCCGCTTAAAAGCAATAAAATTTGCATAGGGCACTCGTTCATTAAGCTCCTCGCAGGGCGTCAAGAGTACATTTCACGGGAACAGGGGACTGTTGTTAGTGGGAAGGAAATGTCCTTTGATCGGACAAGGTCTTAGCTGTCCGCAACGAAAGAGAGGAAGGAAGGCGAACTGATGTCAGAGCTGGACCAGCGAGGTAAAATAGGACCGATGGAACTGAGGGTAAGTGGCGGGGAAACTAAGCCAGAAGCCATCTGCTCCACGAGGGAGGGGTAAACTGAACAATGTGAACAGGCACCGAAAAGGGACTGGGGGAAGGGGAGAAAGGCATTTCGTCGAGCAAAAAAAAGGGGAAAAAGACCGTCTCCACTGGGTCAGGGCGTCTAACAGGTCCCACTCTTATTGGAAGGGGTCAAGACGGGAGGGGTATCGGGGCGGCTTGAGAAATAATCCTCGGAAAGGAGAGGATAAAAGGTACATGGGGAATAGACTGGCCACCAAGACACAGAAAGCCAGAAGAAAAAGCGTCTCTGGAGGAAAGGGTAGAAGGCATAGAGTTGTAGGGAGGGCACT
>Ga0179591_1204456_pt1 | contig 10381 bp, 7 predicted proteins | sample CZOMad2_1_08_16f_FD_182891 | JGI IMG/M metagenome (GOLD analysis project Ga0179591, IMG submission 182891) | Vadose zone soil fungal communities from Angelo Coast Range Reserve, California, USA - CZOMad2_1_08_16fungal (PacBio error correction) | ecosystem: Environmental > Terrestrial > Soil >...
CGAGCCACCCAAGCAACGCCGACGCCCGTCACACGGAAGAGGATGCGGCAGATGAGTCGGTGGAGGGAGAGAAATGGCGTTACACGAGATTGCCGCCCATAGATAACAGAGGCGCCAGGGGTAGTACCTGAGCACATGGAGGCAGCGGTCCAGAGCACAGGCTAATCGGCAAAAACAGAGGACGCAATAATAATAGGCGACGGAACACAAAAAAGCGAAACACTTAAGCAAAGAGCCGGGCCATGAAAAACGAAAGAAATTGGGAGATTGGGAGATGTACCGAAGTGGTATTGAAACAAGAATAAGAGGACTAATTGTGTAAACCAAGCTGACTTAGGGCAGCCTCCTCCGTGCAGGAGCTCCTAGCAAAACAATCAAGGTAGTTTGACGGGACATCACGACGGCTCTTGGAAAAAACCTAACGCACCTCGAAGCGGTCAGTGAGAAGAAAAACTCGCGCTACATTGGGGCGGCTACATCCCGCGGTAAGGTCTGAGCCGGAGCAACGAATAAGGAAGGTGAAATCTTGAAAAGCAGGAAGCGATAAAGCGGAAAAGGGATTTCGGACAGCAGCACAACGACTAAGGAAGCAGTCTGAATTGTCGCATTTAAGGTGAAAGGGGAGAGCCCTAACTGAGATAACAACTAGCACCCAAGCGGGTTTAGAATGAGAATTACTGGGTCATGATTGACGGTCATTAAAGGAAACTATCGGGGCGGCATTTAAAGTCAGGCCGAAAGGTGCTCGCCGAATCCATAGATAAAGCAGAACATCTACAGAGGATAAGGGAAACAAAGCAGATATTTACCTAGGACTAAAGCTTTAAGATGATTCTTTAAGGGAGAAAACGGGTGCCCGATTATCTGGGGGAAGTCATTTAAAATCTCTATAGGAAAGAAAAGAAATTTCAACGGAAGACGTACCATTCCTCAAGGTGACTATGAAAAGAAAGCGCAAATCAAAGTGCTAGGGTCCACGAGCACCGTGAGCATACAAAGCCAAGTACTGAGGTCCTGCGAACGAGCGGGTGTCTTGAGAGACTGCGGCTGGGAAAAAGTGGAGAGTATCTGACAAAGGCAGCGGGGAAGAAACGGGTCAAGAGCCAGCCAACATTTTCAAAGATAGTGGGAAGAAATTCCACGAGAGAGGAGGAGTCTGAAGATGGATGCGCAACGTGCAAGACCCTCAAGCACCACACAAATAGCGACGCAGGAGAAGCAGAGGTGGTGGGAGGGGGCACAACGCCGACTCGGGGGGCCTCGCAGGCTTACCGGACCTGCACCGGGGGGGGAATCGGAAGACAACCGCCAAATGAAGAGAGCCGAGAATTCTCAGTGTTCGGGAGCGGGGAGTTCACCCCTGAGACTTATCGCCCAGGGGACCACCAACGAGAAGGGGGGCAAAGGAAACCATATGGGGACGGTGAAAAAAAGAAGCAATGACGGAAAGGAGGGTACTTTTCCTCAATGGGGAACCGGACGAGACGATCGGACGACGAGAAGAAAAGGGGACAAGGGGACGGTTCTAAGATTCTTTTAAAGGGACTTCAAGATGGGAGTCGAATATGGGACGCAAGCTCTTTGAAGAAGAAGGTGGAAGACGGTAAGGAAATGAGACGCCGCAAGCGAGAAGGTATTTAAACACCATTCTTAAATGCCCCGCCAAGGATGACAAAAGCGAGGATTTCTGAAGATGAGCTCAGCAAAGAAAAAGAAGGGATGCGAGATCCAATCAATCGTTTGAAAGTCACGCCGGCGCAAAATGGCACAGCTCAATGGCGATAATTAAATCGTCTAGTATTTGCTCAGAATTCCTGTGGCACGGTATTTCAAGAAGAAAAGGAAGGTGCTATGAGACATTGGGGAAAAAAAATCATCTACAAAAAAACATGGGGGTATGGAGAAACTGAAACGAGACAATTGGGTAAAGCAACGCTCCCGGAAGAGAACGCCTCTATTCCACAGTCCCAGAGGGACGGTTTAATTCCAAACTGAATACGGAAAACAAAGATGGGACCTACCGTTGGAAAAGAACGCCAGTGAAAAAAAAACCTTTCGTGAAGTGGCAAATGTTACAGGGACAAGACGACTCAGAGAACTTCAAGATGGAAAGAGATGAATTGGGTGGAAGATGGGTAGAAAGTGGGGGAAAGCTGGGGATCGATTTGGGGATCAAAAAGCATTATCCAAAGCACAATGGGGGCACGCCACAGCAAGAGAGCGGACAACGCTAAAGGTAACTGAAACCCAAAATTAAATAGGAAAAGGGTAAATGGGGAACCCTTGAACATTTGAAGGTGACCTAAAAATTACGTGGTTGTTCGAGAAAAACATCAAACTAAAGAAAAGGACGGGGGCATGAGACGGGACCTGAGCAAAGGGAAGGCGGCGTGCGGAAAATACGGCCGCAGCAAATAGGAGGGTACAGGGGGACGTAGAGACAGAAGCAACGCATGGCTTTCGGGCGGGAAGCACGTCGGAAGTCAAGAGGGGGAGAACCTGGGGGGGACGAAGCGATAATGGTGCGAACTCGACACATGTTGCTCAATGGAAAAAGTTGGGAGCCGTTGGGAGCAAAAAACGACGGGGGCTCAAATAGGAGATGGAACGACAGAACAGGCGCCTTTCCCTCGCATGTTGGCAGGAAGTGAGAGAATAAATGGGACCAAGAAGGTCCGGGGACGGGGAGTTCGCAGCGGGGAATCGCATCAAAGCGAAAATGACGACCTAGGTCAGAGGATATATTATTAAGGAGAAACTGTTTTCTTGAATGAAAGGAGCAGTAGGCAGTTGAAGAACCCGCGCCTCAGAGAAGAGGATAAGACGGGGTTGGCGCTTGGCTTCACGACTCGGCGAACGTGGGGTCTGAGGCGACGCCGAAAGACCGCTGAGTCTAGACCCGTAACGAAAGAAAGGCGGCAAAAATCGTGAGCTGGAAAGGATAGAAGGTGGGGGAAAGTGTCAAGGCGGACTACCTTAAAGGTTAAAAAAGTAAAGAATCAAAAAAACAAAAACAAATTATTAACTAGAGGAAGAGATGATCAGAAAGCGAGTGACCAAAAAATTTGAACGCCAAAAAAAAAAAAACCGGGGTAGGGCTAATCGGCTAAAATAGGTTGGGGCTCAGGAGGGGAGACGTGCTTGTCTCACAAACGGAGAGAGCAAAAAATATGAACGATAACGTCCTAAACGGAAGAAAGCAGTCGGGGTAAATTATCTAAGAAACCACCTACGGCAATAGCGGCGGGGCGCGAGGAGGAAGGAAACTAAGACAAGAGGTGCAAGAACAGCAAACCAGGGGCGCTGTAACCGTCAACTTAATACCGAGGTGCGTATACTCGGCCGGAGAGAGGAGGGAAGAAAAAAAAAAAGGTCCGTAAGGGAAACGGGATAATCAGAGTAAGCGCAAACTTCCTCGACACCTGAACTCCAAGAGAAGCCGAGGAAAAAAGGCGGAAAGCAGGGGGGGGGGGAAATTGTCGATCAGGAAGAGAAGGAGAGCTTGGGCGTTCGATAATTCGCGATAAAAAAATTCACGAGGAAGTTTAAGAGAACAGCCTTTCTGAGTCAAAGGGGATCGAGTGCGACGTGCGGACATCTGGAGAAAAAAAAAATTCGAGAAGAACGGCCACGGCGAAAGCTGCGGGGGAAAGAAGCAGGTCTCTAAGAGGAGCGTTGGGGAAAGGCTAATGTGCAGAAGGCGGCTTGAGGAGGGTGTCACGCGCCGGAAGCAGCTCAAATACTCTCAGGAAATGGAACCAGACGAAATTGGGGAAAGTGGGCTATAAAGAAAGGCAGGGGCGCGTTCCGGTCAATGAAAATGGTCACGGTTTAGAGAAAAAGCATGTAAAATAAAACTTAAAGCGTCGCCTACCCTTGGGGTCCGAGTTTGGTCAGGTCGCGGGCAGTCAGAGGGCAGGGGGGCAAAAATTAGTTGGGAGGGGAGAAAGGCTGGGCAAACACTAGATCCGCGGGACACACTCGTGCAGAGCTTGACCAATAATTAAGAGCGGAACAAAACTGGGACTCTCGGGAAGACTGGGGGTTGGGAGGGCCCGATTGGACAGGGGGGGGGAAAAAAAAAGGTCCATCAATCCCACGGATTGTTTTGGCCAGGGCTTCAATGGAACACCCGAGCTCGGTTGCTGGTAGGAGCGCGGGGGGAGGGGGGAACTCATCGGCAGCTATGTTGGAATAGCTGCCTCTAAGAAGGCTTGCTGCGGAAAGGGGAGGGAGGGAATGGGCCCACTTGCGAGGGGTTCTCGAAAACATCCATACCCTTTTTGGTATCTTGGAGGGATCGGATTTAGGAATGCTCTTACAAGGACCCCAGGAGTTAGCAAAAATAATCTTGCCCGGAGTCTTGAATGACAGATAACAGAGGGACCTCGCCATAAATGAGCGCGGGGGCCAGCGGGACGCATTTACAGGGGAACAAACTGGGAGTGGCGGAAGAATAGATGCACATTTCGGGGCGGGCTCGGGACAAGCGGAGGCGAGACTCACTGAGGGAAATCGAGGGGAGGGGTGAGGAAGCGGGGCAGCCGCAATGGGGGAACTAGACTTAGGTCGGCAGGTCTGAGGAAAGTATACCTGAGGGGGGAAGAAAAAAGGAAAAAAAGCCTCCAAATTCGGAGGTACGTTAGTTAATAAGGAAGGGACCCTGGGAGATCGGCCCTCAGAAGGACAGCCCGTCGTGGACTGAGGAAGATAGACGAGGATCTTAGTAAGGAGGGTCTTGACAGAGGAACTAAGTGACAAAAAACTGATCGTACAGGGAGGGAGAGTTCTTGTGATTTAGAGACCTCAAATAGGGGGTGAGAAGAATGGGAGGCAGGTAAATGGCTACGCGCATCGCAGGGTCCAAAGGGACATCGCTCAAGATAAACCGGCCGAAACTAGGAAAAAAGAATTTGACGTCTGATCGCCGAATTGGAATTTGGAGAGTCAAACATTTATCGGCTCAAAACGCTTGCGCTTAAAAACCCAAGTACAGACCGACAGCGTCAACCCCTCGGACCCAGAGCCTACGGTAGGAGGAGACATAAATGGTTTGCGGAAGGAGGCACGGGGTAAGTTCACACTCGGGGGCTACCAGCAGTAAAGAATAGATCCACAGAATTTGAAGGAAAGAAGGACGGAAAGGAAAGTGAAGAGGTGCAATCAGGGCTTGAATAGGGTATACGAATACTGCGTGGAAGAAGGTTAAAAGGTAACCTAAGGAACGACGTACGACTAGACCGCTCGGGGGGCGAAGGATTTAGGGAAGAAAAAGGTCGAGGGGAACCGGACTGCTCATTGCCCAGAGAGCCGTGATTGGTCACGGGGATTCAGTTGGGGAGAAAAAGCGGGAAATGTAGCACATGAAATAGACCGGTAGGAATCCCAAAGGCGAGGGGAAAGTGGATGCTGCGCGGGCATCGTGGGCCCGGCGTCAACCTGTACTCAGAGACACGATGTAGGCTGCGGGTCACTAGGTCGAATGGGATGTACACTCCTAGCGCGAACATGAGGACGGTCGAGTTCCGAAAAGGGAAAGTCGAGTTCGTCGCGAGTCCAAGACAAAAAACGGTATGGCTCAAGCAAAACTGGTCCAGAGACGCAAAAATAATTTAAAGCCTTGTTTGTTTGTAAGTAAGGCTTCGAGCCCTTGAAAGAATCGAAATGAAAGTAGAAAAAAAAGTAACGCGTGGGTGAGCGGCAATCGGATCGTACGAAAAGCACGGCAAACGACGAAAGAAGACCGAACGATTCGTCATTGCAAAGGGGAGGAGGAGCGTAAAATAACCTTATTCGCTTTAGCGGCTACGACGGAATGCAACAATAGGTAGAGCCCAGTCTTGGAAGAGAGGGATGTAGTGACATGTGCTCGCCGCATTCTGCAGTCATCCTCAACGAGCTTGACAGCAAGGGGAAATCGAGAGTGGTAATAAATTCACACTCGATGGGAAATGTCGAGATTCCGCACTAAGGACAGTGAGGGGACGATCTACGTAAACCACGGAAAGGGGATTGACGCTCGGAGAAAAACGAAAGTACAAAAGGGGAACAGGCATGCTTGAAGGCATTCATGGACTCACAAACGTTGGGGCATGGCGGCGGGGGGGAAGTCACACAAAGGGAATCGGTCGCAATCGCCTCGAAACAGATCCGTTAGGTAAGTGTGACGCGGGCCGGCTGGGAACAGCGGAAGGGCGGGCAGAATTTCGTTTCCGTCTCAAAGCTTCAGTTCCAGCGGATCTAGCAAGGGGGAAAGTGGTCACAAGACGTGGGAGGGAACGCAGAGAAACACACAAGAGACAAAACGGGGGGGGGAAGGAATGTCGGTGGTATACTGGGCCGCTCAAACTACAGGCCGGGGTAGCCTCAGGTCATATCCGAATACGCTGCCAGCACGTTCGAGTAAATTGCAGCGTGGGGGGGCGTCAGGGAGGGTGCATTGTTCGGCTGGGATAGTCTCACTGGACACCGCCGAGGACATACTTCTAGGAGAGGCGCTAAGACGAATCCCAACAGGGTGGTGGACTCTACGGAGCGACAATTGGACGAATCTAAAGGGCCTTGCCACGAATGGCCCGTGGCAGATTAACAGGGGGGGAAAAGCTGGTACCTAGGGACAGGGGGGTCTCTCAAGACCGGGGGTCCTGAGCTTCTTGATCGCTAGCGCGTCTTGAAGAAGGACATCAAAGTTAAGGGTAACCCAAAAGAAGTTAGGGGGAGAGGAAGTCGGGATGAAGAAACACAAATTCATGTGCAGCGGCGGCCAGGTTCACTCATGGACCAAGTACCTTTTCACTGGGGAATAAGCAGAACAAGTCTCGAAAAAAAGAAACGGAGGAGAGATATATATAATCTGGGGGATAAGGCGGAGGCCCGCGGAGCCAGGGACCGCGGGCACATGCTGCGGCACAGTCCAGACGCAGGGAAAACGCGAAGTCTGGGATGCGCGGGATACCTGCCGACGGCAAAGGGGCTTGGGAAACTGGAAACCATTGATTACAAGCGCGTAAAAAGAAGCGCTGCAGGGTCGATCAGCAAGCACTCCTACGGATAAAGAGAAATCGGAAAGAGTCCGAAAGTACTTAAAAACGGTCCGATCCCGCACTTAGGGGAACTTAACCGCCTGGTCCTTCGCGCGCCTTCCGGACGCCATTATGTGTGGGAGCCAGCTTCGAGGGATGCCGTCGGCACCTGAGAAATAAGGGGAGGAGAATCTTCGGGGCAAGGGAACAGAAAAGCACCTCCGAAGCAACCTCCAAAGCTCAGGGCTGCGGGAAGGGGATAGAAGGGAGCCGAGAGAAAACCGTATATGCTATCAATAGAAAGGGATCTATAGAACCCTCGTGAAGATAAAACGGCACTTCATTACGTGCCTGAAAAAAGACTTGGAGGAAGGCGGACATCCGATATCTTAATGCATCCAGACGCTCGGCACTTCACTAAGGGCAAGAACTTAAAGAAGAAAGAATGAGGCCCTTAGAAGAAGCCCTTCCGAAGGGAACCATTCGAATTGGAGAGTATGGAGTGGGGAAAGACGTTAAAGGTGAAGACCAAAAAAGAAATTCAAAAAAAATTTTCAGGAAAGGGGGCAGGCAGTAGGGAAAATGGACGCCTCCCTACAGGTTCCACGAGGAGTGAACGCCGAAGCAAGAAATAATTAAACGGGGGTAGGATGAAATCCAGCTACGGCGCGTTCTAATCGAGAAAGCGAGGGCAGACATGGCTATACACTCTGGCGGTCCTTGAGAAGACAAAGCGAATTAGGCTTTTCAGACTGGGCGGAAAAAAAAAAAAGTTCTCCTCTGGCTCGAATTCAACTCCTTCTATTAGCCAAGAAGCTCTAGCGAATGGACCTCGGTTTGACGAATCGTATGGCGGGCACTGAATTACGCGCCTGTCTGAATTGGATTCGAGTCACCGTGACTTTAGCGAAGTCCGAAGCAAAAACTGTATACCAAGAGGAAGTTAAAGAAGTCGTATGGGGTCCAGAAAGTGGGGATCTGCGAATAAAAGGGGCACTCTCCGGAAAGGGTAGATGGTCGAACATAATCGACGTGAAGGAAGCTCACTCATCCCGAATGGAAACCGGAAAGTCGCGTCGCGTAGGGATGAGGAGTGCAATAAGGAAAGGAATTGAACAACAAGAGCCGAAAGCCGAAAGCTGGAGCGATTTAGGAGTTTCAAATGCGTGCATGATATCGACAAAGAAAGTTTCAAAGCAGGGAGTAGGACGGGAAATGTCAATTCGCAGAAAAAGGACCGAAAGGGGCTAAGAAAAAGAGGCCTTACCCTCAAGCGACTGGTGACACGAAGCCCGGGAAAGGAGGCTGAAAACCGCAAATCTTGTCATACGTAGCGACAGCGTGCTGAAAAGACTGCTGGGAGGCTAGTGGCATCGGAAGGCCCGGCTGTAAAGCGCCGGGAAGTAATCAAGTGAAGCAAAAATTCAATTCATATCTGATCTCCTTGGCCGAGGGAGACCATCCACTGCTAGGCTGATATATTCTAGGCTGGCTGGATGAATAAACGGGAAAGTACAGAGACCTGAAGAACGCACACTGCTCCGGTTATCTCTCAACGAAAGAGAGGACATAGGGGCGCAGCTGTGGGATGAGTCATCTCCGAAGATTAAGCGCATGAGGTGGAAACGACCTGGAACCTGGGCAGAAGACAAAGTGCGTTAAAGAGACATCCAAAAGTCTAAGGGTCAGGGGGGACGGATTAGGCCCGGTATATGTCGCATACGCACAAAGAACCGACGAACAGGTCGCTGAAGAAACAACAACATCTTTACTTTTGAAGAAAAAAGAAGAAAATGCGGGGAAAGTAGGGGCACGCTTTTCCATATCACGAAACAACACGATCTGAAGAGTTAAGGACAGACCTGACGGATAAGTGCTGCGTGAAGGACAGAAATACTCCAAGAGGGTGAAATTAGAAAAGAAAGGCGCGCTCCTGGAGGAACTCGTCAGACGGAAAGGTCGGGAAGGCTTCGGAAAAAGCACGAGACAGAACGAAAGAGTTAAACCCACTTCGGAAAAGATGAAAGGTGAAAAAGACAGGGGATGAATATCAGAGATAAATTGAAAAAGAACAGGCAGAAGCAGAATTCAAAATGGAAGGGGAGGTCAGCATAAAATCTGTGGCGACCAAAGGGAGAAAAATGCGAAGCGGGCCACGAGCGCTATTTATGGCCATCGAGTAAGGTAGGCAAAAAAAAAAGTTCCCGTGGAGGATATTTGAAACTAGGGGCTAGAAGAGGAAAAAGCTCTGTTATTAAAGACCTCCAAAGGGGATGGGAGGAGAAACTCGAGCAAGGTTTGTCCATGGAACGAGAGCCAATCAGAAGGCAGAAGGATCACCCAAAAGAGGAACATCGATGTCCGGGAAAAGTAACGCGAGGAAAAAGACAGATGGCTAATGTCCGGCTAAACCGTTTGAAACACTGTCCAAAAACCTGATTGGGCAAGGGGTAAATAGGGTAAGAAACAGCACTCAAAGAGCAAGTGGGCAAGAAGAAAGGGGATTATTGAAGGGCAAGAGTTCTGCGGGGGGGGATGTCTGATCAACAGCATGACACAACAACAATAGTGGACAGCAATCTAAACCTGCAACAAAACTCGGAAACCACAAGGTTACGGGTGGGAAGGGGGGGAAACGCCGGACATTTACGTTACTGACTTTCTCCAATGACTTTGACGAGCAAGCCCCAAATTCTTAGGGGGAAAAATTCTGCGCATGAACGGATTGGGAACGCGGGCGTCGACTGAAACGGACCGCCAATTGCCTCACCTCACTTCAGGTCTGGAAATAAGCAGTCTCCCGAGAGAAACAGCTTGAGGGAGACGGAAATCTCAATTTCTCAGAGGGTTCTATTGGAAGAAAGATATCCTGTGTGCGCAAATCGACAAACCCGTTTGCGCGGAATGGCGAATGGCCCCCGAGAAGTTCCGTAAACGCCGAGCGGCCATGAAGAGCACAGCTGCTCCTCGGGAAGCTCTGGAGACGGCGGGGGGCTGGGTCGCGGAAAAAATCGAGCAGAACGAGGGAAGCTTTTCAATTACTGACGATAGGGAAAGGAGTCGGGGAGAACTCGGAAGCATGACCAAGATGGAATTAATGAAGGAGGGCCCCGTAACACTTCTGGGGGGTGGAACGAGAGTGGTCGCGTTTCCAGAAGCCCTTCGAAGGAGTCGTCGAAGCATAAGGGTGGTCGCTGGGCAAGAACGGAAGGGATTGGCTCAGTTTGTCGCGGGGCTTATTCGCATTCCTCTTCTCTATCACAGAGAAACTATGAGCGAAGGAGTGCCACACAATCTTTCAATGAGAGAGAAAAGGTGTGCCGTTTCAAACTGAGGGCCGACAGGAAAGGGAATACGGG
>Ga0179591_1282612_pt1 | contig 10381 bp, 9 predicted proteins | sample CZOMad2_1_08_16f_FD_182891 | JGI IMG/M metagenome (GOLD analysis project Ga0179591, IMG submission 182891) | Vadose zone soil fungal communities from Angelo Coast Range Reserve, California, USA - CZOMad2_1_08_16fungal (PacBio error correction) | ecosystem: Environmental > Terrestrial > Soil >...
TTTACACTGAAGGAAACGAATGATCGCTACGTGCCTTAAGCCGGGTGTACGAAAAGTGGCTAACGAAGGGGTAACGTTCGGCAGGACGTGTCTGGGGCAATAGACTGCTAAGTACAAAGACCGACGTGAAAAAAGACTGACCTTTGAAGGGATAAGAGGAGGTAAGAGAAAGGAGGGACCAAAGGATTTGATCTCTCTACAATGTTTGGGCTTGTTTCGAGCTGGACTGATCTTATCGCATGCGACAAGAAACACATTAAAAGATCATCGTCTTAGTGGAGACTTAAGGCGGGCGCAGGACGGGAAGCGAACGAAGGCCTTTGAATAAGAAACATTACGCGCAACTTCAGAAAAAAAGATATCGAGAGAAGGAGTCAGACGCAGTCTGAGAGTTATTCGAACGAAACGCGTGACGAGGATCTGGAAGGAATAACGCCTCGGAATAGCACAAAACATATGTAGGGCGTGCCTTGGGCGAAGAAATGAACGACTTAGAGCGGAAGGGGGTAGCGCCCGGACTTCTTCTGAGGGGTTACTTTTAGGCGCTCCCGTGTTTATTCTTACTAAGGATATAGCTATCACAAATCTTAGTGACAGGAATCATCATGGGACAAAACGGTATAGTTCTCATCTCTTCGAGAGATAGCTTCGATCTCGAGGACTAAATCTCAAGAGGGAGAGTGGGGGGGGGGGGGGGGGGGGGGGGGGGGGATAGTTTGGGAAAATGTAAATCAATAGTCCTCCACTTTTTATCGGTAGTCGGATCTGCGTCTCTCATAGAAACATGGATCAAGAGTCGGGGGTAGACCTCTGATGCTATCCTCTCTGCCGAAAAACTGTCCGAGCGGCTCAACTGAGGGAGAAATCAATCAAATAGGTCGACTTTGGGATATGGGAATTCCGCCGATCGTCAAAATAAGTACCACGCGTTTTTGAACGGAGGCGTGAGACATTAGAGAGCGGGGGGGGTATTCAAATCCCGACCGAAAGACCCTGTAGTACGTCTGGGGACAGTGCCAAAAGGGCCAAGTCGTAATTGGTAAACGGGCTCTTTGGGGTCACGACTCTTCTTGCTTCATCGGGGGATCTCTTAGCTGACCACGGTTAGTAGATCTCGAGATCGGAATTATGCGAGAGGGCGAAAAAGTCAAAGCCGGGTTTAACTGGCAGCCTACCTTGACTCGTGAATCTCCTTCCTAAAGAAGAGAAGCGGAAAGAGAGGGGGCCTTTCCTTTCCCTTTTCAGCTAGAAACTTGGAGACAATTACCTCGCACTAAAGGGGGTATCTATTTCTTTGCTCCTATGTTGTGATACCATAGGGCTTTGAAACGTTCTGAAAGAGCGATCCCTCTTCGTGGTCGTAAACGGGAGTGTCTTGTTGGGTCTGGGGGGTCGACGGGTAACCAAGTAGGTAAGACGGACTCTACTTCGCATCATCAAGTAGCTGCTTCCCGCCAGGGGTTTTGGAACCACAGGAGGTAAATCCGGTCCTCTCTATCTCTGCGCGTCGTTCGGGGATTAGAATATTTTCGATCGGGGGAAGAGGCGCATGCTAGGGCAGGCCTCGATTCAGGGGAGGCAAGATCTTAGGTCTGGTAAAAAACATCGTTAGTAGGAAGAAATGCGGGCTGAAAAACTTAGTGTCCAAATCGCTAGCCAAACTGAGAAACCGTGGGCAGTCCGTTCTTAATGAATGGGTTGTCGGGAGCTGTAGATCTGGAACACGTAAGAGGCCGGGACGGCCCTCGGAGGTCTTGAGGGGACGGTGACTCGAAGGAGTAAACACGATGGATCTTTTACCACAGCGACGGGCATCAGCATTACTGAAAACGTTCGACGACTATTTCGAGTTTAAGAGTCAGAGCCTGAGAGGGTGTCTCCGAGGCAAAGCCTATCGTGTGGGGGGTAGCATCTCGACTGGGTTGGATTCCTGTTGTCGTGTTAATTTTTGGAATTGAATACTGGTTCTTTCAACTTGCGATCCGTGTTCTCTCGGCTGTTATTCGGTACTGGTTTCCCGGGGGGTTTGGGCTTTGAGTCAGGAGTCCCCTAGCGCTGTCCTCCTAATTCGGCCAGCAGAATCGGCGTTGGACGGGCTCGGTCATTGAGCGGGGAGGGGGGGGGGTCTCGGATTGGCGTGCTCCGACTAGGCGGAGGTGGCGAGTAGGTGGTGGGGAGTCTCGCGGCGGGGGGGGGGTGCAGTTTCCCCTTTGGTATAGCTTGGGCGTGGGTGAGAGGTCTAGGCGAGGGGAGTTAGGGCATCGACGGAGGGAAAGTCTGTGGTAATCAAGAGGTCGGGGGTGGGGATCCTAAGCATGTCTGGGGGCGGGGGGGTGGTGTGTGTGTGGGGGGAGTAATATTGGGGGGCGGGGTCGGGGGAGGTGGGTTCGGGGCTGGGGGTGAGGGGAGGGGAGGGAGCCGTGGGGGGGGGGTGATCGGCTGTTCAGGGGATTCTGCCCCTACTAATCAACTAAACAGGTTGACACGCGTCGATTCTGTATCCTTCAGGGCGTTGAGCCTCTCGGTACGCGTACAGGCGTAAAACGTCTGCGATAGGGGGTAGAGGGGTATGTCACGAGATTGGCGAGTAACGATCAAGGGGGGAAACGGGACTGTCGGGGCGGTTAGACGACCTTCTTCTGTTGAAGCAAGATGGGGTCTATCGTGACATGAGGGAATTCGTGGGGTTCTTGCTCGACAGGGGGTCGCGTGGAGGGATCAGGTCCGCTACTGATACGGTCTATGCTCTAGTCCCGTACTGCTTTTGGGGCGGGTCTGTTGCATAGGTATGCTAGAGCTTATTCGGTCTCAGGAGGAACTCCTGATCCTTCTGGCTGCAATATAAATATCAGTCGCTTCTCCTTGCAGTCGGATAAGGGGGATAGTCCCTAAAGCCCCTCTCATCTACTGGGGGGTTCGAAAAAGGGGATTGTCAGGAGGGGTCCACTAGATGGGTCGTCTACTTGCGTTAGCTGGGGGGTTCGACTCCGCTTCGCTCGTGGTGTCGTTATGGCGAGGGGCTTAATTTCTCTGTGCTCTGTCAAGAAGGGGCTCTGTAATGTTGTCTGGGGGAGATATAGAGCGGCTTTTGCAAGATCGGAAGGAGCTGTGAGGGGGGCTGACTCCCTGGAAAAGCCCACCAATGCCCGCTAAGGCTGAACATTACGGAAAGCTCGCAGTTCTATCTGGCATAAAAGGCCTGCAAACTAAACGTTGGGGAACCACGGCCTCTGAACTTTGCTCAATCGAAGTCGCAGGGCTGCGAGGGAGGACCTTAGTAATCTCATCCTATGGGGTGTTCCAAATTAACATTAAGGACGGCTGCTTTATTCTCAACGGACTATTTCATTCGATCTGGGAGAAGCGGAACGTAGGCTTCGGGGACCAACGTCGCCCTGTAGGAGATGTGGAGTAAAATAAGCGTATTCGGAAAAAATGCCTTAAATTTTTTCGTGCAAAGCGTCACAAAAACGGTTGGCCCGTTCCTGGCCCCTCGGGAAAGGCACGGCGGAGGGGCTCTCCTAACAGGCGCGAGGAGTTACCGTGTCAAAAAAATCATGCCAACGTCTCAAGAAAAATGTGGACTCGCAGGCCAAGAGGGGGGGGATCGTGTGGAATTGCGAAAACCGCGAAAAAAACAGCACAGACGAGCGGCTCGTCAGAGGCGAGAAGGGTGATGCCGAATGCACTAGCTCGCGAGGCGCGACAAATCTCGGAGACAAGCCCAGGTAGGACGGCAACGTACCCTCGAACCGCATCAAAGGGGGGCAGAGGGGCTTCTTCCCCACTATCCGTCTGCCATCGCGGGTCCTGCTAGAACCTCCTTCGGTAGGGTCAGTCCTCTGAGCAATATCAGGAGAAATTGGCCTGATCAGCGGGCGGAAGTCGGGGTTCTGGTAGTGCTCAGCGGGAGAACTCATTTGTCGCTCGGGGGGAGACGTTTCCTCAACGGAGACGGGTTAGGGTATCAGCCGACCCCTCCTATCATGTACTCTCAAGGGTGTGGAACGACTACCTGGCCCTCACTATCCTAAGACTCCGGTCATTCAGAATCAAAGCTCAGACATACCGCTCACAGGGGAATTCTTCTGGGAATTAAGAGGAGAAAAAAGTAGCGAACTTCGCTCAACTTAGCAGCCCGAGAAAAAACCAAGAGTGACACCCTCGGGAGGAGCCCGTTTCGACAGGTGTTTGAAAAAAGGGAAGGTCGAGGGAACGCATCAGGATGGCCGCGAGGAGCGTCCTTCAGGACGCGGGTGGCGGAAGGGTCAGAGGGAAGGGAAAGCTCTTGGGCCAGGTCCAAATCAGGGAGCTAAAGAGATCTGCGAGCTGCTAAGGCGGGAACGACGTCGGCTCTTTCAAAACTACTCAAAGTTTCAAGTTCAGCAGGGTCGTAACAGCCCTGCGGAATGACTCTAGGAAAACGAAATCGTCTTCAGGAGGGTCAAAAACCGGAAAGAATAATCTGACGAACTCGAGGAACGGCTACTCGCGGGCATCTCATTCCAAGCGGAAACAACGCGAAACAGCAAACATAATTACAGACGAGACACTACTAAACAAGCCAGAGAGCTTTCACGGGGGGCTCCTTCTAGGGACAACGAACGATCAGCCCACGAACTCGGCTCTCACGGGCACTAATGAACCGCCGTGGGGTCTATGGTTGCCCTTCAAATGGTGTCTATCCGCGCCTCCGGAGAGCGCTAGGGCAGGGACCTGGCTGGGGCCATCCGGGACTCGCGGGACATAAAGTAGGGGGTTGGCGTGCGACGTAAAATGCCAGTATTGCTAAAGTTGTCCGTTCCAGGTGGTGAAAATAAATGTCCTCCCGAGTAGGGAGAGATTGCGGGGCAACCTGCTGCGTTAAACAAGTAGACCAGCATGTAGAATAACGCGCATGCGAGTGCTCAAAAATATCGGATTCAAGACTTTGTAGTCTTTTGTTTTAGGGATGGGCAAACAGTTTCTGGGGGGTGGGGGATCAAAAAAAAACTAGTTTCCGATCCTCTGTCATGGGAGACTGAGGGGTCGACTTAAGGAAGTGGGGTGGCGGGTGTGGGGGGAGGGGGGGTAGAGGTTGGTGCAGCTTCTTCGGCAAAACTAGATGGGAAAAAGCAATCGTTCATCCTTGAGCCCTACGCAAAAGCTCCGGTCAAACTGTGGGATCTTGATTATCACTTATTATCGGACACGGACCGCAGGGACCTGTTCGGGTCTCGGGTCACTTCTCAACGACTGCTGCGCAGACTTGGAGGTGCCTCCTACATGACGGATGGGGGTCCGGGGATGTGGTCCGCTGGGGCGAAATCGGCTCTAAAAAATCTGCTCGTGACGAAAGTACTGCATCCAGTGTCGGGGATATCATGCAGACCTGCGTTAAGCGCTCAGGGAGGAAAAAGGGAGCAGCATGGGTGCGGGCTTACATTAGGGCCGTAGGGCCTGGGGGTGAAAGGCTCCCCACGACTAATAGCTTTGGTACCTGAGTGGGTGGGACACGTGATTTCCTATCGGTCCTATAGGCCCGAGCCTCCGTGGGGGGAGGCAAGGGAGAGGACAGGGAAGGGTGTGGGGGGCGGGGGGGGGGGGAGGGGGGAGGAAGGGTGGGGGGTGTGGGGGGGGGTGAGGGTGAGGGGGGGGGAGGAAGGGACAGTGGGGGAGGAAGAGGGGTGCGGGGGGGGTGGGGGGGGTTGAAAGAGGCGGGGGGGTGAGGAGGGGGGGTGGGGAGGAGGGGGGGGGAGGTGTGGGGAGGGTGGGGACGGGGGGGAAGGGGTGGATGTCGGTGTGTGGGAGGGTGGGAGAAGAGGGGGGAGAGGGGAGATAGCGATGGGGGGCGGGGGAGAGGGGGGGATGGAGGGGGGGAGGGGGGGGAGGGGGAGGGGGAGTAGGGGAAGGTGGGGGTGGGGGGGTGGGGGATGGTGGTGACGGAGGGGGTGGATCTAGGGGGGGTAGGGGGGGGGGTGGGTAGGTACTGGGTGGGGGAGGGGGGGGATAGGGGAGGGAGAGGGTATGAGTGGTGGAGTTGAAGGGGAGGGGGGGGGGGAGGGGGGGGGGGGGGAGGGTTTGGGGGAGGAGATAGGGGGGTGAAAGGGGGATGTGTCGGGGGGTGTTTGGGTTGGTGGGGGGGGGGTGGGGGGGGTGGGGGGGGGGGGTGGGGGGAGAGGAGGTGAGTGGTGGGGAGGAAGGGGCAGGCGGGTAGGGCCTGTTGAGGATAGAGAGAGGGGGGGTGTGTTGGGATGGGGGCCGCTGTGGGGGTGGGGTGCGTGGGGGGCATGGGCGAACTCTGACACCGTGCCCTTTGGGCATTGACTAAGGGGGGCGATGGGTGTTGGGGGGGGGGGGGGGGGGGGGGGGGTGGGGTTTTCGGATGGTTGTTGTTTGGCGGGATGGGCGGGGGGCGGAGGGGGTGGGGTTTCTGTTCATGGGTGGGCATGGGAGAGGGGAGTGGTGGGAAGGGGGGGTCCGCCAGGGTCGGGGTCTCCTGCGTTGGGGTCTCTCGGTGGCCTATCATCGTCTGAAGGGGCAGGGGGGTCGAATGCGGAAAAAAGGGGAGGGTATGCAGGTGGGGGTCTTAGGTGTGGGGGGGGGCTTTCATCTAATATGCGCCGAAGAAGGATACCGGTTGGGGTAGATAGATTAAGATGAGAACTCTATCGGGCAGAGGAATACTTTGAGGGATGAATGGCTCAGCATGAGCCTAGTCGCGGGGGTTCGTGGGGTCAGGGGTCGAAATAGATCTCTCATTGAGGAGGGCTCTCACCCTGGGAGGAGGGGCGGCCAGCGTCTTGCCCCTTCGATCTTCACCGCTTGAGAAGTTGTGGGGGAGGGGAAAGCCTCCTTCTTTCTAGTACTCGATAGAATCTCAGGGTCAATCGCCGAATTCACTAAGAACGAAAAGACAAATGCTGCCTATAGCCAACTTATCCTCAGTTTAAGGCCGTGTGCGGGTCTTCTGAGAAATGTAGACATACTTCTTATGTGGTTTTGTGCTTTGGCATTCTCGTTCGAGCCGCTTCTCCGTCAAGAAGCCTCTTCCTCACACTGACTCGGTGGGATGGGTCGAGTGGCGACCCTAGCTAAGCCGGGGGGGAAATGAGTTTCTGGGAAAGAGGGAGCGTCAGCAGGCATATGGGATGTGGGCTGTGCGAGGGGGTTCGCATAGAGGGGGGTAGAAATTAACCTATTAGGGGGCGCTATAAGCACTCTAGGGCGAGGTAACGAACGACGAAGACTGGCACCAGAAGAACAAAAGATCTGATCTTGGGACGAGTTTATGGTAGCGTACCGTCTATGACTCAGGGGGAACACTCTAGGGCACGGCAGGGGGCACCACTCTCAATTCGGGTGGAGTTGCGTCTGAATAAGCTCGGTCTTTTTGGTGGCATCGGTTCAGTTACGAGGACTCTTCAATCCACGTGGGCCCAGGGGGAATAACAGGAACGGAGGGGCGTGCTCTGGGCTCGCGGGAAACAGGGGGGGAGGAAGCTCCTAATTAGCCGGGCTCTGGGGTCAGGTAAAAATCGCCGGCGGGGAGCAACGGGAAGGGCTGATAATGGTCTGGCACCCGCTCAAAGCTACGCAGCTGCGCAACCCAACAAAACCAAAACTGGCCTTCGGAAAATGTAAACTGCATGAGATGGGTTAGGAAAGTCTGTACAAACGTTCTGGACGGGAAGGCCCGCCCGTGGTCCGGACTATGAGACGCCTGAAGACCTTCCTTCCGTCCGTAGTCCGAAAGCGTCTCCTATAGATTCATCCTACTGCCGGAATTACGGTGTGCAGGAGGAAACGCGTATTTAAAAGGGGGCACCTCCCAGGCTTTCGTATCCTCAGTACAGGGAGGGCGTTTTCAGGCTTGCCGAGCGGATCGGAGGGGGGCGCCCTACCACACCGGGACCCTAGCTCTATTCTCTGGAACTGGGTCATTCCATCTCGTCCTTGAGCCTGTTGAAGTAGACCTTCGGAAGGGGGAGTTACCCAGTAACGCGCCACACATCTTCCCTAAAAGAACCTCCTGCATTGACCGAAGGACTGGGACTAAAGAAACGCGCGGGAAGGTACTAAATGCGAAAGAGAACCATAGGACTTACTAGAAAACTGGAAGGCGAGCAAGGCGCCTCGAATAGAAGACCAATAGGGGGAATGGACGGTATAAAAGTTGATGGGAGGCAGAAAGCACACTTCCTCAAGAAAATCTGACCGGGAGAGAAAAGCCGTGGCGGACGAGGTCGTTTGAGGATAGGCTCTCTACTTCAAACTTACTCGGAGCGGGGAACCCGATTGAGGGGCAGACACGCGGTCATGCGCAGTGGATCTCGATGCAGAGAGGGAAGCTCTTGTCTCTTTCAGAGCAGGGGGGGTCGCGCGAGAGCAGAGAGCTAGATATTTGGCCGGAATGAGCGAAACATCCTCCCAGCCTCTGAGTTACGTCTATCTTCTCGCTCAGAGCCCACGGACCCAGAGGGGTTGGGTTTGGGTTGAGACTTTGACGGGCGAGAATCAGCAAATCGAGTAAAAGATATCCATTCTTCGATACACCTCTGTCACATTTTACTCTTCAGGTGAAAAAGACTATCGCAAGGGACAACGCTTGGTGTGGAATGCGGCGTAGAGGAAGACTCTAGAAAAACTACCTGCGACAGGGCTTCGGGGTCTTGTTTCTCAGGAAGTGGGCGACTCCAGAATGGTTACGACTAACGTTAGGTGTAGGAATTCTCAAGCCACGGCAAGAGATAGAACGACTGTAGGATATATCAGAAGCAGTCGGGGTCTTGCTAGGAAGATCATCTAACAGAGCCGAATTTTTCTTACCTGGTTAATCCGGCTGCTAACTGCTGATAGCAGACTACTCCGTTCCTTTTAAGATCAGCAGGACAAGAAACAACAGAAAAGTATCGTAAAGGTTGTTCATAGTATTAGTATCGTCTCCTGGGAGCAACGGGGAAGAGGATGCAACCACGGGAAAACGGTCGCCTCTAGGCATCAGGGGCGGGGAGCACTTACCTCAGGTTCAGCCCGGTGAGGCACTCCGCATCATTTCTGGGGACTCAAGCGTCGCGGCTTTTCGATCCTAGATCGTTCATAATCGCAGATCGCGGTGCGTCGAAAAGATCCGGGCTTAGTGGGGGTACGGCGTGACTTCGACGAAACGCTTATCGTTTTGGCGATTAGCGGCATCGATTATGTCTCACTCCACTGGCTCTTTTTATCTTGAATAGGGGTCTGCTGGGGGTTTCTCGTTGCTGAGATCGAAATGGCTCTCTCAGAGAACGGCTTTCTTTTTCAGAGGCGAGACACTTGGGCAGTGAAATACCGACTGTCTGATAGCGAGCTGTGAAAGCCTGGGTGTCTTGGGCTAGTAAGAACGAGTGATCAGGATTTTGAGCGAAAGGCTAAGTTACGTCTTTTTCAAGAGATCTGTCAAGAGGCAAATCGGGAGCGAGGTACGTCAAGTTCCTGCGGAGGGGTCAAAAACGTTGATGGGCGCGCAAAGGACGAGACAGCGGCTCCTAGCGAAAAATGCCTTTGCAAAAGGGCTTGTAGGGGACACCGAATTAGTGCGATCGAGGCAGCGAAGTAACTCTATCACGGCTTAGACGCGCTGCCATAAATGATTTCTTTGGAGCTCCACAACAAAACGTTTAAGAAAAGCTGGATAGAGTGCCATCTAACGGACGCGCTTAGCACTCTTTTCTTTCTTGATTCTGGCAGCTGCTCTAAAAGAAGCTCCTGTTCGAGTCGGGCTTGAATCCGATAAACGTCCCTTTCATTGCTGTGGAAGAAGTCGAACTCTCGGGGCGAATAAAGATAGCGAAGGCTGAAAAGCATATTTCGGGTACCGGGGGGTACCAGAAACAGCTCTTCTTCATCGGAATCGCTTTTTTATCGGCCGGGGATTATTCTCAGATGCCCCGTACATGGGGGGAGAGACCGGTAATCTGCTACAACAGATAAAAGGGGTCGCCTGAATGATTGGCTCCTATGCTTGGCTAGAAGGGTCGAGGGGAGGCGAATATGTCTTGGGCTCTTCTAAGGTCTGAAAAGAAGGGGGCTTTCTCGGGAAAAGAACGTTATAGGGGATTGAAGTCGGTCCTACTTCTTCGTTGGCCAAACAATTGAATCAAGCTCACGAGCCTCGGTCATGTGAAAAGAGTAATATCAGAGTTTGTCGTGAGACCCGGGGAACAGGGCGTTGTCCGACAAATCTACCACCCAAAAGATAGGACGTAAATCTAAAGCTGGACTCACGGGGGGGATCATCACTCACCGGATCAAAGGCGCGCAGAAAAGACTTGACGGCTCTAGAGTCTCCGGGAAAGGAAAGCAGGGAGGAAGTCTGATCAGTGCCTCGGGACCATACTAGGGCATTAAGGCGGGGCACGAA
>Ga0179591_1296419_pt1 | contig 10381 bp, 8 predicted proteins | sample CZOMad2_1_08_16f_FD_182891 | JGI IMG/M metagenome (GOLD analysis project Ga0179591, IMG submission 182891) | Vadose zone soil fungal communities from Angelo Coast Range Reserve, California, USA - CZOMad2_1_08_16fungal (PacBio error correction) | ecosystem: Environmental > Terrestrial > Soil >...
GTCTGATATATTTGGGGGAAAGTCAAAAGGAGCTCGCTGATACACACGAAACTCGTCAAGACTGTCTTCTTGCTGACTCAACTAAGGTGAGAAACCCGCGAGGGAGATGCAGACGTGACCCCGAGGAGGGTAAACTCACCAGCCAGATGCGTTGTTCACGAAACCATATCTGGTGGTGGGGAAATACAGGGTCAGCCCAAGCAACAGTAAGATCTCGGCCACTTCAGAACCAGGGGGCGAAGCATTGGATGAGATGGTGTGTCCTCGAAGTTATCAGCGGCGCTACGGGAAGTCGTCCGCCCCGGGCACTCCCTGGCGGGGCGCAGTCTGATGTCACCCGGACAAGTTCAGAACAAGGGAAAAAAGTTCCAAAGCTGTCCCATTCTTGTAACCTGCGTTGCCACCACCGTCATAGAGTGGCCGGGCAAAAAGCCAGGAACACATCAAAGAAGCCTTAGACCTGCTGAGGAAAAAGTTGCCACCTACTCTAAACCGGAATGGTTCAATGCTTCCTCGTCGACTCGCTTAAGGCAGATCGGGGGGATAGAAATGGAGGCCACTGTACTTGCTAGGGCGGACGCAATTCAGTAATGGCGGGAGAGGAGGGCCAGTCATCTGTAAACGTTCTACAGGTGATCAACTTATCGAAGATTGTTCCCGGCGGGAGAATGCACTGACTCAAAGAGCTACGGTTCTTAAAATGCTGGGTATAAAAAGATGGAGTAAGGGGGGCTTTTCAAAACCGGGGTTAGTGCCCAACGAAGGGTTGCAAAGTCTTTCCAGCAGGGGGTATAGGGCTGGGACTGCTTAGTGTGCTTAGCTCCCCCCCCCCCCTTCCAGAATAGACGGGAACGAAGGGCATTCTTCATCCAGAGAACAAAAAAGAGAGTAGGAGAGATGCCGAACTTGGTCGATCCTGTTTCGAAGGGGGGAAAGTGATCCAGCTATCCTAAAGATGACTTCCATCAGAAACAGGAGAAAGGGAGAGACAGAATTGAAGTGGAAAGGAAATAACTAAAATCTGTGTGTTATAAAACAAACATTTTTAAGACCGGGACTAAAGGGGGCAATGGAAGGAGGAAGCATTTGAAAAAAAAGTAGGCCCCTCTTGAGTCAGGTTTATCAACGAGAAAGAAGAGTGTGAAATCTTGCCACGCCGGGACCGGCCAATTTAATTTTCTGCGGGAAAAGGAAAGGGGGGACGCATAAATTTCAAAAAAGTCAATATCGGTCAATGTGCTTAAGATTGTCTTATGCGCGGGATGAAGCACTCGAAGACATGTCAGCGAGGTAGAGCTTAGTCCTCCTCAGGTAAGGAAAAGGTCGGGGAAAAGGGGAATGGGAGGGGGACTGGGACCATCAGAAATATAAGAGGGGGTGAAAGACGTGTAACAACGCAGACAGGTTCGAGAAAAGAAAAGGGAGGCAAGTCTGAACGGTGGCGACCCCTGGTGGGCCGAGTCACGAAAACATTTAATCCGGGGAGAACTACCGTCAGGAGGGAGGAAAAGGACAGGAAAAGAGAAGGAACGAGACAGGATCAAGTAAAAAAAATCAATCGTTGATGACGTGGCCGAAATTACGTTGGAGAGGGTAAGGGAGGCAGCGTATTGTGGCAAACAACCACCAAGTCAAAAAACATAGCTTGGATGATATGAGGAAAGGGAGAGGTTAGGAGGATTCCGCTAGTTCCGGACCAGGGGTTTGGAAAGCTCCCGACGATTGGCAGGGTCCGAAGTCTCTCTCTAGCAGGAGTAGGGAAAAAAGAAAAATATAGTAAGGAAGAAGGACTTCCGGGAGGGTCGAAGTTTCCCTCCTCAAAGAATGGCCCATCTGCAATACTTCAACCTGGACTGCAAGAGCGCGAGGGGGAAAGAAATCTCCTGATGGTACACAAAAAGAGGGAAAATGGGGGGTTTTTTCGCATGCGTAGGGCGAAGGGGTCTATCCCGCGTGAGAAAGATCACGAATTCACGAAAAGCAAAGGGCGGAGCACAGGGTCAAATGGATAGGTAGGGAGGGGGTACATCGCATCGGGGAGAACGGGATCGCTTTGGTGGGTAATTCTATAAAAAATAAAAAGGAGGACCAACCCGCCATAAAGTAGGCAAGGCAGAAGTAAGCGAGAGAAAGAAAAAAAAGTGCTAGAGACCGCGGCAAGCCGGGGAATTGGAGGCAAGGAAATCGTTATGGACGAGTAAGTCGGCGTCTGAAATAAATGGGGAGATTAATTCCGGGACTCAGAATCCTAGCTCGAGAGGGGGTCGAGGGAAAGAAGTATCAAGCACAGGACCGCTCTCTTGGATCGTTAAACGAGACCGAGCTTTGGGTTCCCCGGACAGCCAAGCGATATCAGCAGAGAAAACCGCGGAAAAAGAAACTGGTCAATATTGACCTGACCTTCGCCTTACGGCATTCTCAAAGAGGAGGAAAAGTGAAAATACACCTCTGGACGGCGGTCAATCGGAATCGGCCAGAAGGGAAAGAATTGCGAGAAAGCAAACGGATTTGGAAAGAAGGGACTTCGTAGAAAGTCCCGCCGAGGGGGATCAAGAGACTGTTTCATTCGTCGACAAGGGGGGGGGACTCGGCAGGCCCGGTGGCTACGGCGCGTTTTCATCACCAAATTCCTTTTATCCGCCGCCTGGGCTTAAAAAAAACAACAACGCTTAAATCCTCTAAGCAAGATGAATGAAAAGAGAGAGAGTGGGGGAAAGGGAGAGGCTAAGGAACGGTCGGTCGATAAGAGATTGTGTGGTGAGGGTCACAATGCCGAAGTGTCGCTAAATCCATGGCGCGAGAAACCATCTGCACAAAGACTCTAGTCTATCACACGTTGAAAAACCACATGTTGTATGACAGGGGCCTTTAAAAAAAGAAATTTCAAGTTCCATACGAGTTACAGTGACCAAAAGGGAGGGGAAAGGGTAAGACAGCGCTTGGAGGAGAAGGGAAGTGCGAAACAAGCCCACAATCTGCAATCAGGGAAAGAATGGAGGGAGAGAAGTATCGCGTTAATGCTGATCGGGGCGGGAGCGTCGGGCTGCGCAAGCACCCCCCAACTTCAACTTACTCCTGTACCATCACTGAATAGAGAGGAAGGTTTAGAAAGAAGCAAGCACACCACTCGAAGCCGTTCTATGTGAAGAGCTCGAGAGTCCGGGATGCAGGACAGAGGGCGTCAGGTTCGAGAAAAAGAAGGGCGTCCTACTACCCCATAAACGGATTGAAAGAAAAATGAAAAAGGGAACCCCTTTCTTTCCTGAAGGAGGACTTGGTACAGAACCTAGTGCACGCGACTGCTTGTGCAGACGAGGGTAGGAAATCTTGGTTTGGAAAGGGAGGGGGATTTCATATCCAAGCGGGCTCCAAAAAAGGGGTAAAATGCTACTGAAGACCTCTAAGTGTTGACCGCTGCGGGAGCGAAATGGGTAGCCAAGCCCGCAGAGATGAACACAGCCCAAGAGCGAGCTCAGCGGGGGAGAAAAATTCGGAGCTTATAAAACATAGGAAGAACGTGTCATTCGCCGAGTCCGTTGCAGAAGCCCGGGGGGCTGGAACAAGTTCTGCGAAATTCACGGCTTGCGGGACCAACTAGAACCTCAAATCGGATCTAAATCACCATGAAAACGAAGATGTTTGATGGTTTAACATCATCAAGGGGGGGAGACACGACCCGCCAGAAAAAATCAGGAAGGGCGTCCTTCTGGGAAAAGAAACCAACATTCGGAAGGAAACGAATCTTAAGGAAACCCCTACCCTGCGTCTAGTCTCATAACAAGGGGATTGTTAAGAAAAAAGAGGGGGGGTTGGGTGTTATCAATTGGAAGCAACACTCTCAACATATTTCAGTCTGGAAAAGGATAGGGGGTACTAATTTTAGGATGAAGATTTGATCACGACTCACGCCGACGGGTCGTCGCAAAACGGCTTCCTGCGCGAGGGGGGCGTCACCGCGGGAGAAACGGGCAAAAACCCAGCTTGCGAAGTGATGGGAAAGAGGGAAAGTAGGGGGGGAGCGTGGTCCCATCTGAAACCGAATCGAATGGAAAACCAGGAACACGAGCCCGTGGGAATAGTGGGGACAATACCTCAAGAGAAAGACCTCCTTAACATCGTCGTAAGTGCTTCAGCTAAGGGAGAACATAAGAAGATAGGACAAATTCACAGATCGTTTATGATTAAAAGGGGCAGGCGCCGCAATCGGAACGGCGAGCGGTTTGAGAAAGACGTAGGATAAGTCTACTGATCGTAAGAGGTGAACAGGAGGGGGAGGGGAACTCAATTCAGGATTCTGCGGCTTGCCATCATATGTCGGGTAGACGTTTTTCTTTGGGGGAAAAAAAGAGTCGGGGGACATGAACAACGGGAAGCATAAAAGGGCGGGAGGGAGCCTTTTTAATGAGGTCAATATGAGAGGAGATCAGATGGCGTAGCCTCCGGTCAAGGGAAGGAACTTAAAGATCTATAAAAATGGCATGAATCCTTAAAGGAGAGGGAAGGAAAAATAAGATATGATGTCTCGTCAGGGGGGGGAAAAAAAGGCTCCGAAAGTTATATTCTTTAAAGGGGCACCCGAAATTAAGGAAAAGCCATAAACAGGCTTAATTATCAAAAAAAAGTGCACTAACTCATCGGGTTGTGGGGTCAATAAACTATCACCCCAAATAGGGGGCTACTGGAATCAGATGATGAAGGGGGCACTTATACGCATTAGAAAAAGGAGTGTAGCAAGTTCAAGAACTCTATAGGGGTCTGGACAACGCCGCCTCGCCGGCGGAATGGCTGAGATGTACATACAAAGGGAGAAGAAGGTTGTCATTTGCTAACTTGGAAAAAGGGGGAAGAGAGAGAAAGCGCACTCTATTTGAGAAGAAGTTATCTACTAGGGGCTTGGGGAATACTCGGCAGGTGAACCTAGGATGATTACCGGGGGGGAAAAGACTCAGCTGTGGTCGGTGGAGGTCGAGTTGAACGCCATGACAAGAAAGAGGCTTCAAAAGGCGCATCTGTTTCAAGGGAACTTTTGAGAAAACTCTGTTTCCAGATCGAATGAGGCGCCCAGAGGAAGACTGGTGCTACGAAACCCGTAGAGGGAACCCTACAAAAAAAAAAAGCATATCAAAGAATAGGAACCCCAGACAAAGAGTGGGAGGGGAAGAATTGGGAGAGTTATTTTTCTCGGTGACATAATTGTCTTTAAAAATGGATGAAACACGCTAAGGAATTAAGAGGGGAATCTGGATCAGAAATCGAACTAGAGATTAAAGAAGTCCATTAGGTTTGAAGTCAGAACGGGCAATCGAAAAAAGAACAGGTTTCCGGCTGGGACGGAGCCTTTCGAGAAAACAAAGAGGGGTCAAAGGAAACAATGGTATGGGTTCGATCCGAGGGGGGCGGGTCCGAGCGCCATCAAGCCGGTGACTGCATTGAGAAGAACGTACACTCACGGTCTTCGGAAAAAATAGAGAGTAAAAGAAAGATTCTACTTCTGGATTTGACCAGAAAAAGAAAAAGTGGTAAAGCCGCATCCTCAGTCGAGACTCACGGGAAGTTCGGCATCCCGCTCAAAGAGACTAAGCCAGCAAAGGAGTGGCAGGAAAAATTATCGATTCTTTAAAGTCTCATCTAGAGAGAAAGGGGAGGCTCAGGATTACATTTCATAGCGCAAAGTCAATTCAAGTAGAGACTTAGGAAAAAGAAAGAACGTGGACGGAGTGGGATACCGAAAAGAAAGGGGAGGGGAAATCCTAGTCCTGGGAATCTTTTTATGGGGGAAGAAGGACTGGGATCGGAAGAAATGTAGTTGACTAAACTTCGGCTGGCCGCGGGGGTCTGAGCAGGTCAACTCGAAGAGTAGGATATTTGTGGATTGCGGCTGATGAGTCCACTTGGAAGGGCGAGAGGAATTGATCTTTCAAGGATTCCATGGAGTCGTTTGGGGGGGGAAGTCAGCTCGAGAGAGACGCATATACGGGGTAGTCGACAGAGGGAATGCACGGTCCACATATTGGAAAGCTGAAGGACTGGACTTCTTTGAAAAAAAGAAACGGGGGGGGGAGGGGAACTTGAAAAAAATAAATGGCAGGCACTGTGACTCTGTGAATCGGAAGGTCAGTGCTCAAGGAAAAGGCGAAAGGGGGTTTTCCAACGTCGACTTGAGAGCGAAGTAAGAGAGTCTTTTGGCCGTTCTCGCCAGTGGGGGGAGAAAAGAAAAGTAGGCAGTATGCAACGGTTGCGACGGCGCGGGTTCAGCACAGGAAGACGTCCTGCAGGAAGCAGGGGTAAAAACACTCGCTTGAAGAAAATCTAGATAACGGTAGAGTTATTTCACGAGGAGGGTTTACCGTAAGGCATTGGAGGAAAGGAGAGTGTGGGGCGGAAACTCCCTTACACCGGGAAGGGGGGACTGAAAGGTGGCGCGAAATAAAGAGTCGCGCACGAAGGAGGACTTATCGGAAAAAAAAAAGGGGGGTTGGGAGAAGTTAGTCTCGTAAAAGCCGAGCAGAACGAATACGATTGACAGTCCTCCGCGGCATGGGAAATAACCAAGTGGAAACCGTAAAGTCGAAGGGAACCACAATAAATTTTAAAGGAATTCACCTGCGGAGAACCTCGGAGAAAGGAGTTATAGGGGCGCTTAGGATTTCAATGTGATCAAACAAACCACGACCGAGGTGAGATTAGGAAGGCGAAGTGGGATAGGAGTGGGGGGGGGAAAGGGTGGGGGGGTTGGGGCGGGGGTCGAGGCGGGGCGTGTGGGGTGTGGGGAGAGGGGGGGAGGAGGAGGGAAGGGTGTGGGATGGGGGGTGGAGAGGAGTAGAGGGGGAGAGTGGGGGGGAGAGGGTGGCGAGAGGGTGTGATTGAGCAGTCGGGGAAAAGGGGGGGGGGGGGGGGGAGAGAGTAGGGGGGGTCTGTAAAGGTAGAGTGGATGTGGAACAGGAGGGAAGGGGGGAGGTGGGGTGAAGTGTGTGTAAGCTAAAGGGGGGAGGGGAGAGGAGGGAAAAGAGAATGGAAGGGGAAGGAGGGAGGGAAAGGCCAATAGGGAGGGAAGAAGGGGGGGTTGGAGAAGGATTCAATAGAGGAAATGGCAGGGGATCAAGTCCGCAGCACAACAACGAATAGCTCTGAGGTCCTTATGCTAGAAATCATGCAAAAAGGGGAGAAAGAATTTGCAGATACAATCCTGAAAACTCTTTCGGGAGAGGGGCCAATTACATCCCCCTGTTGGTGAAGATAAGCACAAACCGCCAGGAAAGTGTCATTCGGAGGATTTTGGGGAGAGGGAAGAAGGAGTTTATTTAGGAAGGCCTTTTTTTTAATTTTGCGGAAGAGACTAAAAGACGGTCACTGACGACTTAAAGAATATGAAGTGTTAAGCTGGAGTTTTTAGCAGCGGGGGAGGGGCCTACGGCTCGGGTGAGCCACCCGAAAAGGATATCGAAAGGAGGAGAAACAATTAGATTACGAGCTGGTCAAAAGAATCAGAGGGGAAGAAGTGAGAGGCATCCTATGAAGGGGTAAAGTTCGGAAGTCGGACAGATGGGGGGGTCTGCTAAAACCAACTTCTAAAAACCGATCAGGAGAAAAAGCCATTTAAGGGCTCCATACGATAAGGGGGATTTGGGGGACAGACAGAAGGCTGCGCGAAGTCACGCCCGGCAAGGAAGGAGATCGTGCTATGGCAGGAAAAAGACATGAAATCGTAAGCGTGGGACGATAGGGGGGACGAGGGAAGGTCGTCTAATTTCCCTCGAAAGACTATTGTTTTGTAAAGTCAAGAGTTGTGTGGAAAGACATAAAGAGGGTAAGCAACAAAATTGCACTCTAACGCAGAAAAATAGGGGATTTGGAAAGAAGGACTACCTTGGATGGGGGGGGGGGCCTAGAGGGAGACAGACTCCGAAGGTAATTCGTAAGACAAGGATACTTCTGGCGCCGCATTTCGATCGAAGGAGGGTCTAAAGGGGATAAAAAAGATTGCGAACGGGGCCGAGGCTGGAACAGGAGGGAAGGGGTTTTCCTCATCTTCTCCCTGAAATAATCTGGAGGGTAAAATGGAAAAATTGAGGACACGATCAATCTATGGACATGGACCTGGAGGGTTGGCCAAAGAAAGCCAAAAATGCGACTGAAAAAGCATAGGTCGAGGGCGTCAGCGACGAAGAAGGAAAGCGTCTAAAGGGCAAAGAGAGGGGGGGGGGGGATAAAGGTGTGACTCCAATTGATATTCGTCCGAATTCATTAAGGGGAGGAGGTCAGGAGTGTGGCAAATTCAAACCGGGTCAAGTTCTGCACGTTGCGAAAAGGTCGAAAACTGCTTTCAATTCAGCACGTTCAGAGGGGGTAGGAGGAAATGATGTGAAAATCATAAGGTGTGGTGATAGGGTGTTAGGAACAAAAAAAACCTCGTATTATTTGACAAGAAGCATAATGTGCGTAAAGGGCATAGGGGGAAATCTGGAGCTGAGTGTAATTATCGGCTGGAGGTCAGAAGACTTTCAGGAGCGAAGGGGGGCATTACGGCAATCTATCAACACCAAAAGGAGGAGGAAAAGAAGGGGGGGTCCATTTTTAGACCTTAAGAGGATTTGGGGGAGGATAACGCCATCCAGCTATCAGGTTTAAAAGATCTGCATAAAAGCTGACCGGGAAACAATGATCCGTTCCCCGACTCAGGGGTCAAAAAGGAAACATAGGGTAACAGCTTCAGCCGCAATCATGAATTGACGGAAGTTTGATCCCAACGGGCCCGCTTCGAAGTGTGAAGAAAAGGACGAAGCCTATTCGAACGGCAAAATGGTTGAATTGAATTGGGAGAGTAATCTCAAGGGGGAGAAGAAATTGATCAGCCCACGACGTTTCATGGGGTAAGCCGTTCATTCCTGGGGCGGAGCTCGCCGGGGTAAGCGAGAATCAGAATTGGGGGCCTAGAAAAGTGGCAATTGCCATAGGATGGAGGGATAGGGTTCACGGGTAATTGTGCAAGGGAAATAGAGGGATCGTTGATGCGAAGGACCAACTGGCAGGAGAGGTGTCCATCGCGAGTTCCATTACAGCATGGGGGGTGAAGGTTTTCTACAACGCTTGTTGGTAAAAGAAGAAAATTCAAAGAAAAAGTGAGAGGGTGCGGACGGACCTAGGCAGCGGACGAAAAAACACATCGAATCGGAGTAAATTCGTCCACAACCTGGAAGGAAGTGCTGTTTGCGAGGGTTGACGCGTGGAAAAAGGGTCAAAAAAAAAAGAGAAAAAAAGGGTTGATGAACACGCAGGGAGGGGAGAGACTCGGGAATCCACAGAGGAGAAAGGAGTCGAGAGGCCATGTAGTTGGAATTCAAACAACGGAGATAACAGTGGGGGGACTTTCTCCTCGCTAAGGGGACTGAGATGTAAAAAAGAAAAAATAAATAGGAAAGAAAATGTGATGGGTGCGAATGGAGGCGGGTTAGAGGGGGGGGGCCGAGTAGGGACTGATATCGAATAGGGAATGAGGCTTCACGAGTTACTAAAGGATTCAGAACTTATGGATCCCGGGTCATCGAAAGTTCTCTCATCAGGACTTGTGAGGAGTTCGGGGTGGGCTAAAATATCCTCTGGGGTAGTTCCCGGATAACGGGAGAAGCCGAGAGAGAAAAGTCTTTCAAATTATATCGGATCGGGAAATGTGAAGCACTCTTTGGGCTTGGGTACTTAAATTATATACGCATTAGGAATGAAGAAATATACCCTCAAAGAGACCTTAGGTCACCAAGAGAACTATCTAAGTTTTAGGAGAGGAACGACGTAAGAGACAGGTTGGATTGGGAATAGGCAATGAAAGCCTTGGGGGTCGAGTCCTTCAGGAGGAAGCAAGAAAGGAACGAAGTGGAAGGCTTTCCTCTTTTAGACTCATGACGGGAAAAAGAGGGAGCTAAGAAGAGGGGGAGATAGGTGGTCTTCTTCGGATGAAAATAAAGGGAAGGGTATCTCAATTAAAAGAGGGGGGTTGTTTGTTATTAATCATAGATGCTACAGGAAGGATCAAGAATTGACCTAGGGGGGGAGGAAATTAAAGGTAAGAAAAGGTACCAATTGACCTAGGGTTGGATGAAATCGCTTAAATGGAAACCACTTGTACTTCAAAGAGAAGGATCCCCTCAATTCACGGATAACTTGTAAATAGGTACTGGAAATTTCTCTTGGAGGGGCTCCAGAAAACCCAGGGGGGTTAAAAAGGAAGAGACTGAGAATTCCTTCACTCTTCGTTGAGGAATTAGTTGGTAAGAGCTATGACAGACCTTCGGGCATAAGGGCGACTTCTCGTAGGAAAACAATACCCCTCAGAAAAAACGGTTTTTTTTGGGTGGTTTGTTGGAAATCTGGGAAAAGGGAAGGAAGC
>Ga0179591_1303293_pt1 | contig 10381 bp, 11 predicted proteins | sample CZOMad2_1_08_16f_FD_182891 | JGI IMG/M metagenome (GOLD analysis project Ga0179591, IMG submission 182891) | Vadose zone soil fungal communities from Angelo Coast Range Reserve, California, USA - CZOMad2_1_08_16fungal (PacBio error correction) | ecosystem: Environmental > Terrestrial > Soil >...
AGATGGGGCGGACGAGGGGAGCGATAGCGAAGGGAGAGACCTTAACAAAGGAAAGAGGTCTACTCCGGCTGAAGGGGAAGGCGCATTAACAGAGCTCCCTGATCCATAAGCAGAAATTTGGAAACGAGCTGGAGAAGGGAAAAGGGGAAAGGTGTAGCCTCTGTAATAACTGGAACTGACATATCAATCCGATAGGTATGTGTAAAAAAAGCAGGAGGGACAGTCGAACTCTGAAAGAAGCCCAAATTCTAGCAAACATCCTGTAAAAAAAAAATATCACAGATCTCACTTTCCGCGAGAGGGGATGGGGGGAAGATTATGAACAAGGAAGATCGGCAAATGACTGAAAAAATCGAATCAGAATTTGTGTACGGAAGGAGGCCAGCAATTGAAAAAAGAGCCGAAGTTGAGCGGGGTACGGTGACTGTGACGCAAGGATCACCGACTCCTTGACCTGAAGGGCGCAGAGTAAAAAAAAAAATGTTTGCGAAGGAGGCAGGAGCTGCTTCCTGCGACAACAGCACCCGCAATGAAGGAAACGTTTTACAGCTCGAAAGCTACGGGACGCAAGCCGAAAAAGGGGCCCCTCGCGGGTTGAAAATGGAGAGAAACAGGGAGAAAGGCAAAACGACTTGATCGTGGTGGTGCGGATACGAAAGACTCGACAGGACCCCGGAAAGGGAGGGGAAGTCGCCTAACCGGGCACGCGTCCGCGTCGAAGCGCTGAGAAGAGCCAGGGGGACACAGAAAAAGAGGGCTGTCCTTCGCCTTGTCCGTTGAGGGGGCCACGACGGGGCTTGCCGTGAGAAAAAAAAAACAAGAGGTCAGGTCACAAGATCCAATTGGAACGAAAGGTTTCAAATCCAGCGGGCAGAGGCGTAAAAGGGCTAAGGTAATAGAGTGAATAGCGTTGGGGGCTCAGATCAAGGGAGGGGGGAAATCAATCCCCGGATCGCGATCTGGTTCCGGGCAGAAGACTAAAGCCGGCAAACATCTGACGCAAATCGGAAAAAAAGTAATGATGCGAAAGGGGACAAGGAGAGGGGGGGAAAAAATAAAAAATCCGCTGTCCTGGCATGTCCGACCTGGCATCGTATGAAGCGAAGGGAGCGAAAAGGAGGAGGGGGGGCCGACTAGAAAAAGTCCAGCGAAACGCGGCGACCTGAAGGGGGGGAGAAAGAATCTTCAATGACAGTCCAAGAGCAGGCTGCCAAGAAAAAGGAAAAGGACAGAAGAAGAAAAGGATACGGACGGAAAAAAGCGACATACTCCCTATCAGGTTCGTTAGCTCTGCACACTCAGGGCCTTAAACAACTCAGATCAAAAAAAAAAATCAAAAAAGCTCAAAAGCGTACGCAATGACACGAGTGAAGGCAAGAAAGGAGACGAAAAAGCAATTAAATTTGCTTCGAACGTAAATAAGAGGGCATGCAACAGGCGATCAACGCTCTTCCCCGAAATTAAAAAAAACGATTGGAACACGCGCTAGAAAAAAAGAAATGCGAGGAAAAAGAAAGGCCATCAAAAAAAGAGACCATCAAAGGATAGGGGCGGTGGGGGTCTGTCCTGGGATCAGCCACATTGGGGGGGCTAGAACGATCATCACCTAAGGGGAAGGAAAAATAAACAGAAAAAAAGGAAAAATGCTGAAGGCGGAGGAGTCGAAAAGGAAAAGTCCGACTGGACACCGATTTCAGCTAAACAAACGTGCAACGCGAGAAAATCTTGATTTCTAGAGCAAAGATGGCCGACGAGTTGTGGGCGGTTTCATGGGTGGTTGAACTATCTTGCAGACGGAGTCTCTCAGCCACTCCCTCTGGGAAGACGTATTAAGAAAGGACCTTGAAGTCCGAAAGTGAAAACCTTTAAAACATCTCAACAAGAAGGGAGCAGTCAACGAATAGGGGGGCGACTCGAGGAAGAAAAGAGCCTTCGGATAGAGGGGGCGGTGCTGGAGAAGACGCGGACACGTCAGAGGTCAATGGAGGAAGAGGCGAGGGGCGAACCTATAAGGAGGGGCCCCGCCGTGGCGCTCTCAAAACAAACAAACTTTCTCATAAAGAAGTATATATTTCCAGGCTACGGCCTGAATAGGAGGCAAAAAAAAGGGTGACAGGTGAGACAAGTCCTCTATCTAAAGCAAAGCAAAAAAACACCCTCGCGCACGAAAAAAGAAAAGGGCGGGGAGAAAGAGGGTATCGACCCAGCTCTGGTAGACAGCCGGTTCGCTTCAAGTGTGGGGGCAATTTTTAGAAAAAGGCATTGGGACCGTCAGCTCGAACAGTATGGGGGGGGCCAGCTCTACCGACTTGAGTCTTCCATCTATCAATAAAATAACCCCTCACAACTACAGTTCAAAAGAGATAAGACTAAAGAAATTCTCGCGGGTCAGGTGGTCGTTCACCTAGGATGGCCACCAACCACGCACAGGGGGAAAATACCTCTCTCCGGGGATTCTGGAGAGGGAAGGACTAACAGGAGATTCGGCGTTCGGGAAAAAACTGAGAGGGAAGATAATTTTTCCACCCTGCCATCCCCCGCTTAGAAAAACACTCTAGCGTTGAGAAAAAGGACTTACTCTGCGGAAAGAAGAACCCAGCGGGGCTCGCGAGCTGAAGGGGGGGAGAAGTTTGAGTAAAGCTAGAAGATGTCGGAGGAGGGTATTAAAAGGACGAAGTACGTAGCTGCAATTGAAGGGAAGAGTCGGCGATGCTCTCCATGTATTTAACGAAGAGTTATTGGGATTGGGGGGGTTATATGCATGGTGTTCCATGCCAGGGAAAGGTAGTTGCAAGGGAGGAGGGTGCAACCGAGAGGATCGGCGAGGGATAAGATGGGGGGAAAAGGAGGAGCGTAATACGTTAGGATTCCTGAGGGCTTCTCATCATGTAGGATCGTTTTCAGGATGACATGGTGTGGCCATTAAAGAAATTCAAGGCCGAGCGTGAAAGATGGAGAGGGAGGGTACTTACGAGGGTAAAAAGAATAGGTATATTAACACGGCGGAACAGAACCTCAAAAGATTGGAGGGGAGTGTCACCAGAGCAACTCTTACTCGCGCAAAGGAAAGTGGAAGGAGAGCCTTTCGAAAAGGGGGAACGCGCGGCGACAATACGAACAGAGGCGCGAAAAGAAGGAGGGGAGGAATAAGAATTTCTGGGTAAAAAATCGGCTACTAAGCAGATTCTTCATTAGCTGTTGAGCAGTTTGAAAACTTTGAAGAAAAAAGAAAACGGGGGGACAAAAGCAAGATCTGTTACTGGTATCGAGGAAACGTGACCACCAGCAAAACAAAAGGGAGGAACGGGGGCGTCCAAGAACGAAAAAAAAAGAAGGGGCTGTGCAAAAAATCTGAGAAGGAAGGTCTAGCGGCGGAGTCGCAAAAAGGGGGTTTGTTCCTTTTGAGTCAAGGGAGTTGTCAAAAGTGGAAAATTTCGGTCGAAGGGTCGAGGTCGACGGCGAAGCGAGCGTACCTAGCCCTTGTCGTCCAGTCCCTTAAAATCGCGCGTCCTGACGTCGTAGGAAGGGATTCGGCGGAGGGATGCGGGTCCCAGCCTGAAAGAGGGGGCTTTGAGTGTGGCTCTTCAATAAAGAAACGATAAACTGAGCGTGGGCAATCAAAACCTTGGGCATCTATTGAAGCTCTATCTATGATGGGGATCGCGGGGGATAAGAAATGTTCGGGGTTCCCTTCCGGCAACAAGAAAAGTCCATGAAAAAGAGTGGTCACACGGCGTAATTCTTCCACAATGTAATAACTTCTATGGGCGGATGTAAATTGCCAAAAAAGGGATTGCAGGGGGGTGCAGGAATAAAGCGTGAGGACCAAGAGAGAGCGCAAGTTAAGAACTGTGGCCGATCTCCAGCCTTTCGAGGCTCTCTTTTGGTTGGGGTCGCCTTTCGGGGTTAGATAGCTGTCCATCAAATTGGAAAAGACCCGAGGGGTTGTCGCCATACGGTCCGGTTCGTCGACGAGAGAAGTTCGGACAGGTGTCCGCTTTCTCCAGTCCACCAGATTAACGATCGGTAAGAGTCTTATATCGTATCGGGGGAAAAGGGGGAAGGAGGAAAATACTAAAAGGAGCCGCTGCCGATGCGGGGGATGAGGGAGCAAAAAGGGGGATTGGGCTCCTCGAAGACATCTATCTCTCAAAAAATTAGGGAAGATATCTTGTTGGCAATCCGAGGAGAAAAAGGAAGGGATAAGAGGGGGGGGTGGGGGGGGGTGGGGGGTTGGTTGGGGGGGGGCTACACTTCCTGGATTAAAGTCTCGTCTCAACTAAGAACGCTCGTACAGAAAGAGGAAGATTGGGACAGTAGGGGGAAAAACGTGAAAACTCGCTTCTATAACTTAAAGGCTGAAGGTGGGGTCGATCAAAAAATGAAAATCTGTAAAGCGAGGGAAAAGATCCTAGGAACTCACTAAAAAGGAAATGACAAAACAACCCCGTAGGAAAGGGAGGAGACACTTTCAAAATCTCCTTTTCCGCGATCGGGAAGGGGAAACGTACTTAAACTTATCGCAAGATCTGCAAACAATTAAAGGATTGAACAGCAAAGACGCGATTGCACGAACTGGGTGGAAGGGAAGGGGAACTTTAACCATACTTGGGACGACTGGCATGCCCGTAAAAGAAGCAAAAATGAAAATAACGCACATTGGAAGCAATCGGGGGGATCGCGTAGTTTCAACTAGGGGTCCACGATTTTTTTTGATATCGCTGCCGGGGCGAAAGGATATGCTAGAAAAAAAAGACACCACAATCCTCCCCGTCACAAATGCGCGGCACGGGGAAAGAAGAAACTAACACGCGCCTTGTTGCGCCAGGGCGATGCCACGCAGCTTCGGAAGAAGGGCGAAAAGAAAATTCCTACTATACAACGAACTGGACTCCTTCCGCCCAAACCGTCTAAAAAGACCTCGAGCGAAATGAGAATCAGAGGGAACTTATGTGTCACGACAAATCTGGTCAAGGGGGCTGAAAGAAAGAAAAACACCTCTTGTTGGGCTGTTAAATTCTTCAAATCCAGGACACAAGACGGGGGATTGGAAATCTAGAGGCATACGAGAGGTTGCAAAGGTTCCGGCAGAGAAAAGGGGAACAGGACAGCATCACCGCCTGCATGGGGGCTGATCGCCCAGGGGAACTAAACCATCCTGCTCTCTATCTTTTTCGGCCAGTGCCGAAGAGGACAACAGATGCGGAGCAGAATGACCGAAAGAGAAACAACGAGCTGGGACCAAAATCCAGCGGGCGCTGTCATGGAGAAGATGTGGAAGAGGGGGTATACTGAAGCGACACCTTTCGCATCCACCGACTACGGCCGCGCCAAAGACGGAAAAAGGGGAGCAGGTGGAACTGGATCCCTAACAAGTCAGGCACTGCGCATAAATATTTCAAAACGCACCGGACGAAGACAATAGGAAAAAAAACTTCCACAATCCGAGAAAGGAAGAGGGAAATGGCACGTGGAACAAAATTTCAAACATCTTCATGGATACCAAACTCTACAAGGCAGATCACAACCACTCAATCAACCGAGGTAAGGCAAGGCAAAAGAAGAAGAAAGAGGACCGACGAGCAATTTGCGTTTAGGGGGCAAGTAAAAGGACAGCCTCTTGAAAAAGAGAATGAAGACCGTATTCAGGAGAAAACTCCCCAGGGCCCTATTCTTTCGCAGCCAACAAAAAAAGCGCTGCGGCGAGCATGCGAAAGAAGAAGGACGGGGCAGCCCGCCCGCATATTAACGTGGGGAATTGTCCGGTCTGCTAATATTGAGTAGGAGGAGCCTGGAACGAACTTAACATAAGTCGGCAGGCTCTAAGAAGAATCTAGGATGAGCAGGGCAGGAGAAGGCGGACTGACGGTAATCATCGTCAGCCCTAAACTTTCCTATAAAATAGGCGAATAGTGCAAAAAAAGTGTGCGGGGGGAAAAGTGCTTGATAGCAGGGTGGAACGAGAAGATATCGCGAGTTAAAACGCAAGCAGGTGAAGAAAGAACAGCCTTCCGAAAGAAAAATGGGGGGAAAAAGGGGAAGGGAGATGGAAAGGGGCGGAGAGAGAGGAAGAAATAAAAGCTTAGCGTATTGCGTGGTTATGGCTGCCGCATAGCTGAAAGTTAGGACACTAAGGGAGGGGTCAACATATTCGAAAGGCCGCGACCGGAAAGGAAGAGAAAAACAACTAATAATTATCCATTCCTGAGGCCTTTCGGAAGAAAACTAATGACCTCGCAGGGAGAGAAAGAGGGTCAAAAGATCTCAGCAAAGAACGAAGCGCAAAGAAAAAAGGGAAGAATGGGGACCGGATCGACATTCGTGGCCGAGGTATATAACTGGGGAAGCTCCACGGCGAGGCAAGGTGGAAATTCATAGGCCGACCGTATTTGGAAGTCTACTAGAAGCAGGCACATCTAGACCATGAAGACGAGGAAGGGAAAAGGACAGCGGAACAGCTTCTCAGGGGGCAACGGTCTTGTTAGCGCGTTGCCCAGAAACGCGTCAAGAAGAGCCCGCGACTCTGGAGAGGAGGGGGGAGGATATAAATTAGAAAATAAAGGCGTTCGGGAACCTCGTCCGATCGTGAAAGAAAAATGCCACAAACAAACGTATATCCTGCAGAGGACGCCAACATTCAGGAAGAGGGTCAAGGGACCGTCTTCTCTCATCGTAGTACGGGGGGGATTACATTGGGAGGATAGCGTCGAGCGGGAGTTAAAAACGGGGGAAAATTTAGGAACGAAAACAGCTTATGCAAGTCTCCATTTTGAAGTAAGAATCTTTTAGGGGGGGGCTTTTTTCTGCGTGTAGAGGGCCAGAGAGTGGTAAGAAACCGAATTGGCATCGCAGCTGATATGGGGGGGAAGAGTAGATTAAAAAATCGTGGGGAGTCGTGGCTTGGCTCGGGAGGGGGAATCCAGATCATGAGGGAATCCTGTCATGACTGCCTTCTCAGGAAAGAACGCAGGTAACTGGGGGTAAGGGAGTCCGTCGAGAACGAAAGGCGCGTCGGAGGATGGGGAAAAGGGAGAAAAGAAAAGGCGCCCACTTTGAGGGTTTCGCCTCATGAACAGCGAGTTTCAATGGGGAAGAATATGGACGCGTCCTCGGTGCCGAGCGGCGCGGCATAGAAAAGTCGACAAAGGGGGGAGGGTAAGAAAAAGGCTAGAAGACAAAGCGGCGGTCTGACATGATGGCCTGAGAAGGTACGACTACCAATTATTGAAACCTCTATTCGGAGCAGGGCACACCAAGCGGGTCGGTGCTTCAGACGTCATCAAAAGTTTACCAGAGAATCAAGCCAGCAGAAAGGGTTTGTCTTAATCAAAGAAAGAGGGCTGCACACGGCAAGCGAAGGCGTGCAGCTGGGCAAGGAAGTGTTCCTAGGTTTGTAGCTCAAGTAAAGGGAAGGGGGCGCGAGGAAAAAAAGGGAGAAATTCGACAGGAGGATAATAGCTGTCAGAGAGCGTGTTTAAATGCACCTGGGAAATAGGATGCCGGACGGCGGAGTAGGGAAGCCGGAGGGCTGGGGGAACTTTTCTGGCCTCACCATGAGGGCTGGTTCTGGAACAGAATCAGGGGGAGAAAGGGAGCAAATGAAATAGGAAAACAGATATATGTTAAAAAACGCGCTCAAGAGGGGTTCTTGAGAAACTGGGGAGGCGTTCAGGAAGAAGGTCAGTTAAAGGAAGAGGGGGCCTCCGAGACAACGTAAAAGGAATGCGTACCTGCATTCCGTCAGTACGTCCAAGGATTAACATCGTCTGGTCGTACGAAGTGAAGGTGGATTTTAAAGGGGGGGATGCGCATGCGGAAATAGGAGCTCCAATAAAGAAAGTTATATGATCTAAATTTGGCCCCGAGAAACCTGGCGACTACTGTTTGGTACTCAAGGGGGGATGGAGGGTGAAGCAGAGCTGTCCCTAGACAGGCGCTGGGTTCCAACGAAGATAGTGGGGGGGATTATATAAGAAAGGGGAATGGGGATGAGTCGCCTCCCGGCGCACCGGGATGGAACGGGGGAGACATGGCCACACTCGATACGGGAACAAGGCAGGTAGCTCAGCAGCGGGATTGTAAGGCATGCAGCCAGCTTCAAGAAGGGTCGCGCCTAGGGAAGGGAGGAAACGTCTGCGAGACTCGGAGCAGGAGACCTCGTACGATCTCTAACTAAAACAACTGATAAAAGTAGAAGAGAGGGAGATTGTCGGAGCGGATCATCACGGGAAGGAAAGAGGGGGAAATAGGGCCTAAACGACCGGTGACGTCCGGAGGAAGGAAGGTCTCAGGCAGAAAGCTTCTACGCCTCACTATCTGTAATAGGGGACCGGAGCAATGGCGGGCGAACGGAGAGGCGGCAGAAAAAGGGAAGAGGCCGGCTCATCAACACAAAGCGTGATAGTACTTGACCATCTAGTGTACATTCTTCCAGGAGTCAAAGAAGAACTGCTCGAAAAAGAACGCCCTTCTCCGGATGGGGGAGGGTCTGCCACCCGAAAAGAAAAAGCAGCTCAAACTTTCCCGGAGCAGGATTAGGGAAAAGACGATGAGGTTCTTCAGCTCATAGGGAAATACCGCTGAACAGGAGAAACTGACATCTACATCGGCTCATTTGTACAGAAAACTTCAGGGCCTGGGAGGCAAATGCCGACGTTGACGGCGTGGGGCCGGAGAAATTCCTCCAGTACCGGCCTGACCTACCTCCGGGGAACGACCGAGAGGGAAGGGAAGCGAGGCAAGGATGGCAAAGAAGATGGGGGGTATGAAGCGCCGGAATCAGGGATATCTTCTCATCCGCTCACACGCAATGGAACACAAAAAAAGGAAAACAGGGCCAACGAAAAGAACCGACTTCGCAAAGCGAGTGAAATTGAGATGGACCAAGACCAAAAACCCTAACACCTGGAGTATTCAACGCTCGAGGAAGAAAAAAGGACGAATCGAAACTAAACTACGAATAAAAAAAGGGAACGGGGCACTAGCGCCATAGAAAAAGGGAGCAGACTCTCTCGAATCTACTGGTATGATGGATTGGGGTAAAAGAAAATGATTGTGTGGGTTTCAAAGACGAAACTTGGAAGTGAGTGGTCTTTCTGTTCCGGCTATCAAAGCACGACAAGAAAGGGGTAGTGGGGAAAAAAAATCTGATCCAAGAGGGGAAACAACACAGGTTCAAATACGGGACGGGCTTCCGTAAAAGGGGCGCAAAATAAAATCAGGCCTCCTCTTGGGGCTCAGGAGAGGAGGGTTAAGAAAAAAGGAGAAAGTCTGCCTCCGCCCCGGCTAGCGAGACTGTTCGAGGACAAAGTGCCCCCCTCTCTTCAACTATTACGGACAATCTGATCAAGGGGGGGGAAAAGGAAATATGTCAACAACAGGAGGAGGCGCTGGGTGAAAATCACGGAGAGGGAAGTGAAGGAAGAAGTTTGAAAGAAGGAGCTGGGCCTCATCAGCCAGGAACTAAGAAAGAGGAAGAAGCTCCGGGGGTGAAAACAGACGAATCGAAACATCGTCATGCACACGATAGGATTCCAAGACACTCCCTGCCGTACGAAAAATTGGGACTAAAAAAAAGGGGGAAAAACCATCTCATCCAGCCTATGAAAAGGAAGATGTGTTCCAGATGAGGAAAACAAAATTGGGGGGCCTGACGCAACCTCTCAAGAATCCACCTAAAAAAAGCAAAAACCATCGTTAACTGCTTCATTCTATGGGAGGATAACAAGGGGGACGAGGCAATGAAATGGCGGGTTCGAACGGAAAAGGAGGAGAAAACGGAAGCCAGGAACCTATTCGGCTGTCTCCACAATAACAGGACCGATTCTCTGCTCACTCCCAAGGTGGGGGGTAAGTAGGGAGACCATGCAGGCCTGTTGCCAAGGCAAATGAGAGCCGGATGGGGTACCGTTTAAGCTTTGGAGGCCGGTCTGCTCATAATAAACGATAAAGCAGTTCCCAGAATCGCCGAAACAAAATACGGGAGGCAGGGCTAGGGGTAAAGAAAAGAAGTAGAGCGCGGCTTCCGAAGGGGCTGGTCCAAGTTCAAAATCAGAGGGCACACGCGAAAACTGGCAAACACCACTGCTCATTGGAGAAGGAATCTTTGGAAGAGGAAGAAAGGGGGGGTTCTGCTGATGTTGGATTCTCCGAGGGTGAAGAATATGAAAATAAGATGTCTCAATTTAACCGGGAAGCTGGTGAAAAAGGGGAAGGGGGGACAGCTTCGCCCGCCCGTGAAGTCGAAAAAAGAGATACGTCCGAATATCTTGGCTTCCTCGAGGAGGTCCCGTACTCAAATGGCTTGTAGAAGGAGGCGTCAGGAGGGCGGACACTCCGGAGGAGGGGGAAAAAAAAAACCAATAGGGAGGACGCCGGAGGG
>Ga0179591_1313186_pt1 | contig 10380 bp, 6 predicted proteins | sample CZOMad2_1_08_16f_FD_182891 | JGI IMG/M metagenome (GOLD analysis project Ga0179591, IMG submission 182891) | Vadose zone soil fungal communities from Angelo Coast Range Reserve, California, USA - CZOMad2_1_08_16fungal (PacBio error correction) | ecosystem: Environmental > Terrestrial > Soil >...
CTCTTCTGATAAAAGGCGGCTGGGGGGGGGGAGTCCTTTACTATCACCCGGAAAGGAAGCGTTTGTCCGGCGGGGGACATGGGGGGAGGTCCGCGTCCTTTTTGCTCAAGGGAACTCCGAGAGAGGCGTCTCTTCGTTCAAGGGAGGAGGGGGGGGGGAAAAGGACCCGGCAAGATCGGCGGTCGAAAGGAGGAAGGGAACTACTTTGCATATCCTAAGGAGAGGGAAAAAGGGAAAAAGAGGAGGTCAATCTCTAGGCACGAAGGGTGAAAGGAGGGATTGAAATCCTTCCTTTCGCGAGAGAGAGAGGGGAAGCGCTCCTACTCTGCCGCAGCTGAGGGGGGATGAGGAGTGAAAAGCTTTTTTTTCGGGGGAAGAAAGGGAAGGAGAAAAAGGCTTCCCTCTTTTTCCGGGCGAGAAGGCGTTCGGGGGGAGAGGAAAATAAAGGGTCGCTCTTTTCCTTGATTATCTCGCCGAGGGGAGAAAAAAAGAAGGAGAAGCTGCGAGTGCGTTCACAATCGGCGACGACAGCGGGAGATTGAGGCTTATCCAGGGGAGAAAAGTCAGGTGGTTCTTTTACCCGTTTGAGAGCAAGAAAAGGAAAGGGGAAAGGAAGTCCTCCCTAGTTCGGAGCAAGGACCAGAGGGATCTTCTTTAATTTCCACGGAAAGGGGGGGGGGGAACTACAATTTCTTCGTCTGGAAAGAGTCATCCGGGGAAAGAAAAAAAAAACGGGGAAAATCTTTCCCTACTTCTATCTCACCCGAGGGGGAAAAAGAAAGGAAGAGGAATATTTGTTTCTACAATGTACCCAAGGCAGATTGGGGGCTGAAAATTCACTACCCTCAGGGAACAAGAGGAAAGAAAAGACCGTAACACCACGCGCGACTGATGTAGGGGTTACTATCGAGAAGGGGGAGAAAACTTCATCCACGTGAGGAGTCACAAGAGGGATCAACAGTCTCTCCCTCCCCTAAGAAAAAGAGGAAAAAGGGGGGACCCGAGGCTGAAAAGAAAAAGGGGTCGTTTTCTGGGTAGAAGGGGAAAAAAGTTCTTCCCTCACTATCTCAGTGCAAGGTGAGGAGAACGAAATTCACTACCATTCTTAAAGAGGAAGGGGAAAACCTCCTTCTCTTCAGCTCCGAGCGAGGAGGAAAAGCACGAAAGAAAGAGAAAGGCCGTTTTTTCTCGGGAGATAGGGAGACTTCTATTCTATCCGCTAGAGGCTACTCGGGGGAAAGGACTACCACTCTATTTAGAGGGGAGGGGGAAAGGGATTCACCTCTCCGGCCGCAGACAATCGAAGGAAGAAAGGAGCCATTCCTGTTTCCTATAACTCCAAGGGGTAGGGGGGGGGCGTTTTTTTTCCTTATCGGTAGAGCCTAGGGAGAACCTCTGCTCTTCTTCGGAGGGGAAGAGTCTCCTCCTCTCTTTTGGCGGACGTTAAGGAGAGCCATGAACGGAGGCCTCCTGTCTCTTTAGAAGGGAGGGGAGGAAAAGGGGGAGCGCTCGCTTTCGGTTATTCGATGCTGACGCGACCTGCTAAGGGGCAGCTCTGAAGAAGAGAGAGAGGTTACTACATCTTAACTTCTACGATACGAGACAAAGAGGAGGGGGAGAAAGACTTCTCCGCGTTTATCTTTCCCTCCCACTGCTTGGAGTGCTGAGAGGAAGCCCGATTTCTTCTTTGACCGGAGGAAAAAGAATTGCGCTGGATCGCTACGAACTGCTGGGTGTGAGGCAAAAGAAGGGGGAAAGGCCTTAATCGCTCGCGGGAGGGAGGGGAGAGGGGAGCCTCGGCGTCTGTTCGTCGCCGATGGAGGAGGGGACATTGGGGAAGAAGGGTAGGGTCTGTTCTCGTCTTCCCGAGGGAGAAGGAAGGGTCTTTCCTCACTCGAAGGAGAAAAGGTAACTCTCAAAGGGAGGGAATGGTTACTAAGAGGAGAAGGGGGGAGAGTTTTTCCATCCCCGAGATTAAACGAGTCCTCTGGGGGAGGAAGAGGAGAAGACTTCCTCTCTCACTCCTCGAAAAGGAAAGTGGAAAAGAAAAAAAAAAGTCACTCTTAACATCACCCAGGTCGGAAAAAAGCCGGCTTCATGGGGGAGTAGCTCTCGCTTATTACCTTTCTCTGTGGAAAGGAGAAGGAAGAAAGGGAGAACTCTAATTACTTTTGGGTGATGTATTAGAGGGATCCAAGGAATCTCGGGAGAAGGAAGAAGAAAGCCGGTGCGCCCTCATAATCACACTCGAAAAGAGAAAAAAAAAAGGAAAAGAGATAGATCGCTTTGCTTACTGCGTGACTTTCAGGGTCTTAATTTCACCGGAGAGAGAGGGAAAAAGGAGAGGCACCCACACGTTCCTTCGAAGGGAGGAACTACAAGGGGAAAAGACTCCAGTTCATCCTCTATAGCGAAGGGGAAAAAGGGGGAAGAAAAAGGAAGCCTGCTTTCTATCCGCTTGGCAATGGGCCGGAAAGGGGGGAGGGAACGCCTTCACTTTCTATCTCGTTGAGGAGGAAGGGAGGGCCTGCCCTTGCAGAGGCATAAGTCTTTCGAAAAGGACAACTTTCCTACTTAAAGGAGAAAAAGAAAAGCTCCATCACTAAACTGCTGACGAGATACTTCATTCCGCATAGGGCTAGTGAAAAGAACTCTCTCTCCTAACAGGACGAGAAGGGGCACCCTCTCCCGAAAAAAGTAAGGACCCCTCTCAACTGCGCCGAAGGGGTCAGACCGGGGGACATGGAAGAAAAAAGGGGGAGGCCTCCCATTCCTTATCTGGAAAGGGAGGGTCCAAATCTAGGATTCACTCCTTTCACTTCTTGAAGAAGGAAAAAGAGACAATCCTTTCTCTCTATAAGGGGGCTGAGGATTATCGCTTTCCCCGAAGGAGGTTTCTTCCTCTCTCTTCTCTCCTAAAACCATCCCAGAGGGAGTGTGGATTCCGTCTCCCCTTCTTCGCAGGTAGGAGGAAGGAGGAAAGACAACCTCTACTTCGGGAGAGAAATTCGCGGGGAAAATCTCTCTCTCTTACCTTGCAAGGAAAAAGATCCTCCCTCCTGGCAGGGAGCTGAGATAAAGGGAAGTCGCGGAAGGAAAAAAGAACCCCGTACCGGGAAGAAATTCAAAGGCGGCCGCGTTGACCGAAGAAACGGGCGCAAGCTACGCGTCCAAAAACGAGTTCGCGGGAAAAGCCTCGCGCTCCGAGGGGGCAAAGACGAGGCTCTGCTCAACACTCCTCTGGTCCAAAAAGAATCCACCCGCTGGCAGGGGACGTGGTCTTGGTGGGAAAAGAGTCCCCAGGGGAGACATCTCGCCGGGACGCGAAGAGGGGAGTCTATTTTCAGCTAGAGTCCTCGAAGAAAAGAAGGCTAGTGGGTTTGAAGGGGAGGGGGAAAACGCCACCTCCTATCTGCTAATCGGCTCACAAGGACTATACGAGAAGGAGAAAAAAGAACTCTTCTCTCTTGAAAGGGGGGGAAAAATCCTCTTCGCTGGAAGAGGAGGCATCGAGGGAGGTCTTTTACTCCTGGGGAAAAAAGGGGGGTAGGGCTCACTCTTTTTCCCACCAAGGAACGTCCAGGGGGGGGAAGGGATAAGTCTCCTACCACTATAACTACAAGGGAAAAAGAAAAAAAGGGAAAAGTGGAAATACCTCTTTATTATTTGCGGCTAGAGGGACAGGCCCCTAATTTCCGTGAAGAAAAGGGGATAAGACCTTTCATCTTAAAAGGGGGAGCCTAGAGGGGTCCCTTCGCAACGGGAGGAAGAAAAGCCGGTGCTATGTCTTTGGAATCAGCCAGCTAAGAAATGGTAAGTTGAAAGGGGGAAGGGGGGGAGCCCAACCTCCTTCCCTCTTACGAGACAAGAGAAAAACTCTTCTTATTTTGCTATAGCCTCGGCAACGATGCAAAGGAATTGGAAACCTGCGAGAGGAGGGAGGAAGCCTAATCCTTGTCTTCGATGAAAAAGGGGGCCATACATCCTATCCTCCGTATGGGGCAGGGGAAAAGGAGGAGGAAGGAAAGGACCATCGCCCTTTCCACTTGCACTGAGAGAGAAAAAGGAAAAGCCTGACTTTTCTCCCCTACAGGATCCGGGGAAGAGCCGGGGACCTCTTTCTTCTCCTTTTTTTACCGAAAGAGGGAAAAAAGCACGGTTCGCTACTAACGACGAAGAGAAAAAAAGAGAATACAGGAACCTATCTACCCTTATCTGCCAGAGGGAGGAAAGCTAACCGTTCTGGCTGGCCAGAGCGAGGAAAGCAGCGAGCGTTCTTATTCCGCGGGGAAAAAGAAAAAAAAGGGGGAAGCATATCTACGGCGGCCCGCAAAAGAAAGAAGGGAGGAGCGCTGTCTCATCGACACATCGACCCGCAGAGAAAGGACGGCTTCAATATCTCCGAGGGGGGGGGGGAAAAAAGGATTCCGTGCCCTATCTCTTGACCTCCGAAAATCTATCTCTCTCTTGAGGAAGAGTCGGTCAAAGACTCGTTTCGAAGGGAAAAAAAAGAAAAAGGGGACTTGTAGTTGCGACCTAAACGGTCGCAAACGCCTCGTCTGCGTCCTCGAAGGAAGAACGCGCCGACTCCGCGCCAAAGGGGAAACTCAAAAGAAGCATTTCCTCGCCGAAAAGGGAAGGGGAGGAAAAAGACCTCCGAGAAAAGAGGGGGTAACTTTTTTAAGGGAAGGGAAAAAAGAAAGATCAACAACAACAACGTATTATGATAAAGAGGAGAATGGGGGGACACGTAGAAGAGAAAAGAGGGGGAATTTTCCTTTACTATCACCAGGAAGGGGAGAGGGGGGGAGGAGTGCCTACGACTACATTTTCTAGGAGGTCGGCTGAGGGTGTGATCAAGAAGGGGGGGGGAAAAAATGAGAAGAGGCTTCTCTGCTCTACTTTGGAGGGGAAAAGGGGAGCCAACTACAATTACCAGCGCAAGATCTGTTTTCAGAGGGAAAAAGGGAACACGGGCAATATCCTCAAGCGCGAGATCGAGGGGGAAAAAAGAGTTCAAGGGTAGGCCCACTATCTGGACAGAAGAGGGAAAAAAAAGGGGGCGGATCTTGCATCTTCCGTAAAGGAAACTCCAAAAAAGAGAAGGGTTATCCTCTCTCTCTTCGGAAAGGATTCGTGCACATCCTGCGGGGGTCTGGGGAGCAGAAGCTGAAAAAAGGGAGGCGGGCCAGCCATCCCTTCGAGAGGGGGGGGGAGATGTCTCCGCTTCATATCATTTTCTCCTCGGTGCACGTGATGAGGATTGCGCAACCGTGGGAGAAAAGTCGCCGCTTCTATTTCTTTCAAAAGAGAAAAAAAAAAAAAAAAAAGGGCCTCTGATCCTTTTAAGTTTTCGCAACTTCAGCTGGGCTGGGGGAGATAAGTTTCCGGGGGGAAAAAAGGAAGAAAGAGGGCGTCGCACTTAAACCCCAGGGATCGGCTTATGCCACCGTAAAAGGGAAGGGGGACGAATGGAGGCGGCTTCATCACGGAAAAAAAATCTCTTCCACCACTCGGTATCGTTGAGCGCCTAGGGGAAAAAAAGAAGAGGAAGAGGAAAGGTTTTCTAAATTTCCCCAATTCCGTCAAAGGAAAAGGGGGGGGAGGATTCCACTACCCTCTCACCCGGCCTGAACCTCGCCTCGGAGGAGTCCACCAAGGGTCTGCCCGGGATGAAGAAGGAGGAAGGTCTTCTCCCGGCACCGAGCTAAGAAAGGACGCTTAATCAACCCTCTAAAAGAAAGAGAAAGGAAAACTCGAGCGTGCCCCTTGTCGTTCTAGTGGGGGGAAATCCGCCTGGAAAAAAAGATAGGCATTCCCTTGTTTTGACAAAGAGGGGGGGGAAAAAAAAAAAAAAGGCCCATCCCTCTCTTCTTAACTCCTGCTCGGAAAGGGCGAGCCAATAAAAGAAAAAGAAAGGTTCTTTTCTCTTCTAATCTTAGAGGGAAGAAAAGAGCTCTATTTTTCTTTCTCCCCTCGAATGCGCACGAGGAGTCTCGGAAGGGAGAGAGATGAACCTCTCTTCCCTCAGAGAGAGAGGAAGGTCTAGATCTCCATTTCCTTGGCCGAGAAAAAAAAGCCAAGCTGGTTGGGGGGGGTGCCTTATCTTTCTCTCGAGAAAGGGCGCACCTCTTCGCTAAAAACGAAGGAGCACTTAGAAAAGAGAAGGGGAGGAAGGATTGCTCCCGTCGTCCAGGAGAAGGAAAAGAAGAAAAGGTCGCGGTCCTCCGGGAGGGAAAGGAGAGAGATTCCTGGCGGGTGGGAACGCTGAAAGAGGAGGGGAGCGGAGGCTCTCTTCACTTTCATCTCTCTCGAGGGGGGGAGGAAAAAAGGAAAGACGATCCTTATCTTTTTGCTGTAAAGAAAAAGCGGCCTCGGTGGGGAAGGAAAAAAGAGTCTCTTTAGTCTGCCCTTTCGTACGAAAAAGGGAAAAAAGGTCGTCTGTGTACCTCGTCCATCCGCGAGCAGCCTTGAGAACGAAAAACGCTGGAGGGAGAAGGCTACTTCTTCCCTCCTTTCCAGGAGAAAGAAAGGGGAGGAAAGATGCGGACAGGGGGCTCGGGGGAGAACGACGAGTTCTTAGGGCGGCGCGGTAGAAGGGGAAGGGAGAAGGTCATACGGGTACGGGCGGAGTTCTGAAGGAAAAGAGGGGAGGGCTGGGAGGGGAGAAGGATGCAGCACCGCGCGGCGCCTTGTGCCGTAGAGCGTCGAAGGTAAGATTTTCTGGGAAAAAACTTCTTGCGTCCAGGAAAGATCGTTGGCCACCCCGGATGACGGGTCGAAAGAAAGGAAGAGCTACTACTTCCTCGCTAAAGAGGAGAAGAGGTCATCTCTCCTCTTCAATCGACGATCAAAAGAAGGGCTGATAGGAAAAGGAATTGGGCACCTCCGCCTTCTCTCGAGAGGGGAAAAGGGAAGAAGGGTTCGTCCACCTGGATCGTCGCGCCATTGGATGTCGTAGAAGAACGAAAATCTTATTCCTTGCACTCGCCTTCCAGAGGAAGGAGGAAAAAAAAAAGAAGAGAAACAACAACAACTTATTAATGATTAAAGAGAGAGATGGCGAGGGCAAAGGGGGATGGGCATTCTTAATTCACCAGAAGGAGGAAAGAAAAAATCACCCACACTTCCTTCTATTTCTCGTACGACCAGGGTAAACCACTCAAGGGGAAAGAGAGAGGAGACGGGGAGCTTTTCCGTCAAGTCCTTCCCTCTGCTGGGAGAAAGAGGAGGGGAAGAGAAGAAGCTTTCCTTCGCTATATTACCGCCGGAATGGACGGGCTAAAAGGGACGGAAAGGGCATCTTCATCATTCTTCTTGAAAAGAAAGAGGGGAAAAAGAGTACCTTTTCCTACTTCAAGACGGAAAGCAAAGAGCCAGCACTCCCTCTTTCTGCGGGAGGGGGGGAGGGAAGGCTCGCCTCGCTCTTGCTTCAGACTCGCGCTTCAAAAAAGAGTACGGATTTCAGCCCGAGAAAGAAAAAGGACCCTCTCAACTTCTCCACGGCGACCGGAGAACGGCTAAAGGAAGGGCGAACCTCAAAGAAAAAACCTACCTCCTTCAGCGCGCGCGGGCAGGAAAAAGAGGGCCTCAGAAAAAAAAAAAAAGTCTTCCCATCTATCGTCATCAAGCTTGCTTCGGGACAGCGCTTTCCCCTACTAAAGAAGAGAGGAGAGGTCTGCTCCTACTCCTCATGTTGCGATGAGATTGACCCCGAGAGGGAGGAGAAGGCTTATGACCTCTTTCTTCTTTACCTCCAAAGGGGAGGAAAAAGTCGCCTTTCTTTCCCCTCGCGAACTCCGTGAAAGAAGAGCCCTCCGGGAAAAGGGAGAAAAAAAAAAACCTCGCTCGAGAAAAGAGACCTCCCGGAAGAGGAGACAGCGGCCTCTTTACCTCCCTCCTGCAGAGAGGAAAGAAGAAAGAAAAGAAACTCGTTTCTACTTTCGCTGCCGCGAAGGGACCCAGAAGGAGAAACCTGCTAAGGGGGAAAAGGGAACCCAACCAGGGGCTGCCTTGAGGTATATCCCTTACCAAGGGGGGGAAATCTTTTCCTCGACCCGATTTGAAAGAAAGTCACCGAGGAAATACTATTTTTAGAAGGAAAAGAAGAAACATCTCATCTCTATCTCCTCGTCCCTAGCAGTACAAGAGCCCTTCTTCTGAGGAAAAGGGAGGGGGGAAGCGCGCTCTCTCTGGTCCGGAGGGGAAAGGAAGGAGAACTGGTCTCTTCCTTTCTTCTCAAGAGGGGGGGAAAAAAAAATTTCCTTCCTATCTTTCCGGAAAGAAAGAAAAAAACCTACCCTTTCCTCCGGAGGGGGGGACCCTTTTTTCAATACCTCCGGGAAGGTAAATTGGGGGGGCCGCGGCCTTCGGAAAAAAGGGGGCATCTTTGATGCCCGGGAGCCGAAAGGGTCTTAAAAGATTGCAAGCGGGGGGGGGAAAAAAAAAGGCGAGTCGCCTTTCAAGAAGGGGGAAAATGAAGCCAAGACATGCTTTACTTGAATGAAGGGGGAAAAAAAGAGTCCCCCTTACTATAACCCGGACTCAAGGGGGTTCTCTATCCTTTGCACCCGTGATGCAACGAGGAGAGGGTCAAGGAAAAAGAGGGAGGGATTATCCTAGCCCTTTTCTTCCGAGGAAGGGGGGAAGACCTATCTGTATTGGTTACGTTGCAAGAGGGGCATGAAAAAAGAAAGGAAAAGGGCACTTCCTTCTCTCCACACCGGGGAAAAGGGAAAAGGGAAAGGGCGTTGGCCGCAAATGGGGACCGAAATCGCATCGTGCGACTGTTTGGGGGAGCCTCCGGGGAAGAAAAAAAGAAAAAAAACGCACCGGCGACCCTGATCGAAACCGAGAGGAGGACACGCAAGCCCGCCCCCCAAGAGAAAAAGGAGTTCTTTTCGCCCCCGACCAATGTTCAAAGGAAGAGGACGGAAAGACAGCTCTTCTTATCACCGGGGGGGGGGAAAAAGGGGAGGGCTCATCTAACCTTTCGAGCAAAAAAAGAATGCTCGAAGGGAAGGGAGGGAAGAAGGGATTTTTTCCCTCCGTGCCTAGAAACGGTCCCTCTCTCTTCGCAGAGGACCTTCCTTTCCCTTGGGGGACTTCGAAGAAAAAAAGCCCACCCCCACCCTTTTGAGAGGGGGGGGGGCTCCCTCTCCCTTGAAGAAAGACACGCCGGGAGGAAGTCATCTCCTTCCGGGAGGACGGCCTCGCGAAAACTCGAAAGGTCTTCTTCGTGGCACGAAGGGGGGACCACCTCTTCCATCTAGAAAAAGGGGATCTTCCCTTCCCGAAAATCTCTCGCCCGCGGGGAAGTAGAGAGAAAAGGAAGATAAAACAACCCCCACACCTTATTATTACAAAAGGAATAGGGGGGAAAAAGAGTCTTCTACCACGTAGAAAACTAGGAGAAGGTACTCTCACCCTAAAAGCTCTCCCTCTTTTTTCGTCGGGGAATTGGGGGGAAAGGTAGGCCTTCTCTTCCTGGGAAAAGGGGGGAGGCGATATTCTTTCTGCTTGCGCGACGAATCTTCCAGGAACGCGCAAGATCTTTTTCTTCGAAGGAGAAAAAAATTTCCCTACTTTGCAGATCACCTCAGCGAGGCCCGTATGTAAAGAAAGGAACGAGGGGACCCTCTCTTTCTCCGAGAAAGGGGGGACGCCTTCCTTCTCTATATCTCTATGCTCGAAGGGAAAGGGGACCTCTCTCTCTTCTTTCCTCCTGAGAGAAAAGGAGGAATCCTTCTTTTTTCGGGGGGCCGCGCATCCGAAGACGTGTTCCGGGGAAAAGAAAAACTTCTCTCTTTCTCTGTAGAAAGAGGGGGGGAAGAAGTGATGAGCGTCTTCTTCTTATCTCACCGTTGATGCTCAAAGTAAAGGGAGGGCACAACAGGGAGAGGGACGTCTTCTTTCCCACCTCCAGTGGAAAAGAAGGGGGGGGAAGAACACGGTTGATAATCATAATTTCCCGTTTCAATTTCGGATTTGTAATGACTTCCTCAAGAAGGCTTAACCCAAGGAAAGTACTTATTGAGAAGAAAGGGGGAAGTTAAGTTTTTTTCAGCGAAGGCAGGTCATAAAAGGGGAAGAAGGAAAACTCTTCTTCCCCCAAGAGGGTCGACGGCTATCTCACCCTCGCCTAGGGCGCGAAGGTCTAGTAAAAAGGGGGGGGGTACCAAGAAAAAGGGGGGAGAATGGGGGGGAAATTCCACTACCTCTCACCCGGCTGGGGGGGAAGGGAGGAAAACCCGCTTGATCGGCTCGCGTGGCGTGAAAGAAACAGAGGCGCCCTTCATCCACTATTCGGAAAGAAAGGAGGGGAAAAAAAACCATCTAGCCCTCCTCATCAGCGGAAGGGGAAGGTCCCGGGAGAGGGGA
>Ga0179591_1132061_pt1 | contig 10379 bp, 8 predicted proteins | sample CZOMad2_1_08_16f_FD_182891 | JGI IMG/M metagenome (GOLD analysis project Ga0179591, IMG submission 182891) | Vadose zone soil fungal communities from Angelo Coast Range Reserve, California, USA - CZOMad2_1_08_16fungal (PacBio error correction) | ecosystem: Environmental > Terrestrial > Soil >...
ACAAGAAGGTCGCACATGCACGTCTTGGACCTAGTGAAAGTGTAGAAAGGCGCTGGGCCATTTCGGAACGGGAGTGTAATTGGATACTTCCGGGCGAATTTTAAGAAAAAATCAAGAAAAGGTAGTCATGAACTACGGGAAGGGGCTGAAGGTGGGAGCTGCCGAAGGTCCGCAAGGGCCCTCCAAAAATAAGCGGATGGGGTCCAAGAAGAAAGAAAAGCGGTGTCGACCCTATATTATAAGGGGGGGGGGAGATCTTCACCATTCCCAAGCCAGACATCCGACTGGGGAACCAGGCGAATTTTTTCGGGCGGGTGATCCGGAGGGAAAAAGGGCAGGTGGAAGCTATTCCGGCGGTGTAAACGGGGAGGAGGGGGTGCCTGACGGGCGTAGCGGGACCTTATAGGTCAAGAGTGACCCTTAGAAACGAGGGGTCGGGGAACACAACAATCTATGCATTGATCTCTGGGAGGAAAGAATAAAATCGAACGGTCCGAGCCTCAGCAATAACTGGAAGTCACGCATAGGAAAATCGTTTCAATGAATCGGCCTTCCACAGGAAGCCGGCCGCTATTCCGCCAGGCCTCATGCCATGGACCAAGTTCAAGGCGGGACTGCTTACAGTCCAAGGGCAGAGAAAGGGAAAAAAGAGTGGGCTTCGGAGCCAACAGGAGTTTGGAAAAGGAAAAATCCGAGAACAAAGGGTGATGGCCGCGCCTGCAGAGAGGGCAGTTAATTTCCGGCCTTGGCCCAAAGGAAGAGCAGAAGAGAAAGTATCCACGTAATAAGCAAGAGGGAAGGAGTCAGAAACATAGGTAAACGGAGGTATTGGGGGGAAGAGGCCGCCGACGATTAATTTCTAACGTGAGGGAAAAAGGTCTGGCAGTCCAGAGGAAACTGGAACCGGGGTGCAGGGGGTCATCAGTCAGACAGGTTCTGGCAAGATGGAAAAAAGGGGTGGAAGTGCGGACCAGTCCGACACTACCATAGTCAAGTGTGGTCCATCGGCCGGGAAACGGACTCCAGAAAGGTAGCGGCTTCAGGCGGGGGAAAATGGGAAAGAGGGGGGCGGCCTGGAGCAGGTTCCCTGGTTAATAAAAAAGATAACGGGGGAGGTCGAGCGCCCAAAGATCGGCATGCCGAAGAAGAGGGGGAGCAAAGAGAACGATCAAGCGAGAAAGGCTACTGATTCACGTCTTTGGAAATTAGATACGAATTGGAACGCCAGTAAGTAGATCACAGATTTTCCTACCACTTCTCGTTGACAGCGGACTGAAAGAAAACAGAACACGCGTAAGGTAAAACCTTCAAACTGCATCCACGGCACTGACGGTACAGAGAGGGGTGTTTTAGAGGTCCCGACTGGCGTGGGGGGGCCGCAGGTTACCGCCGTACAGGGTCAGGACAAAAGGGGACCGGATGTCCATGGGGGAAAAGGGTTAGGCACAGGGGGGTCCCATCATGGATAGTTTGGCTCCTCCGGTTGGTAAAGTCTGAGGTCGCAGCCCAAATGGGGCGGCAAGCCAAGGGGGAAAAATAAGACGCCAGCTGACTTGCAACCGAGGGAAGCTCCGTATTCGGGGGTGACGGAGTGAGTCGGGAGAAATTGAAAGGTGCCCATCAGCGAAGAAAAGGAACGCGCCGCCAGAGGAAGCGGGGGATGGGGCCATGCCCGGGTACAGTCAAACGTTGATTTCACGAAACGTTTTACTAGGATGGCGAAACCGCCAGATCGCAGGGGGTAAGAAGGTATGTGTGACGAACGGGGAAGACCAGCATCTAGGGGATGTATGAAGAAAGGCGCGTCGACAGGCCTACTCCCCGGTCGACCGAGGGAGGCAGGGTGTCGCTGGTTTAACGTTGACGATGAATGACAGGCGTAAACCATACAAGACAAAGCAGGGGACCACGGGGGAAGACTGAATGGGAACGAGGAAAGGCGGAGAGTCGGTGAAGCCGTTGCTGAGGACAGCCGTGCAGGATCTGTTGCAGGGAAAAAAAGCCTAAAAAAAAAAAAACCCGTTCAAGCGGCTCGGTGAAAGGCAAGGCCGGAACAGGCTTTAATAGGCTGGTTTCCTTCTTCCCCGCAACGGTGAGCAGGGAAAAAAAAGATAAGCGGAGTTTCCGCATGAGGAACAGAGTGGAATCAAGTCGGGGGGCTATACTAGGAAGTTAAGCCGTTAGAGAAAGTAAGGGTCAGGTGGGAGGGAACAAAACTGGCGCGTAAGGAAAGTGTAGGCGAAGACAAGACTTACGCGACTCTCGACGGTGAAGTAGGGTTGGCCAAAAAAGAGGCAAAGTCCACGACTAACTTTTCGGACTGGAGGAACAAAATGGCGGGCAGGGGCGTCCAGTCACGCAGCGCACTAAGGGGAGACAACGAAAGAGCGGATCAAAAGGCGAAAAACCGTTACCTGGTCCGGCAGAATAACAGGGAGACCGCACTCTCAGTTCACGGCTGGCCATCTGATCGGTAGCATAGCTCCGTGACTTTCCCGGAGGGGGGACTGCCATATATGAAGGGCGAACATTACGAGGTCGGGATGCTGGTATGGGTCGCAGAGATCACCCTTGCAGGGAGAAGAGTTACTGCGAAAGCAGACGTTGCAAGGGAAAATGAACTTTCAATGAAAACTAGGGGCAAAGGACCAGAGATGCCCAGTGGACGGAGACAGATTACGGGGTAGAGTCGACGGAGGCTAACGGGAGAAAAAGGGCCAAAGAAGAGTTCGTTCCTCCTTAAAGGGGGAAAGGAGAAGGGCTGATTAAAAACCGGCCATACCTTAAACAATACTACATCAGAGAAGAGGAGAGAAAAAATTCCTGTCTCCATGTAAGAGGGGGAAAGGTCGTGTTACCCAGGTTGAGGTCAGGTTATCCCGATTAGCGGGCACTGACGGGCAAGTAGGAAGTAGGGGGGGGGGGGCGTCATACTGATTTGAATATTAGCGAAATAGGCGGAAACTGCAAAGGATCGTTTTAAAGTCCTCACAGTGGGGCACAGGCCGGGAGGGGGAAAACGAGGAGGACGAGAAAGACAAAAAAAGCGAAAGAAGTTCTAAGTCTTTCACACTTAGCAGAAGACAAGGTCGTCGCCGATGGCGGACAAGTCGTGATATAAAACGTGGAATGGAGGAAAAGGGAAAGGGTGGCGGTGTTCCACTGTGAAGGGCCCATTAAACGAAGCGACGAGAAAAAAATGTCGGAATTCGAGCATGACCACCAGTTCCGCATCAAAAAGAAGGGGAGAGGAAAGAACAACAGGAGTCCGAGAGGAGAGTTACCCATATATGCCTCGCCTCGTAGGAAACCCGGAGTGAGTTCCGGTTGCTGGCGAGCGAGGTCGGGGGGACAAAGGGAAGAGGGGGGACCAGTCTTCAAAAAATAAAAATAAACAACACAGGAACATATAGAAAATTCTGGACCGACGGAACTCTCGGGGGAAAGAAAGAAGAGGAGAAAAAATACTCCAGTGACGACACCAGATTCGAGATTGCCCCCTGATGGAACGCGTACGGGCACCAGGGAACTGGAGATTCGACACCTGAGGTGGGAAGAAAAAGGAAAAGCAATGGATTGGAATTCAGTCTACATTACCGACACTTGAGGTGGAGAAACGAAAGGATAAAGACTGGGACAATCGAAACCTGCCAACAGGAAGAAGAGGAGAGGAAGTACCGCAAAAGAATTTATATTACCATACTGCTTCCTCAGTGCGACGATAGTAACTTTGAAAGGCCTCCCGGGCAATACTTTCAGAAAAGGCGGCGAAAGTTTGCAGCAAAGTGTCCTCTGTAGGCCTCCTGCCTGCAGGGGGTAAAAAACCAATGGGAGGAAACTGGGGCGGGGTCGGATCATTTCAACCGATCTAAAATGGAAGGTCTGGGAAGCTGAGAAACATCCAGTAAAACGAAAAGAACATGACCTCGAGCCGTCAGGGCCGAATCTCAAAGGGAGAAAACCGTCCTGCCAAGTTTAAAGAAAACATGAACGAACTATAATTGGAAATTGGCACGGGAGAATAAGGGCAAATGCATCGACGAACGTATGAAGATGGTGGGGGATTTGGCCGTTCATCGCCGAATCAGGGGGGAAAAAGACGGTTGCCACGGAGGAAAACTTAGACACGTGGGCCCCAACGTAAAGGTTCCGTCCGAGACTGATACCCAGAGGGGTTGAGCAAGAAAAGAGGCAACCGTGCCTGTCCTTTTTCAACGCGAGGGACTGGGGGAACGCGACAGCACGGGCTTGAACCCGTCGCCTGCAAACGGGCTCAAAAAAGTGAGGAAAAGGAAGGTCAATCCCAAGAGGCCCGAAAATAAGAAGGGAAAACGCCGGCCATCGAAGGCCGGATGCCAAAGATTTAAGGAAGGAAGATAAAAACGATCAATGAAACCGTGAACGGATATTCAGCAGAAATTAAAATGGCTAAAATAAGCAAGGCCGTAAATTGACCGTTGTTTTTCCAACCTTATATTGAAGAATGGGGAAAAAATCCAAGGGGAAATACCTTTTACGTGTCTCTGTCATCGGAGAACAGTGAACACGCAAAAAATGGGAAGGCCGTCGAAATTAGCTGGTGAACGGGCAGATTGTGTCGGCACCTGGAAATATGAAAAAGAAACAGCTTAGGGATGAGAGCGAAAAGAACTACGGAGCAGCGGTCCCCAGCCTTGGCAATCAAGAACCACCCCGGACAGGAATCTTTCTACCTTGAAAAGGACTAGTACGAGATACAGGCTTCAAAACCACGACTTGGGCACATGCGGGGAACCTCACGAGGGGGGGGGAAAAAAGTACGAAAGGCGGGGAAGATAAGGAAAAATACGAAAAGGAAAAGCAGGTCTTGCGGCCCGAGAACCACTCGCGAGGAGGACGTTTCGAGGGAGGGAGAAGAAGAAAACCGATAAGTAAGACCCTGACTACGCTGAACAAAGGGGAAGGGAAAAGAGAGAGACTGAGCGTCAAGAACGAGGCTGAACAATGTATCGATGAGGGCCTGGACGAACTGGAGGGAAAGAAAACACGTGGACAACTCCAGCTAATCAGCAAGCCCCTAGTTCATACGGAGGTCAAGGATAAAGGACAAAAAAATGGTCGCCAAAAGGACGAGCAGGGGGGTGACCCCCGCTGTCAAACATAACTGAAAGACCTGTACCCCCGCACGAATTGAGACAGAGGAAGACACGGCTGCTGAACTTCAACAAAAAAAAAAGGGGGAAAAAAGGAAACGGGAGTTACCAGGACAAAAGGTTGGGTACCATCGCGGCGAGAGCTCGCTGAGGTGCACAAGGGAGAAAAAGGAGAAAAATCTCATGAAACGGAAAAAACAAGACTAGACGACGAGTTAGAACGGCAAAGTAGTTGGCTAAAAAGGGAGAGGAGGGCAAGGAAGGGGAAAGCTAAACATAACTGTTACCATTCACAGGATGAGAAAAAGAGAGAATGAGTGAACCTGTGAACACATCAATTACCACCATGGCAGAGCAAAGGGAAAAGGGATCCAGTTTCCCGGAGTGTACCCGGACCCAAAGCGACTTACGGCAAGAAGGACCTAACGATACTAGGCGTGGCGGGTGAACGTTGAACTGCGGCGAAGGGACCCAGGAAGGGGGTCAGAGGGAGAACGAGAAAGCTTGTCGAGGCATAGAGACGAAGGAAGAAAGGCGTAAAGAAGAAAAAGACCCTGAGGAAAAAGCATGACCGCGGCGAGATCAGGTTGAGGGAAGGACCGATCGCTCAAGGGAGGCGTGGGAAGGGGCGGAAAAAACTAGCGTTTTTCTCACATAAATGAGAAAGGACATAAGCGGGACAAGGCGAGACGCTGGCTCAAAAAGGGCACTCTGGAGGCCTCTTGAATCAAAGGGGGTGCCCACATAACGTGGGGGTACGTCGAAAGTGTCCCAAGGAAACCACTACCGCAGGGGGGGAAACGGGTGTGAAGGGAAGAGGCAACGGCTTAAAGTTCCAAGCGACCTAGGCATCAGGCAGTTAGAATAGGCGAGAAACGGAAGGGGAAAAAAGACGCAAGTCGAAATCGGCATGGGTTCCGGTAAATTAAAAAACTACCCGCGGAGAAGGGGAGAAGGAGGGAGGCTACATCAGCAGGGAAAGGCCGGAAAAGTATGAACGGAGAGGCGTCGGCGCGTCCATAACCGTGTAACACGTAGAGAATGGCACCATGGACTGAAGAACGACGCACCGACTTGGGCAGGAAAAAAAGAGGACAAGGGAACAGAAGACGGAGACGCCTCCTGACCTCGCAAGGAAAAGGAGGAACCAGAAAAAGGACGCGCGACTTAAGGAAAGTTTGAAGGGCTATTAACAGAAGTGCAAGTTTGCCTAAAGGGAAAGGGCAGGCAAGGAGAAGGTCTGTGGATACCTCTCAGGTCAAAGTCACTAAGAAGATCTGCGAGATTTGTGCGGGGACTCAATGGGGGGACCAAGAGGCGTGATCTTCCCGGAACGCTGAGGATCAGGAAAATCGACCGGCCAGACGTCCTCAAAACGAAGAAGAGGAGGGCACAGCGCCTGAATAGGCCCAAAATTCAAGATGGGCGGCAATTACGTCTCAAATCCTAACACTGAATCCCTGGGCGAGTGAAAAAAGAGGCAGGGAAAGAATTACAACAATTATTCCTCTTCCAGGAAAAAAAAGGGACAAGAGGAGGGAAGGGAACAGGGTAGAACCATCTTGATGGGTCTAGGGAAAAAGCGAACATGCTTACGGCTTCGATAAAACCTGAAAGGAAGACCTGATCGAGTAGGAGATCTTCGTCGAGAGTAGAAACCCAGCAGTAACTCAAAGGGAGCCAGGACCAAAATTGTGGAAAAAATCTCCTTGGAGAACGGTCAATTGATAAACGAGGAACGGTGTACTAACTGAAGGGTTCAAAAGATATAGACTCAAAGAGCAGAGGAGTAGAAAAGAGGAAAGAAGTATTTGACAAGAAGACAAAGGGGGGACTACATCCGGAACGGCGGGGGAAAAAGGCTGCCAGGGGTGATCAAGAAAGCTGGGTCATTTAGGGTCACTTATGCCTGATAGGGAACGTAACTCTCGCCGCAAGATCACTAATCAGATATTCGTCAGTAAAGACCTGCAATTTTATGAATGCGCCAGGGGGATCCGTGAAAAGAAGAAACAGAAGAAGGAGGGGACCCTCTTTCTAATGCCGCGCGGCGGAACACGAAGAGGAGAGCAAGAAGTTGGGCAAAAACCACCAGCCCACTTCAAAAAACAGCCTAAGAGGAAAAAATCAGAATTTGTTGATGTCAGGGGGAGAAGTAGGTTCAACCCACGTGGAAGTCTTCCGAGAAGATGAGTGGGATGTGGCTTCCTGGCGAGGCATGGGTGCAGATGGGGCCATATGAATCTGAAAAGAAGAAAGGGGGACCTTGTTCATGTATGCCGCAAAAGATAGAAAGGACGATGTTACGGAAGAATGAATAAGCTAACTTTCTAAAGAAAGAGAAGTGCAGTCAAGAAGGAAAGAGCTTGCAAGGGAAGACTCGCTTAACCTTTAAATTAAGGAATAGAGTAGAGGAACTCGCAAAAATGCAGGCTTCAGGCTGCGGCTAGCTTCCATGGGGAATGACATGTAAACTGAAGAGGTGTCTTCGGTATCCGTACAGTGGGCACATAGGAAAAAGCTTAAAAAGGTGATTTGACTCTCCTGCCAAGAACAGGATCAAGGAATGTTGAACGGAATGGAAGAGGCCTTAGAATAACACAACCTTCGCCAGGGAAGTCCTAAAGGTTCGTCTCAGGGACATCCGCTGCGAAAAAGAGCTGGGGGTCGAAATCGGTCCAAAAAAGAGTTGCTCTCTGAAGGGCGGGAAGAGGCATGAAAGTGAACCGTTCCTTGCATATTCAAAAGTTTCGGGACGATTTCCATTGGTGTGGGGGGCCGCGGAAAAAACAACCACCGTCCCTTTTGGGAAAAGTAGCCGGGATCCAGAGTAAATCCATCAAGCGTTCTTGTAGCAAGATAAAAATGGGGCCCGAAGGAGGGGGGCGGCCTTGATCATGTCTGGGAATAAAAAGCTGGTGAGAGAGGGCCGCCCACGATCTGCATTCCGACGAGAGGCAGTCGAAGACGATCTACGGCTCGGTTAGAGCTTGCGGAAAGCTGGTAAAAGGAGGATCCGGTGAGCCGTATAGTCCCAGTTGGGAAAGATCAGAAAAAAGGGATGAAAACGATCCTTAGAACCTCAGCCCTCTTGTCTAAAGAGGTGCGCCTGAAAGTGCGCCACTCAAGGAGAATCTGCAATGGTGGTTGCGATTCCCGAAGTGAGGGTGGTTTGAACTTTCATTAAACTCCAGGAATATAAACAGGAAGGGGGTGAAGGACTTGATTTGGGGGGCCAGTTGTCCATCAATGTCAGGGCGGTCTAATCACTGTAATGTTCACCATCGATGGAACAGCCAGAAGGGAAAAACGAAGCCGCCGTTGTAAGCAAAAGCACCGCAATCTTATTCTTACCTCGTACGAGACGGGAGAAAAGAAGTCACAGAAGGGAGAAGGGGATAAGGGTGTTCCCAATCAAGAGATATCTCTCATGAATAGGGACAGCGTGGCCGGGGAAAGGACAGGGAAGGGGGAACCGGGGTGAATTACCCGCAGCCGTGGGAAGAGGAGGAACAATCGGGCGGGGGTAAAGGGGTGTCAGTAGTGGGGAAACTGAAAACACAAAGCTCTGGTCAGTTATTAATGATACAGGAGAGGGGAGGGGAGGGACCGGAACTCCCGTAGACCTCGGGGCAACAGGAAGGGGGCCGGGAAAGGAGGTTTAACTGGTGAGGGATGATACGGGCGGAACCAGGAAACCTCGGGCGGGGGAAGAGGCTGGGACATTTAAAGAGGCGAGGGGGGATTTGAAGGATGGGAATACAGGGTAAAAAAAGGGAGAATTGCGTGTTCAGTAAGAAAAGCGGAAAGAACAGCTGCTGTCGGGGGGGCTGGGAAAAAACCGTCGTTAAGAGGGCGTAGGGGAAGTTGAGGAAAACCAAGATGTAGAAAGCAAGATCCTCGGGAGGTGCCTCATGAATTCAACAGGCAGGGGGAAGCCCTTTAGAGGAAAAATTCTCGGTGTGAGAAATGTAAACATAAAGTCAAACTAGGGGGGGTGGGAGTGACCGATCTAAGGGGGGGATAGAGGAGGAAGGTAGAAGAAGCGACTTAAGACGCACTAGGAAATTGTGAAGAGTCGGTCCGACAACTTACCTGGAAACACCTCAACGTTTCGATGGGGACGGCATATGGCGTGTAGAATTGAGCATCACGAAAAGGGAAAAACTTTGTATCCCGCCCTCGCTTACAAAGAGCAAGAAGCGGAAAAACACCGAATTGGAAGGGCAGGATACAAGGTGCAGGGCCGAGATATCCTGACCGGCAGCGGCGTTCAGATGGATCATCAATCGGGAAAGGCCTCCAAATGATTGGGGGGGGGAAAAAAAGGGGGAAGCTTGAGTAACATGCGAGTCGGGTCTGCGGGTAGTGGCGAGAAAAAGAGCAACCAGGGGGCGTGTCCGTCCCGGCTGGACCGGCGAACGGGGACAGCCCTGGTGCTCAAGGGCGCTGAACGGGTCAAAGGTACGGCGACACGTGGTCACGAGACTTCCTCAGTTGCGAGGAAATCGGATGGAGAAGAGGGACGACCTGTGTCTTCAACCGGGACATCGCGGAGCAGGGGGGCGTAACTCCGGTAGGGGGAGGTCCAAATGCGAGGCTATTACAGGGCAAAAAGACCTGCAAAAGGACTCAGCCTTTAGTAGAGACATGGAACTAGAAGCCTTGCTACCAGTGCAAGTACGAGTGGATGGAAGGTGACGTGTACAAAGGGGTCAATTACGGTAGAAATCTTCTAGAAAAAAGACGGAGGGAGGTCTGGCTTCAATACTGGATGTTGAAGTAAATCAGAAATGGGGGATCGCATGGATGCCAGGCTGTTTTAACGGGATACGCCAAGGGGGGGCGTTGGTGTAATCAAGTGCGGGGGGGGACGCACGGCGACATAGAACAGATTTGCGAACAATCGGCAAGAAGGATTCGGGTACTGACTTAGATGGTACTAAAGAAAAACGTTAGGAGCAAAGGGTAGAATGAGGAAGAATACGCTTCATTTGCTTGTAATTAGAAATAGGAGAGGAGAGGAAACGTTTAGAGGGCAAAATCGATCAAGTGAGTGAGAAACAGCCAGGTGTGTAGGTGAAGAGGGCAACGATCAGGAAAACAGCGTTACGCTCCAAAAATCCGGTGATCGAAAAGAGAAAGGATAAGAGAGGAGACATATCGATCGCCTGGCTGTCGTCACCTGTATATTTACACGGTCTTCATAATGAGGAGGGGAGGTAAAGTTATATCCGAGGCTTCCAG
>Ga0179591_1160436_pt1 | contig 10379 bp, 8 predicted proteins | sample CZOMad2_1_08_16f_FD_182891 | JGI IMG/M metagenome (GOLD analysis project Ga0179591, IMG submission 182891) | Vadose zone soil fungal communities from Angelo Coast Range Reserve, California, USA - CZOMad2_1_08_16fungal (PacBio error correction) | ecosystem: Environmental > Terrestrial > Soil >...
ATCAAAGAAGGGGGGGTGTCCACCGTGCACATGAACTTACCAAAGATGGTACCTATGGAATTACCGGAGGAGAAACAGGTACTGACGCAGGGAAAGAAGTTGCGTTTCTCTTGGGGGGTTCGCAATCAAGGGGGGGGGGGGGGGGTGATGTCGATTTGGGGGGTAGAAGTAAAAAAAAAGGAGAAGGAAAAAACTCTTCATGGGGTCGTCTGCGGTTCCCCGGCGGGGAGGAGGGGAGGGGGGAGGAGCGGACGACAGCGACTTTAGCAAATCCAGGCATTAGGCAACTTACAAAATTTGAGCTTGGGAAAAACACGGGGGCATACGAATCGGAACCTAGAAGGTGGAAGACTTAACTACGCAAATTCTCTAAAAAGTAGGGGGGGGGAGGCAGAAAAAGTCTCACTTTGGGGAAGGCACATGGAGTAAGCGAAGGGGGACTCAGCTTGACTGCCCAGGACTACCTGAATTTAACGGCTAACCAAAGGTAGATTTAAAAACCTAAAATAGATAGACTACGGAGGACGAGGGGGTTTGAAAGAGAAGGGCCCAGGGGGAGCTGGAGCTCGTGTTTCCGGGTGGGCGAGAGGCTTGAATAGCAGGGGGGGGGGGAAGAGGAGACAATAGAGACGGTCGAGTAGGGTGCTAAGAAATGGTAAGCTTCTATCTCCTGGTGTCGCTGAAACCGAGGGGGGGGACTAGCGCAAGGATCTAGATAAAGATGTTAGGAAGGGAGGACAAGAGGGGTACTCTACCATCTGCAGGATTGGAGCATGAGTAGTGAGACGTACACGGTGGGGGTAGGGAAGCCTAATGGGGCAGGGATGTTCTTGGGGTATTGGCGAAGGAAATCACGAAGGAGCGTAAGTGCCTCAGTTTGGAGGGTTTGGTAGATGTGCGGAAGCGCGATCAAGGAGGAAGAAATAAGCTGACACTACGCCTGTTCATACTAAAAATGTGGAGGACGAGACGGAGAAAGCAGCAAACTAACTCGACCTAGGGGGTGGAGGACGGAAAGAAAACGAGTAGAACCAAAGATTCTGGAGGGTTACTGAGACAGGTGGCGCAAGGGGACCCTTAAGTTTTTACCATCGTTTGACAACAAGGGAGAAAAAAGATTGGTTGGGCCGAAGAGCTTGGAAAGGCAAAAATTCAATCGTCCTACTTCTGAAATTGAAGGAAAGAAGCCCAACAAAAAAAATAGGGGCATGGGCGCGACTTGACCTTCCGAGGGTTTGGTCTGGTCAGGGCGGAGAGAAGAGGGGATGGATAGGAGACTTGCACAGACTAAGCTAAGAAAAAGAAATTTATACGTTGGAAAAAGGATATGCAAGCGAAGGGGGGGCATGGAGAGACGGGATCTAGCTGCTTGTTGATTAAGAGAAAAACCTCCTGTCGACGGAGTCAGGCGATTCTCGGGGGCCATAAAGGCAAACAATAATGGGTCATAGAGTTTATAGACGTTCTCAAAGGGGGTTCTGAACAAATGAAGAGGAGGGAGCTACCGCAAAACAAGACGACGGAAAAGGCAGTTAGGGGCAAGGACAGGGGCCCACCTATTCCTTCAAAAGCGGACGGACTCAGGGTGGGGGGAGCCGAAGTTGACGTTGCATATACGACGTGGGAAAGGAGGGGCGAAAAAAGCCTGGAGGAAAAAGCTAACTATGATTGCTAGGTTCGTCGGTCACGAAATACAGGAGACAAAGAAGGGGGGTAGAAGAAAGGAAGTCTTGCTTAAGACGAAGATCATGACGCTCCGCAGCGGCAAAGAGAGAAGTTCGCGGCTCAAGGTTTCCAGTTGAGGGGTCCATGCAAAAAAAAAGGACGGAGGTAGACTGGTGGAAAGGGGAAAAGTGGGGGAACTCCTTCCAGCGGAGAAATAAAAAAAAATGTGGGGGGGCAGAAAAAAAGGGGAGGACGAAAGGGGAGGGGGCGTAGGAATTGTGTCGTGTGGCGGAAGAACTTGATGTAGTCGTGGGGGCGTAGATACGATGAGAATCAAAGCAAGTTTCTTCTTGGGCCATAAGAGTTCTCGGGCATAATAGGAGGAAGCGGGAAGAATCCGTGCAAGTTACAAGGGGGATACTAGAACCAGAGCCGTTGGGCCGGTAGCTTTACGCAAATGCGGATTCGTGGGGGGGGGGGGGTGGGGGGGGGGGGGGGGGGGGGGGGTTTTTTGTACGTATTTCTAAAGCACAGAAAAAAATGGCCTATTGGAAGGATTAGAGGGCCCGTCCGCGACCTGCGATAACAGAGGACGCACATTAAGCTTAAAGGTCTTAAGGGGGGGAAACAAAGTAAGGTGGGTTCGCCTAAGGGGAAGGCCTAGAACAACGGGAAAGAGAAGTCCCGCCAAATCTGATTATACTCTGATCACAACTAGATTCAGGGTGAAGGGGGGAAGCCATTTCAAACGAAAAGGTAACGTCCATTCGACTTCGGGAGACATCAGGCTATGTGAATAAGGCGAGGAAGTAGAAAACCGTGCCAATGTACCAAGTAGGACATGTAACAAACGGGGTCAAATTACTTCAGGAGCAATCTCAAGGGAGTTGGGGGGGGTAAAAAAAAAAAAACAGGAAAAAAGAACAAAAACAACAACTTATTATTTAAGATAAAGAGAGGAGGGGGACAGGGGGAAGACGAACGCAGGCGCATTTGATCACATCATTCCAAATTAGTAAGCGGGAATAAACTGAGTGACATTGGGCCACAAGTGAAGAAGAGGAAAAAGAGGCGTTTAAAAGCCGCTGGTATGAAAGTCCATGAAAGTTCCTATAGGAACGTAAAGAAGAGGTCAAGGAACATAACTTCGAGTGGGAGATAGAATAAGATGTAGGATAGATCCTTAAAAGTCTCAGGCGGCGAACACAAAAAAAGACTGGACGCATGCCGAAGAACCAAGAAAGAGAACATTGGGCGCACTTAGGACTCACGGAAAAAGCGGAACTCGAACAAGAAGAACAAAGAGGATTTTGGGCTGGGGGTGGGCCAATAGGTTCAAAACTAATACAAAAAAAAAGAAATAAGAAGGTGGACACAGTACATAGCTCACAGAACTCGTTAACGGGCTCAACTATATTATCTGGTCGAAAGAACGATGGGGAGTCAAGGGAAGGGGAAACGACCCCTCCATCTCCTGCCATACTCTCCAATCGGATGAGAAGAAGGACCATCATGGCTTTTCTAACATGGTTAACGGAAATAAGCATACCAGAACACGTAACTCTACAAGGGTCAAGGGGGAATAGACTGCGACCAAAAGACAAGTACGATCCTCCCCTCTCCACATATAACAAAAACCGAACCAAATGGGGGTGGTTAGGCAGGAACGAACACACTTCTAAACATTTCTAATTTGAAACGGAGAACTTCCGAGAGGGTGATGCAGGACCATCACATCCACAGAACTGCTCCTCTCTCAGGATTCTCTACGGAGACGTCAGAGTGGTAAGAAGGCAAGCAAAGCCCAGTCTCTACCACTCTGTTGGGGCAAGGAAAAGGAGCCAAAAAACCTGGCCGCAAGACATCAGGGGTCTCATTTTGAGCAGCTGAGGAGAAGCCAAAGCCCGAAAGGCGTACATCCTGAAAAACCTATCGCTAAAAAAAAACGTTTAAAGAAAAAAAGGGAGTCCTGAAGGAAAAATCGGGTCCAAAAGGAATCCGTCCAAGCATACGCCAGCCTGAGCTGGGTTTTTAAGGAAGAGGCGTCAAAAAAAAAGTCAACAAAGGGCCACCAATCAGATCAATATACTGATCCATCCTGCAGACTACGAGGGGGGAAATAAAGGACGAGAAGACAAAGAAATCTACATTCGAAGAATAACTGGAAAGGCGGAACCAAAAATCACAGAGGGCTCCGTAGCGAAAAAAATTAAAAAATTCCGCGCGAATGAGATGTAAACTTATAAATTTCAAGAAGATGGAAGTGTCAGAGACCGTCTACCAATAGAAAGAAAAGCCTTTCTCGACACAATCCCTTACATCGAGTGTGAGCAAGCGGTCAAAGGCGGGAGAAACCATGAAATCTAGTGTAGGTAAGGAAGGGGGAGGAAAGTCCTTCCATTGGGGTGGCGAACTGAGTCCTTCGAAAGCGCAGTCGGGAAAAAAGGAGATGACCGGGGGGCGCCATCGGGATAAATGAGAAAAAGTGTTTAGTCAGTGTGAGGGGGGGACGTAAAGGTCGCCACAGGAGCAAAGTTAACAAACCATATCGACTTTGACTCGAAGCACAGAACCTCAAAAGGCAGGTGGAGGGAGCCTTTTCCTGTGAACTAGAACCAGAAATGAGTCGGAAAGTCTAACTGAGCAAAAGAACGTTGACCGGACTACGAGGTGAAACAAGCTACGCTGAAAAAAATAAATGCTGAAAATGTTCCCCAGAAGTACCCAGCGCCTTGCGTGATGGTGAACTGAGGTAGAAGAGGAAGCAAAGAGATTGGTTTGTCACTAAGTCCCTCCTAGGGCAAAAGCTGGGAGCTGGTAAGGAAAAAAGAGGACGGTGAATTCAACTTGCTGGAAGAACCGTGGAGGTAGGGTCATAAGGAGGCCCAAACTCGGGGGTCATCGAACGGAGATCGCGGGGCAGGTTTCCTTGACGAACGCTCCATGATGAGGAGCCGAAAAAGAAAAGAATAAGCAAAGGCGTACCCGAAACAGATTTTCAAGGTAAAAAACATTCAACTTCTCTTGAAAAAAAAGGAGGGGCCGACGAGTCGATCCGATTGGGGGTCCGCGCTAACGGTAGCCGTTGGGGCGAAGGGAAGTCATGTGAGGATGGGAGGAAGAGGAGGAAAAGTGTAGATGCAGCCATCCTTACCAAGCAGGAAACGGTTTTGAGGGGCTCAGGGCCTCCTGGCGGACGTAAGGATCGGTCAACAGGAATGTTGGTTCTGAGTCGGCGGAATCGTCTTCCCCATGTTCAAGATCAAAAGGGTGGGGCGTGAGAAAGCCGAAGGGTGAATTTTTTCTGACCGGAGGCGCCGGTGTCGGTCAGGGAAAAGGCACCGAAGAGGAAACATCAAGAAAAACTGCAAAAAAAGCTAACGGAAAAAGAGAGTAGTCTGGAAAAAAAACAGTATCTTACGAAAAGGGCGTAAAGCTTGCAGTGAACGGGGTCAGGAAATCGGTTGCATCGGGAAGCTAGTTGGTGTAAAGTTACATGACGTGAAACGGCATCTCCATTTGGATCTAGCCGAAAAAAGAGGGGAAAATATTATATAAACTCGAAAAATTGGGGGGGAAAACCGTGCAGAACGGCCAAAACAAGAAAAAATTGAACTATTGGGGTCACTTAGTCTACCCTTTCCCAGTGCCGGCACACAAACCCCCTGTACGATGTTACGTCCTCTCCGTGGTGGTCACGCCAGAGACGAATGTCACGTGACAAGGGTCGGGCTTAGAGTTTAAGGGGGGGCTGAGGCCGTCTACCTGTCGACGGGAGAAAAATCAAAAAGACCGGGCGAAGAAAAAAGGGGAAAAGATTGGAAAATGGGGCAAAAAACGGAAATTTTTTTTTTTTTTGTAAACCAGGGGGGAAGCGACAGGAAAAAAGGGGGGGAAGTCGACCATTCTTTCAAAACGTGGGGAAGCACCCAGGTTTGTACGCTTGGGGGCCGCGATGGGGGGTGGGGGGGCAGGTAAGAGACGAAACTTCCTTCCACCTACTACCTGGAAAGTGAAATAGGAAACCAGCGGAAAGGTACGTGATGTCTCACCGTTAGAATCGACAGAAAAAAAAACTGGGGATCGGGGGGGCAAGTGACAATGAACGGAACACTCATGGGTGAAGACTAGGGACTGGCAGGAAGCCTTTCTCGACTGTTAAGGAGATAGATAAAGGAGGATGGTTGGGGAAACCTAGTTTGGGTGGAGAAGAATTCTCTCTTATCACGAAGGGAAGGAAGTGACTAGAAAAAAAGCATAGGAGTTTCGAGAACAGCGAAACAGCAGGACATATTTATTAGTTGAAAAATCACTACTGCTGAAGAAAATGGACTCTGATAAGGAAGGAATAAAGAAAAGCAGGTGAAAGTAACTCCTTAAATTAATCATCGCAATCGAGATCAAAAGTGGCAATACGAGAGACAACAGAGGTTAGGTAACTACTAGACGAGTGGCTGGATCCTCGGGGACTGAAGGGGACCGGCGGAAACTACAAATCGCCTAGGTGTTCGTCTGGGGGAGCTGGGAACAAAGCGACTTGGGGGGTTAATCTGCCTTTGCGCCTGGGGTAGAAAAGACAAAACCCTAAAAACTATGTTCCGGATGGCCCACCCCCGGTTCAGGGGGAGAAAAATGGTTGGACAGGAGACGGTGAAGTGGGAAAGGCAGCTCGACGATGATTGGAACGCGCGAACTAAAATGCAGAAAGCCAAGGAGGGGGAGTACGCCGAAAGGTGAATACGTCTCACAGACGGGTTTGGAGATCTGTCGAGAGAATTCAGGGGGTGCTGGAATTTCGAGAGGGACGGGAGAAAGCTACAGCTTAGAAAGTGAAGCCGGGCAAAATTCTAAGTAAAGAGTGACCGTGGGCAGAGGGGCGCCGAAAAAAAAAAAGGGACCGTCTGCTGTTCGGTGGTCGCAGAGCTGTAAATAAACGCTGTGTAACGAAGGGAGTAATTCGAGTCATCAAAATGAGGGGGGACCCCAGAGCAAGTGTGTCGGATGGCCCGAAGATGGTATACTTTTTACTGTCTTCATTCATAGGCCCTGCCGAAAAAAAGACTAAAGTAAAAGGCAATGGCTTGCGCGGTCCCATTTTTCCAACCGATTACTTAGGAAACTAGGAGCGTCTGTATTGGAACGATGGGTTTTCCTTTTCAAAGATTTTTCGGCTTGGGCGGATAACCCCGGGAACAAGGCAGAAAAGAAGGGGGGTCGGGCGGAAAGGCGGAGTTCTCAGCAAGGCGAACCAAGACGGTGGACTGAAGGATGGGGCTGAAGGGAAGAACCACGAAAACTTCGGCTGTCTAGTGCGAGGAGCCAGGGGGCAGAAGGGGTCGCATGAAGAAAAAGTAGGATGCATCGGAAGGGGGTAGTAGAAAGGGGCTACCGTGGAGACCTTCTCTTGTGCAGAACACCAAATTGGGTAGTTTCGAAAGGTGGACGACGGGAGGGGAGGGGACCGGGATCGGCTGTCTTCTATTTCTCCAGACCATGAACAGGGGGGGGTTTGTGATGGGGGCGTAGAGAGTCGAGTACCCAGTGTCGCCAAGGCGGGGGGTGAGCAAGGGTCTCCTACATGAAGCTGGAGGGCTAGCGGGACTTAACAGTGATGACGACAAAATAGACAGAGCGGTGGGTGAAAAAAGAAAGAGTGACGGCCAAAGGAGACGGTCCGGGGAAAAAGTCTGAGTGTTAGTTTGGGCCGTAGGGCGAAAAACGCATGCACGGAAGCAAAAAGGGACGTGAGTGGGGTAGGAGGGGGGGAAAGGCCGTCCTCTTCCTGCTCGGAAAGTAAGCCCAAGGGGAAAGACTATTGTAGTGAAAGCGCATAAGTTGTGTTGACGAATCCGTTACGCCTGCCACAGTTACATCTAAGGAACCGCAAAAGAAAAAAGCGGAGGAAATAGAGAGAAAACGAGAAGGGCTTTGATCGTTAACGTCTAGGTTGCCCAAAAAAGAGGGCGGAAAGGAAATGCGAAGTTAAGATACAGCAGGCTTAAAAAAAAAGGGATGTTTTCGAACTTAACCGAACCCATGGGGCCGAGTGACTGACTGAAAAGCTGGAAAGGGTTGAAAAACGCCACGTTGGGACTAAGATACGTCTCCCCGGGCTTTGGGTAAACGAAAATGAAACTAAGAAGAGAAAAAAAAGAGAGGAGGAAAAGAGTAAGATAAAAAAGGGTCAGGTTAGCAGGGTACAAAACTACCATTCGCCTTTTCTCAGCAGTCAACAGGGAGGGAAAAACAAGGAAACTGGGACCGTATCCTGGGGTTCCAAGGGGGGTAAAAAGTTCAGATAGAGAGAAGAAGAACTGGAGTGGGCCGCGCTTACAGGCAAGCAGGGACATTGCAAAGCAGCGTCCGGAAACTCTTTTCCAGCTCACCGAACAGCGAGGGGGTGAACGAGGGAGCAAGGAGATCGGCGAAAAGTCTGGACTTTTCATTCTAACAAGCTAAAAAAAAGTACGGGCCTGCAGGATGACAAAAAGCTCCAGGTGTCAGGAATGAATGTAACTCTCATTACTTAGTAAGAATTCAGAGACCACATCAAAGAACGGCGATGTGGGGTGGATGTGGCCCGACCGCGGTACACTTAAAAGAAAAATAACACGCATTTGCCGGACAGAATCAGGGACCAGGAAACTCGGTACAGGAAATATATGTAATATTGGAAACACGGCTTTAAATGAAAGATCAGGACGCCCGAGAGGGACCGGCCTGACCTCACTTGGCTAAAATAACCCCATCATGCTTGCGAAAGGTTGAACAGAAGACACTCACACCACTAGAACTCTTTACAAGTTCAACTGGACAAGAAGCACAACTAAAAGAAAAAAAGTACACGCAAGAACCGCACGCTGAAGAAGAAAAAATTTGGTGTGAAAAGGAGAAAACGGGCCAAGCAGCTCCCCTTCTATAACAAGTTCAGAAGGGAACTAGTAAACAGATAAGTGGTCAGGGACATGGCCAAATAAAAGCCGCCCCATGGCGACGTAACGCGCGAAGAAACTTCGTGCTGCCAAGGAGGAGCCGGTGACAAAGCCATTCATTCTCTAACAAGAGTTGGGGCTGCATTGGAGGAAGAAGGAAAACCGGTGTCAAACAGAAAAATCTGTCTCTGGTTCCTCATGATTCTCAGCCAAAAAGAAAACAAGGATAAAAAAAAAAACGAAGAAATCCAAAGGGAAAACGCTCCAGAGGGGAAATCCCTAAGGAAGAGGGGGTCGGTGGCGACGCTTCGCATCCTAGTCTTTTGTTTGCAGAGAAGACGCAAGAAGGCAGACCTCCCCACCAGCTAAGTCAAATATTCTGATCCCAGAAAGAAAGAGATGGAACTCGAGCCTGACGAGAATAGAACTGGTAAAACGAGAAATTCACGTCAGAACGAGCTAATTTCAAAGGAGAGCCCAATAGGAAAAAGGACAGAGAAGGCGGAAACTTTCGAAAAAGGTAGAAATTGAAAGTAAAACAACTTAAAAGATAGAAAAACCCAGTTCTCTATACAATCCGACCAATCACTATCCTCCACCGAGCTTTGAGCAAGCACGAAGGCAAAGTCGGGCGACCAGCCAAATACTTTTTAGGATGAAAAGGAAGAACCGTCCAATGGCAAACAGTAGGCATAAATCACAATCAATACCTTCGGCCAGAGCTTGCAAAAAAGGGCAGAAAGGTACTGTACCTCGTGGGGGGTCCGAGGGAGGGAAAGAGGAGGGGCTGAAAGAGACGGGGTGCTCAGGAAAGGCGAAGATTAACCCATCAGCATTGTCTAACGGGGAGCCGGGGTAAAAAAAAAGGGCGAAAGGTCGTCCGAACGGAAGCGGGGGGGAGACTAGAAAACATCATTTCGTCTAGTAAACGGATCAACAGAAGGAACCGCTCGTATTGACCACGCCTAGCGATCCTCTGACAAGAGCATTCCAGGTCCATGATAAAGGTACAGTGTCAGATTGGACTGCTGGAAGCCGAGGGCCAAACAGACGAAGTTTGTGTTCACAAAGGAACCCTCAGTTTCGGGCAAAAGCGGGAAGAGGGTGCGGGAAAAGAACGAATTAAGGAAAAGTCCGGAGAGGACTCGGTGAAGGAGAGAATCGTGCTGAAAAACTCTTTTCAAACGACTTATATGCGTGAAAGTACCCAAAGGGAGGGAGGAGACAGAAAAGAGCAATGTTAACCGGGGAAACATAGTATCAGCGGAGAACCAGAGTGGGCCGAGTGTAGAGCTTGAAACAAAAGGTAAGAGTCGATCTCGACGGTGCACTACACGGTAAAACGAATAACCGAGTAGCCGGTTTTCTAATAAAGGGAAGGGGTATGAGGGACGAGCGTGAGACCCGTTATATTCCAGAAATAAAATCAACGACGTAGCAAAGACGTGGGTGGCGCCGGAGGTAGGTGCCGATATTCACGATGTTCTCCGGCTCCTCGGTATCGTTCCGGAATTCCCAATTTTCAAAGAGCAAACCTTGTGGAGGGGGCAGATAAGGAAGTTTGAATTTGTGTGGGAAGGGCGAGCCGTGTCGTCAGACGGCAACCGAAAGGAAAGGGGGACCAACCCTTTACCACGGAATCAACAGAATAAAAGGGAACCTCAAGTGAAAAAACACAGGAGAGGCATAAAAGGAACAACGAGGGCTTTTCTAATAAGGGACGGGAAATCGTATCTTTTTGGTTAATTCTGAAACGGGGGGCCCAAAATGCTTCAGACGGGA
>Ga0179591_1425875_pt1 | contig 10379 bp, 13 predicted proteins | sample CZOMad2_1_08_16f_FD_182891 | JGI IMG/M metagenome (GOLD analysis project Ga0179591, IMG submission 182891) | Vadose zone soil fungal communities from Angelo Coast Range Reserve, California, USA - CZOMad2_1_08_16fungal (PacBio error correction) | ecosystem: Environmental > Terrestrial > Soil >...
CAATTCAGTCAGCTAAAGAGGTAAGGAAAGGGGATCATGCTTAGGATAGAGCGTTGTCGCCGTCAATTTCCTAAGAGGCCTCAGCCTCCACAGCCAGGTAAAAGAAAAAGGGGGAAAACTCTCGGGCCGAGGGGCCCTGTAGCTTCGGTAAGAAATCGCATGTGCTCAGCAAGCGAAAGGGAGAGAATTCCCGCCGGCAAACCCAAACTCATGGGGGGGGAATTTACTTCAAAAAGACCGAATTGCTCGTTCTAGATCGCGGAAAAGGGGAAAGAAGAGACTGGCTGCTGAGAAAAGACGGGGCCAGGTCCGTCTGCGAGAAAGGGGGAAGGAGGGCTGGGGAGGTGCAAAAGATCTCTTCAGAAGGGCATTGTTACCTTCAGAAGGAAGGGGGCTGGCTAGCAAGACCTCGAAGCAAAAAAAAAAGGCAAACAAAAACATGAAAGGGATCCACTGCAAAAACACGGAAAAGGAGGCGTCTACTTGATCTTTCTGGGACGGAAGGAAAGAGAAAAACCACCAGCAGATGTTGCCGGCCTGCGGAAAGAGGAACGAATCCAAAGGGGCGGATCGGAAGAGTCGAAGACCGGAATTTGCCGGGAAGGAATGATCAAGCATCCTATTCTCAAAGAAGAAAAAAGCTAGTCGGCATTCGAGCATCTTGACAAGGGGAAAAAGTGAATGTGGGGGGGGGCCGGAAAAAAAAGAGTCCCCCCGTGGTACGCTTTAATGAAAAGGAGACATTAGAAAACGTCCCCTCCATGAAAAGGATTTAAAAACGGGCCGCATCACGTAGGAAAGAGGGTGATAAAAAATAGGACCAGAGAGGTGCATCTGAAAAATGGCAGAGTGCCTGCTAAAAGTGCGTTTTGGGGGGGTCAAGAACGCCAAAAGTTATTGGGGAAAAAAAAAACGGTTTTTCTATGAAGAAGAGGCGCGCTCCCCCAGAATGGAGAGGGAAAGGAGAGACGGTCCTGTCATGGAAGGGGTTGGCTATGAAGGGATGTGGGGGGGAAAAAAGAGGGTCGATTGTCCCCCAGCATCTGACAGCGAGGGGGGGGGGGATGCTCCACTCGTCTCAACGGTTGGAGCGGGGAGAGGGGACTGGGGAAGAAAGAACATTTCTCAAATCTTACTCTGCGGGCCATGCGCACGCAGCTCTAAAAAGGCTATTGCAAACTCCGGTTAAACGGGAAAGGGAGAAGGGTGGGGTCCAGATTTTCCATCAAGAAAAAGAGGGAAAACCTGTCAGTCGCTTTCAACTGCGTACAAGAAGGAAGAAACTTGAAGAAGGAGGGGCAACGAAAAGTTACGGGAAAAACACTGTGGCGTTTCATCCTGTTTTGGAAGCTAGGCCCGGAAGAAAAAAAAAAATCCTGTTTTTCCTCCGGTGGGGAGAAAGAAAACAGGACCAAGTTGTCTGCTGCGCCGGGGGAGGGGCGAAAATTCGCGAGGGGGGGGAAAAAAGGAGCACGCAACCGGGCCTCTCGTACTTGGGGCAGATCAGGTCGAGGAAACGCGATCTGGACGAAAAAAAACGAGGGACTTGTACTCCGCAGAAGGGGCAGGAGTGCGGTTTCCTTCCCTGAGCGATGAGGGGGAAAAGGAATGCGGGGGAGTTTTTCGCACGCCGAAGCGGCCCAATACAATCGGCCAGGTGGGAAAAGAAGGTGAAGAGTGGGGTTGGGGGAGGGAAAGAAGAAACGTGAGGCCACATCTCTCGCACGTGAGCCGAATCGTATGTGCGGGGAGTGGGAACCGCTCTGCCCAACTTCGAGCCGGGAAGAGGAAGAGGAAGGAAAATTGCCCTTCACTTTACCTGGCACGGAGGGAGGAGGGAAGGAAACAGTCGCTGCAGGCACGCGGTCATAGAAGTTCCTCCAATCTGCGGGGAGAAAAAAAGGATCCCGCAGGGATTTCCCAAATGGAAAGAAAAGAGACCGGAAGGGATGGAAGTGGAAAAGAGAAAGAAAAGCCGCAAGCACAGCTAAGGGGGGGAATAGCTGTTAGTTATTGAAAGGACAGTCCTCTGCCTTGCAAGTCAGGAAGCGGGAAAATAAGGAAGAAAGGGGTTCCCACCTCCGATCCAAAGATTGAGAGTTTTCGTCATCAAAGGAGAAAGAAAGCGGCTAAGCATGTTTAGGGACCTTTTCGCCAGCAGAAGCGAAAGGCGTCTGATGAAGATGCGAGAAGAAAGGACTCCCGTCGCTCCACTCCCTAGGACAGAGGAAAGAAAAAGGGGAAAGCCTGTAGCGCTTATTCCTTTAACACTTCTTGGCCAAGGAGGAAAAAAGAAGAAGACCCCCGACGCGAGGAAAAAAACACGAAGGAAGAAAAAAAGGGTTTGCGCCAATCGCTAAGGAGAAAGAGCGCATACTTGCCAAAACGCTGAAAAAAGGGAGGGTGGGGTTCGCCTTGGAAGGGAAAGGGGAGGTGAGAAATGACTCCCAGGCACAAGGGACGCGACGCTTCCACTCGAAGGGGAAGCCAGTTGTGCAGAAAAAAAAAAAGGGGGCCCCAACTTGGTGACTCGACGGCTGAAAAAATCTCTCAAAGAAAAAGGGAAAGGAGAAAAGAGAGCTCTTTTCGAGCCAGTCGAGGGGAAAGGGGAAAAAGACGGGGGGGGCCGTTTTTTGGCCGGGAACGGAGAGAAGGGTTTGCAATCGCGCTCACGGAGGACTTTCCCCCGCTCGGTAGGAAAGAAGAAAAAGACCGCAAATTTGCAAGAGGGGGGGAGGATGCGAGGATCAATGAGCGCGGAAAAGAGGGGGGGTTAATCATTCACGTATTTGGTGAAACAAGATCTCCTTCGTGGGAGAAGGGAGGGGGAAGAAAAAGGAAGGGGCTCCCATGAAGGAAAAGTCAGTCACATGGGAGGAGAAAAGACCTATTCTTGTTACGACGGAGCAAAAGGTGCTTTCTTGTACCGATGATAACAGGACAAGGAGGCGGATGCGAAAATTTCCCTGAACCAAGGGGGGGGGGATGAAGAAGGGAATCCCTTTTATTAAGACAAAGACAGGGTTCCCACTCTACATGCCTAGTGCCTCTAGCGATAAGGAAAATGGGGGGAAGGGCTATACGCGCAAAAAAAGAAAACCCGCCGTTCTTTCAACCCTGAGCGGCGTGAGGAGGAAAAAGGATTCCTTTTAAATGATCTCGGTATCTTTCTTGCTTCTTCAAGTGGCAAAAAGGGGTGGCGTGTACTCCAAGCGGGGAGAAAAGGAAAAAAAGTGTCTTCCTCTCCTTTGAATAGAGGGAAAAAAAGGGAATTTCACGGCAGGAAATTTCACTTCAACCTAGGAAGGAAAGAGGAGAAAGAGGAGGGGCAAATCCAGCAATACGATTGCGGAGAAAGTGTGCTACTAGGAAGGAAAGGGCCCTTCCAGGGACACTCTCAAAACCATTAAGAAAACCAACTTTTCGTCATCGGGAGGAAAGAGGGTATTGTGCCGCGAAAAGGGAGGATAAAGAAGGAACGGGATTTCTTCCACACCAAGGGAGGAAGGGAATGAACCCGCAACTCACATGTGAGCCGATTAGTACCATTCCGAGAGAAAAAGGAGAAAAAAGGATTTCCCTATCGCGGTTGGGGGGGAAGGAAGAGAAGAGGAGAGGCACCGTGTTATCGGAGACGAGCCGGTCACAAGAGGAAGAAAGCGCGCAACTTGGGCTGCAATTCCCGGCCTGTCTCCAACTTCGGAAAAAAGAAAAGCCTTCGCAGAGAACAACACCTGCTGGAACGGACAAGAAGAACTTTTCGTGCCCCAAAAAACGGCAAGGCAAGTTCACTGTCCACATGAGGAGAGGGAAAAGAGAGGCTTCTTTGAGGGGGAGAAAAAAGGAGAATCCTCTGTCCCACAGGGAAAGTCCATTCACCGAGATCAAGACTACATCCTCCTTGCGTGAGGGGGGGGAACATGGCAGAGAGGAGGAATTCTGGCACCAGGAAAATTAGAAAAAAAAGGACGAGTTGATAGGCGAGGTGATGCCTTGGGGAAAAGCGAACGATGAAGAGTGAATCCACTACCGGAAAGAGAAAAAAAAAAACCGGCACCGATTCGAGGACAGGAGAACATTCTGTTGGAGCGATGGCTGCTCATTAGCAACAGTGGGAAGAGGTCTTTTGCGAAACCAAAAATAAAAAGGAAAAAAAAAACGCAAACAACTCTTTTGTAGCGGCACTCCGGGGAAAGTTTAGTAAGATGACCAAACTATTCAACTATCTGGACGAGGGGCCGCAAACGATTTTCATCGAGAAAAGGAGAATCGTTCGCGATGAGGGGGGATAATTGCGAGACAGGATTTAAGCGTCCAAGGGGGATATCAGCACAATTTGAGGGCAAGACAAAAAAAAGAAAGAAAAATGAGGGAACTTTAAGCTCTAGGAAGGGGGGGGGGAAGGGAAAAGTCGGAAGGGAACTCTTTTAGAATCGGAAGAGAAGGGGAAAGTGATCTTCACTTCCCGGTCTTCGATCAGAAATCTCCACGATCCGTCCCGGCTGGCTTCAGAAAGAGGAAAGGGCCGCCCCATCTGATGGAAGAAGAAATAGACCAGCAAGCTCAGTACGACGACCACAGGGAAGGAAGAAAAGGGCTTTTCCGTGGATCGCAGTGAATGGTGACTTTTTCCTCTTGGGAGCGGGAAGCCGCAAAAAGGAGGATCTTAATTGAAGGAATCCCTGCTGCCAAAGAGAACGACTCAAGCTTGGCTATTAAAAAAACTTTCAACTCCGGGGACCCAGAGAAGGAAAAAGACCTTTCTCCGATTGCGTCGAGGGAAGGGGGAATCCATGAAAGGAGGAGCGCTTTCGCGATGTCAAAACTCGAGCCACGGCGCGAAAAAGGAGTGAAGAAAAAAGTGTCGCGCCCTTTTTATTGGGGGGGGGGGAAGGAAAGGGAGATCCTTGTTGCGCTTGAGAGGGAAAAAGGGGCAATTGGATCGCAGCGCAACGCAGCATGGCCAATATCCAAGAGAGAAAAAGGAAAAAAAACGGTCGCCCATTATGTATCCGTAAGGGGAGGGAAAAGGGGGGGAAAGGTTTACTTCCCTAAAACGCTCGATCAAAGGAGGGAGAAGGGGCAACATCTTGCACGTGCAGGCGTTTCGCAGTCTCCCCTGTCTATCTTCCATTGCTCTGCTTCACGGGAATCTAATAATAACAAAGGAAAAAAGTAGAGATCCCGGCATCAGAGCAATGCATCTCGGGGGGAAAAAGAAGAGAGAAAAGCCTCCCAATCTTGCAAGCACTGTTGCAGCAGGCTGTAACCGGCTTAATGTTCGGGGTTATGATAGAGTTTTTCTTTCCTTCAAAATTGAAAAGAGAAAAGGTAAGAATCAATCAGGGTCCGACCTTTCTCAGGTGCGTCGCAAGGGAGGAAGGGGGGGGCTATTGTCCATTACTGCGGAAGAAATTTCCTCACTTTCGCATGGGCAAAGCTCCCTAGGATGCACAGATGAAGGGGAAGAAGGCGAAACCCCAATACAAAGGGCAGAAAGGGGGAAAAAAGAAAAGGGGGAACCTGTGTCTCGTGAGAGAAGCGCGAGAAAGGGACCCTTGCTGCTCAAAAGGAACTCCGTCAATCCTTTCCATGTCGGGCTGCGAAAATGGGGGGAGGAGAGTTAGATACGTTGTCAACTAGAAAGAAGGGGGAGAGAAGGGAAAGACTTTTCTTTCATGGGTACATTCAGAGAAAGAGGGCTATCAACCTGCCCAAAGAGGAACAATACAAATGCACTATCCACGGCACGCCCGGTGGATCAAGAAGGGGGGGAGACGTCTACTTGATCTTGCGGTCGAGAGAAGAGAAGACCCAGCAAATGTTTGAGGGGGCCTAAGGAAAAATGGCGTAATCGCGTGGTCGAGTGTGGAAACCGTTAATTTCCGATCATCGGGGATGACAAGGAGAGGAGGATAAAAGATTCCCTCCTATTGCTAGAAGCTAGTCGAAGGAGAAGATGAACCTGTCATCATTTGAGTTTTGGAGGGAAAGGAAATGTGTCTAGCTATCCCCCCCCCCGTTGTACAGGAAAGGGACGAGGCCATTAGACACGTCACAAAAAAAAGGGGGTTAATGCGTGACCGCATGAGGAAAAAGGAGCAATTAACCTATGAACGATCGAATCTTTTTTTTTGGGGGAAGAGAAAAAGGGCAAAAAATTGCAGGAGGGGAGGAAAGGGGGAGTTTTTGTGGTCAAGCCTCTGTCTTGGAGGGGGGGGGTCTAACATACACGGGCAAAAGGGGAAAGAAGGAGACTTCCAGGAAGCGGAACCTAATCGGTGATGGGCATGGAGAGGATGGCGTACTTTATTTGTAGGGGGAAAAAATCCATCGTCGATTGCAAAAAAAAGCGCGCTCCACTCGGGTAGCAGGGTTGCTCCCGAAAAAGGGGTGGGCCAGAAGAGAAATTTCTTTTCGGGAAGAAAATCTCGCTCCCTGCTCACTCTCCGCCCAGAGAATTGCACCTTCCTTGGAGCAAAGAGGGAAAGGTACCTTGCAAAGAGCGTGAAGGCGCCCGGTCGGACCTCGCTCCACTAAGCCTTTCATTCCGGGAAAAAAAGGACCGTTACCCTTGCCGAGAGAAGGGTTGCACTAGGGATCGTTCAAAGCAAAGGTGGAAGGGTCAGCAGGTGGTTTTTCGAGCTTCCTAATCTGCACCGGGGGATGGGTTGGGTCGAAATTCCGAGGGGAGAAAAAAAAGGGAGGCTTCTTGCTGCAGAAGGAAGGGAGCTTCTCCGCTCACAGCGGAGATCACTTGCAGGATCGGAGGAGGACAAAAGGGGAGAAGTATGGTAAATTAATTTTGCAAGAAGGAAGAGAAAGGGGGGGGAAGATCGCTCAAAATGTCAACGAGTTGGAAAAAGGAAGAATCTGTTTGAATAGCAAGGAATGAAAGAGGGGGATAAAGAAAACGCCTTTTCGCGAAAAAAGAGGGGGGAAAAAAACATTCCTAACGGTGAGCCGGTTTGGGAAAAACTGCCTGTCAAAGTGCGCGACTCTCGCAAGGAGAGGAGGAAGGGGAGGGATTTTCCGAGAATCTAGAAAAATCTAGAGCCGAAGAAGTTTGACGTGCCATTGCAATTCAGGAAACTTTCACTTCTGAGATTTGGAAAGACGAAAAAAGAAAGGCGCTGCATACCACTCGGGGAAGAGGGAAAAAATGGTTTCTGGGCGGACACGCCAAAAGGAAAAAAAGCATTGTTTGCCAAATGGGAGCGGCCTCCCCCTAGACAGGAGAAGGGCAACCCGGCTCTAGAAGAAAAACACCCTCTAATGGTTGCCAGAAGAAGGGAGTGAAGGAGAGTCTTGGCACGCCTCCTTCCAAGGAGGGGGGGGGCCAAGAAAGCCTATGCAGGTAGCCGAAAAAAAAGTATGCTCTTTCTTAAATCCCAGTAATACTAACTTAGCGGCTAAGAAGGGGGGGGGACTTTGAAAAAAGGAAATACTCGTGCGTGAGGCATATAGGGGGAAACACGGTCTTGGGCAAAAAGGGTCGCGATCAAACGCCTAGGTACTCGCTTCCATCCAAGGACGGCACGAAAAAAGGGGAAAAAAAGCCATTCTTGGCCCGGCTGACCACCGTCGCAAAAAGGGGAACCACATCCGTGAATGCTTCACAAAAACCGGTAGTCCCGGCGCGGGGGGAGTCCGCCGCACAAGCTTAACGCGGAAAATTTGCGGTCGGGGGGAGGGAAGGAGAAAAAGCGGTGAAACTTCCTCAGCAGGGGGAGGAAGAAAATTCAACTCGCACGTGTGGAGGGGGAAAAAAAAACCGGCCGGGCTTTTCACAAAGAGGGTTAACTCGACGGAGAAAGGGACGACAACAACAACACGGAGGAGGGAAAGTTTCTAGCCGTATAGTCACCCAGTTGTGGAGAAAAAAAGGGGGCTGCAACCTTGATTCACAAAAGGAGTCTCGCCTCACCAGGGTGAGGAAGGAGGGGATTTGCCAGTAGACGGCTAAAAATACCTCAAATGGGACAGGGGGGGGGGGGAAGATTTCGCAGGAGGGAGGAGAGCGCGAAAGGGGGGTGAATTAAAACAAAAAATTCAAATTTTTTGAATCTCGCGCGTCGGGGGGAGGGGCGAGTGCCCATAATTTTGCTAAAAGGATAAAGAAATTGCTTCCATGGAAACGAGATCTGGCCTAGTCGTATCTAACGGTGAACGTTGCTTGCTTTAAACAGAGAAAAAAAAAAGAAACTATCTCGGAGGCGAAAAAAAAAAAAAGAAAAGGGCGTCGCCGCTAGCGGCTTCCAACTGGCTAAGAAAACCAACCTGTTCTTCGGAGACAGAAAAATAGTCCTCTAAGAGAGGGAAGGAAGGGCTATACGCGCACCGGCTAGAAAGAAAAAACGGTCTTTCACCCTTGAGGGCATTGCGGCGGCTTTTCGAGATCGGGGAAATGAGGAGAGAGTGAGGAGTCTTCCATTGGCCACAGAGGGGAGGGAGGAAGGGAAAAAGCTTTGCTTGCCCTAAAGGAGGAAAAAGAAGGAAGCCCTGGTGATAGCGTGAACGCATTCCGTTTCCATGTACATGTGGAAATGGGAAAGAAGCGATAGGAGAGGGAATTTTTCAGATTGCGTGGCACAATCAAAGAAGGTGTCTCTATCACGTGCGAAGGGCCTCCCTTTGGCAAAAAGGAAAAAAAACGTGCAAACCTTTTCTTCATCGGGCAGGAAAAAGGGGGGGGAGGGTTCACTAAACTGCGTGAGAAAAAAGAGAAGGTCGTTCCACCCATCGGAGCCCGTGGAACCCTTCAACTTACCATGTGAAGGGGGGGAGTGGAAGAGCGAAAACTTCCTCGCAACTGAAAGGAAGAATAGAGGGGGGGCCGCTACTATCTGCAAGTCGAGAAAAGAAAAAAGTAGTCACCTCGAATGATGCACACTAGAAACTTTGTTCTTCAATGAAAAGGACATGAAGGACAAAAAACTTTTCCTCTTCTGCCGCGGAAAATAAAAGGGGGAAAAGAAGTGACGATCCCTTTTCGGGAACAAAAGAGGAAAAGGGTCACGGTCATGAGTCTCATTCCTTAATTTCAATTCTTCGGAAGCACGCGCTTATTAATCATCGGTCAAAGAGGTGCCCTTTCCCGGGAAAAGATATCAAGACAAATCCTCCTGGGGAGGAAAGTCTCATGTGGGCGGGAGGGAATTTCGAGATTCAGAAAAAATGAACGTCGCCCCTTTTAGACATGGTTGTATAGAGCGGGAGGGGGGAATCTACGAAATGGAGGAAAAAAGAGTTTACTTACAGAAGTAAAGCAAGAACAAGCGCCATTCCCCGACACCGTGCAGAAACGCACTTCTGTGGGAAAAAGAAAAGGGCTATTCAGTAGCAGGGGGGGGGGAATTGTCTGTTCCAAAAAAAAAAAAAAATCCATCTGAGGGAAAAAAAAAAAAACGGTCGTTGTAGGAGAAAAAAATGCCATTGGTCCATTGGGAAAAAAAAACTATGGTCAACGATCTGGTTGACTCGGTAATTTGCAGCAAACGAGAGGAGTCGAGGCGCACCTGTAAATCATAGGGTGGGAAGTTTCTCATGGTCGAGGACAGGTGAAAAGGAGAAAGCCTATCCACATTTTAGGGCCAGTCAACCGTCCCTCAAACCCATACAAATGAGGGAAAAAGGGAACTCGAACATTGGCTCGGGACGAGGAGGGGAAGAAGGACTCTTTGTGAGAATCGGAGAGAGTGTTCATCAGCCTTTATCGGCATTAGCTTCATCCGAAAAGAGAAGACGCCCGGCGGGCTTCAGCGAGAGAAAAAAACTTCTTGGGGATCGTTTGGTAGACGTCTACCCTCAAGACAAGGTACTCCCGCCTCAGGCATTGGGCAACGTCGTTCCGTGGAGAAGGGAAGGGAATGGGGACTTTGGCGCGGTAAGAAAAGGAAAGTTCGCTCTGAATGGCAACTTTCCAGCACGCTGCCAGCAGAGAAAGGGCGAGGTTTTGTAAACGTAAAAGGAAGGCAGCCCATAAAAAAAAGGGACAGGCTTGACGTCGAGTGCTGGGATCATTCCCTGCGCCTTTTCTTCAGCGGAGGGCGGAAGAAACGAGCCACGTCATCGCAACAGGGGAGAGGGGGAGTCAATTTCGGCCCCGGGGGGGTCTCCGGCTTATCTTTATAGTCATCCTCTGCGCTTTCTGGGCGAACAGGGAAAGGGGGGGGAAGCGACATCGTCACCGAAGTAAAAGAGGAAAAGGGAGGCGACTCACAATCTAAGGTCTGCCCAGGCTTTTGGAGGCTGAGACGCCTGGGCAAGTGACGGAAAGACAACGCTCTATCATAACCGACCAGTACGGGAAAGAAGAAGAGGAAAAATGGGGGGGGGGAAGCGTTCTCCGCGGAAGAACGAAAGAGAGGGAGTCCTTT
>Ga0179591_1279548_pt1 | contig 10378 bp, 13 predicted proteins | sample CZOMad2_1_08_16f_FD_182891 | JGI IMG/M metagenome (GOLD analysis project Ga0179591, IMG submission 182891) | Vadose zone soil fungal communities from Angelo Coast Range Reserve, California, USA - CZOMad2_1_08_16fungal (PacBio error correction) | ecosystem: Environmental > Terrestrial > Soil >...
AGGGAAATTGGGGAGGTCGTAAAGTAAAGAAGGGTATGCGATCGGCATTAGCAAAGTGGGGGGGCGGGCGGAGGCGAGCGGCAGAATCCATCATTGAAAGGATCCTGCGAAAAAAAAAAGATGCGGTACAGTGTGGGACATGGAAGGGGAAGGGGGAGGGAACTATGAAAGGAGGACAGCCACAACAAGGAAGGATCCGAGCGAACGAGTTCGAACTCACTTTACCATGGGCTCTATCACGTTAGAAAGATCAAAAGACGCAGGAGACGGAGCTACTCGAGGGGGTTGGGAAAATACGAGGTAGGTGCAACAAGGGAAAGGGACACGGACGCGTGACGGCAGCTTCTCGCTCCTACTTGCTGTTACCAGTCTTACTTTGAGGAGAGGGCCTCTTGGTGGGACTGTGGAAAAATTCACTAAGGCCGAAAAAAAACCGGACAAGGCGCAGGAAACGCTAAAAAACCCACCCCCCTTGGGACGCTTTTAACATCAAGTCTTTCTGGCAGGGGGGGACATCGACGCAAGGTGGAAGGGAGAGGAAAGGGCGAAACAAACTTAATTTAAATATCGTGGCAGCCTTCTGATGGTCAAACGAGGGGCCGAGCAAATGAAGAAGAGGTTGAGAAGTGTGGACAGCGAGTAGCACGAGGGGGAAAACGGAAGAAAGAGTGTGCGTCTGTGTGGCAGCGGTGGATGGAAAAAAGTGTGTGATTGGGAGAATAAAACGAAGAAACCTACACCTTAGGGAAGGCGGCCGGTACCTCATAATCTGGTTCCGAAAGTGGCCACGCTGTCTGTCGCCGGCTGCGAAAGGGAGGGGGGGTACTGTAAGGAAGAGAGACTTGAAAATTCGGACCTCTGAAAAAAGGAGTATCGTCTGGCATCCTCGCTACGAAGTTACGCGAGCAAGAAGGTCCGTATGAAAGGAAAGCAACGAAAAAGCGCAAGGGGGATGAAGCGGCGTGGTGAGTCGACGAAGAAAACCGCGGGAAAAAAAAAAAAAAAAAAAAAAAACCAAACCGAGCGCTTTCCTGGTCGCACGAGGGGCGGGAGGGGAACGAAGGGGGGCACTGTGTCTTTGGCCTTGGTCGTGATTTGCTGGGGAAAAGGAACAGGGCGCCGGGCTGAAACCCACTGGAGTGGCATCGACTTCTTTTGACAAAGGGTCTCAAAATATTTCGAGGGAAAAAGCGGGGTACGACCAATCTCCAAATCTCGCGGGAGGGCTCGGCGGAAAGGACTATGCGCAAAAGTGTGAAAACGCTGAATATGAGGAATCAAGACCAAGGGAGGGAAAGGAGTGGAAATGGAGAGGATGTTTCGACGGGCGTGGGAACTTGAAACGGGAAGCCCGATGCAGAAGACATCGTGGCCGACTGTTCAATGTTTTCTCACACGGGGGCAGGCAACCGGGCCACAGTAAAAGGGAGGAAGGGGAATGTCAGGGCCCATCAATTAAACAAAAACGAAAAGGGGGGACTGTGTCCGCTCGCAGAGGGAAGTGGGTTTATCATCCCTACTGTTCATTCAGTACTCTCGCGGGAGCGGATGATTCCCGGGTGAGGGAGAGAGAGAAAAACAAAGAGGAAAGAAGAAACCTTCAAGACGAAAAGGAGAAGGAGTAGGGAAAACAGAACGTAATTCTCTTGGGAGACAAACGTACATCAGCCGGTGGTGGGGGGGAACAAATGGGGAAAGACAATGCCGTTGGCAGGCGTTTACGTTTAGGGGTGAGGAGGAGCAAAAGTATTTCCTGTGGGGAAGATCGAGTCATTAGGGGATCGCATGATTCCCTCCAGACGGCACAAACGAAGAGGGGTTCGAGGAAGATCAGGACGGGATGGGCCAGAGTCGCACCTCATAAATGGCTTCTCTTCTGCGAAGAGGCAGGGAAAGAAGCAGCATCAAAGGTAAGCTTATAAACCGAACCTGAAGGAGGACATCTTGGGCACAAATCTCCATCAAAAAGAGCCAATCAGTGTGAGGGGTGGCGGTCGCGCCAGGCCAGGAGGAGGGGCCGTCAAAAGAAGTTGGGGGCATACTTACCTTTATGAGTGGGAAAGCCCAAAGATCGCCGCGGGACTAGTGAGTGTCGAGGCTGAGGGGACAAAACTTTCGAGTATAGAAAAAAGTGGGACTGCTCTTTGGAGTGAAGGGTCGAGTCTAGGTCGGCAATCTTCAAGAAAACTAGAGGTGGGGGTTTTTTGGTTAAGGAAGCACACATGGGAACATATGCCCGGATTTTGGGTCGTAGGAGAGTTAAATCACAGGGACCCGACGTGTCTCCGTTGCATTGCGCAATAGGATGGAAGAGCAAGGTAAAAGACTGGACAGAAATATTACTCTCTATACGTATTAGGGGGGAAGAGAACTAAAAAAGAGCCACGCCTGGCATTAAACCTGCATCATACAGCGAGAGGGCCCAGGTAAAAGAGAGGTGATAAGGGAGGGGGGAATGTCACACTCCGAAAGAGGACTGAGCTCCAGGGGTTGGACATTTCACCGTCCAACTCTCGGGGGAAAAGGACGCCGTCGTTTGTTGAGAGCCGGAGAACAGGAGGGCGAGCAAAACCGAAGGTCCTTGGGTTCCCCATAACCAGCAGAGTCTAGACACCAACGGGGGAAGTCTGTGAGCGGGTCAGGGGAAGTGCGAGGAACGGAAGCGGGGGGGGGGGTTTGGTGCCCCTTCTTGCATGTGGTGACCTGTTCCCCCCTTCCACGAAAACATCCAGGAGAAAGGACCACTTTAAATGGGGGAAACTCGGCGAGGACGCTCGGTCAAACAGACAACACTAGGCCGTGCCCTGAGGAAGCTTGGCAGCTGCCGACCTAAAAAGGGATTTTTTTTACCAGAAAAGCTCGACGGATCGAAAAGAGAAGGGTGGGCGGAAGGCGGTCTTGGAAAGAGTTCGAGGTCCGTATAGAGAGACCAGGACCTGGGGTCGAAAAAGGGGTTTTGCGAGTACTATCATGGAAAGAAATGAAGAAAGCTTTAATCATTGAGGGGGAAGGGAGAGGGGGGAATGCAATGGGGGGAAGAAAAGCTCCCTCGCACCGAAGGAAAAAAGGGCGAGTGAGCCCATTTGGAAGTGCGCCACGGAAAGATTTAATTTTAACTGGGAAGAACAGAAAAGGGAACCTGTAGAGAGGAGGACATATATAATTGTCTTAACCTGGAAAAGGGGGAGGGAGTCGAATGAATTAACAGGGGGGAGGGAAGGACGTAATGGCGCGCCAGGCAGGGAGCAAAGGGAAGTCTTTGAAAGGGAAAGTCACAATATTCTGTACATGGGACAGGAAATTTGAGGAGTTCTTGGGGGAAAAAATTACATGGCCCGCAAACAAACAGGATAGAAGCGGGCAAACAGCGAAAAAAGAAAAAGGAACCGGCAGGTCAAGGGGAGAACGTGGCATCAAACCTGCTAAAAAGAGGAGGAGATCAGCGAGGGGGGGCAACTAGACTCCTGCCTTCGGGCGAGGGCACTCGTCAGGAAGGAGGACCAGAGGTGTGGAAAAAGAAAAAGGGGTTGAAAAAAATGGATAGGCGCTTGTGGGCCGGGAAAAGAAGGAACGATTAAGAACAAATAACGATGGGTGCCCAAGCATTAACGCTCAATGACGGGGGGGAGCGAGTAGACTCGGAGCGAACATACCCAACCTTCAGGGGGGGGAGGGAGGAAAGCACGTTAGCTTCTCTGAGCGTCGAAAAAAAAAAACGAGGGAGGAGGGAAGTGGCCAAAGGGGAGGGGGGGGACCCCTGGTCAACTTCTGGTAACGAAAGAAAAAAAGGTGCGAACTGTGACGGCGGCGTATTAGCACGTGCGCGAGGAAGATCTGTGCGGGGATGGCAAATGATGAAGGGGTGTTGGGAGAGGAGAGCCCAAGCCTAGAGTCGCCACGGCTGGGGGAAATCTGCCGGGTAACCGGAAGGTCTGGTCCCCTTTCGACTCCCCTACTGGCTTCTAACTTTGCCACGAAGGGTCTGCATGCTAGTTGAGAGTGGAGCTTTCGCCACTGCGGGGGAGGGAGGGGGATCTCGAGGGAGGACGACTTCCTAAAGGGTGAATCTGAAGAAAAATGCGGAAGAGTACGGCATACTAAAGGTATGACAGAGGCACGAATCTTCCAAGACCAAACGAAGCCGTCGCCACTGGCGGGATGAGAAAAGTGTGTCAGACGAGAAAAGAGGGAAGACAGCGTCCCTTCGACTGGCTTCACCCGACCACAGGAAGGAAGAAGGTAGGGGGCACGCGAATGGGATGGTATCGCGCCTTTAAACTCGACTTATTGTAGAACGCTGATAGTTGTGCAAAGCTAAGAGGGACCATAGTGTACGGGACGGCGTGGAAAAAACGACAGGCACGGAAAAAGAGGCTGGGATCGGCTTGAAAGGTACCTAGAGCGAAGCCTGAGCGAGAGTGAGCCGACTAAGAGAGGCGGGGCACTCAAACTCTCCGTTGGAGTGGGAAAGGGAAGGTGGACCCATGGGGGTTAATGGACGGGACTTGACGGGGATCCCTATTTCGACGTTCAGGACATCGTCACAACTGGGGGGAAGGAAAGTTGGGAGGCTAAAAACAAAAACTTCCGGGAGAAGAAGGGTTAAGAGACAGGGAGACCAACAAGGTATTTATCTGATCGAGCATACTCGCTGTTAGGGTCCGGGGCAAAGACGAGCTAAAAGAAGGGAGGAAGGGGGGGAGTCAGCGCGCGGGGGAAAAAGGCACAAGGAAGAAAACAACACCCGGAAATATAGACTCGACCGGTTCCTCATCATCAACGCGGAGCTAGAAAATGGGGAGAAGGGCTGAGAAAGGAGGCAGCGAACCGCGGGGAAACAGAAAAGAGGAATGTGGTTGGAAAACGTAAGTCGATGCTGGAGCAGGGCCTTATCACGAGGGGAGGAGGAGGGGGGGGCAACCAGGGAGAAAGGGGAAAAAAAGGAAAGGGGACAGTTACGATGTGCCGCACGCATGGAGGGATAACAGAGAAAGCGGAGGGAAAAAAATCAAGGAAGCGTTTCACTCTCCACTGGATCGCTTGGTTGGGATGAGAAGCGAAAAGGGGGTCTGGAATAATTAGACCGCAGCTTCGCTGAATCAGGGGTCCTTTAAAGCCAAATATTTAACGAGGTAAAAGAACGCCGGAAAGAGTAAAAGTAACAAAGAGGAGAAGGGGCAAAACCAGGCATTCTAGGGACCAATCAGGGAGGGGTAGGGAGGACATGCGGAGGTACAAGACCCTCAGAGCACAGATACTACTTCATTGACCATGCGTGTAAGAAAGAGGGACGAAGGGAATCACGCGGAGTGAAAGCTGGCTGAAGATTACACGGGAAGGAAAAAAATGCGAAGGAGGCAGGTTTAGGAAGAGGGGAGCGGGGGGGGGGGGGGGGGGGGGGGGGGGGGGGGGTGGGGGGGGGTGGGGGGGGGGGGGGGGGGGGGGGGGGGGGGGGGGGGGGGGGGGGGAGGGGAGGAAGGGGGGGGGGGGGGGGGGGGGGGGGGGGAGGGGGGGGGGGGGGGGGGGGGGGGGGGGGGGGGGGGGGGAAAGGGAAGGAAGGGGAAAGAAAAAAGAAAAAAAAAAGGGGAGAAGAAAAGAGAAGAGGAAGAAGAAGAAAAAGAAGAAAAAGGGAAAGAGGAAAAGAAAGGGAGGAAGAAGAAAAGAGAGGGGGAGAAGGAGGAGGAGGAAGAAAGAAAAAAAAGAAGGGAGGAGGGAAGGAAGAAAAAAAAGAGGAAGAAAGGAGGGGGGAAAGAGAAAAAAGGAAAGGAGAAGAAGAAGGGGAGAAGAAGGGGAGAGAGAGAAAAAAAAAAAAAAAGAGAAAAAAAAAAGAGAAAGAGAAGAAGAAGAAAGAAGGAAGGAAAGAAGGGAGAGAGAAGGACAAAAAGCAACAGGAGCAAAAAAAGAAAAAATGAAGATAAAACAAAAGAAGAGAAGGAAAGAGGAGAGGAAGAAGAGGGGGGGGGAAGAAGAAAAAGAATAAAAGAAACAAAAAAACAAACTAGAGAAAAGAGAGACAAAAAAGGAAGAAAAAGAAAAGATCAATGGGCAAGGGAGGATAGGAGGACGAGGGGGGGGAAGAAAATACAACGGGGGAAAAACAAACAAGAGAGGAGAAACAACAAAGAAATCCGGAGAAAAGGAGGAGAGGGATGGACTTTGTGGAGCGCCGGGAAAGTTGAGGGAGGAAGGAAGTAGAAAAGGGAGATTAGTAAGGACGAGGGATGAGAGGTAGAAGACGGTAGGACGAGGGGAGGAGAGACACCGTGTAATGGACCGCCAGGAAAGAGATCAAGGGGTCTGAGGGAGAAAGCAGGTTTAAACTTTCCGAAAAGAAGTTAAAAAGGGACAACGAAAAACATCAAAAAAAGTAGCAAGTGGGAAAGAAAATATGGAGGAGCGAAATTTGTCAAAGGCAGAGCGGGTAACACAGCTTTGAGAACATAACGTCGTCTAATTTCTGAATGGCGGGTTGCTAAAAGAAAGCGTAAAGAACACGAGAAACCCCGAACTCTATGAAAAACGGGAGAACATCATACGTGCCGAAAAGAGTTCTAAAAAGACGCACCGACTGGATAGGGAGCAAAAAGTTGGACAGGCTCTGCAAAACGCACTCGTTGACCACGTCCTCGATAAAATCGTGAGGACCGGGGGGGGGGTTGGCGTGCAAAACTTACAAGGAGGTACGACACGAAAAAAAAAAGAGGGTGCTAGAATCAGGGGAAAAACAAGAAACGCAACGTTCCGCATCCAGTAAGGGAGAGGTTAAAGGATAAAAGACAGACTGGTTTGTGCGGAAACACATGCTAAGAAAACTGAAGAACGTACAAAAAAAGAATGCCCGATAATCAGCATGAAAGGGGTAACAGGAGGGCGAAACGGCCCCGCGCCGGTGTAAGGTAAAAATTGGGCGGCAAAGAAAAAAATCGAGTCTTTAAATGAGAAAAAAGTAGCGTGAAAAAGTAAAGGTTTTTCGAGTGGGGAATTGGGGGCGGGGAGGGAGCAGGAGAAAAGGGCGTGCGCTAATGTCGGGGGATAACTTAAATGGGGGACTGTCAGGTGTATTAACGTGAATATAACGAAGAAAAAAGTAAAGGAGCAGGTGGGGAGGCTCAGTTCAGAAATTGAGCCACGTGGAGAGACCACGCAAAGATAATCCACTGTTACGGCCCCTTTTTCTGAGGGAAGAGAGAGGTTATTTGGAAAAAATAAACGAAATCAGCAGGCGACGAGCAGAATCTCCAACTCAAAAAAAAAAAAGGGGAGGGTAAAAAGGGATCCTTACTGAGTATAAAATAAATATGCGGGGGGGGATCGAGGAAAAAAAAAGTAAAGACGGGAAAAGTTTGATGGGGAGTATCAGCACAATTGAATGGCAGGTGCAGAAAATAAGGAAAGAAGTGTAAAAGGTACGCGGAAGGCGATGAAGGGAAACTCTACACAGGGCCCTCCAAAAAATCTAGAAGCTCTCTATGAAAGGAAACGGCGCGAAGGGAAGGTTCGGAACCAAAGCTCAAAAAGTGGAAAAGGGAACTGATCCGCAGTTGAAGGCATCAAATACTATCCCCTTTTGGGGGCCGCGGGCGAAAAGTGCACTAGGGAAGTGAGCTAGGCACTACAGTTAGAGAAAAAGGTCAAGGGGGGAGTTTATAAAAAGGCTTGTGGCCATTTTTAAAAAACGACCAGACCGCACAAAACCGGGTTATTAAAGGTCTGAGGAAAGAAGACTCGGAGGGCCAGCTGGGCGGTTGAACAGATAAGACAGCTTCAGTTCGTGATTAAAAGGCGTTCTCTTTCACGTCAAAACCGAAATAGATGAAATGGCAAACTAGATTGTGGGGAAGCCGTTTCCGTGATCCTTGAGCAAGAAGAAGAGTTGGGAGCCGACGGGAAGGATAAAACCAGAAAACTAGTGTATCGCTCCTATAAAGGCTTATCAGGAATTTCATGAGGTAAAAGGGGGGTGTGAGAAAAAATATCTCCGCGAGGAAAAAAGACGAAGGAAAAGGGCCAAAAAGGGAAAAACGGATAGAATCCATCATAAACAATGGGGCTTTTCTCCACTGACGATGGGGGAGGGGGGAAATCGCGAGAAAGAAGAGAAAAAGAACGGGGGAATGTTAGAGTAAGGGCGCAGAATAGAGAAGAAAGTTGTTTCGAGAAATAGGGGTGACCTGGAAGAAATCCTCTCACTGAGGCTAGCAAGTTGTGCGTCATCGGGAATCAGACGAAGAAAACAACGAGGGTCGAGAGCGGGCGAGAAAGGGGAACGGGAAGTCTGTTCACCTCTTCTTTGGGCAAAAAGTCTCCGGGGCCGAAAAAAAAAAAGAAAGAGGGGGGCATAGGGGAAGGATTTGAAAGATCCTATTTCCTCAAGCGGGGGGGGGGGGGGGAGGACGGCGTTGACATGCGCATCACTTCCTTCTGGGGAAAGGAAAGGAGAGAAGAGAGGCAGTAGAAGGGGAAAGAGAGGAGCTTTAAAATCACTCAACAAAAGACAGCTAGGGGGGTGTGAAAGGGGAAATGCGCTTAAAATGTTCTTTTACGGAGGGTACTTCGTACCTGAGAAAAGATGCCATAAGTAACGGGCGTCTGTGGGCGACAAACGGCTCGAAACATCATCACAAAAAGTATCAATATGCGGCCCAGCGCATTTACGGAAAAAAACAGGGGAGGGAGGGAAGGGGGTCAAGAGAGGACGGGGTATGGGCTCAGATACGCGCAGGACGAGGATCGAAGCGCGAAAGAGAGGAAAGGGGGTCAGAAACACAACACTAGGGAGAATCCGAAATCGGAAGAAAGAGGAAGAGCAACCGGGAGCCCGGAATCACGATGAGACCAAGGCACTCGCGATAACCCCTAGCGGGAAAAAAAAAGAGCGCCTTTTTGGTTTTCCCTTAGCGGGGAGAGATAAACTCAGGCCTTAATCACGAAAGGGAAGGGGGGGAGGGGGTGCCGAGAAGGGGGGAGAAAAGTAAGGTCGACAAAGTATGGGCAATGACACGAGGCAGTAGCAAAGGCACAAACTTCCAAAAAAGAAAAAACCAAAGATTGTTCAAGGAGAAGGAAAAATAGAAAAGGGCCTATGTTTGATGTGCCGCCGGAGTCCTCTCAAAATACATTAGCCTGACAGGCTGCTACACGGACCGTTCAAAGCAAACAGGAGGATTTAGAGGGGTCGTAAGACGGAGGAAAAGATCGGAAACGGTTGCACATCTAAAAATCTATTGCAGAAGTTGATTTTCGCCAAGGAGGAGAAGACAAAAAAGTCCAAAGAGAAAAAGACGGAAGTCAAACAGAAGTTAGAGGAAAGGAACCAAGAATCGAACAGGCGGACCTCGATTGAAAAAAAAAAGGTCCTGAGTGCGAGGACAAAAAAGGGCCGAGAAAACCCAGGTCTCATTATGCATAAAAGGACGCTGAGGGATCTCGGCACTAAAAGAACACTTTAGCTGCATTATGTCAAACAAACTTACATAGGAGATTGGCTTGAAGGGAAGCGGTGAAGGGAGTTAGCTATTTCATCAATCGAGTGGGCGAAAGACTGGGTGGCAAAAAGGAGCAAGAGGCTTGGAGAAGATAACAAACCATTTCATAAACCCAGCGCGAGAAGGGAGGATGGGGGGAGTCACTAAAAAAGTCTCTTAAATTCCCAGAAAGGAGAAGAAGCGCTGTGGGCCGAAAACTCGCGTGATACTCGCTTCAAAAGCTAGGGCGGCAACTCTTCTTAGGTGCAAAAGGAAAAGGGGGGGAAAAAGCCGGGAAAAGAGGCCCACTTGGGAAAAGTTCCTTCCGAGAGCAAGAAGAGGGGGTGTTTTTCGAAGGGAGGATCAACATTCGCACAGCCCTACGGAGTTCCGGTCGGTGGACAAAAGAACAAAAAGAAGAATTAAAGAGTTGCCGGATGAATTCATAAAAAATGGTTATGGGGGGGCTGCCAATGAAGAAGGGGGAGGGCAAAAAGGCCACCAAGAGGAACGATAAAAGTCCTCAACGGCTGGGTCTGACAAACCTAAAAGGCGGAAAGAAGCCGGGCCGGAGGGCCCCTCGTGCGTTTTCAAAAACGCTCCTTAGGCATCTGGATGGAATGAAAGAAACATATGAGGAGGAAAGAGAAAGAAGGAAAGGGTGGAAGGGAAACGTGCTAGGAGCGAGAGGATCCGTTCGAATCCATCTCTAGGTGCGCGTCCGAAGAAAGGGTCGTTTTGTGGAAAGTTAATTGTACTAGGTCAGAGAAGAAAAGGTTCAAAAGGTAAAAGGGGTTTGGCTGCATTTGCAAAAGGAAAAGGGCAATAAAAAGGACGAAAGATACAGCAATAGAAAAAACTGGGCTCTCCCATCATTGTGGGGAGGGCCGGCTAAGGGGGGGAAGTTGACGAAC
>Ga0179591_1337531_pt1 | contig 10378 bp, 8 predicted proteins | sample CZOMad2_1_08_16f_FD_182891 | JGI IMG/M metagenome (GOLD analysis project Ga0179591, IMG submission 182891) | Vadose zone soil fungal communities from Angelo Coast Range Reserve, California, USA - CZOMad2_1_08_16fungal (PacBio error correction) | ecosystem: Environmental > Terrestrial > Soil >...
GTTAAAGCTAAAAAAACGGTGGAGGAGAGGGGAGGCGGCCGATATCTTCCTTTCTAGGAAGCGACAGACAGCGCAATCCAGGAGGGGAAAAGTCTCATCAATAGGGAAGAGGTGTCCTTCTCGGCAGATGAGGGGGAACCACTACCTTCGTGAAAACCAGCGTCTGCTTGGAGTCAGGGACTATTCTTCCAGAAAAAGAAAATCAATCCGTAGTGCGATTTTCTTCTCTACAAAATCTAGGGGGGGAAGGAGAACCTTCGACCTCTTCTCGCCTCACTGTTTCTATCGAGGACGTAACGGTTTTTTTTGAGGGAAGAATACGCCCGCTCAGCACGAGAACGGCCTGAAGTTGTAAAATACGGACAGAGTCCCTTAAATCAAATCTCGGCTCTTCCGAATCCCTTTACGAGTGAGGCGTCCTTGCAGGAGGAGGAGCGCGCCGAGCATCACCTCTTGAGAATCCGCGTTTTCTGTAACAGCTCTGGGTATCGACGTTGTCATTAGTCACACGGTAAGGGAAGTACTCTTTCCGCCGTCGGGGTTTCATCGAGGAGTGGATCTGAACACCGTCCGAGGACTAGTTGCATCTTTTGCGTTCGAACACCTCTGAGCTCTGTGTTTGGGGAAGCTTTCTGTATATAGAAAAAAATAGGCAAGATCGACAGACGTCACAGGCTGTTGATGAAGAGGGGGGTGGACAGAGTGCATGGTTTCTTTCGAGAATGAGGGTTCCAGGTAGGAAAGGAAGGTTTGCCGTGAGCAAGCGTCGTGAGGCGAACGTGGTGCCCGAAGAACCGCTCCGGCGCTTGAAAATTCAAATACGGCAAGAGGGGAAAGGTGAGAGAAGAAGCGACCGGCATATTTTTCCAAAGGTCACGATAGGACTAAGGCCTCAAGGAAGTCATTAGTGTGTTGAAGAGATGGGCAATCGGTAACTAGGAATCTCCATGGCGGGACACAGTACGCAAAGTCGGATGGCGATTGAGGTGGGAAAAAGTGTACTTGATTCTCGATCCTACAGCTTTTCTCACGCTCTCATCTGGGAAGACCGGCCGGGTAGCGGGAGCGGACTAGGGAACAACGAGAGATTAAACCGGTAGAGCGGACGGTATCAGCGGAACCAATCTCCTTCCAGTTCGAAAGTTCTAGTTGAAGAAGAGGTGATCAAAGGGCTCTCGCACCTTCATCCTTTGAAGGGGCGAACAGCGGTTTCCCAATTTCCGGACATTAAACAGGAGGGGGACCGTGCCCGCAGCGACCACAGAACCACTGGTCAAGCCATCGAATATACGGGGGAGCTGGGGCGGAAGCTCGACAAAACGCTGTGCACGGCGATCCATTTGTTTCAGATTATCACGGGATGAAACATTAACAGGGGGGAGGGAGCGGGCTAGGACCTCACTGTTCCTCTGTCGGGAAGCTTCCTCAGAAAACATCGTCCTCGCTAATTAAGGGAACGATCGCCGAGGAAGAGGATGGCCTTCCTACTAGTTAGGTGTTGCCAAAATGGTCGCGCACGAAAATTCCTGTAGAGCAAAGGCGCGGGAGCCCTCTAACGCTCCTGCGGTCAACACCGGCCGGTCAGCTTGCTGGAAAGATAAACCTGACGCGTGCTTGAAGATGCACATTCAGGAAAGGCAAATTCGGGGTTTCTTTAAAGACCTCTGAAAGCACGTAATAAACCGGCGAGCATGCCGAGCTGAAAGGCTTGACTCCTTTTCATTTTAGAGAGGGGCAAGGGCGAACAGCGGCGCGAACTCAAGTTTCACGGGGGGGGGGGGGGGGGCATAACTGCGAGAACGAGCCTCCCAGACAGGGCAGCGCGAGATCTCCGAGTGGGGGAAGAAAGAAAAAGAAATCGAGCTGCACGGTGTGGGGGCTTTCACAGTCAGGGGGCGACAGAGACAACCCGATAGCGCGGGAAGAGGCCGTTGACTCTGACCTGGGGCCGAAGCTTCCGGCAAAGCTTATGGGGGCGCCGAACATTCCTAAATCGTCCACAGAACTTAGAGATCTCCTCTGAGTAAGGCCTCCTTAGGTTCATCAAAAAAAAAGAGACTGAGAACGATCTAAAGCTCACGTTCCGCTGACCTGCGACAAACGCAAAGTTCACGTGGGTACGGATGCGGTGGACGAAAGTCCAGGTGAAAAGGGTGGGGAGCCTAGGGGGGTACTTCATCCCTCTGTTTCGGGAGCCGGCACGCGGACACGAGAGGGGATCCCCGGCGTGATGAGGGCAACGTCGAGGAAGAAACGGTATCGCGTTTGGGGATAGGTCATTGAGCGTTCACGGTCTGCGTAAAGGTTTAGGCGTGAACAAGGGGGAGAAAAGCTGCCCATCTCCGAGAAGGGGGGATGAACTGAAGAAAAGTCGGGAGTCATTGTTTGTACTAAAAGACGCGTCGGGGGGAGAAGGGCATCCTCACCAGGGAAACGGACGCTTTCCACGAGCGCGACGAAATGACAGGCAGTACAGGGGGAAGTGCGGGAGAGGGGTATTCTTATCGAGTCGACTCAAAAATACGATCTTCCGATCCTAACGACCGTTAAAAACACGTCGGGTCCTTCTCTTACAAATAAGGCTCCTGTGAGTTCGCGGCGAGGTTAAGGTGCGAGGTCTACGCACTCAGGATGATGTGTTCTCTCCTTAAAAAGCGTAAGTCGTCCGGACATCAGCCAGGGCAGTCGGGAGGTTTGGTCGAGAAGTGCATTTCTTTTGGGGAGACGACGACGTGTCTAATACTTCTCACGGCTCAGGGTGAACGCCTCGCCGAAAACTTGGGTCTCACTGATTGGCCTAAAAAATCTCTCGCTAACTTCGATGAGGGGAAAAATATCTCTACTTCGGGGGAGACCCAGATGGGAGATTCAACGCGGTAATTTACATGTGCGTGGGTGTAATAGAAAAATTTGGGGGGGGGGGGAACGCAAGATTCTGGAAGGGAAGCCGGAGACGACGAGCCTCTCTCCGGCAGGGTCTGGCGCATGGGGGAAAACTAGCGGTCTTACTAGTCTCGAATGGCCGAAAACAATGGTAAGAAAGGAGACTTAAACACTCAGAGGAAGGAGACAGCTGTGAACCGGGTTATAAGGCTCATGCGAATAGATCTAGAAGGAGGAGTGCTCGGTCGTATGAAAGAAAGGGACGCCGCTGCCTTTGCTGGTTAAGAGGGTCCCCCGATAGTCAAGAGGGGGGGAGCCAGTCCCACTTTCTTCACCGTAAAACGGACTGGAGCTCATCAGGTCTGAAGGAGAAGAGTGTCGCGGGGGGGGACGGGGGCTGTGCTCGGAAGGGGCTGATATTGCCGTAGAGAAGCCTTGCGGAAGCGGTGCCTTTTCTCCCCTACTTGCAAAAGAGGTGTACTGAGCTGATCGCCACAGCGGCGTAGAATAAATAGATAGAAAATTAATTCTTTTGTCGCTAAGAAGTGAGGTGACGGTCGAATGTATCGGGTTATCCTTAAGATCGTCGCGGTCAACTGGTAACATTTGAACGCGGGGGAACATAATCTGGGGGGGGGGAGTCAGTGCATGTCCCCCTAATTTATACGGAGGGGTAAACGCGGAATACCACTGTGGACTGGAAGGGAGAGGATGGCAATAGGGCGCGTGTAACACAGAACGTGAGACTCATCAGGTCTGCTACCATATCTCTAGAAAGCACAAAGATTATTATGAAAGAGGAGATATGTCGCGCCTGAGGGAAACTAGGAGAAGAAATTTAATAGAACGAGGTGAAAGGACCGTCGCCCGCTGGCCAATCAAGTAAAAAACTAACAAGAGGTGGAGGGTTCAAATCAGATGCCACGGGTCGACAATTTGCTTACAAGGCCAGACCCATATGTCTGGGGAAAAGGCTAAGGAAAACCCGATTACAAGTTTACATCGGTCTGAGTCGTCGAGGAAGAAGAGTCCGACAAAGTGAAACCTTGTTTCTACCAAAAAGAAAGGTTCAAAGGAGAAAAGAAGATTTCGGCCCGACGCGAAATCAAATAGGCTACTGCTTCTAAGAGGACCTTTCGGCAGTGGCACGGAAAGAAGGCCGACCGGATTCTAGGCTCATCTCAAAAGCACAGGGGGGAGACGAGAGCAATACATCTTGGTGCGGGAACTAAAGAAGGAGGCGTATCATGGAAGGTACGCTGACCAAGGCCGGGGGGGTCGTGGGTCTGGAGACGAGAAAACCTGCAGGCCGTTCTTCCTGCTTCCTCCTCTTACAGGACCCAAATCAAGAGGAGGCGAGCAGTGAGAATGGTCAAAGCTCCCTTACCGCGTTCGAACTTCTAGGAGAGGGTTGCTCAAAAGGGAGGTGCTCGAAGTGGTCGAACGAGACTAGAACAGGGAATGCGTGGTCCTACAACCTTCCGTAAGGGCCTATCTTCTCTTTCTGAGAAGGCGTGAGCAGCGTAGACTTGCTCAGCGAGTGCTTCAAAAAAAAGCAAATTCCATCTCTGTGACGAGGAAACAAGAGCGGCTTACCCCCACTGCTGAGAAAATCAGACCAGGCTTCCCGTCACGCTGAGGGAGATGACCCTTAAAATCATTCTAACCACCATCTGGCAGGGGAAGGGAGACGTTAAAAGCGAAATCTTTGAGGAAGTTATTCAGCACGTCGAGACTAAGAAAAAAACCTGAGAGGAAAAAAGGGACGGATCCCGCTCATGATTCTGGGGTAATGAGACGGAAAAATCTTCTCGGAGACGCAAACCACGACTTCAGCGGAAACGGTAAATACCAGCCGCACCGAAACCGAGCGCGAGATAATAAAAGGGGCGCTACCAGTATGGCGGTGGAGTTCATCGGGGTCCTTGGTCGGAGAGAATCAACAGGACGCGCAAGCCAAGGAAGCATTTCTCGCCTGAAAAGTCGGACTATCTTCGCCTGTGAGTTAAAAAAATCGACCGCAGGTCAGTAGACCTCGAAGAAAGAGGGACCCCGAGGGGAACGTTCATAACTTCCTGAAGAGGAATTCCTTAACAACCCGAGGTTCCGTCCCTTGCGAACAGAAAGGAGCTACCTTGCCCCTCCCTCGTCCCAAAAAGGCTTCACTTGCTGGAAAGGTCGCCGTGTCGAAGCAAAAGCGTTCGCCCAGATCGGCAGAACGGCCCGGAACGGAGGAACGCGGGCTACGCATCAAAACAGGCGTCAAATCAGGAATGCTAAAAGGGCAGAACGCGAGAGGAGGCCTAAAAAAACCAGGCACGGTAGTGTCATCAGCCACGGGGGAGCAGACCGCGGTCTACTCCCCGATAGTGTTCGATCAAAGGTAGGGGACTCGCTAAGGCGAGCAGTCTATCGTTGACGATATTAGGGGAGGAACAGCGGTCAGCTACACTAGCCAGCGGAAGGCCGGCAAGCGAATATTCACGCGTTAACGGATTGGTCCACACCATGCCCGATCAGGGAAAATGGTCGCCAACAAGACCTCGTAGGGGGAACCTCACAGGGGGGGGTGGAAGAGGGTCTGGTCCGCCAAATAAGAGGCACGAGAGTCTCGTGAGGGAGGGGCGTTGTGGTCGGGCAGTTCTCTTCCGTGGTGGGGACATAAAAGCAAAAAACCCCACACCTCTGTAACTGGCAGATACGTGGGAGCCACGCAACGCGCGAACAACTCTTACCTTAGGAAAAGCTGGACTCTCCTAAGACTTAGAGTGCTGTACACCGAGTTGAAAGAAGAAGCGCTGTCGCTCTTCACGGAAATTGGAGAAAGAGGACCAGCCAGGACTTGTTGATAACCGGTCAGAGAAGCTGACGGACTGGGTGGGTTACGATCCGTAGCGTGTTCGATGCTCGAACGTGGTATGTGCCATGCTTGAGCTCGGGGGCAACGACTGTGTCAGGAAATTCCTGTCCTGGCATCAGGAAAGAGAGGAGTCCGCTAGCGAGGAAATCATCGAACGTAGGAGGAATAGGAAATAACCCGGTTAGCCTAGTTGCTGCGCGCCGTATGATAAAGACTCTCAAACACAAAGGCATTTCCATGGCACGCACGGTAACATCGGGCCAGCACATTGTACTCTCCTTTTTCAAGAAAGTTGTGTCGTAGACCTAGGATCCTGCAACATAGGAAGAGGAGAGGTCTTGCGCCGACGATAAGATTGGGAATCTCTTGGACTGGCGACTAAAGGGGGGGGCAGATTGCTCGGCAAGCTCTGTATCGAGGTGTCGCGTCAAGAGTCAGAAGGCTCTTCCTGAAAAGTCGCCGGAAAGTGTAAAAGAAAAGCCTAAAGTAAGTTCTTTTCCTAATGCGTGCGCGGTTAGGTCTCATAGAATGCTAAACCTGCCGGTCAGGGCCACATTCGACTCGGGGTGGAGGGACAAGTCTTTCCTATAAGGAATGACTCAACGTTCATTTTTCTAAAAAAGAGAAAGACAGATCAGAGGGATGGTGTGGCGTGAATGGGATACTCGTTTATTTCCATCATTAAAAAAATTTGAAGGGCATGAGTCATAGCATAGAGGTTGAAACTTGAAAAAAATCTAAGTTGGGAGTCGCAATGTTATCCGGGTACCGGGTACAAAGCTTGGAGTTCATGCCTAGACGCGCCGGAGCGGTCGAGGGGTAGGTAGAAGATCCTGGAATTCCTTAGTAAGGCAAACCAATCTGTCATCTGAAAATCTAACTCGAAACGCGAATAGAAGAACAATCTGCATAGAGGTGAAGAAATAACCAACTCTTAAGAGGGGGAGAGCTGAAATCTTTCTCGAAAGAATAGGATGACCTAAGAGCCCGGCTCCACTATTGGATGGGGGGAACCAGGAGAGTAAGTCGGCGGGTTCAGATAATACTGCTCTCTACCGACAGAGGAGAGGCCGATGGACGGAAGAATTTATGCTAAAGGGGAAAAAACCTATACACGCTAGGTAAAGAAAACAATCCAGTTCTCCGATTAGTCTTAGAGGCGCGCGAACTGTGATACGCAGTCCAATTCAACATAGTCAATCGGGTCTTCTGACATCCGGGGGCGTGGGGAGAAGAAAGAGCAAAGATGTCTATTTTTAAGGTTCCTGTCGTTATCTTGCTGGAGGCGTCTCTGTCAAAATAAAAAAAACGTACGTAAATAGAAAGCAACAACTGAGGAGATATCCGTGGTCTTATAAACAACCTCGCGGTTTGTAAATATATCACGGGGGGGGTAGACTCAGAGAGAGGGAAGTCGGGCACCAGAACGGAAGATTGAAATCATCAATCAGAAAAGCGCGTCCCTTATGCCGCAAGCGTGGTGCAAGATCTCTATTAATTACAAGCCGGGGGGACAGGACAGGGGAAGAGTTAACTTCTTCTGATTCTGCCTGCCGGCGTCTGACAACTTAAAGGATCTTCTAACAGAAGTCCGCGAGCTACGGCACAGAAATGCGCGAAAGAAAAATAAAATAAGAGATCACACAACGATTATTTGAGTATTCTCTCTCAGCAAGGGGGGGAAGGCCGCTGGCGTCGTCCTGTCGGAATTTTCTAAAGCAGTTTCAGCGAAAGAAAGCAAGTAATTCTGAAAGGTACTGAGCTCCATCTGGCCGGAAGGGGTCGCCTGGGTGGAGGCACCACGACGGTTCTGCTGATCGTGGCCCATCGTTGAGCTTGATGCCGAAGAAGGGATTTGGGGTTGAACAGACGGAAGGGACTAAATTCTTTGTCGAGAGAGCGAACGAAATAGTTTTGAAGTATGAACTTCTCAGATTCCGCTTGCGAAGAACTCTTTGGTGCTGGGTCTGACGGGTGTTGGTCTGCCTACGGAGAAGGTCTGGGCCAGATAGAGACGGTAACGAGCTGAAGGGTGCCTAAGTAACGTGGGGGGGGGGGTTGTGTGGGGAGTTGTTGGGTTTTGTGGGGGGTTTTTTGGGTGGGTATTTTTGGTTTTTGTGTGGGAGGGCAAAGGAAGGTTGTTTTTTTTTTGGGGGGGGGGGGTGGGGGGGGGGGTGTTGTGTTGGGGGGGGGGGGGGTTGGGGGGGTGCGCTGCACACCCGAATTTGCAGCCGAGGAGGCGTCCTTGAAGCTCTAGACTATCCGTAGGAGCGGCGGTGGAGGCTACCTGGGGTAGTCGAGTTGGTCTGAAAGAAGAACAACAGTCCTTCCTCTTTCAGAGAAAATCGGGGCTAGAGTAGCGGGGGGAACTCCTCAGAAAATTGCTCGCTTGGTTCTCGAGAAAAGCGTGGATAGCTGGGGGTATTAGCGAAGGAGGGGAGATATCAACAGCGGCAAGCGAACCGAAAGAAAAAAGTTATGATTCGGTAAGGTCGGGTCGTTCTTCGTAGAGTATACCACGACGGACCTGAGTTGTTAGGATCTCTCTAACGAGGATGAAGCTAGCCTTGGCACGAGCCCGCCTCAGAAGAATGCATGGGGGGGGAGGGAGAGGAGGGGACCGTTCCAGTACGATTCTACGAAAAGTAGAATGTTGACCTGATAGGCCCCTTAATAAAGAAGTCAGGTATTGTTTTCATGATGAAGACCGGACGAGAGCGCAAGTGGGCAAAGTCAAGAAGGGAGATCGGCTTGACTTGGGAGACGAAGGGACGGAGTCAATTGATCCGATGGGACCCGCAAAGCGTCGCCGGCGGGGGTCAGGGGGACTTGCCGTTCGAGTCTCTGATGGGGGCCTCGAACCGCGCCGAAAAGGAGTAATAGAGTCCGTGGGAAAACCCGAGGCTACCACTCGGAAACGTGCGATGAGCAACCGTCGAAGGGGCGACTCCTGCGTAAAGGTCGGAATCTTGGAAGCTCACTGCGTGGTGTCCCTTTGGACCTGGGAGGACCTTCTTGGAATGGAAGGGGAGATAGACAAGGAGTAAGCTGCTCCGCCCAGAGACGTAGGGGAGGGCAGGATCGCTCGACCACTTGGTCCACTTCGGGATGCCATGTCGTCTTAAGAAAGGGGGCGTGCAATTGCAATCGGGTCGCGCTAGGATTACTGAGGGAAGAGGGGCTCCCCGGGTATGAACTGGCAGGGCCTCGAGGACAGAAGTAAAAGCCTATCTGGGTTTACTTGACAGACGAAGGCGGCAAAGTGGGGCCTAAATGAGGTTGTACCCACGGTAAGCTCAATCGGCAAGTGAAAAGCTAAAATGGCTCCCACCGACCGGCGGTGCAACAAGTCTTCCTTAGCTGGAAAGGAACACCTACAGGGAGGGGGGGGGGGTCTGAAGAGTGTAATATATCCCTGCGATGAGTTTCCGAGACACGCGCATCACGTGATCACGGCGAGCATGAGATCTGAACGGGTTTACTCGTAATGGGGGAACTCGTTGAACCGTGGCGACAGATGCAAGGGTCTGTGTAGAGGGGGGGTCCAACTGGCGAAGACTGCTCCCAAAGCCGAGAGGATCTCTATCCGGAGAGGGTTTGCATAAGAGGAGGGCAACTGTGTTTATTTAACTGCCTTTGGAGACTAGAGGGAAGAAAAAGTGACGTTTTATACCCAGGACGTGGACCGTTACACCGGGGAGATTCGGGTCCGCCATGAGGGCTGGATGTGTCTCTCAACGACAAGGGCTGCTGAAGGCTGAAAGTACGGGACTCGACTTTCGAGTAACTCATATTGAACGGGAGAAAGAAATCTGAGCTCTCAGCGCCGTTGGGAACGGGCGTCGTGATGAAGAACATTAAAATCTGTTGGAGTCATGTCTATTCTTGTCGAAAAAGGTATTTAACGCACTAAGAAGGGAGGAGTATAACGCGTTGGGGCAGGCAATCGGGGGGAGAAACTACGGGTGGAAGGGGACAGGAGTGAATCGGACAAGTAGATGACGAACGTGAGCTTCCTTTTTGTCTAGTAAGGGGTCTCGAAAGACAAGTCTGCGGACCAGGGTTTTTGATACAATTTGAGGACCGAGAACGAATTGCAGGCGTGCTCTAAGGGAGAGAAGGGGACGTAGGGTCTGCGATGGTGTGTCGCTCTTCGGTCGCTTTAGAAGAACAGTGACGACATAAAAAGGTCCTATTTTGCAGACCGGGGCGCGCGAACAGCCTTCAGAGTATAAAGGGGGCAGATGCCGCTTTCTGGGAGGGCGGGGGCCCTGCTATAGAATCTTCTCAGGAAAAGACCGTCCCTTCAATTACAAGTAAAGTCCGGCGACTGGGCAGGAGAGAGGGAGAGGTTTTACGGGGGGGCGTATTCTGACCAATTAAAGTGGTTCCGTCGGCGGACAGGCTCAGAAGAAGAGAATTCTGTAGGTACAGCGCCGTCTCATGATTGGTGGGAGAGGGGAGTGGGCAATCGCCGAGGCTTAGGGAGACGTTGCCTGGTAGAATTCGAAAAAGCCTCTTGGGAAAGGCCTCGGCACGTACCGTGGGGGAGGGCCGAGTGCCTCGGAATCCTACTCGACCGGGAGAGCGGGTCCGATCTCGCCGGGGGAGGTTTTTCCACTTGGGGGGAGATAC
>Ga0179591_1346703_pt1 | contig 10378 bp, 7 predicted proteins | sample CZOMad2_1_08_16f_FD_182891 | JGI IMG/M metagenome (GOLD analysis project Ga0179591, IMG submission 182891) | Vadose zone soil fungal communities from Angelo Coast Range Reserve, California, USA - CZOMad2_1_08_16fungal (PacBio error correction) | ecosystem: Environmental > Terrestrial > Soil >...
TCTCTAAGGAAACCTTCATAACTCAGCGGGCAACAGAAAAGGTCTTCCATTTAGTCGCGGTGAGAAAGATGTCGTTGGTCTAGGCGCTCTTTAGCGAAGGGAGAGGGGACGCTTTCCTTCGTGTGAAGGCGTATTCTTCTGAGCGGGAGAAAAATTGCGGGATCTGGACTTGTGGGAATCCTGGGGGACTGTTCCTTCGAGGGAGGACTCGATTTAGTAATGGGAGGGTATCATAAGGTAGCTACCATCCGGAGAAAATCAAAAGAATTGAAATCACCCCGGAAGGCATGAAGTAGAGGAGAAGGCCCCCAAGGAGCCACGCAATAAATCCCCAAATATTAATTGTGGGGGAAAAGTTGTTATCATTTGTACCGATTGGTGTGGGGACTGGGCCCCCGTTGTAAGTGGACAAATAAGTATGGAAAAATGCGGTTGTTAAAGCGGAATCCCCAGAAATTTATGGAAATTCGTCCTTGATACAAGGACGAAATAAGTCCTGAGCGTTTGCTTAAGTTGCAGTAGGCGCTCCCTAAAAGACTCGAACAACAGGGAGGGAGGGCAAGTTAAAAATTTTTATGGTAGAAAGGGAAAAACCTATCTAAATGCTGAAAAATTTTCGGGAACGAGGAGGAAAGCAAACTATGGTGGCTCGAATGGGTCAGAGTTGCGGCAGGGCCTTCGGATTCTGGGACAAGGAAGAACTGTTGGATTGGCTAGAAGCACTAAAATACCCCTAGGAAAATCTTGAATCATCCTTCATAGAGAACGGAGGGCTCTCAAGCGAGAAAGGTGGGGGGAGCGACGCAGGGATGGTCCTGGGCCGAAAGAGTAACCACTCGTAAATTTAGGGGAACGGGGGCAAAGAAAAGAGACCCCTTTCTCAGGGGGACCGTGTTTAGAGTGTTGCCGTCATGAGGGGACTTCCGGCTTGGTGACCGGGGGAAAGAGGAGAGCGGGGAGGTTTATCTTCAACGGACAAAGAGAGAATTGAGTAAAAAGGGAAGGCGCCTCACACAGAGGGGGTAGCACCTGCCACCAAAAAAGGAGAAAACCTCACTGTCTATTCGTGCAGCGGAACAAAAGCAAGGAGCGGGGTACGTTCGTGAGGGGAACAATAGGCAAACGGCGAGACCATTTCTCGAGGCAGAAATACCTTAGCGGTGAAAACTTGATCGCAAAGGAAATGGGAGTGGGGAAGGGGGGCGGGACCGAAGAAAACAAGCCATTGAACGATCAGGGAAGGCAGTACGTACTCAAGATAAAAGAACAACGGGAGACAGTAACTTTTGGGAAAAAAAAAGGAGGCGCCATTTACGGCTGGGGGGTCGACAATCGTAGCAGAAGAAAAATTGTGACAAGACACCACCGACCGGATTCGCGCCATATTGGAGTCTACTGCATGGAAACCCGATTAAATGGAGGGGGAGGCGTTACCTTTCAAGGGAGAAAGAAAAAAATAAGATGCCATTCGCGTAGCCGGGGGGAAAGGAAATCCACATCATCCGGGTGACAAAGGTATGGAACCAATTCGGGGAAAAGGGGCCAAGAAACAAACGAAAAAGAAGGGACAGGGAGCAACAATGTGCCGAGGAGTTGCGGAGCGTTGCGGGGGAAAAGGGGGGGTGAGTCGCGCTTCAGGGGTAACAAAAAGGGGTGTGTCAAAGGCTTGATGGTAGTCAAAAGACCAGGGACAAGCCTAAATCCCGGGCCCAGAAGGAAAAAAAAGGTTCTGGAAGAAATCCAGCACCTCAAAAGGAAACCTTCATCGTCGAAGAAGTAAGGACTACTAAATCAGCAGAAATCCGAAAAAAGAAGAGAAAAACCTCATGAGAAACGGGTCGCTTCTATCGTAAAAACCCACGTGGGAATCTTTAAACTTCGGGTGCTTGCCGGGGACTTCCTAAGAAACAGTGGATCAAAATGGTTTCAGAGGGAAAAAGAAGGGGGAGAGTAAGGCATAAGCGAAAACTTCGTTGCGGCCGGGGGACGGCCTTGTGCTATGTCATAGACACTCCAAGAAGAAAATCGTCGGTTAAGTCTCAAAAGAGAGACTCAAAGGACTAAGTGGGCAAGGAAGAATCAAAGGCCAGGGGCAAGGAAAAGAATTTAAGCCGGCACCTGTTGTTTTAGGGGGTCATAGAAGGAGTCTGGGTGCGAAGCGATCAGAAAGGGGGAGGGGGGGCCGAACGGCTGAATTAATTGGGGAAAGTTCGCCCCGAAAAAAAGGACGCGAAAGGGGGGGAAAAGGGAAAGGGGTGGCCCACGATTTTGGAACTTGGATGCCACCGGTTTAATGAGGACGGCTTTCCTTTAACGGAATAACTCTAGGAGAAGTCGCGCATCCATTCAGTTGAAAAAAGGAAAAAGAGGGGGGGGCTTTCCGTTCTTATAAGGGATAGGGCAGTCCAAGACTCCATACAGACAAGGGCGGAAGGGGAAGGATGGGGAGGATACATTATACAGTACAAAAAGACAGGTGGATGTCGTGGACTGAAAAATAAGAGTCCACGTCGTCAAGGGGGGAGAGAAACCACCAATCAGCCTCTCCTCACGTCCGAGGGGGGCGGATAGATGATTGCAGTGGTTTCACAAGGGAAATGGAAAGTCATTGGAAAAGCTAAAGAAAAAGTTGGGAGGAGAACTTGAAGGGATCGCGCATTCGAAAGAGATTCTTTTTCTTGGGAGCAGAGAGAGATTTGAAAAAGAAGAAAACAGCTATCGAAACTTGAATGTTCCAATGAAAAAAGGTGCGATTGGTCGGGACTCTATCAAACCCAGTATGTAACATATGATCTGCCCAAAGGGGACATGAGGGGAGGGGACGATCGGCGCGAGCGTATAGGGGACGAACTCACCCAGACAACGCAAAAGAGGGGGGAAATGGATTCGATCCGGCAAGTGAGCTCACTAGCGCCAGAAGTTAAAACAGTTTGTGACAAAGGCCCCAAATCATAGGATCAGGACAAAAAGCCGAGAGGCTTATCTGGCGGAGAACGGGCGACGTGGTCGAGAGGAGAGGTAGACATCCCCGAAGCAACCTCGCATGTCGGACGGGAGAACCACCTAGGACAAGGGGGGGGGGGGGGGGAATTTGATGGGGGGAAAAGAGGGGGGGATCTTTGAGAATTATGGCCGAAAATTCCTCTGAGAGAGAAAGGGCCGGGAAGAGCGCGGACCGTGGAACTTGGTCCTGTCGAAGGAGAGGGCGAATTTCTAGAAAAAGCCATATCCATACCATCACCGGTGAAAAAAAGGCGATCAACCGGAACTGAGAAGCTAAGGAGGGAGGAAGGTAAAGCGGCCATGCGCGACTTCCACCATTCTTCCTTTCGGAAAGCAGAGTTCCTAGTAGGGAGAGGTCGGGGGGTCCAAAACTATCACTGGATAAGGGGCAAACATCCAGAAGTAAGCCGGCTTTTAAACAGAGAGGCATCGGAATTTAGATCAGAGAACTCGCGCAAAAGGGGAGGAAAAGGTCCACAGAAGGGGGTCAGATTGAGAAAAAAGGCGGTGTCTCTACAGACAAGCCCTGTGGGGAACCAGGGGAAAAGGCGACGAAAGTTTTGCCGTAAGGTTAAGACTTGGGGGTGGGCTCCTGAAAGTTGGAAGGGGAAGGTTTGTCTTCCGAAGACCCGGAACTCAGGCTGCTGAAAGGGGTGAGGTGTAAGAGAGAAAATCAGTTTCGCCTGAAGCTTACACATACGCTCGGGAGGAGGAAAAACCTTGGAAGGGGGCGACGAAATCCGGTCGGGCGAGGAGGGACTTGTGGGGAAGGGGGCCTAAGCCTAATGGGGACGGAGTAGGGGCATGTATTTGGCGGGGAAAAAAAAACGACTCATGCCCCGAACTGGCAATCAAACTGCATTTCAGACCCAGAGCGCGACTTCAAGACAAACACGGTAGAAAATAACGCGCCGATCAAGCCCAAAAACCCTAAAAGGGCAAATCAAGGGGACCCTCTAATTGAAGGGGGTTTTCGTCCCCTTTCAGGGGGAAAGAAGTATTCCCCAAAGTAATGTAGGTCTGTTGGGGTAAAGCGATTCCCTGCAACGGGGGAACGTAATGTGGCTGCTCCGCCCGAATACTATTCCGTATGAAACTTTGGAAAAAACGAAAGGGCCTATTAGGAGCGGGGCAACTTTGGAAGACGATAAAGGCTAAGCTCACCGGGGGGCTGTGGGGGGGCCAATTGTCTCTGCTCAAATTTGGAACCCCCCTACTCTAAAAAAGGGGAGAAAAGTTTCGGCGGGGCCAAAATTTAAGAGGCTAAAGAGAATACGGTGGGGTGGCTCTATGTAGGTCGACAGGAATGGTCGCATTTGGGGGAAAGCAATCTGGAAGGAAGGGTATGGGGTCATATGCATAGCCACACCCTTTACCCCCTATCAAGTAGAAGCTCATCAAGAGACTGGATCTGAAAGAAGAAAGGGATGAAGGGAGCGTGCCGGGCCATGACAGAAAGGACCTCTAATATGCAGTAACTGGTAAACAAGAAAAGACCCGGTCAAGGGGTTTTTACTAGTTTTTGCAGTTCAGACCCTATGAGCCGGAGGTTTACCTAATTAAATCTGTCTAAGGAGCCAAGTGTATTCAGAGAAGAACACAAAAAAATAGATAATCAGAAGAAATGAATTAGGGGGGGAAAAGCCATCCGAGCTTTTCATCGGGGCCCCTGCAAAAACACGCGATACGAAAACTCTGATACAGGGGACTACGTAAGGGAAAGGGAGTTGGACCGGCACTGTAGACGTCGGTCGGAGGGGAGTTGTCCCTTCTGCGTAAGAAAAATTTCGGGGTCTATCCAAAAAACCCGTGGACGCGTCCTGCAATGTTACGGATGAATCGAAAGGCCTTGAATGGGGAACTGGGGGGGTTTAAAAATAGCCGATAAAATCAACCAGTTAGAAAGCTTGAAGAAAAGGCCGAACCTGACAACAACTAACCGGGAAAAAAAGAACATCGAGCACGTAGGGCCTCCAAAGTGAAGTGGGGTCCGGAGAATTGGGGTAGAGGAGGGAACGGGCAAAAGACAATTAAAATGGGGGAACAGCAAAGAGTTGATAGATTCCACAGGGGGGAATTTCTAACTGCACCTGGGCCCCGACGAAAGAGTCTTGAGGGGGGAAACCCGAGTTTTAAATAAGGGTCGGGCGTCGAAAGTCAGAGTCCTCTGGGAAAACAAAAAGACGGGGGCTAATGTAGGGGGAATCACTTCGGTTCTAAAAAATGGGGACACGAAAGAGGAACACAAATGATCAACAATCTGTCTCAATGAGGGGTTGATCGGGAGCTTTGAGCTACTGGGGTGGTGGGGACGAGGACGCGCTTCAGGTCAAAAGAAGGGTGATGTGTGGAAATTAGGTGGGTAGGAGGATGTGACGAAATTCAAAAAAAATAGGAAACAAGCCAATATTCTAAAGAAGAACCCAAAAACGTTAGGAACAAAAGTGCACAAACAAGTAGCGATCCGAAATCGAAACGTTAAACACTTCTGGACTTCGATAAAAATCCATCAGGCAATAAAGGAGAAAAGCTACAAACGTCATTCCAATATACGGGAAATACGTCACTCGCGAACATAAAGAAAGGCAAAAAATCGGGGTCTTAGGTCTTGGCCAGTTTCGACAGGGAACACTCTTGCACTACGGTGCAGATCAAAGAAAAATTTGGATATAAAAAGAAAGGACGGCAAAATGGTATGACAGCCTTGGAGGGCTAGGGCGCACTTAAATCAGAAAAGGGTCTTACCACTACTTCTGTTAGGGAACCATCGTTTTCTCGAGATAAAAGGAAATAACGTCGAGCATGGTTCGAACTGAGGCACCAGGGGAATTAAGGCGGCACCTGTTGGGGTGATCGGGAAGAAGAGGAAATCCCTGAGTGATCAATCTCGGACACGATACCTTAAACACTTGAACCGCTACAATCTGTTGCGGGACTTCACGAAGTCCGGGAAAAAAAATTTTACAAGAAAGCGTTACTAAAAAAGGCACGAGTTTGGGGGGCGCTGGGGGATGAGAAAAGTATCCCTGGGTGGAGGGAGACTTGCTTTTCTTATCAGACCTACAAAGAAAAGGACGCCTTCGAAAGAAAAGAAAAAATTAAAAAGCGCTTCTGTCAGCCTCCGGGAGACTAGAGAAGACTGAGGGAAGGGCCCTGAAAAAAACAGCATCTAAATAGAAGGCTACTAAGGTGGCTACCTAAAGTCCAGACAGAGTCCCTTGAAAGCGAGGAGGACCGAGGGGAAAGGGCGTCACTTCTTCGAAAAAGCCAGCCTCAAGACAGACCCAGGGGGGGCAGATGATCTATGATGGGTCTTGGGGTGCAGTCCAGGGGAGGGAGAAAAAAAAAAAAAAAAAACTGTCATGTAGCTGGCCGGAGGATGTGTTTTAAAATCTCACTTGCGGAATCGAATGGGAAGCAAAATCTGGGCTGGGGGAGGGGGGGGGGGAAAGGGGTTGAAGGGGAGTCAAGAAGGAGGGAAAGGACCTATCTAGGGGGAGGGGAAAGGGAGAAGGGGTCGGGTGGCCATATGAGCATAGTCTAAAAAAAAATCTGAAAGGTTAAATGATCATGAGGGTAGAGAATTTCAAACTCGCACTTCTTCATTGAAGGAAAAAGGACTGACTGGAGAGGGAGAGGGAAGACGGGAAAAAAAAATGCTCTATCCAACACGCGGTTTAAATGTCCATCGATCCGGGGAAAGTGTCGTCAGAACCCCACCACGGCCCGAGAGGGAGGCTACAATGACGTGTCCACAAAAGAAAAGACATCGATCATCAGAAAAAGAGGACCTTAACGATTGCGTGGGAACCGTGTACAAGACGTGGCCCTCGGCAGCTCTGTGGGGTCCTTCAAGAAAAGAAAACCTTGTCCATTTGAGTGATACAACCGGTATCGGGGCATATGAAAAATTTTGATTAGGAAGTAACTAGCCTCATTTTGAAGATCGAATTCTCTATAAAAAGGGGGAAGAAGAAGCGAGGGAACGTCGGGGGAAGGGAAAAGGGGGGAAGATTTTCCTCCGACAGGCAAAGGGGAATTAGCCCATCACGAAAAAGGTCTCCCATTCCCAAAAGCAGGGAGAGGAGGGACTGGTCTTAACGTCAACACAACCAAGGGGCCAGGCTTGCGCATCTTCCTTCCAAAAAAATTCTTAACCCTTAAGAAAGAGAAAAGAGCGGCAAACGATCATCCTTCTGGGACTCAAAAAAAAAAAAGGGTTCCCGGAGGTCCGCCTTGAAACATGGAAAAAAAAAAAGCTAGTCCTGGGGAGAAGAGAAGTCTAAATCAACGATCGCGGACTACGGGGGGTTAGAGTACGCATTTCGGGAGTGTCAAGTTGAATCTCAGAAATCCTTTTTAGCCAGGGAAGGGGGACTTCATAATTTGTGTGGCCGAACTTGGAAATAGAAGCTGGGTCAAGTTGGAGACTATTTTCGTTTTCGGACCTGGACACAGGAAAAAAGGCCACAGGGAATTCGCTGCCCATTTATCCGGGGAAAAGAAGAAAAACGATCGTGGGCGCCAGGACAAGAGGGATGAGGAGGCTCCTGAGTCGGAAAAGGGGAAGGCTTCCAGACAGAGGAAGGGCCTTTTCTGGGATATGGACTATTCTGGGGAACGAAGGTCGCGGCGAAGATGGGGGCTTGTTCATTACCTTTAGTTTGCGACGCTCAGAGCAAACCATAAACCCGCCGGTCGGAAAAACGGGGTCAGACCCTTAACTAGGAGACTTCCCCCTAAGTCAGAACACAGCAACGCGCCGCCATTAAGGGGAGCAAACTTGTTGCTAATGGGGAAGATTCCTGGTGTGAGCGAAAAAGGAGGGCCCCATCCTAACAAGGGGAGGGAGTTGGTTAAAGCGTAAGGAAACTACTGGGCTGAGGGGGGGGGGCACCGCAGCTTGGGGAAGGAAAAGCGGGTCAAAAAGCCAGTTCAGGAGCGGGCTGCAAATAAGAGCCCGGGGGATCAAGGACTGGGCGATGGCCAAGTTGGGAGGAAGCAATTTGGAATTTAGGACTCTTGATCATTTCGGAAAAAAAAGGGGACCGAGGATGAGGCCAACCTTTGTGGCGCGAAAAGCTGGCGTCAGGTTCTGAAGGGGTGTGTCAAGCTTTCTAAAAAAAGGGTTGGATGTCATGCTAACGCAAACCCCCTGTTTGAAAAAATCAAAATCTTGCCGAAAGCCTTGAATATCCGCCAAAGCTACGGGGATCGCAATCGCAGAAGGGAACGACCGCATGCAGGGCAAATGTTGAATGAGTGGAATCCGTTCCGAAGGGGGGGAAGGGGTTGGGGGAACTCAACGAATACCGTATCAGGGGGCGGAACCCGTGTTCGAGTGGGTGTGCAGAGGAAAGCCTTTCGGTGTTGACTCGATCAGAGAGGCGCCAAGTGGATCTCTCTCAACAAAACACTGAAAATATAAAGCAATGTGGCGATAGTATTGCAAGAGTTCAATAAACCATTAAGCGCTGAAAACTCGAACACGAGGGGGATAGAAAAAGCTAGTGGGGGGGGGGGGGGGGGGGGGGGGTGGGACTCGTTTCAGTCTCGTTGACCTGCACTTAGGGAACTCTCGTTCTGCAAAAAAGTTTCGGAAATCTGGAAGAATCCATTTCTGCGAGGTTCTAACAGGAGAAGCGTCGCATAGGACTGATGTGAGAGGGTGGAATGGGGGAGGGGGGGAAAGATCATCAACTCATTTGAATTGACTAAGGAAAGCCGACCTCAAAGGCTCAAAAAAACAAGAGCCATGGCTGCATAACCCTCCCTTGGAACCAGAGAGGGTCATTTCACGGTATGGAGACATCAAAAGGAGAATTTGTCACCATCGCCCAAAGGGTGGGGGGTTAGATGTTCGACTCAAAGGAGAAAATCGCGAGAAAAACTTTCGTTGAAACCGTAATCTCAAGGAAAAAAAGAAAGTGCTGGGCCGGCGCATGACAAGAGAGATCCTTGAGCCGAGACAAAGCAACAAATTGGATTGGGGGGAAGAATTTACTGTTGCGACAGGGGACAAAGACCCGAATATATCGGAAAAAACAAGTCGCACAAAAGTGACGGGGGGGGGGAGGGGGGGGACTTTAATCTTTTCTTGGCGACGTGGGGGGGGTGGCGGGCTAAGTAAAGAAAGGGGGGTGCTGCCCAGCTGGGGCGGGCGATGTGGTGGAGTTGCGTCTCGCAACCAGACAAGACCAGCCTAAATCGAGGATAAATAGGAGAAACATTCGGCTAAAACTAAACGGACCGATCCAGAAATCTGACCTGGGCAAGGTCAGCACGAAGCAAAAAAAGCAAATGCAAACTAAGCAGGGGGGAGACATCATCGCGAAGACTAAAAACACGGGCAGGAAGGGAAATAAGAATAAACGGAGAAATGAAAATGGGGGGGCATCACGAATCGTGCGCGAAGAAAAAGGGAAAAGGGTGTAGCCCAGGAAGAAAAGGTCTCTTTCAGAAAACGACCAGGGGGTAAAGACAAGGACGGCAAAACTCTAAGGGAAACTTGGACCGGTCTAACAGGCGCGGTGAGGGGGGGAAGGCAGGAAACCGAACAAGGAAGGTCCTCGACCAAGACGGTGGGGGAAGGATGTCTGCGAGTCTCGATCTGAAAAACTAGGATCGCTGGCAGAAATGGGTAACACAGACATTAAGGGCGATTTTGAGGAAATAGGGGGGAGATCGAAACCAGGGCTGGGGGGGGGGATCTATCAACGAACGATACCGGGACGTTGAACGGGGCGAACGTCCAACACTAAGGTTGACAAAGAGACTATGAAAGGGTGGTCCGGAATGGAAGAGGGGGGACAGTCGGAAAGTGCTAGGCTTTGGGGCCTCAGACCTGACAAGAGAATGACTTCTCCATCACGTCACGAAACGGTCCGCGCTTCATCAGGAAAAGAGAGGAGAGAAGATTTGGGGGGGGGGGGGGGGGGGGGGGGTGGGTGGGTGGGGGGGTGGGGGGGGGGGGGGGGGGGGGGGGGGGGAGGAAGGAAAAGGAGGGGGGGGGGGTGGGGGGGGGGAAAAAAAAAAAAAAATTTGAAAGTATCGAGATCATATCCAGCAATCGCTATGACATGGGTCGCTCCGGTGTCTTCTACGCAGGCCTTCAACTACCGTAGAAAGGGGCTACTCGAAAGACCTGAAAAAGAATTCACCAGGGAGTCTAATGAAAACATAGCTACTCCTCTATGATGTGCTGGGGGGAGGGGCCCGTGGACAAAGGAGCTACAAGCTATGTTGGGGTTGTTGTCCTTGAGGGGGAATGGACATTCTTCAAAAAAAGCCTGAGGGTCAGGGGGGACATAAAGATGGAAGAAATCTCACCGGCGAACTTGAATTTGGATTACACGTGGGAGGATGAAAGTTCGGC
>Ga0179591_1302901_pt1 | contig 10377 bp, 17 predicted proteins | sample CZOMad2_1_08_16f_FD_182891 | JGI IMG/M metagenome (GOLD analysis project Ga0179591, IMG submission 182891) | Vadose zone soil fungal communities from Angelo Coast Range Reserve, California, USA - CZOMad2_1_08_16fungal (PacBio error correction) | ecosystem: Environmental > Terrestrial > Soil >...
AAAGGAAAAGGTCAAACGAAGTAAGTGTAGGGGTCATTCGGGGAAAAGACGTTTGGCGCCCTAGTTGTTGAGATGCTTGGTTGGCCCAACGATTAGGCCAGCCAGAGGGGACGCTGGATTCGGGGCAGGCAGGTGGAGAAATCCGGTCCGGTCCCCACTCACTAAAAACAGGGGGTGGGGGGGGGGGGGGGGGGGGGGGGGGGGTGAAGGGGGGGCGCCAGGCACTAATTGGGAATCAAAAAAGGCCAGTAGGAATACCACTGTACAAACCCCGTTGGCAGCTTCCGGGCAAACTCTGCGGCCAAACCACGAAGGGTTTCGCACCGTTTTTGACGAAAGGGTTGGTGAAGACAAGAAAAAAAACTCCCGCTAATGAAAGGGAAATTTGACGCACAATGCAGGGGGGGGAAAAAAAATTGTAAGGGGGCCCCTTCTCAAAGAAGAAAAACCCACGGCATGATGTGCCCGGTTGGGGTTTCTGGTAGAGGCCAGGACACGAAGCTGGTTGTGGGGCAAAATAGGCAGAGAAGGAAGGGGGGGAAGCAACGGGGGGAGTGCAGAGAAAAACTGAAAAAAAAAAATCAGGGGGAAAGCCCAACACTCGGACCCCGCGGGGAAAAAAAAAAAGGGGGGGGCACATGGGGAAAAAAGTGGGGGGTTTTTAATTAAGCGAAGGTCTCTTGAAATTAAAAAGAAAAAAAATAAAACAATACAAGGGAAATGAGAAAAGGGAGGCTCAAGGGGACACGGGTCAATTAGAAAAGACGGGGTCAAAGGGGAGGGGGCTTCCTTGGCAAATCCGATTAACGGTGGAGGGAGGATACGCAGGAGGAGGGGGACCTGTCATTCCAAAAAAAGAGTGAAACTTTGTGGAAACCCACGAGGGAAAATCAAAGCAAGAAAGGAAAGGACACCATTGGAGCAATCTTTCGATAAAAGCCTTGGGGAAGAAAGGGAATAACAAATAATAAAACAATGAGGCCAGACCAAAAAAAGCCAAAGAGCAATCTGGGGGGACTTCCGGGCAAGATCGGGTCCGGTCAGAATCCCTAGACCAACCGTGGATTGGGAAAAAAAAAGGGGGTAATCAATTGAACTTAAAAACTGGGGGTGAAAATCACGGGGACCGGGATGAAAAACGTGTTGGTCAAAAAAAAAAGGGGGACACAAAGCAGCAAGAAGACTCCCAGACCTTCGCCATTGAGGGAAGAAGAAACTTCCAAAAGGCAAACCTTTGGGCAAGAAGAGTGGGGGGGGGGGGGGAAGAGACACGCGGAAGGGCAAAAAAAGGGAGTTTGTACATCGAAGAGGGGGAAAAGAGACAACTGGAAGAAGGAGGGCAGCCTGTGTACCAAAGAACTACATCTGGGAAGTTGGAAGGGAGGGGGGGCCCACAAAGGGGTGGAAGGTGTGAGAAACGGTGGTGACATTTATGAAAGAATGGAATTGGTCCTTAGCGACAGATCGACAAATTTATATGGGAGTGGGGGAGGGGGGAAAAAGGTTGTGGGGGGGAAAGGGCAAAAGTGAATTTGGGTCCGGCAAAAACGGACCCTAAAAGTTCTGGGGCTGTCCAACAGTTTGGAAAAACATACGCATAGTGGATTCAGACCCTAACTAGGGAAAAAAAGGTGTCCACTTGTCACGGTGGTCAAGAAAAAGGGGGCACGAAAAAATCGGGATTTCCTCGGTGAGGGGGGGGCTGTAGAGGCAGGGCCAAGACATGGGAAACCAAAGGGGGTTTGAACGGGAGGGATCCTAAAGTGACGCATAGGTGACATTCCAAAACAACGGAAGAAGTCGGCATGGAATAGGGGGTGGGGGCAAAAACAGTTTCTGAGAGAAAATAGAGGCCCGCAGGGACCGAATCCTTAAAAACCGTCAAGACCTTAAGTGTAGGAGATGGGGGGGGAAACCAAGAACCAGCAGTCGGGGCTGGCACAATTTACAAGGCTGGGAGTGGGGTTGACAAAAAAAAGAGAGTTGGGGTGACTTGGAATAAAGGTGGCAAGAGGCCCACCAAAACCTGCCGCAGACCCAAATACTTGGTGGGGCTGGGGGGGGGGCAGGGAAAGAGCCCTTCCACCAGGAAAAAAAAAAAAAAAAAAAAAAAAAAAAAAAAAAAAAGTTGAGGGTGTTCGGGGAAAGGAGGAGATGATCCGGTTGCCGAGAAGCCGGGAAGACTACAAACCCTGTCCGGGGGGATGGGGATGATGAAACTGGGAACATGTTTGCTTTGGGGAGGATAGCATAGGAATAGGGGGTGAGTTTTTGTGACTTGTGTCTTACGGTGCTTATCAAAGCATGGAAGGGGGAAACTGAGCACCTCGGAACAAAAACATGGCCGTAGAGACCTTTGGTCAAAGAAATGCCCATCCACAAGTTGCAAGGAGGTGTGGACGGGAAAACAGAGCGAAGTTTCCCTAAAAACACGGGGAACCACGTTGTCCAGGTGAATCGTCGGGGGCGACTCGTTGTTGGGGGGGGGGTGGGGGATTGAACGGAGGAAGTTGGGAGCGGTTGGTAAATGGGTGAACCAAGTGGTGGCCAAATTCGCGAAAGAGGATTCGGGATAATGGAGATGGAGGGGGTGGGGGTCAGGTTAGAACAAAAGGAAAAAATAAAATTTTTTTTTCTGGGTGCACGGTGGGGGGGGGGGGACGGGGGGGGTTTGGACGGGGGGTTAATCAGCGGGATCTAATAATTGAGAGGAATGAGGGGGGGGGCGGGGGAAAAGGACCCACCATGTGAGCGTGAGTTATTGGATGTACCAGCAGAAAAAAAAGGCATGAAGGAAAGTCCAAAAGGTCCTTTTTTACAAGGTGTGGAAAAATGTGGACTGGTGTGGAGGGGGCTCCTTTGTTTCGGGGGAGGGTGGGGGGGGAAAGGGGGGGAGTAGGATGGTTACCTTTCAAAACCCTTCTGAAGACAGGGGAAAAGGCGAGCCGGGGGGTGGGGGAATATCCTTCGTGAGGAAAAGGCGTCACTAGGGGCAAAAAGAAAATTCCAAACGCCTATCAAGAAAGGCGGGTATCATAAAAAAATCCCACATTGTGGGTGCAACAAAACGGTGGGGGGTCGCAAAGAAAAAAAGGGCGAATTCACACAGATTTGGTCGTTAAGAGTTTGGGGTCAAAATTGGGAACCGGGGCCACAAAAACACACCCTCCCAACAGGGGGGGACATCACAAGGGGGGGGGAATCAGAAACTGTGGCGGGGAACGAGCTAGCCCCGTCTTAAAGGTCGGGGTGAGATTCGGGAGAAGCGCGTTGGGACCGGGGATTGTTGTGGGAAACTATGGAGGGCGAAACAAAGCGGGCATGTGCAAAAAGAAACAGAGGCACCCGAGGGGGGTGAAGGTGTTCGGGTCACTAGAGGGGGGTTAGAAAGCGAGATGGACTGTAAACGCTGCTCAAGGGGGGGAAAAGATGGGGGCAGGAGGCTGGGAAAAATACGTTTCCTCACAACAGAAATCGAAAACGTCAAACGTGAATGGGGAGCGAGGGGGCCAGCATGACTGTTTTTGCAAGTGGGGCATAAGGAATCTCAAACACAAAAAACTGGCTGTGAGGGGGGGGAACCCGAGAGATTCACTCTTACCAAAGCCGGCCCCAGGAAACCGGCACCACCGCCATCAAGGCCCCTGAAAAGAGGAAACAGGGGACGGGGTCGGCAGGTCAAAAAAAAAGGTGATCGTCAAGGTGGATCAAATCCTCCCTGCCCAGTAGGGCACCCCGGGAAGAAGGGTCCATTGGACCGAAAATCGGAAAAGAACAGTTCGGGAACGAAGGAACACTCAAAAAAAAAAGGGAAATTATCGGGGGGACAAATGCCGAAGATACGGCAACGATTAAGCTCAGGGGGGGCAAAAAATCGAGGGGCCACTCACCAGTCGGCCTGGTGGGACCCTAAGTGCAAAAAGAAACGATTAGAAAAAGCCCGTAAAATCAAAATGGGGGGTGTGGTTTCCAAAAATTGAGGGATGTGTGGGAGTGGAATAAAAAACACGAAAAATCCAAAAAACAGTGCACCACAAAGTAGATTTAGAAAAGCAGGAGGATGTTCCGTCGGCACCACAAAAAAAAAAAGGGCATTGACAGAAAAACCCAGGGACGTATCGCACGGGAGGCTGGGGGGAAATTCAACGAGCGAACAACCTAAGCCCCAGGAATGTAACACAACACCAGGATGAGACGGGTGTCCACAATTACTGGAGAAGAGGGGTGTGTGGAAGGGGAAAGCAAGAATAAAAGGGGCAACAGCACTAACAAAAGAGACTCAAAAGAAAAAAAAAAAAAACAATTACGGTTTGTCAAGAATGTTACAAAGGGAACTGTACCGTGACAATGTGTTGACCCTGGAGGGCTTTTCTAAAGCAAGTACAAAGACCGCAGGGGGAGATCAAAGGGGGTTGGGAAAACAAACAACCTAACATCCTAAGTCACAATAATCCCAAACATATCCTGGAAACTACCAAAAAAAGAAAAAACCATGTTTAAAATCAAAAAAGGACAAAAAAGGAGGCATGGTAATCAAGACACCAAAAGACACGAAAAAAAATCCAGCAAGACGGAAAAAAAGTAAACGGCGGGGGTCAAATCCCAGGGGGACAACCGATCGATGAAAAAAAAGCGAAGACGAACCAAAAAAAGAAAAGTAAACAAGAAATACCGGAAAAAGACAAATGGGGGCCAAAGGGGACCAAAAATAAAAAGGGACTCGGCAAAGACTGCCCAACTGTTAGGTGACAACAAAAAAAAAAAAAAGGGCCAAAAGGGAAAAAAAAAGGAGATATTAAATCGCAAGGACTGAAGGCCGATTTAATACAGATATAATAGGCAAGAAAATAAATCCCAAAAAGAAAAAAGCACAAAAAAGACATAGAAGGAGTCATCAGACACCCTACAACATGAATCAGCAAAAGACACCCTACCTGGGGTGAGGTCCCCCGGGGATGAGGAGAACCAGAAAGACAGTAATCAGTTACTCCAAAACGAAGGGGGGGGGGAAGGAGGAGGGGAAACGCACACCAAACATATGGAAAACAATTCGGGGGGGGGGAGGAAGGTCCAAAAAAAAAACAATAAAAGATCCAGAAAAGGCAAAAACGCCAAGCATAAGAAGAGCAAATGAAGACCGACGGGGTCTGGCCTTGCACGAGTTGAAAAAAACCGGAAACAGTTAGGATTGGTAGCCGATTGGTGGCCAAGGAAAGAGAATCGGAAAATTCCCGAAGGGGGCCAAGAAACCGTCACAGCACAGTCTCGATGAAAAAAATCGACGGATGGACCAGCTTCAAGTTGAAAAAAGAGTTCTTGGGGCAAAAAAAGAGGCACCCCAAAAAAAAGAAAATAGAAAAAAATATCCCGAGGGACGTGTGTCCACCAGGGAAAAAACGGGACAAGGAAACTGTGGAGAAAGGGAAAAAAAAAGGTTAAACGAAGAACTTGTACACCTGGTGGTCAGGCAGGGCTGAGGGCGGGTAACACGAGGGCAAAAGTGGAAAAATGAACAGAAAACCGGGTATCTCCAGAGGCTCTTCTAACCACTTGCGATAAGGAAAAACAAGTGCAGACTGTTCAAAAAAGTGCCCCAGGCACAATACATCAAAAGTCACCAAGCAAGAAAAAAAGGGGGTAACAGGCAAAGAGTGAAGAGGACAAAAAAAAAAACAGTCCATCAATTCAAAAGAGATAGAATAGTAAGAAGGGACAATATTTGCCCTGGGCCAGGCCTCTGAACCCTCTATTAATACGATTTAAAAAAGAAGTGGTAAGTATTGGGGGTCAAAGAGAAAAAGCTCATCGGGGAAACGAGAAAAGGCTTGATTTGGAAAAAAAAGTACAAATCCATGATCCCCCGAAATTCCAAAAACCGATCCCGAAGCACGAATGCAAAGTCGTTCATTGGAAGAAACACGGATGTCAATTCACGAAAGAAAAGGAAAAAATCGTGGGCACGGAAAAAGGCACCGCTTCAACGGGCCTTTGGGGGGGGGGGGTATTGGGGGATCGAAGGGAACATCCTGGGGGAATCACCAAAATGGAACCCAGGAAGGGTGATAGAGTAAAACGGAGCGGACACATTTGTGCAACCAGTGACTGTCCTGGGATGCGGCAACTCGAAGAGGGTGGGGGGAAAAAGGACCATCAAACAGCAGAGAAAAAAAAAGGTACACAGACAGAAAAAAAAACGAACGATAAATCCAGTGGGAAAATATAGTGGTAACAACAAAGCCCAAAGGCCAAGTGGAGAGGGGGACAAGGTCACCTAGGGGAAAGAACTGCGTGGGACGATTCGGCCCACTACCTTTTCATGAAGGAAAAAAAAGAACGGTGTGAGGGGAACAAGCGCAGCGCTGGGTTTTCGGGGGACATATAGAAAGGGCTATAAAAAAAAAGGGGGCCTGCCAAAGGCAAAAATTGGGGAAAAACAATCCAATATCAGGGACACACAAGGCTAATAAAGAAAAACAACGGAACATAAAAAGGATGCCGTTGGTTTTCGATCTTTGAAGGGAAAAAAAAAACACCAAGTTAAAGGATTGAACGAGGGCTTGAAAAGGTGCGCAAAGTGGGAGTGACCATGCTATTGTAAGGGCAACGCAAGCGCACCCTAACTCACTGGGCTCGGCCGAAGCAGGAAAACAAAACAGCGTTTCAACGAATGCCGGTGCGCAGGTGGCGAAAAAAAGAAACCATGAGCACCATTAGCAAAGGACCTCGGGAAAAACCACGACAAGGCACTCAATAAATTCCCGAAGCCAAGGAAAGAAAATAAAGGGGGGCGGGGACAGCACGGCCCCAGAGTAAAAATAAAACAAACTCAACAAGAAAGAGGAAAACTATTTTCAAGCCAATGAAATTCAAGACCAGAAGAGGGGACAGAAGAAAAAAACAGAAGGAAAACACCCAACATTGATTGAGAGGAGAAGAAAGGGAAAGAAGATCGGGGGGGGGAGGGGGGGGGGGAAGTAAATCACAATTTCCCGAAAGGGTTGATCGGGAAAAAAAAAAGGGTGTTTCAACCATCTAGGGGGGGGGGGACTTAAAAAAATCGTCGGCGGGGGGGATGAGGGGGCAGCCTGATGGTCGGCATGACCATGGGTGAAAAAGCTTTCAGGAATGGCCGTAAAAAGGCACAGGGGGAAAATGCAAACGGGAGCCCATGAAACTGATGAAGGACTGTCACGGTTCCCCTGCACCTCCAGGAAAACCGAAGGGGGGGCGAACCGAGAAAAAGACGCGGTAAAAGGGTAACTGGGCTCGCAAAGGTTACAACCCTCCAAGGGCGAATATAGAACTCCCTTGATTCCGCTGGAACGGGGGGCTCTGACCTTCCGAAAAAGCACACCCAAAGGACAATCCGGTATTTTGCCCAACTTTGTAGAAGGGGATGGGACAACTGAGATGTGAAATTTGTTTCACAGAGAAGGGGAGAGGGCCAGGGGGGGAAAATAAAGGAAAGAGCAAATGTGCCTCTTGTAAGAAAACACAACAAAAGAGCCACCGGGGAAAACGCAGAGTCCGGCAAGTGTCATAACACACAAGGGATGGGGGGGGGAATGAACGAAATGTTTCCACTTGCCCAAAAATTTCTCAAAAAAAAGGGCGGGAAAGTCTCTAAAAAAAGATAGTGAACCTTTCCCCTGACGGACAAAAGGGGTAAGGCTGTCCCTGGGAAATAGATGGTCAAAAAGGGGGGGTTCATTCTTCTTGTCTGGAGGGGACTGTGGGCCGAGTGTCTGGTGACTGCTTCCAAGGTTTGTCCTGGGGGGGCGAAAAATCGGCCTGAGCTGGCCAGGACCTGGAAGTCAAAAATTGAAAAGGGGGGAAGGGCTGCCTCAAAAACGTCAATTGGTAAATGAAGAAGTTGATGTCAGAAAAAAAAACACGGCTGAGACCATAAAAAAAACAAAAGAAAGACCCTAAGGTTAAGTGAACGGACACCAAATATGGGTCCATGGAAAAAATGCAAAACAAATGCCCGAAAAAGAAAACAAGTTAGAATTGAACGGGGGGGGATGGGGAAAATGGAACTCGATGCCCGGAACAATCCTGGGTGGGAAAGGGGAATACAAGCGGTAAAAGAACAAAAAAGGTCACCCATAAGGAACAGGGAGAGTACACCGGCTGCGGGGGGAAGAGAAAGACTTCCCCATTGACGGGGAAAAATCCTTGGAACCGGGGGATAACAAAAAAAGTTGACCAGAAATAGTGAGATTATAAAACGAGCTCTATTGGGCTGGAAGGAGCGCAAGTTTGGGGTAATAGCGATCACGTTGAACTGGTGAGTTGGCCCGAAGAGTCGGGGGGGAGGAAATTTGGAATGACCGGTTGTTGCAAATTTGAACGGGGGAGGGAAAACAGGGTCAAAGTGGAAGGAGAAGAAGGGTCGCCAGAATCTACAGAGAGATTCGTTTGGGGCGTGGAAAAAAAAACCGGGGGGTGCCGCAACCATGTTGCGGGGCAAACCCCCGAAGAAAAACCTTTATGTTCCAGCCACACTGGGCCAAACTAACGCCAAAGGACGCAGGAGTTTAAGAAAACTCTAATAAACCCAGTGTGGAAGGATGGGGACCGGGTGTAAAGTGACAACGGGGGGAAGAGCGGGAAGATTTTGGGGGATCTTCAAGGGGGCGGCTAGGGCCCGCAAACAGAAAAATGAAACAAATTTGAGGAGTCTATCCTAACGTAAAAGGAGGAACAAAGATCCAGGAAGGAGGAATTGTGGCACGGCGTAGCCGATTCAAGCGGCAAACGAAACGGCAAATAGAAGTAGAAAACAAGGGAAAAAATAATTTGGGAGAAGGGGGCCACACCAAGAACAATCAAACTGCGGGGCACAGGGGTGGCCCCCCAAAAACTGCACTTTTGAGGTGGGGAGGGTTGAAAGGGAGGGAGGAAAGGAAATTGGTACCAGAACCAATACCGAAAAACACCAAAAATTTGGAGTAGGTTTCCTGAAAAACCCTTAAATGGGGAGTTTTTGGACGTAAGCAATTATAAAGAATCTAGAGGGGGAAAAAAAACACTCAATGAAGAAAGAACATTCAAAAAAAAACAAAGGTCGTGTAATGGAAGAGTACCTCGGGGTGTGGGGGGTTTGGTTGGACGTAGGAAGTCTGTTGGGGGATTTGGGTCCGGGGGGGGGAGGTCAAAATTCTGAGGCTTTCTACTCAATGGACAGTTCTGGCAGACGATGGAAAAGGAGGAACCTGGGAATAAAAGGTCCCGGGAAAAGAACATTTGAGGGGGGTGTCCAAGGGTTACTGGGGAAGGAAACAAAAAGGGGGTTTGGGAGTGTAAAGGGGTTACCAGAGGGGGATCTGCAATGTGGTGGGTTGGGGGTCGGAGGTCGAGGGGGGGTGATAAAAAATCGGTGGGCCCAAGGGGTGGTAAACTTTGGTCCAAAAACGCGGCGGAGGGGATTGGGGTATGTAGGTAGGAGGGGGAAGATGAGGGATTCCAAGGAAGACTTTGGGGGGGTTGGGGCAGGGGGGGGAGCGGGGTTGACGGCTTTGGGGGGGGAAAAAAAAAAAACAAGGATGGAGAGGGATGAAATGAAAAGAAAAAAGAAAAAAACCCCAGAGGGGGAGAGTGGGGGGAAATTAACGTGTAAAAAACCGAAGGAAAAACGAAAAAAGGGAAAGGCCCCGAAAGTGAACCGTGGTTTCAAAGTGTGGAAAAAATGTGGAATTTTTGGATTGTCTGTTTAGTGCCGGAAGTGGGGAGTATTGGACAAAACTTCCTAAAACCCAGCGCATCAGGTGGGAAAACTCCGTAGCTACCAGGTGGTGAAATACGCGGGGAAAAAAGCTCAGGGCGAAAAGAAACAAAAAAAATTCAATCCAAGATACCCTAACACACGGTTGGTTGGGACGGCGAAAACGAACCAACTTTGCACGGTGGGGCGCACAGTGACTACTTGCTAAGGAAAGGGGGAGGAAGTGTTGTTGGTATTGTTTCGGGGCAGCAACAGCAAACACATGGGAAAGTTCACAGGAAGACGGGGTCCCCGGTTAATACGCAAACTAGGATGAAAGGCATCAAAATGGCACGGAGAAAAGTGGCACTACTGATAGCGATTGGTAAACCTGAAAGCCTTTAAGGTTTATAGACATGCAGCGGGGACATGGGGCCAAAACTAGAAAGAGCAGGGGGTCGGCCGGGAAAAGTGTTTTAAGGAAATCGTATCAAAAAAAGAACAATGAAGCCGGGGTGAAGGGAAGGGCCTTTTAATTAAGTGAAAAATCCAGGTTAGAGAACCGAAAACGCCTGCACAAAAAAAAAGCTTGCACACCTTATCGGGTTCATGGTGGGGGCGTAAAAAAAAAAAAGGCGGTCCTAAGTAGGGGTTCTATGGGCCGTAGTCAT
>Ga0179591_1354179_pt1 | contig 10377 bp, 9 predicted proteins | sample CZOMad2_1_08_16f_FD_182891 | JGI IMG/M metagenome (GOLD analysis project Ga0179591, IMG submission 182891) | Vadose zone soil fungal communities from Angelo Coast Range Reserve, California, USA - CZOMad2_1_08_16fungal (PacBio error correction) | ecosystem: Environmental > Terrestrial > Soil >...
TTTACCGGGTCGGGGGGACTAACAGCTTTCCAAACAAAGGGATATGGACGGAGAAAGGGTACGTAGACGACGCACCCAGGAAGAGAGGGGGGGGGCGAAAATTACATCGCACTCACAAAACGGGCATTTCCGAACACTGCCTTATTCTGAAAAAGGAGTCCGGGCTGTCGTCCTTGTCTGAAAAGTCAATCAAAAGAGAACCCAACCAGGAGAACGAGGGGGGAAAAGCAAGCCATCCCAACGGTCGCATTTTCCGATAACCCGTTTGGATGGGCCCGTTTAACCGGACCATGCTAGGGTGAGCATCGAATTAAAGAAAGGGGTGAGACAGTTTATGGGGTGGTGTCGTTGTGAAAAGGAAAAAGAAGTCGATCTGCCGAAGGCGGTGTCTAAGAAGGGGAAAGAGGACGCGAACATAGTCAGAGAGGGGGAAGTTTTTACTAACAGAGGAGATGCCAGGCGTCCGGGCTTTGAATTTTATTGAAAGAAGAGATGGAGGGCGTAAGAGAAGGCAAGATCGGGGGGGGGGGAACGAGGCTGCCAGTGTCGGTAATCAGTAGCGCTTGCGAGAAGGGTCATGGCGTGAGAAAGGGGGGCTCGGAAAACGCAGCAACACCATCAGGGGGGAACCAAATCGCCGCTGAATGGAACGTTTGGCGCAACGAAGCCTGAGCTGAAAAGGCAAATCTCTGATGAGCCAAGCGGACCAGGTCAAAAGTGCCGAAGGAGATCGCGAGGGCCGTCGGAGAGACCATCGCCATGGGAGAGAGAGGACGACTCCTTTGCCTGAGGGACGACCCCTTCGTAAGGTGTCCTGGAAAGTAGCAGGACGGTCTGAGAATGAACGGAAGAGCCCTGGGTGGGGGGGTTGGACATGAGGGGAGGACCCGGCGGGGAAAAGAAAAAGTGGGCCCGTTCTGCGGCGACCTGATGTGACGGCCGCCGTCGACAGGGGGATCAGTGCAGGCGGGTCTCAAGTCGTGGCCAGCTTGCAAGCGGGAGAAAAGGGCTTCGAGAAAAAAGTGAAGGACTCAAGGAAGGGCTAACGAGAGACCTCAGGAGTAGGGAGGGGAAAGTCCTTCATCGGGAATCGTCTGAGTCGCGACAAAGCCTCAGCTCGGTTTGGGGATGAACTTCTAAAAAAGGCCGAAAGGAAATCTCTGGGAAGATCTGCAGCAAGAGGACAAGGAGAAAAGACGCGATCATGACTAAAAGGGGTAAGAGAATCCACAACGTTGTCATCCGATCCCCCTGGGCGGGGGGGCATCTCCTCCCGAGTAAACAAAAACTCAAAAACGATACAAAGGTGTACAAGAAGCGACAGCGCAACCGGGGAGAAGGGCTCACCGGTGGAAGCGAGAAGAAAAGATCTGTAAGTTGCTCGGGAGCCAATGCAGCAGGAGCCTCTCGTCTTCGAAAGGGGGTAATCAAAAAGAAAGAAGTCAAGAGGAAAAGAAGAAAAGAACACTAGCTAGTGGAACCGTCGAAACGGGTTGGCCACTGCAGGGGGGGCCCACGAGTTCTCAAAAAAAAGCGGCGTTAAAAGCAGGTTCCCAGTGTGAGGCCCGGAGGTCTAACCACTGAATAAAATACAGAAAATCGTAGAACAAGGTAAGGAGAGGGCAACAGGCATCCGCGTCAGGGGGGGCAGTAGACTTTCCTCAGACCATGAAAATAACAGCTTTAAAAGTTAGGGGGAAAGAATTCCGAGGCGATGGGGGAAAGGGAAAGACCAGAGGAAAAGGAAGCCCACCACTATCAATGATGGGGAAAATGTGGAAAAATTCCGAGTAAGTGATTTGGAAGCCTGTGCATGAGGCCCATTCTTATTTAGCTTTACCTGCGAACTCTGGGCCTGGGACGAACTATAAAAAAAAAGAAAAGTTTGGTAATGGGGGACCCACCTGGGAATATGACCCATGCCTTTTTCGCGCGACAAAAAAGGATAGTTCTTCTAAAACTAAAGGAAAAGAAAATTGGAGTCTGGACGAGCGATGCTAGAGAAAAAAGAAAGGCGGCCATAACGGGGAGAAGAGCTAGAAACAAAAAAAAAAAGAAAGGGGATGAAAAAGAGATAGCACGTAGACGAGGAGAGGAAGAGAGCCTCTGCCAGGGAAGAGACGGCGTGGAGTTAATAAGAGAATGTGTCGCGGGCGAAAAAAAGATGACAGATCGGGTGGAAAGGGGAAACAAATGTTGAGTGTTAGAAAAGGGAAACAGGAAAGACCATAAGGAGGAAGCTCAGGAAGGAAAGAAGAATGTGAACAATAACATGCAAGCCATCACCAGTTAATTGAAAAGTGCGAGCAAGTGGGGAAATCGGGGGAGAAACGCTCCGACGGTCGCGGAGAATAAAAAAAATAGGAGAAGGACAGCGCCTGGTCCTGATGCCAAAAAAGGGGGTCTCATTCTGCTGGGACCATCGAAGAAAGACGCTGGACTCTGCAAAGAAGAAAGGATAAAATGGGGGCTACAGGAAAGGATTATGAGATGGGGTCGCACTCGACGGGGGCCCGAAATCTTCAGGGTAGAAAGGAAAAACCAAAGCATGTGAGAACGAAACGTGAATAACCCCTTTTGTCGGGTAACGGACACTCACAGGGGGGAGGGGGGGGGCGGGAGGGCTAAAGAGATACATGCTAATGGGACTCCTACCAGCGGATCGACGGGAGAAAATGTGAGCGTTTCCCCGGCGTCATTGGGGAAGCAATATCAGAATCATCATAATCGGAGGGCTTCCCAAACAAGTGAACCGGGGGGGCGGTGCGCAAAGCACGAAGCGTTGCCTCCACAACATGCTTTCTCGGTGGAGAATCGAGGGAGCGCCTGGGAGATGAGACCTTGTCGGAGCTCGATTAGGCCGCAGGCGAAATAAGCGGCCGGGTGAGACTTGAGAAGTCATCAAAGCCGATACGATTGAATGCTAATAGACTGAGGCTTCTTCTAATGGATTATTCAAAAAACCTGCGTGGGGCGGCTCTTGTCGCAGAACGAAGGAAAAGAAGGTCAAGTGAAGGGGAGTTCCAAGGATGCGCTCGAGGTCGCTCGTGAGTAAAATCTTCTTAGACCGGCCGTCGAGAGGAACGCGTGGAGCCGGCGCACGCTGGCGCGAACATACTCACAGCAACAGGACAGGGGAAGAGAGGAGCCGACCGAAAGAGGGCGGGGAAGAAGAAAAAGCGTGCCAAGAGGGAGAGGGAAAGCCGTGAAGACATGGCCAAAATGAGGGGGAATTCCTTCACGTCACGGTCATGACGCCTCGCCACAGGAACCAGCGAAGGAAAGGGGGTCTCCTCCCAAACAAGGCAAAGTCGTTTGTCAGGAAAGAGGGAACTGCTATTTTCGCAGACGGATTCGAGAAGATGCCTGCAAAGGGGGGAATGACTGGTACGCGTGAACTGCAGAAGAGGGGGGGAAAACAGCGAAAATAGGGGGCTACCGCGTCAAAAGAATCACGGCATCACTGCCGACATGGTTTCGCGACAAAATACTCTTTATTCAGTATCGCCTTGCTCCTCCGACGCTCCTCCACCGATTCTAAATTATACCGACAATTGGCAGCAGTCGACACGGCACCCTAGACCAGGGAAGGTCTCAAACGCAGTCTCGTCACAAGTGGTCTAAATCCCATCCGAAGAAGGAAAAGGGAAGATCCAAGAAGGGATTCGGGAAAACAATTCGACGAGACAGGGTATCTTTACCAAAACTCTTCCGGCGATCAAAACGGGCCTAAAATATCGGATGGGATGGTTCTACAACCAGAACCATGAGGGAGAAAAAATGCGCTCCCCAAGGGAAAAAAATGAGGGAAATCAAGCCACCATAGAACTGTTTCCGGGAACGGGGGCAACTCCACCAAACTCCACAGTTTTCTCAAAGGGGGAAACGATTAGCTGTCTGAGAAGGTCGTGGGCGAGGGGGGAGTAACGTCCGATCAGCCAAACTTCTACATCTCCATATAAAGCTGCAGCATACGTCAGTGCCGCGTCTGAATGCACTCTCTAAAGTGTTGAGGATAGGGTTGGGGGGCAGAAAAAAAGACGGAAGGGGGGGGGGGAGGTTCTTATAGGAAAGTTATCGGAAGGTAAAGTGGTGGGGGAAAACGTGTGTATCTACGGTAACCCTTTGTATATCAACTCCACAACAAGGTATGGGCAACTCTATGATCACAATTTTTAAACGAGGGAACTCCAAAAGGACAACAAAGAGGGATGGAGGGGAAGATAAGAATGTAAGGACGAAGACTCAAAAAAAGTCAGGAAGGGTTTTGCGAAAATCAAATAAATCCGGAAACCCTTTCTAAGCTGCACGTCCGGATGGTCAGCTATGGCCTGGAACCCAGTCACCGGGGAGGGAGAATCCACTAACAAAGAACACGCCCAGAGAGCGCGCTAAAGAATCCAAACTACTCAACCAAAAAAAACTCCAAATTTTAAGGAGAAACGCTTTGGGGAAGCCAGCCTTTAAAACAACATGGAAAGTTTGTGGAACCTATTGGGCTAGAAGGGGAAAACTAGAAGGGATGGTTTTCGGGAAAAAAAAATCAGAGAAGACGGATGCGGGGGGGGGGGGGGGGGGGGGGGTGGATCGATCCAGTGGTCACGTACATGTCGCTTGAAGGTTTTACGGAAGCTCAATTAAAAGATAAGGAGGGGAAAAGGGGGAAAGGGGACGAGAGGGAGGGAGGTAGAGGAAGGGGGAAAGCAAGTGGTGGTTTTTATACGCTGTCAAAGGGCCATTCGAGCGCTGACGGAGCCTGATTCTTGAGAACAGGGGAGAAAAAGGCCTCCAGAAATCATGTGGAGAGAAAAAGGAGGAAGCTGAGGGGACGTTCTTTGGGGCGACAGGCCAAGCAAGAGATCGGGGCCGAGACGATGACTGCCAAGCGTACCAGGTCACAGTTCAAGGAGATACTCTAAATCCACCGAAAAAGGAAGAAGGTTCGGCGCAGAAAACTTTGACGGGTGATGGGGGGGAGGTCGCCAATACACTTCACGGGGCCTTTCTAAGACATGCCTTCTTCGAATATAGTAAGACCGAGGGGTTTGACAGTAGGAGGAAGGAGGTGACCAAAAAAAAAATTGGGAAAACTCGGTGAGAGGAGAGAACGTAGGACGGAAGAGAGGCTACCAGGAGGGGAGCCTGGCAGATCCTTCTTCAAAGGTATAAGGAAACGCTGCAAAAACCATAGAAAGTACTTGAGAAGGAAGAATAGACGGACCTCGAGAAGCAAGAGAGAAAGGGGAATTGCTCAGGAAGCGTCATTCGGCTTCTCCAGATCCGCAAAGAGTGGGGTTGACAGGTAGGCAAAAGAAAGGAAAATAAAGTCGAAGAATTCCAAGAGGAGGAAAGATAATAAAGAGAAAACCCTTAGATAGGCTTCGAGCCGGCGACCTCAAGCAGCCTACAACTTTTGGGAAAAAAAACACAGACTGGACTCTGCCGCCATCAAAGCAACCGAAAAAAAGAGAAAAGGGGGGGAGACAAGCAAGCACCGTAGAAAGGGGGAGGAAAATGAATCACCTTTTGAAAAAAGCTCGACAACGATATCTGCAGACTTGCTGATATAATAATTGACTCCTGCGAATTAATTGATCAAGGTTAGGAAGAAGTCGGACCAAGACATAACACGGGAGGGAGAGAGGGGCCGAAAAATCCAGGTTAGGAAATGCCGAAAAGGGTGGTGCCATGTGGCCCGTTCTCAAACGGGGTCTGGGCGCCGGTAGAAAGAAAGATCAGAGAAGAGGGGAGAAAAAAAGAATCAATAATAAGGAATAGGGAAAAAAAGGGTTAGATAGTAGTGGCGCGGGCCGCTTAGGCTTGACTCGGCACTCAGCATCAAGGAAGAACAGACTGAAGAATAAAAGTACCATGCGCGGGGGTTAAGGAGAGATTTCGCGAACGCGCATGGGGGCAAAAAAGAGAATGATGAAGCGCTGGGGTCATTTTGAAAAAATAGGAAGAGGTTGCCTAAGGAAGGGAAATGGGGGCAGCTTAGTTTGCATCTTACCGTCGAGTTACCTGGTCTTTCACGAAAAGAGCTAAAGACAACAAGTTTTGTGGCTTGACCCAAAGGAATATGAAAAGGAATGGTGGAGAATTCGAAAACAAACAAGTGGAGGTCTATAAAAATATCTAGCTGAGTCTTTAAACTGCGAGAACTGACGTCGAGGAAATACATTTAACGAGAGAAAGGAAACACCAACGAGGGAGGGGGAAAAAAGAATAGCAAAGGATTGGCCCCTCAGAAAGAAGAGAGCAAAAGACGCAGACGCAAAATAGAGTCTTGTAATTTTTAAACCTATCACCTGGGGGGGGGTTTTTCTCCGCCATTGTCAGGGAAGGGGGGGGGAAAGGGGGGAACAAAAAGGGGGGAGTTTAATGAAGGGTCAGTAAAGAAAAAAAAGGGAAAAAACAAAAAATCTAAGGAAGATGCGAAGAATGCCCAAATAATGCATGGAGCCACTAAGCTGAAATAGAAAAGTGCCACGCGGCTGAACAGCGGGAAAGAGGGGGGGATATGCGCTTCAAACCGTCTCAGAAAATTCGAGAAGGAAGAAGAAACTTTATAAAATTCACATCGATTTTCTAAGATTGGGGCCAGAGGAAGCACAAAGAGCAAAATGCCTGCTCGGGAAAATCGCAGAAACAGGGGAGAAAGCCAGGGAGATGAGGTTGGTGTCGCACTCGACGGTTACCGAATAGTTCGTGCCAGGCCTCTAAAGCAGAGGAGTATGTTCAACTTGGCCCAAGGTTAGGGGGGGGGAAGGACACAAAAGAAAGGGAAGGCTGGGGAAGGAGGAAGAAGCGCTAGGGAAAACTCCGAAACCAAGCGATCGAAAAGGATCCCAGGAGCGGTTACTGACGTCTGTACTAACACCAAAAAAGGGGCGGACAGAAAGAGAAGATCTTCCCAAACCGGGGACCGGGGACAGAGGGGAGAGACGGCGAGGGCAGGGGAGAAAACATACTCGGTCGGTTACCTTCGTATAGTCATGTCTTAGTGAAACGGGGAGAGGATCGAGGTCAGGATAGAAGAGAGGTCCGGATTGGGGAAAAGAGCGGCGGGCCGCCGGCACAGGGACGTCTTACGGTGGGGGCTCTGGGAGCAAGGAGTGAAAAAAAAAAAGGAGATTGTGCGTCTCGTTGGAACGCCGAAGAGCGGAAAAACAGATTCATGGGTCTCCGATGCGCGAGGGCTCTGAAAGCGGGATGAAAAAGAATACAGACTAGCAGAAGAACGCGGGGGGGACTGAAAAGAGCAGCTGGGAGGAGACCTCCAGCCCAGACAACAGGTTCTAGACACCAAGAAGAGACAGGGCAAGAAACCGGGGGGGGGGGAAAAGAGGTAGAGTGGGGAAAGCCGGGAAAAGATGGAAAAACATTGCTGTAACCTTCTCATTTCTGCATAACGCATGCTCAAGCCACCACCTCTAAGAGGGGGGGGATCCTCAACTACAGACAAGGGTAAAAGGCGATAGAACCTGGGAGAAGTGGGGTGGGCTAAAAAAAGAGATTAGAGATCACCTCTGAGACCTGTGGACGCAACTTGACTCATGGGAGTCAGAACAGATAGAAGGAGGGCTGGGCAAGCGGCAAGAAGGGAAAAAGTCAAGCATGGTTAGAGAATGATGCGGGGCCGATGACAGGTTCGGACAGGCGACTCACAGGGGGCATCGATGGGAAAAAAAGACATGGGGCAAAGTATACACGGAAAAAAAGAAGGACCCGGGATGGGCGCCGACCTGAGAATCGTCCCTTTCTAGAGAGAAAACCGTAAGGAGATCGAAGAGGCAGGCAAAAAAAAAGGGAAAGAGAGACTATTCGCGGGACAAAGCTCTTGACCGGTCTATCACCTCAGATGCATATGCTCTGGTGGAGGGGAGAACGAAAACATACAAAAAGAGGATCCAAAAGGCGCTCACCAGGGGGGACAGAACGAGCATAACAATGACCTTCCCCTTAAAACGGAACAAAACCTGTGACTCAAAATTTGGAGAAAGGGGAGGAGAGGGCTGGTAGACAGAGGAGAGAAGCGGGCGGGGTCTATTGGGGTGGAAGAAAAGGAAGATACCCCCGGCGAACAAGAGCAAAATAGAAAGAGCCTTTCGCTTTTAGGGAAATGCAGGCGGATTCGATGGAGGGGGGGGGGGGGGGGGGGGTTTCGCAACCCAGGGGGGAGATCGTGGAAGACGGTTCGTCATATAAAACTTTTGTGGAAAGGGTGAACGAACTGTAACAATTGGGAGGCTCTATCAAACACAAAGGGAGGAAAAGGGAGAGGGAAGAAAAAGGGTACCGTTAAGGCAAAAACAAGCTTCCAAAAAAGATACCGATTACAGCAAGACAAAAATGACGAGATTGCGAAAAACAATAAAGAAAATCATACCTCACTAAGGCATTGACCGAGCCCCTGGCTCGAGCGGAGAAGATGGGAGTCGGGATGGTCTCAAGGTTCTGAATGAAAAACGGTGACAAACGGAGACCCCCGCACCGTAGCTCGCGAGAGTAAAAACAAAAATACACCCTTCTCAAAATTTCCGAGAAAAATGTGGGTGTGGGTGGGGAAAAACCATTGACTCGACACAGGGATATGGGATGGGGTGCGCACGGAAGGGCACCGAACCTGTTGCGAATCCTTGTTCTACCAGAAGACGGGAGTATGGGGTTTGTAGGTTGGGGGCCGCCGAGAACAATCCAGTGAGAATCGAAGGGGGGAGTGACTGTGATCTGGGAAGCAGGAAGAGTGGTACTTCGAACGAGCGAGTAAGGTTTTGACTAAGGAGAAGGGAATGGGGAAAAAGGTCTTGACTAGGGGTTGTGGTAGGAGGAATAAAGGGTTATGGAGGTCCGGGGAAAATCATTTTAGAATTGACGGTAGAAGAGATTGCCAGTGTTCTTTCCTAAAGGAATCACTGGGGGACGGGGACCGTTTATGGAGTCTAACGTCTACTACCTATCACAAATATAGATAACCAGCCGTGCCAGAGGAGGGGGACCCGATTTTCGACCCCTTTCCCCTCCATTCCCTATGGCTTTCAGAAGAGGACATACGTAACCAGGAAGAGAAATCAGAGAATAAGGACGACAAAATAGCAGGTTCTTCATGAAAACCTAATTGCCTTCGTGGGCTAACCTTCTTCAATTACGAAATGTGGGCAGGGGAAGGAGGGACGTCAGCAGGAAAGGAAGAAGGGACAAAAGAAAGATTTATGGGGGTGGAAGATTACTTCCAGTGCATCCTCCTTTTTTCAACAAAGGTGGAAAAACGAAGAAGATACGACTCAATGTTCGAAAAAGGCAGGTAGAAGGGGAAAACTGGGCAGTCTTTCAATTGTGCGGACGCGCTTTCGCGAACGGGGAACTTTCAACCAAAAAGAAGGAGAAAAAAAAGAAGAACCTAGAGCGCAGCGGGACACTCACGGGAAGCCGGCGGCGAAACGAGACCGCCTAGGGTTGGGAGAGACTTAATCCAGAAATAAAAAGAAGAGACCGAGTCCCATCGGCTTTAGATAAAAAGTCCAGAAAGCTCAAGAGAGGGAGACTTCGGGAGCCGAAGGACTAAGAGCTCACACAACGTTACTTACGCACCGCTGCAAACCTCAGGTCCATCAACAAAAGAAAGGTAAGTTTGGGGGGGAAAGAAAAGCAACCCCCGACGTCTCGAAAACGTTAGATCACGGGTGGCACGAGGCTCAAAAAACTCGAGTAGCGAGCTAGGGCTACGGTCGGAAAAGAGTCCAGAAAAACAAAACCGGTCTGAAGCACGGGGTAGTTGTCGGGAGAACAAGAAAACACCCAAAAGGCCTTGGATAGTAAGAAACACGCGTTATTACTCGTTTCCCTGCTAAACGCATTTAAGGTGCCACAGACGATGAGAAAAATATTGCTTTGGTTAGTCGCCTGTATACCGAGAATTGGCGGCAACCAAGTATTCCCAAGCATATCCTTGAACTCACAGAGAATAGTATGGAGCAAGGGAAAAGGAACTGCGGAAGCGGGGATGGCACTCCATCCATAGTAAATAAGAGTGTTGTGAGAACGCTGGGAAGTATCGTTGATCGCGAGGACAGGTAGGAGCGCGGAGACAAAACCACGATCCTGAAGGGGGGAACAGCGGGGAAATTGTAAACGAGGAGAGGGAAGGGTATCCCGGAGGGACTAGTTTCAAACAATGTTGAAAAGAGGAAAAGGGAGAAGTACTGCCCGGTCAGCAGGTCATGAACGATCTAACACCTAAATGGGGGGGGCCTTCCCACCGACTATGAAGGCACGCGGCGGATAAAAAAAAACAAAGGGGGCAGGAGAAAACGAAGCTAAGCTGGATTCTAACGTCGAATGGAGACGGGGTCTAGAAAAAAAAAAGGTGCGAAGAAG
>Ga0179591_1374778_pt1 | contig 10377 bp, 7 predicted proteins | sample CZOMad2_1_08_16f_FD_182891 | JGI IMG/M metagenome (GOLD analysis project Ga0179591, IMG submission 182891) | Vadose zone soil fungal communities from Angelo Coast Range Reserve, California, USA - CZOMad2_1_08_16fungal (PacBio error correction) | ecosystem: Environmental > Terrestrial > Soil >...
TCATCGCCGGGAGAAAAGAGGAGAAGGGTAATAGGAGAAAAGGAAGATCTTCGTTCAATGACTCTCATTTACTGTCACGAAAATTAGGCATTGATTAGAGCTGCTGTTGCGGAAACGCCCGCCTCGGGACTGGGGATACTGAGCACAGGGGGCTCGAGGGAAAGGACTAAGGAGCACAAATTTAACAATCGGCTGTGCGGAAAACGCCCAAGAGAAGAGAAAAGCCAGTTTGAGTGGTACGAGAACAGGGTGCCGTTTCCACGGGGGGAGGCAAAAGCCTTAGAGAAAGAGGGAGAACCTGAAACGGCAAGTTGGTAAAATTGGGACGCACTGGCAGTGGACGTCGTGTTTGAAGGGAAAACCCGGCCGGGTAGGCCACTCTTAGGAGGGAGAGGTTCAAGGGGGGATTACAATTCACATCCCAAGCAGACAAGGGCTGGGTTATGGGTAACACAGGTGAGGGCTCGAGCGAAGTAAGACCCGGCCGTGCTTCGGCAGTATAATGTTCGCTACCATCGGATTCGAATATCATTATGTGTAGGCACGGGTGGTGAGGGTCCACGGCCGGCTTAAGGGAAAGAAGCTGCGCCAGGGGAGGGCTAGATAGACTCGCGGAAGCAATATATAACAGAAGGGAAGAGGTAAGGCAACGAACTACGAGTCAATGGGGGAGAGACGGCACTCCTAGGCTCGCGTCAGTCTTAACCCCAAGGTCCCGGGGAAGGCTGGAGAAAAATCCAAACCACTAGCAATGCTCAATGGGGAACTACCACGAGGCGTGAAAGACTCCCCTAACATAGTTAGGTCGAAAGAAAGAGAGCAGCTCAGGCAAACCGGGAGTGTAGATCAATCAGATTAAGAGTAATGGTGTCGAAAGAAAATCGAAAGGGGAAAGAACAATAAGGGGTTCAACGGCGGAAGACTAAAGATGGGTCGGGAAAAGAAGAATGTAGAAACCAACTTCAAAAATCTTGTTGATACGGAAAGGTAAGAACAAGGGAGAGGCCGCCTTGAGGTCGAAAAATACAGAAAAAAAAAGAAGAACGAAAAAGGTGGGGGACTGGGTCCCGAGAACAGAGGGAGGGGGAACTCTGGGCGAACATGAGAGGCGAACAGGGAGAAGGGACCTCAGACAGAAAGGCCACTTAAACATCGAGGAGTTGAGCTAATGGGAAGTGATGAACACCGGCAAGGAAGGGAAAAGAAGGAGAGAAGTCAGGGAAGAGGGGCATTCTAGAGGGGAAGGTTTTTTCAGTCTGGGCACCATTACTAGTAGAGGGCGAGGGGGGGAAGCAGGGGGAGGTGGTAGATGATCGGAGAAGGGTGGCCAAGAGACACCTTTTAAATGGTATCATAAGAAGAAGGAGGGAGTAGCTAATGGAGGGAGGGGAGTCATCCAGGGATACCTCTCAAGAGAAAAGAAAAGGGTCTACGAGGCGATAGATAAGGCGATAAGGGACGTAGTGAAGAGGAGGACCTCTGCGAACTACAGGTCCTTCCCCAACTGGAAGGGGGGTGATTAGTAGATTCTTCTAGCAAAAAAAAGATGGGAAAGGGTGGTCCTCGTGCGCCAAAGGGAAGACAACTGGGACGATCAATGGAACGATCGAACGAGTAAAATTTTTCCAAAATTCAGATCTCTCCCCTTGGCGGCAGAAGACAGACGACCGCCACGTATGCTGGCAGATTAGAAGAAACGCGATTTTAGCTTGCTCCTCCCCGAATAGCTTTGATTCACATCGAAACTCGGGGGGAAGATCTGAATAGAAAACAGTCCAGAAATCAATGCCCTTTTTCCCACCTGCGGACGGTCTCCAAAAAAGGCGAGGATTGCGGACGGGACGACGAGAAACACGAAACTCATGGAGTGGGGACGTCCCCTAATCCATTGCCGTAAGGGGAAGGTGAGAAAGGTCGACATGAAAAATAAGTTGGCGAAAGACTGGGGGAATTCACGTGACCGAACAAAAACATGACCGCGAAGGAAGGCTTAGTTATGGGGTGGGAAAATGCCAGAAGCGTAAACTTTTCTAAGATTATTCGAAAGAAACGCTGTTGGGAAAGGCGATGTACACACCCCTACATCATACGAAAGGACGACGAGCATAGAAAGATGCTTAATTTCCTGCTCGTAGACGGTTGTGAGTGCAGAACCACGTGAAACGGACCAATCGCCTCAAAGCCCCACACGGAAGGAGGAACGCGGTGGTCCAGAGAGTCGTTATCCTCTGCCCAGAAAAAGGTAGAGCCAAAGGGGGGTTCAGCTGAATAACGGGAAGCGACGGGATTGGGGTGTTACACGTCAGAAGAGTTCAAACCCACTAAAGCACGCTATTGACGAAGCCATGAAACAAGAGAAAGGACAAGTGTTGGAAAAAATCGCATCAACCATGAATCAAACCCCTTCGACAGTGCTGTCAGAAGATTTGTTTGTCAAGGGAGGGCGGCGGAATCCCATCAGTGAAAAGCAATTTCGTTCCGGGGGCGATTACTTCACCGGAAGGCAGACGGGGACTGCTAGACGAGTGGGCATCGTAGATAAAAAAACAGACGAGGGCTGGGCGGTCCAAGGGAAACTTGAGAAAGGGTCAAAGATACGCTTATTCAAATCACGGGATCACTCATAAAAGTGTGGGATGTACGACTCAGTACCTACTCGCTCGTTCGAAGAAAAAAGAGACTTCAGAGTCGGGAAGAGAGAGATGACCGAAGGGGAAAGTAATCGTCGGAAGAAGAGGATGGAGTTGAGAAAAAAAGGCGTCCCTGGGATCAAAACAGAGGGGTGAGGGCAAGGGAGCGAATGTTGATCAAGAATCCTCTGTCTGGGGCACTCAAAGAATAACCAAGAAAAGAAAAGTCGGGCACCAGGCGTGGGATAGTGGGGGGGAGGAAAGGAAATTAGAAGACAGACTGTCAACGTCAATCGGGAACAGACGCCTAGGTTGCGTTGCAGGGAAAACGATTGGGCCAGAGGAATCGTAGGCTTCAGAGTGGGTGAGAGACTTCAAGCAAACAGGATTCAACTTCCATAAAGCAACAAAATATGAAACGACGATACATCTGACCAAGGAATACCGATTGGCATAGAAACATGTTGGGCCAGTTCACATGATCATAGGAAACACGTCTGGAGCAGAATGAACGCTCAAACTATACTAAAAGCTTTAAAAAAAGAAAGTGGGGTAAGGCAAAATGTCCCTAACAGAGGCAAAACTCGAGCCGACAGCTGGGAGAGACGCGCAAGGGAGGGTATACCCCAACTCTTATACGATGCAAGGGGGAAAAAGGAAGCCAAGGTGAACAGCACCTCCTGCGAGAAGACAAGATTGTGTACCCAGTGCGGATTTTCCTGTCAAGGCTTAGCACGGAACAGAACAAAACAACCTGTTAGCGAAGGGGAAAAATGTTTGAGGCGGACCAGAGACATGTGGACGATTCAGGCCGTACAAAGGAGATCGAGGGGTACAGGACAAGAATAAGGGTGTACAAACTGATTCTTTACCAACCAGCAAACCGGAGAAAAAGAGGAGGAAAGCCTGTGGAAGGGGGATTATCGAAGAGTGCCGGTCATTCTAGATCCACTGTCCCGTCAGGGTAGGTCAAAAGGAGGAAGAAATGGTCGGGGGTACGGGGCCCATCCACGGGATCCGAAAGGCGGCAAATGGTACCGCGGTCCATTCTTGTTTCCCTAGCCCTCGGTAAATGGGAGAGAAGTCGTTAGCCACAAGAGAAGATACTGGCGATCAGGTGAGTCACCAGTGGAGCAGGGGTATAGGAATGCAAGCCAGATCTGTCTTTAGGCGGACGAAGGATACACCATGGCACATAAGGACTGTTCACTCAGGGAGATTGAGGGGGCGGAAAGGGACGGATAGGTTACAGAAGGGATCAGCCGAGTCGTAAGGAAAGAAGGGAAAGTGGGAAAAAGGGCGCCAAAAGCCCTAAAACTCGTCTGAATGTTACCGGCAGAAGAAAGGGGAGAATTGAATACCTTTTCGGGCCGCCTTGCAGGCTAAGAACTTCAGCGGGATTGGATCGCGGATTTTTGCGGGGAGAAGAAGAAGAACGAGACAGGGGCTCAACAGCCTGCTCTTTTCATAAAAGAACGAGGTTTTCAGGAGACACCTGAATGCGGAGAGGAACAAAAAAAAACCGGCATGAAATTAATCAACGAACGTTTGGGAGGGGAGGGTTGAGAGAATTGGTCATGGGTGATGGCGCCCTCGAAAAAAAGTTGCCGGGTATTTGATAATTGTAAGGAGCCGGCAAAGAGCAGAGGAAGAGGGAAAGGGGTAAGAAGAGACAGGCAGGCGAGGCCCCAAAAAAAAGCCCGCAAAGAACCAGTTTATCCGCAATGACTTCTGGGGGAGCGAAGGTCGTGCCAAGAAAGACGGAGGGGGATTTTGAACTCATTAACAAGGGGCGAGGGACGCAATGGGTGATACTTCCTTTGGGGGGTTGTGAGGCGGTTTGGAGAGGGACAGGGAGGGGGGGGGCTAAGACGTGTTGCGGGCACCCTTTACCACACTTAGTCAAGAACGGGGAGAAGGGGAAAACCTGCAGAAGATGGAGACGTGTTCCTCGGGGCGTACAGCCGCATGTGCTCCCCTAGGGGGTAAGGAGAACGGAACAGGAGGAGTAGGGCCAGCAGCACCTGACACGCGGATGAGGGAGGGCGCGTAGAAGGGGAAACTCGGCGAAATAAACGCTATTCGTCTGTGAATTGAGGGAACAGGAAACATAAAAAAAATGATGCAGGTCGGATCGCAGTAAGCTGTGAGCAGACGGAGGGAGGGTTAAGGAAAAGAAGAGGTTCGCAACCTGAAGAGAACCTGTTCCGAGGTCGTGGAGAAGCATAACTTCAACTTGCCGTGCTCCGCAGAGTAAGGCAGAAGAAGAAGGTCGAAGGAAAAGGGAAGAAGGGAACTAAGCAACCAGGCGACCTAAAAAATTCAAAGAGAAAAGCGCAAAGTTCCGCTATGCGAGTTGAAGAGAAAAGAGGCTCACGAAGGGGTGAAAAAAGGAGTATGGCCATCAACAGCAACAACAACAACTAAAGAGGATTATATGCTGAAGTGAGGAACGAGGGGGGCAGAAAAAAAAGATAAAGTTTCAACTCTCAGCAAGAAGAATACGCGACTTTGGCGAGGGGTCCAGATATGAAAGACGCTGTGCGACCTTAAAAGAATCCACTCTTGGTGGAATTGAAGTGTTTGGCCCTGTGAGACGAATTTTGGGAAGTCTGAGAGAAAAATAAAAAAACGGTGAAGGAGGACATAAGAGAGCACTTCCCGTGATCAGGGGACGGAATGTCCATTAGAATGTCCAGGCTTAGTCCATTCGGCGGAGAACTGAAAGGAAGGAAAACCGTCAAAAAATTACTGCTTGCAAAACCGCGAAAAAAAGTTAACGAAGAAAAGGGAATGGTATTCAAGGGAGGGGGCGCAAGTCGTAATCGGTGAACCGACAATCCGCTAAAGGAGGAAGAGATGGGGGCGTTCTATCTGCAAAGAGAGCAAATGGCGCCTGGAGACGAAAAACGCAAAAACTAAAGCAGATATGACGGCGCAGAGACCGAAATTTGGCGAGGGACGGAGGTATCTACACAATGGCCCCTTTTAACCAGGAGGCCAAGACAAAGGGAAAACAGGAGAAAGGGAGAAGAGCCAGCGTGCGGGAAAGATGAATTAAAGAGAGGGAGGTAAGGGTTTAGAAAGTAGGATGAATTTTCTGCAGAAGGAGTGGGGGCATCATTGATCAAGGCGGGTGGGAACTGGGGGGGGGAAAAAGAGAAAACCGATTGGACTTAAAAGAAATGATCACGTGCTGATCAACCGTTCCGGAAAAGTCAGACTCATGGAAAAGGAGAGGTAGAAGCCCCACATGACCACGAGACTCAACATTGAAAAGAATCGTTGAAGGAAAGGGGGGGAAGAGCCGGGGCTGGTGTGGCGAAAAAATGCGGCAATAGGGTCTCATTAGAGACAAACGAAAGGATTTATAATATCAGGGCGATGGGGTACGGGTTGATTTTCCAAAAAGGGAAGAAAAAAAGAGGAAGATTCGAGGGCCACTCTTTCAGACGAAGATGGGCCTGCATCAGTCAGCAAAGGGGCGATGGGAGGGGAGGTTTTTCAAGAATTTCGGTATACGGGACCGTGGGAGGCAGGGGGGGATCTCACGGTATCGCGACCGACCGCTTCTCAGCGTAGGATTTAAGATCGGAGTTTTCGAAGAGCCAAGTCCTTTTAGAGAAGAAAAGTGGGCAGAGGTTGTGGTTGTCCAGTTCCCGGGATACGATCGGCAGCGTTATAAAAAAACCGAGAAAGGTGAGAACAAGAGGGCTTACGCAAAGATAAAAAAAGGAGGAAGGAAAAGGGAGAAAGGAGGAATGAGGACCTACTCAGTGCAACATTAAGAAGAGAAGGACTTGAAACGATCGGTGCTGTCTTATGCAAACACCACCACCGGGAAGGAAGGTCGTGACTTGACCCGACAAGAAAAGGGGTAAGCAAGAAGGTGGGGAGGGCCAAGAGAAAAATCGGGACCTGGAGCTGTCGCGTATCCTGCCTACCCTAGACGGGACGGCCAAGAAGATGGAAAGGATAAGAGGAAGTCTCTTGAGAGAGTTGTAGAGTAATCGAATCCTCAGATAATTATCACGAGTAGGGGGGGCAAGAAGAAAGAAAATAGATAGCAGGGAACCGGTCGAAGAGAAGGTGTGATCTACAACAGAAAAAGGAAAAAAGGGGATTTCTCAACGTCGATCACTGGGGTGCGCAGAGGGGAAAGAGGACTTAGGAGAAGAAGTGAATGAAGGATAATGAAGGGGGGGTGTCCGCGGAAACAAGATTTGCGGGTAGTCGAGGTCTGGGGGCGGACAGCCTTTGATATTTTCACAAGATTTATGAGCCCGAGGAGGGCGGGGAAGAAACTCCTGATTGGCTCGAGAAACGGGGGTTGAGCTATTCGGCATTGGTCTTTGCTGAAAAAGGGGACGAAGGGGTGCAAGATTGAGCCGAAAAACTTCGACCTGTTCGTATGCGTCGGCAGGGATTAGGGACGCGGTGGTCGCGGAATGGATGGGACAAAGGGGCCGAGAGGGAAAAGAGAGGGGAAATTGCAATGGAATAAGATGTATCGAAACTGCGGGGTATCCAGCAGGAGAAGGAAGTGAGAGGCCCGACGGAGACGACTAAGAGGGAAAAAGCGCGGGGTCGGCGAAGATCACCACTGTTCCTCACCACACGGCGCAGCTATAATTTAGTATATCTGGCGTCAGAGGGACGTACAATTAGTCGGGCCCCGTGACAGGGAACGCGATTAGAAAAGAGACCAACGAAGTTAGATCTTACTTCTTAGAAGGACTAGAAACCACATCCCCAAGTGAAGCTATTTGAGAATCAATTCAGCGCCGGGTTGAAGATCTTTGTTGACGTAAATAACTTCAATCCTTACCGTTGTCAGAAATTTCATCGACCATTAATCAAAGAGAGGTCTCGACCAGGCGAAGAAACTGGGAAGATTAGTTCTCGGATGGACAGACTTGCGTTCTCGCTATTTATAAGGGGGTAACAGCACGGAAAATATTTTATGATCGTCCTAAACTGACAGGGAGAGAAATAGAAGGGAAGTAGGGGGACTTGCCTTTAGTCTTTACCTCGAGGGAGGAGAGGCGGAGACAGTTCTTGCAGTCTATTGATCGCTTCAAGAAGGTAGAGAAGGAGGAAAAATCAGGGTGGATGGTTATGGGTGAAAAAGAAAAGAAAAAGAATGCTCACCACAGTGGGAAAGTGGAATTTTGGGAACTGCGGGTGGGGAGGAACAGCCGACGGGGACAGCAGTAGACGCCCTCTGGGCTGTCGGGAATTGTGGGGTGTTTGAAAATATGGTCCTTGACGGCAGATCCGAAAACGGGGGGGGAGAGGAAGGACCAAGGGAGGAAAAGGCCAGAGACGCTTGATGGAAAAAGGGGAAACCTACAGCCTCCACGAGCTACTACGAAGGGATCGTCACTAGAGTAGGCACACGAGCGATATATGTGAAGACGCGACAGCATTCAAATCAGAAGCTATCTCAACAACAACAAGAAGAAAAGTTTTTGGAAATACTTGGTTGGTCGAGGGGGGGGAACCCTCTGTGTTTTAGGAATATGACAGAGGCGGTAAATGGAGAGGTGTAGTTCGCGTAGGATAGTTAGGGTGTGGTTTCCGGGGAAGACCTTTGCAATGGAATCGGTCTGCGGACGAAGACAGAGAACGACACAACAAGGTCGGTTCGCCGCTGGGGAATTCTCGACAAAATAATCAAGCGGTATAGGTGCATAACAACAGGGGGCCCCGGCAGGAGGAATACACGGCTTGTGGGGAAAAAGAGTCTATCGTCTGGTGAACTTGGTGTGCCAGGCCACGGGTGCTACAATCACATGGTTGGGAAAGTAGGAGGAAACGCGATGCATCGAAGAAGAGCCAATGTTTTGGCTCCGAAGGCGCGACAGACGAAGGAATTCAGGATATGGATTCCATCTAGAACGTTCACGCAGGAAGAAGAGGGATTTGTTGAGATGCCTGGCATACATCGAGACTCCGGGGGGACTTAGTCTGAATGATACAAGGCGGTACGAGTCGGATCTCTTAATCGGGCATTGTCCGCTGAAGACTGACACGCAGCGAGAGACGGGTGGAGTAACTAGGAAGTTGTTCTAGTCTAATCTGCTCACTGCCCGGACATGACTTTGGGTTTGCGAACACTCCAAAGGGGAGGTTGGGGAAAGGAGGGAAATCGGGGGGCGGTGCCGATCGGTGGCGACTGCCATAAGGTGCTTCATCTGAACCGCAGAGGTAACCTTCGGGTTTTTTGGTGGGCAGAGAGAAACGACAGTTCGTGCGAAGAGGAATTTTGGGCCAGAGTAATACTAGGGTGGAGCCGAAGGGAGAGGGGGATGTCAAATGACATTCATGCAAGAGACGGTTGATGACGAGCAAGAAGATAAACAGAAAGGCAATGGTTCAGTAATACTGCGGAGAAGATGCAAAATGAGAAGGCACCACAGGCAGTAGCAAATTCCGGGGTGCATCATCAGGAAAAAATTGGTCAAGAGTGATCCGAAGAAGGGTGTCAGCCACAGCCTCACTAGAGCAGAACTCAACTCGGCTTGGATTTTGATCAAAAAGAGTCGGAACAGCCGCCGGGCCTGTATCCTCAGGCTTAATGCAGAGGCGCCGGTTGGGCGAAGCACCTCGAGCTGGACCTCGCGAAATGACTATTGGGAAGAAATCGAAACTTTGCCGGGGAAGGGGAGGCTGGGTATATTGGTCTTTAAGGGTGCTCTTCTCACAAAGGCGGGAGCGGACTGATTGAAGAAAGAGTGTCTGGTGGAACATCTTCGATGCCTCCTTCAAGTCATCCGGAGACACACAAATGTTGGGATGCCCCCCGGACAGCTTGCCAGGACGATAGCTGGGAGCATTCTGGAAAAACGACACAAGTGAGCTGAGACGTTGATTGGCGGGGCGAATTGGCGATGGGGGAATGACAGGCGTCGGCCAGCGGTAAGTAGTAGCAACAGGGAGGAAAGCAAAGGGTGGGGAGGGGGTGTTCGTGATAGAAAGCACGTAATCGCCAGGCGGGTTGGGGCACCCGATCAATTCGTCTTTAGGATTTCGGGGTGAAACTAGTAGGTCCATAAATCGAAGAAGAGATCTGTTGGGGTTCCGATGGTCGCTCGTATTGATCGCCTTTGAGAGGTCCCTAATAAGGCAGGACAAAGCCTGCGATGAGAGGGAAATGCGGCGCATTTTATAGAAGGAAGGCGCACAAGATCGGGAGGGGAACCGGGAAAAGACGGCAGATTGCGAAGAGGGGCGGTTCGCTCTACAACCCCCCACGTTCGTCGGCACGGGTTACCGCCATCCGTGATACGTCTGGGAGGCCTCGCAGCGTCAGTGGCCCAAAGTCAGGCTCCGTCCTTCGGAGAGATGTACAAATGCCCGGCTGGTTTTGGCTCGCCCAAAGCCGAGCGTCGACGACTTCTCTTGTGAAGACATAGAGGGCCGTGGGGATTTTGCAGGGAACGGTATGCCGGCAAGGACTAGCCCACCACTAACGGGAGATGAAAGAAACCTGTTCAAGGCTTTTCGTGGAATCTGGAATACAGCCCCGTTGAGTTGGATGGTGGAGAATGATGTGAACCTGGGACCCGAGCTCGAGCAGGGGTGCTCGTAATGACAAGAATCGGCGTCGAGGCGACCACACAAGACCCCGGAAGTTGTAATAATAATTAAAGATAAAGAGTGACAAGGAAATGACGATGGCGAACACCGGACCGGGCAAGAATTCTGGGCGTCCTCTTAGTTCTTTGGCTGAAGCCAAGAACTT